>ENA-UOOK01002240-UOOK01002240.1-fermentation-metagenome-genome-assembly--contig:-NODE-2240-length-24173-cov-15.446015_pt1 | contig 24173 bp, 16 predicted proteins | sample MGYA00245777_ERZ724023 | MGnify/ENA primary metagenome ERZ724023 (study PRJEB28704, sample SAMN03018312) | fermentation metagenome | biome: anthropogenic terrestrial biome; feature: soil...
CCCCCCTGCCCCCCTCTAAAGAGGGGGTTGCCGTTCCCCGCTTCCCGACTCTCCACCCCCTACCCCCCCTTGAAGAGGGGGTGGCAAATGCTATACTACATCCGCCTTACTCGGGTATTGATGAGAATTTTTATCGTTTTAATAAAAAAACACCCCAACGATGGGGTGTCTCTTCATCACACGATCCTGGTTATTTCTCATCAGGATGCCTGGGCTCGTGAAAGATGTTATCTTTTTTCTTCAGATCATCACGACGCACCTTGACAACGCTGAAAATGCCTGTTGTGGCGCTGACCATCCCGACCAGCTGAAACGCATAGCTAACAAAATTGATCAAAAACGTGGAGGGGATGATCTTCACCACCATCAGGAGCGGTACGACAGCACCCAGCAAGAGCAGGACCGCTCCAACCCAAATCAGAGTCTTCGGATCGGTTGGCAATTGCAGGGGTTTAGGATCTTTCTTTGGCAATTTCATGTTCTCTAAACAGCCAGCAAGCAACCAGGTGATCGTTTTTTAGGTCAAATTCCGGCGGCACTTCAACATCACACAACCCTGGAATCATATAGGCGCAGCGGGGATGGAAGCGGCAGCCCCGCGGCGGCTTCACCAGGCTGGGCGGCTCGCCAGGGGGAACATCCTGCATCTCATCCACATTTTTCGGGTCAGGATCAGATGTTGCTGCCAGCAGCGCGTGAGTATATGGGTGGGCTGTGTTATTGATCAGTTCCGATTCGGGAGCTTTTTCAATAATCTGCCCGGCGTACATCACGTAGATATATTCCGAGAAATAGCGCACTGTTGCCAGGTCATGGGTAATGTAAATAACAGCCAGGTTGTGAGTTGTCTGTAAATTGCGCATCAATTTCAAAATTTCGACCCGAACCGAGGCGTCCAGCATGGAAACCGGCTCGTCAGCTACCAACAGCACGGGGTCAAGAATCATTGCCCGCGCGATGACGATGCGCTGTTGCTGCCCCCCGGACAGCTGATGAGGAAACTTGGTTAGAAAATCCTCTACCGGGGTCATCTTTACTTCTTCCATCACCTCGAGAACACGTCGGTTTCGTTCTGCTTTGTCTTTGATCCCGGCAATTTTCAGGGGCTCCTCGAGAATGGTCTGAACATTCATAAAGGGAGGCATTGCTCCATAAGGGTCTTGCTGGACATAGCCAACTTTGTGACGGAAAGCCTTTAATCGTTCGGGGCTCAAATCGTTAACAACTTCGCCATCAAAAGTGACCGTGCCGCTGGTCGGAACATTCAGTCGAAGAATTGTCCTCATCAGGCTGGTTTTTCCACTGCCGCTTTCGCCTACAATGGCAATGGTTTCACCCCGTTTCAGGTGCAAGTCGACACCATCCACCGCGTGTACATAGCCTGCATGCTGGAAGCCAAACTTTTTCAGTTCAAAATACACTTTCAAATCATCCAGCACGAGGATGTCTTCAGAGGTGGATGTTGTCTTTTCTTTTGTTATTTCTTCGTTTGTCATTTGAGTTCACCTTCACCTTCGTAAAGCCAGCATTTTACCCAGTCTTCCCCAAACCAGAAGTTTGGTGGTTCGTGAACACATTTATCAAACCTGGAGGGGCAGCGCTGCGCGAAACGGCAGCCGGTTGGTGGGTTGATCAGTGAGGGCGGTCTGCCCACGATGAAATCTGGTTCTTCACGTGAGCGCAACCTGGGCACGCTTGCCATGAGTTTAATTGAATATGGATGTCTTGGTTTGCTGAAAAAGCGGTGGGATTCGCTCACCTCAACAATTTGCCCGGCATACATAACCGCCACGATGTCTGCCAGCTCTGATGAGGTGGAGATGTCGTGGGTGATCAGGATAAAACTGGTCTCCAACCCGTTCTTGATCTCTTTCAGCAGGTTGAAGATATTAGCCTGGGTTAAAACATCCAGGGCAGAGGTAGGCTCATCGAGAATAACCAACTCAGGCGCAGTAACCAAAGACATGGCAATCGCTACACGCTGTCGCATCCCACCAGAGAGTTCGAACGGGTATCGATTTAAGAAATCCACCGGTACGCCCACGTTCTGGAACATCTTGGCGGCTTGCTGCATCGCTTCTTCTTTATCAACGCCAGCATGGACCAGCATCGGCTCGGCAACTTGCTCTCCCACACGCAGCACGGGATTCAAGGAGTTCATCGCTGCCTGGGGGACCATCGAAATTTTGACCCAGCGGATCTGTTTTCGATATTCTTCATCAGAAAGAGCCATCGTTTCGATGTCACGCAGCCAAACCTTGCCAGAATATTCGCCCGCGTTCCTGGGTAACAGACGCAGAATCGCTTTCGCGAGCGATGTTTTTCCACAACCAGATTCACCGACAACCACAACCGCTTTGGTGGGTTTCAGGTCAAAATTGACCCCGTCCACTGCTTGAACCGTGCCCTTGGTGGTCGTGAAGTGAAGCTTGAGATCTTTTATGGTAATTACATTGTTATTCTGAGTCATTTTACATACCTCTCAGTCTTGGGTTAAAAATTCGATCGAGTGCAAATCCTAACATCGCGAATCCCAGACCGGTGATCATCAATAAAATTGCAGGTTCCAAAATCCAATAAAACTGACCACGATAAAGCGCTCCGTTTGTATAGGCATCGTTGATTACTTTACCCCATGTGGGCAAAGTAGGGTCGCCCAATCCGAGCAATGCCAGTGAGGCTTCAAGGAATACATAGCTTGGGACGGCAGAAACCAGACCAGGGATGAGCAGTGGAATAATCCGGGGAACCAGATATCTCACGATGATCCGACCGTCACTCGCCCCATATGCCCTGGCAGCTTCGATATAGGTTGATTCCTTAACCTGTAAAAAAATCGCCCGGTTGGTCTTGATCGCCCCCGTAAAGATCGAGAGCGCAATCGTCACTCCAAGAATCAACCAAATGCTACGCGAATAGAATGTGCCAACCATGATCAGAACTGAAAAGAATGGAATGACCAGGTTCACTTCTGTGATCCTTTGAATCAATTCATCAACCCAACCTCCAAACCAGGCGCCAATCGCGGCAATCAACATCGTTATCACCGATGTCGAGGCAGCTGCCAGCAGTCCGAACGCCAGCGCGATCGGCGCTCCCCACAAAATCGCGGTGGTCAGATCGCGGCGCATATGGTCGGTACCAAACATTCCAAAGACCAAACCATGGCTAACGAACTCAATGCGCACATCGGAATTTTCTTCAAAGGTTGATGCTAAAATTTTTAGCGTGTAAACCCCTTTATTGATTACCAATGGGTCAGACTCTGGCACAGAGAAAAGCCCCTGAATCGGCAAGACCTCTCTGCCATGAAGCCGCCTGAGACGGGTTTGTAATCTGTCGTCCTGAGAAAAACGATAGGTCTGCCTGGCTGAGGTGCCAAAATCTGAGATTCTGATCTCCTCACCCCCAGGAGTCTCAAGCGTGACCGAGATAAAGGGGTTCTTCACCTGGTAATCAGCCTGTATGTAAAGGAAAAGTTCCTGCGGATACTCGTCGTATTGAAAATCGAAGCTATATTCATATTCAATCGAGGAACCTTCCACCCCAGGAGTGACCACCTTTGTGAATTCTTCATCTTCTCCGGCAACCACTGCCACTGAAATTGGCAGACTTTTGTCGGTAAAATTATTAAACCACGACGGGGGTGCATTTTTGGGATTGCGATAAACCGTATCCTCTCCACCTCGCCACAGTCGTACTGCTTCATCGTATGGAATGGTGAAAACTGCGTAGAGTGCCAGCGCGACCAGTAACAAAATGATAATCATGCCGAATATTGCCGAGGGATACCGTGAAATTTCTTTGAGAGTATTCTTAAAATTAGTCATATTAACTGTTCCCCCCGCCCACCTTGACTCTTGGGTCTACGATCGCATAGATAAAATCGAGGAAAAATACTGTGAAGGCAAGCAAGTAAGCATAGATGATGGTTGTGCCAACGATCACCGGCGTGTCATACAGACTGATTGCCCGGAAAATCGTCCTCCCCAAGCCAGGCCATAGGAACACCGTCTCGGTGATTGTTGCTCCTGTGAATAATCCAATAATGATGAGCGCGAAATTTGTAATAATTGTTGGCAAGGTTGGGCGCAAGATATAACGTCGTTCTATGTCTCGTGAAGGCAGCCCCTTCGCCTTAGCCATGTCCACGTAATCTTCACTTGAATAAATGAGGAAAAAAGTTCTCCAGTTATAAATGCTGATAAAGAAGGATGAAAGGATCAGTGAACTGGCTGGCAGGATTAAATGTTTTAAAACATCCAGGATATAAGCTCCGGTTTCTTTTGGTGGTGGCGCGGAAACCATGCCACTAAAAGGAAGTATTTTGAGCACCGCCGCAAACAAGAGAATCAGGAATATGCCATAAAACCACGGCGGAGCTGACGACGTTGGAGAAAGCGTGATAATCAGTTTGTCCCAAAAACTGCCATAATGCCTGGAAAGCATCAATGCCAAAAATACTGTGGAAAAAAACAGGAACAGCTGAGACACCCCCGTCAGCAAGAGCGTAGCTGGCAATCGTTCGAGAATAATGTTTCTCACTGCCCTGGAGCCATGGTCGCTGACCATGTGAACCGCGCGTCCAAGGTTTAATGTCAGCGCGTTTCCCAAAAAACGAAATGAGCGCAGGACAAATGGAGTGTCCAGTCCTAATCTTGTCTCTTCGATATCAATCATTTGTTCGACCAAATCTGACCGACCTTCAGTGCTCATCGGCTCGCTGGCAGTCATGGCAGCTACTTGCTGATTGACCCTTTCGCGGATCTCATTTCGCATGATCGTATCGACATAACCACCCATATTGGCAATTAGAATCGTGATATAGATACCCACTACAATGGTTAAGAAGAGCATCACAATTCTCAGCGCTAAAAATTTGCCCAGTCGTTTGGCATTATTTACTCTTGCGGCTCTATTTATTTTAGCTAATTCGATGTTTGTCTCAGTGGTCATAGCATCGCTTTCTTTCTTAACAAATGGGGCAAGTTAGTGACAACTTGCCCCTATTTTCTATTTGTTCAAGCCGAATTTATTGGACAATTACAAATTCGACCGAAGTGAAGGTCGGTTGGCTGACCGGAATCGGTACGACAGCGATCTCAAGCTTGCTCGCGCCAGCTCCGAGTTCTGTGATGTCATCTTCGGTCAGTTCGATAACGTAATAGCCATCTTCAACCAGCTCTGCTTCACCAATAACCACCAGTTCTCCTGCCGCGTTATAAAGCAGGTATTTTACGATCTTGATTTCATTGGCGGGGTAAGCATCATCTTCGAAGGTAATGAACACTTCAAAGGTGGCGGGTTGACCAAGCTGGACCTGTCCGGGTCCATCAATTTCAGCGGTCGCGATCATGGGTGTGGCAAACATATCCCAACGATCAGCAAGGTCGACATAGTCTGCATTCTGGCGGACAACCGCAGATTTCTCGGTCAGGAAGACCTGATCAAGATAGTAAGCACCGGTACCAACCCAGAAGTGACCTTTTTCTTCATACCAGGCTTTCAGGGCTTCGTAACGGGCAACAGCCTCTTCGGCAGTGATGTACTGACCGAGAGTGGCTTCGTAGGGGATGGTCTGATCTGCGATCAATTGATCCAGGTGTGTCAGCAGGATTTCAAGGCTGGGTCCACCAATGAAACTGGTTTGTTCAATTTCGGCGGCAACAGCTTTGGCAGCTGAATATGCCAGTTCGCCAGACATTTCAGCCGAGTTCGCAATCGCTGCGGCGGAGAAGGAAAGTTCACCTGAATTCCACCAGGGCCATAACCCAACAGCGTTCAATTCAGCATCCTGGGAATAGCTGTCACTATAGTATTCAATAGTCAAAGGATCGGTCGATGTGATTTTGATGCCTTTGAACGCGCTCTCGAATACAGTAAAGACCGGAACAGCTGCCGGGTCGTACATCAAACTATCTTCGTAGGCGCGATCCCATGTCAGAATCCAGGTCATCATCATATCGGCAATGGAAATGGCGGTGCCATCGTGCCATCTGACGGTTTCAAACAAATCGGCAGGATAGACTGCGACGGATTTACGTTTGGCGGTCAACCCGGAAACGCCAGCTTCTTCGGCAGTGAGGAATACCTGGTTGACAGGATCCCAATCCACCCAGGCATCATCGGGAACAACGATTTCAGACGCGAAATCGAGGGTCACCCAATCCAGAGTCTGACCGACAGGTAAGCCTTCCTGCATTGTAATTTCAGCGCTTTCAAGGCGAAGAGGGTGCACGAGACCGGTATAGGGGTCGTACAGGGTGTCTTGTGAGTTGGTGGCGCGAATAACTGCCTGGTCGAAGGTCCAGTTGGTACCAGCAACCGGGTTGTAGGGTTCAGCAAACAGGTCTTGCTGCGCCCATTTGACAGAGCCGCCCTCGACGCCGTCGTAGCGCAGGGTATATGGAGCAACCTGGGCGCCCTGAACACCGGCAGCCAGGTCAGCAACAGCCACAATGTCGTTCACGTAAGGAGTGAACTCTGAAGAGTCGATCCACCACATGTGGAAGGAGTCTTGCAAAGCCAATTCCAGCGCGCGAGCCATCATTTCTTTTCGTTCTTCAACGGTGGTGTAATCAGCATTGTAGAGACGATCGCCAAGTTCCTGGAATTCAGGATCGGGATCGTTTTCCAGCCATACATCGATACCCTGCTGTGAAGTGGGCAGGTACATTTCCTGGAAGATATTTCCCTGATCGCGGTCGATAACAGAAGCGCCCCAACCAGCAGTGTAGAGATCCCATTCACATAACTTGGGGTCGCCGCCGATCCAGATCGCGGATGCTTCGGAACCAGACTTGTATTGACGATCAATTGTGGTAAAGCCAATCTCTTCCAGGCGGTCAGCGGTCCAGTCACCCATGGCGGTACGGGCAGCATCGTCACGAATGATAAAGGTGATTTCAACTGGCTCACCCTCATAGGTCCAGGCGCCATCAACAAGCTCCGCGCCCATGCCTTCCATCTCTTCGGTAATCACTTCCCTTGCTTTTTCAAGGTCAAAGGCATAGTAGCTTTCCAGGCTTCGAACCGTGTCTGCCAGGTCAGCATAATCTGGCCATTCGGTAATGATGGGGAAGAACTTTACCTTGCCGCCACCGCTGAAAATTTCCTGGGCAAAATAGTTGCGATCGGTCAGCCAGTTGAAAGCTTCGCGAATTTTCCGGTTGCCCCATGGGTTGAAGGTGCCATCATCACAAGTGGCAGGATTGAACAGAACACCATAGTAGGTACCCTGGGATGTGGAGAAGCCGAGCCCAGAGTCCCTTACTTCCTGCGCGAATGACGGTGCCAGACCTTCGGCGTAGATGTCAACATCACCCGCCTGGATCTGGGTCAACACTGCGGCAGGGTCAGCCACGGTATAGACGATTTCATCCAGCCAACCGCCTTTTCGCTCCGTCCTGACCACTGGTTCTTCGGTTGGTTCTTCAACGGGCTCTTCAGTTGGTTCTTCTACGGGTTCTTCGACAGGTTCTTCCACTGGTTCTTCGGTATCGACGACCGGAGGTTCAGTGGGTTCGACAGGCGCTGGCGTACCGCAGGCGCCGAGCACCATTGATAACACCAAGACCATACTTAACAGGAACAAAAACTTTCTCTTCATACAAACAGCCTCCTATATATTTTTTTCAATTGGGTTTGGGTGCGGGCGTGCTTGCATATCAACATTTCGGTCACTCCACTTGTCCGTCGAGTTGAGTTTGCAGCATCCTTCTCCAGTACGAGATGATCACAAATGTGATTGGGATTAACTGATATTAGCACAGCCAGTTTTATTCGTCAAGCTACTTTTTTCTGTACATATACTGTAAGAGCGCTTACAACTTGAAATTTGGTTCGAAATTCGGGTTTTTAACCTGCATGAGACTATACGAAAAGTTCTATTAAGTTGCCAGTAATGCCGCTCACATAGAGTAGAATACGAGCATAGACTGATACGAAAAACCTCAACAACCTTTCCAAAAAGGAGGATCTGATGACTACAAACAAGCTTTGGTGGAAAAACGGGATTATTTACCAAATCTACCCGCGCTCTTTCCAGGATACGAATGCGGATGGGATCGGGGATCTGGCAGGTATCATTCAACACCTGGATTATCTGCAAAACCTGGGCGTCGACGGGATCTGGCTCTCGCCGATAAATCCCTCCCCGGATCACGATTTTGGCTACGATGTATCCGACTATCACACCATTGATCCGAAATATGGCAACCTGCAGGATTTCGACCGCCTGCTCAGCGAGGCGCACAAACGCAATATCCACGTCATCATGGACCTGGTGCTGAGCCACACCTCCGATCAGCATCGCTGGTTTCTCGAATCGAAAAAATCTGTCACCAATCCCTACCACGACTGGTATATCTGGCGTGAAGGTTCTCCTGAAGGCGGTCCGCCCAACAACTGGGCATCCATTTTTGGCGGCTTGGGCTGGGAATATGACCCCTATCTGGAAAAATACTACTATCACATGTTCAATAAACACCAGCCAGATCTAAACTGGCGCAATCCTGAAGTGCGCTCTACAATGTTGGATGTTTTCCGTTATTGGCTTGATAAAGGGGTGGATGGTTTCAGGCTGGATGTGTTCAATAATTATTACCAAGACCCGGACTTCAGGGACAATCCGAAAAGACCAGGCATCAATATCCGCAAGTTTGATGCCCAGGAGCATATCCACGACACCTCGCAGCCCGAAATGATCGAGGTGGTCACCGACATCCGCAAGATCCTGGACGAGTATCCCGAACGTTACGTTGTCGGTGAAACTTTCCTGGCAACTCCGGAACAAGCCCGGGTTTATATCGGTGACGATCGCCTGCATGCCGGTTTCGACTTTGCCCTGACCAATTCAAAATTCAGCGCCAGGGCTTTTGGGAAAGTTATTCAGTTTTGGGACGCGCTGCACGGTGAGGATGCCTGGCCCAACTACTTCTTCAACAACCATGACCAAAAACGCTCCGCCACAAAGTTTGCCAAAGGCGAGGACGACACGATCCTCAAGCTGCTGGCCGCCATGATGTTAACCGTGCGGGGAACGCCATACATCTATTATGGCGAAGAAATCGGAATGCGGGATATCAGCCTGACCCGCGCTCAAATCCAAGACCCCGTGGGCAAACGTTACTGGCCCCTGAATGTAGGCAGGGATGGCTGCCGCTCACCGATGCAATGGAGTGCCCGCGAGAATGCCGGTTTTACCACCGGGACGCCCTGGCTGCATGTCAACAAGGATTACAAAGTTCGCAATGTCGAAAACCAGGCAGCCTCGCCAGCATCGTTATACATGTTTTACAAGGAGCTGATCCAGGTTCGTAGAAAATACTCCGCCCTCAATGCCGGATCCCTGGCAATGGTTCCGACTAAAGACGCCGACATCCTCGCTTACGAACGGCATTTTGACAACGAGCGGATTTTGGTTTTGCTGAACTTCTCAAAAGACATCAAAACTTACGATTTGCCCACTATTGACTTCAACAAGTGGGAACTGGTGTATGCAGGCAATGAAGCCATCATCAGCCATATGACTGAAGACAAGCTGCATATGCCTGGGTTTGGATTTGGGATTTTGATTTCCCGAGCCGAGTAGGTTGTAACGAATAAGCCAAAAGGAGGATGCGCTGGATCACGTTCACACACCTGGTTTTTTAGCCAGCCCCTGGGTTCCAGGTGATCTGTCATCGCGCGAAGACGAGCGGTCGTATCCTCTTGAACGTTACTTTCCGCCTGTCCCCCGGGGGATGGTCACCAATTGGGTTAAAAAATTCGCCTCACCTGGCGCGTATATCCTGGACCCATTCGGGCAGAACCCCTGCACCAGCCTGGAATTAGCCCGGGCGGGTTACCGAGTGTTGGTTTCAGCCAATAACCCGATTGCGGCTTTTGTATTGGATGTGCTTGCCGCCGCGCCTTCTGCCAGGGATTTCAGCCAGGCGCTTTCGGCTTTGATCCAAAACCACATGCGCGATGGCAGCACGATTGAAGACTATATCCAGGCGTTTTACCAGCTCGATTGCCCGGGTCCACTTTGTAAAGACAGGGAAAACCCAGGCAGGTTCGAGGTGCAGACTTTTATCTGGAGCGAAGAGTCCCAGCAGCCTGTTTTGGCGATTGGCGCCTGCCCTGTTTGCGGTCTTGAGGGTGAAATCGAGCTTACAGCGGAAACCCTCCAAACCCAGAACAAAACGCCTTCCTACGCATTGATCCGTTCCCAAATCCTGGAACGTGTTGCCACCCAGGACCGATACCTGAGGCGCGTGATGGAAGAGGTGCTCGAATTCTATTCACCCCGGGCGCTGATCTCCCTGCAGCTGCTTCTGAATAAAATTGAAACCAGCAGCCTCGATGAAAATCAGACCAGGTTGCTGCAGGCACTCTGGCTTGTCGCTGCCGACCGATGCAACCAGCTCTGGATCTGGCCACGCGCTCACAACCGACCCAGGCAGCTGCTGCGACCGCCCATGTACCAGGAAGCTAACGTTTGGCAGGCTTTCGTTGGAGCGGTTAGTGCGTGGGTTCATCCGGAGCCTGCCGTTAAATTGCGGGAATGGCCCAGGCGGGTTCCCCCGACTGGCGGCATCAGCCTTTTTGAAGGACGCCTGCGTGAACTTGAGCAAAAACCGGAAATGGGAATGGTCAGCCTCGTGCAGACCTCCCTGCCCCGCCGTAACCAGGCTTTTTGGAACCTTTCCGGCTTGTGGAGCGGCTGGCTCTGGGGAAGAGAGGGCGTTAAAACGATCCGAAGCAGCCTGCTCAGGCAGCGTTATGACTGGACCTGGCATTCTGTCGCTTTGAAAAAAGTGTTGAGCCAGCTGCCCGGTTTCATTGGAGCTGATGTGCCGGTTTTACTGCTCACCAGCGAGCTGGACAGCCTTTTTCTGCTGGCTGGTTCGTTGGGAGCCCAGGCAGCCGGGCTTGAACTCAGCTCCGCCAGCATCGACGGCGAAAACGAGACCCTGCAGGCAGTCTGGAAGCTGCCCGGGCGGTTGAACGCTCCCCGGAATGGTAAAAACGCACGGTCGTTCAGAAAAAGTGGAAAATTATTTCTCAACCAATCAGGGGAACCGGCAAATTGGCTGCGATTGCTCAGTTTTTCTGTGGCAGACCAGTTGGTCAGCGGAGGGTTGAAAGACCGACCGCGGGAAAACGAGACCCTCAACGAGGTCGAAAGTGAATTTGCACTCGCCTTCAACGATGTCGGTCATTTTCAACGTTTTAATCCCGGTGCAACTGCCGGATCAGGTCTTTACTGGCTTGCCAAAACCGGGCGATACTCCCAAAGTTTGGCAGACCGGACAGAAGCAGTAATTTTGCAGGTTTTGCAAAGTCATAATCAGGTCGCTTTCGATGAATTGCTTGCTCAGGTCTATTCCAGCCTGCCCGGGTTTCTTACTCCAGCCAACGAGTTGATTCAAGAAATCCTCGAATCGTATTCACAGGCAGTGGAAGAAGATAACCGCTTGGTTTATCAGATCAACAGCAACGAGACAGCCCTCAAGCGCAGCGAAGACCTAAAGGAAATTCGAGCTTTAATCGAACAGATGGCAGACCGGCTTGGCTACAGGAGGGAAATCCTGCCGGACAGGATCTCCTGGCTGGGCGTTCATGGAGAGGCGGAGTTTGTTTTCTTTCCTGTCACTTCTGCCCTCTTTTCGAACACTTTGGTCAACAACCAGCACCTGGGGGGGCAAAAACTGGTGGTCATCCCGGGTAGTCGTTCGAATTTGGTCGCTTACAAACTGAAGCGCGATCCTAACCTGCGTTTTCTTGGACAAGAAGATTGGAAGCTGGTCAAATATCGTCAGATACGCAACCTGGGCGGGAACCCACTGCTTAGCCGGGATTTGTTTGTTTCACAGGTCGACACCGACCCACCCGAATTCCACAGCGCGCAGTTGGCATTGTTTTAAGGTCCCGGTTTGTCTATTTGTGGTTGTAGTGCTCGTTCGCTCCCGGTATCATGACCGTGTTGCATTCAAATAATTTACGTTGTCGACTATCAGAGTAGGGGAGGGCTGCCATGCCGTCCTGCAAACAGCCGTAGGGCGATTATCCGTAGGGCGAGACGTCTGTACCGGCGAAGTAGGTATTGGAGGTGCCGAATATTTCCATTGGCAAGAGTATATCGCTCCTCCAATCCGCCGTTGTGTGTGGTCATTGTGTACGGCGGATTGAAAACACACAAAGTGCACGTAGAGGTAAGCGCGAGGTGTTTTCAATCTCGCCCTACGAAAGGATGGCGTCGCTGGAACGGGACAAGCCGCGTTCTCTACAACAACTTCGCTTCGCCGGAACGGGGCGAGCCGTGTTCACCAGGATAAGCTATCAAAATGAGCCAATCCTCTGATTTCTCAGTTTAGAGTCCTGAAAAACACGCTCTTCCTCGTTGAAATCAGGCTTTTGTTGGAAAACGAGAAACTCAGGTACTACCCAACCAGGTCAAGCTGATTGGTTCTCCCGCACTTCCAGCAAAATAGCGCGCATTTGGGGGAAAATTTCTGGGTTCGCAGATAATATATTAACGCTTCCCTCCAGAAGCTCTCCATCACCATACAAACTATCCACAATTCCGCCCGCCTCGCGTGTAATCAAAATCCCTGCGGCAACATCCCACGGGTTTAGGGCGATTTCCCAGAAACCTTCCGCTCTGCCGCAGGCGACATATGCCATGTCAAGGGCAGCAGAACCCAGGCGGCGAATGGTTTGCACCTGGCGGGAGAAACGCACAAAGTTTTCAACATTTGACAGGGGGGTATCTAGTAAGTGTTTTCGAAACCCGGTAATAAACAACGAATCCCGCAAGGTATCGATCGTTGAGACGTGGATACGCTCTCCATTTAAAAAAGCTCCGTCACCTCGCGAAGCCCAGAAGATTTCCCGCATTCCAGGGCTAAAAATTACACCAATCTGGAGTTCTCCGCGATAGGCGTAAGCTACCGAAACAGAATAAATGGGGAATCCATGTGAATAGTTTAATGTTCCGTCGATCGGGTCGATAAACCATTCATGCTCGCTGCCGCTTTGCAGCTTTCCGCTTTCTTCGGCATTGATCGAGTGGTGCGGGAATTCTTCGCGGATCTTTTTCAATAAGAACGCTTCCACTGCAGTATCTGCCTCGGTCACCAGTTCTGTTTGGGCTTTGTAGTGTCGTTCGATATCTTTTGACTGCATATTTTGGGCAATATTGCCGGCTTCAGTAGTCCAGTTGATCACTTGTTCAAGGGTAGGTTGCATCGTCACTCCAGTTGATTTTCTATTACCTTGATTTTACCCGAGCTTGAACGTTATGGTGCTGACCTGTGTGGATAACCAGTGGAAAGCTACCTGATATCCTGTGGATTATCTACTATAATTGGTTGATAATTCCAGGATTTCTGTGGAATGGAGCTTTTAATGGAAAATAACAGAGAACTTCCAAAGTTTGCGGTTCTTCAACTCTCAGGCTGCTCGGGATGCGAGGTCTCTTTGCTGAACTCTGATGAGTGGATTGACAACGTCAACCTGGTATATATGCCGCTTGTGGTTTCGTCCAACAAGATTCCGGATGATGTCGAAGTATTGCTGGTTTCCGGTGGAGTACGCACCGATGAAGACATTCACAACCTGCGGAAGGGTCGTTCGAGAGCCAGGCGATTAATCGCCGTTGGCACCTGCGCCCTTTCGGGGGGTGTTGCTCAAATTCGGGATGACCATCCGGCGCGTGAGGCTTTTTTGCGCTCCTCACACCGGCTGCGTTTGCCCGATATGCTGCCGCATGCCTACCCCCTGGATAGATTCGTGCCCATCGACCTCTATCTACCCGGCTGCCCTCCGACCCCTGAACTATTCATAACTGCCCTGACGCAGGCTGAGGATGCCAAAATCGCTTCGATCGTATGCCAGGAGTGTGGTCGCAAAAAATTGCAGGATATGCGCCCTGCCTCAATCACCGGGATGCGCAGCGGCGTGACCCTGCCGGATATTTGCCTGATAAACCAGGGTTACTTTTGTGTAGGAACCTCGACGCGCGGGGGCTGCGGAGCGCTTTGCACCCGACCTGGGCATGCCTGTGTTGGCTGCCGCGGACCGGCGAACCCCTACCTTTACCGGGAGCCCGCCTTCGTTCAGGATAACCTGCGCAAAGTCTTCAGACGTATGACAGACATCCCGGAGGCAGAGATCAATGAAGCCCTCGACTCGCCCTGGCTTTCGCTTTTCCTCGACCAATTCACCGATTACACCCAGGACGAGAGCTTACCATTACGAACAAAGGATAAATTTATCTGATGACTACGATCACCTACCCTCTAAGCCGAATTGAAGGGCACGCCCGCGTCGTAATCGATATCTATGATGATGAAGTATTCCGGGCAGATTTTCAGGCAATGGAGATGCGCGGTTTCAGTCATTATGTTCGTGGAGTTCCTGCCGAACAAATCACAGTCATCGTTCCGCGCATTTGCGGCGTATGCTCCACCGCCCACCAGGTTGCCTCAGTGAAGGCGCTCGAAAACCTTTTCGGGGTCACACCTCCACCGCTTGCGGAAGAGATACGCGAAGTCTTGCTGCTGGGTCAGTTGATTCAAAACCAGGCGACATCGCTTTTCGTTTTCACCATGCCCGACAGGGTCAATGCAAGCTCTCTTTTCGAGTTTTCTGAGTCGGAAGAAGGCAAAGCACGTCAATTCTCGCTGGCTCAAATGGCTCTGCGTATTCGAAAAATCGGCACAGACCTGATTAGCCTGGCAGGCGGGCAATTTATCCACCCAATCAAAACCACAATTGGCGGCGTAACCAGCGGTATCCCCCGCGCCAAAGCCGATGAGATGATTAAAACTATCGACGAATTACTGCCGGTGGCTGACAGGCTGGTTGATACCTATTGGGAGCTGTCGCTCGAAATGGGGGACCGAATCGGCTCCTGGGGCGATGACGAACCGACTTATTATCTGGCATCTACAGAAGCGGACAGCTTCCACCTTAATAGCAACCGATTGCACCTGATGTGCCCCAGGGGTGATGTTTGCCAAACGTTTACACCGTCAGAATTCGAGGATTATCTGGTGGTTGAAGATAGCGACTATTCGTATGCCGGAACCAGCAGCTTCCAGGGTGAGATTTTGCGCGCCAACAGCCTGGCACGCATCAATCTGACAAATTCCTTCGGCACCCCCAAGGCAGATGGTTATTTAAAGCGTTTTGTCGAAACTTTTGGACGCCCTGCTCACGCGATCATGTTTTTTGATCTCTGCCGGGGAATTGAGCTTGTCTACGCCCTTGAGAAATCCCGCCTGATGCTTCAAAGTGACCTCGAACACGGAGATACTGAGGTTGGTTATACGCCCCGCGACGGCGTTGGTTATGGGCTTGTCGAGGCTCCTCGCGGACCCTTGCTGCACCATTATGAGGTTGAAAATGGTCTGATCAAAAACGCTGACTTTATCATCCCCACCGTTCATAACATGCTCGCCATACGCCGCGCGTTGATGGTGGTTGCCAAACGCTACGTCAGCACGGACGGGATCAACAGCGAGCTCGGACGTGCGGTTGGCAGAGTTGTGCGCGCTTTTGACCCCTGCATCGCCTGCGCCACGAAGTAAGGGGTTTTGATTGCCTGAAGAACTGATTCTCAAATTGAATCACAAACTGAAAATGCGATTTTTTGTCGTGTCGGTGTTGGTGTTAACCGCGATCGCTCTTTTCACCGCGAGCCCCGCAGAGTTGTTTGCCGGGTTAGTGCGCGTCAACGCTTCCACCTGCCACCTTTTCTCTGATTTTGTGGCAGTGGGTGGGTTTGGCGCGACCTTGTTGAACGTCGCGCTGGTGCTGCTCTTTGAGCTGATTGTCATCCACCTGGCGAAAGCAACCATCACCGGAACAGCCCTCGCAGCCCTGTTGACCACCGCGGGTTTCGCCTTTTTTGGAACAAATCTTTTCAACAGCCTGCCAATTGTTTTGGGAGTGATGATCTATTCGCGAATTGGAAAAATCCCTATGCGCACGTTATTGCTGCAAGCTTTCATGGGCACTGCCATTGGTCCGCTGATCAGTTACCTTGCCTATGGAATCGGTCTCGAAGTGGTTTTGGGGTTACCATTAGCCTTTTTAATTGGTTTATTCATTGGAATGATCATCCCTCCACTTTCCGCCTCCTTCCTCCGTTTTCACCAGGGTTACAACTTGTATAACATTGGTTTCACTGCGGGGATCATTGGTCTGATGGCGGTAGCTGTTCTGCGTTTGTACAATGTTGATGTTCAGCCGGTCAGCATCATCGACACCCAGCACCGAACCGAGCTCATTTTGCTGCTGTTGACAATCTTTTTGAGTTTGCTCCTGTTTGGATTGATTCTGAATAAGGGGAGTGTGCGTCAATATCCAAAATTGCTCGCGAACAGTGGGCGCTTGCTCTCAGATTTCGTGGTGATGCACGGCAGTGGGCTGACTTTATTCAATATGGGCGTGATGGGCTTGCTGACTTTGGGGTTTGTTTTAATCCTTCAGGGACCGGTGAATGGACCGGTTGCAGGGGCGATGATGACTGTCGCGGGATTTGGCGCATTGGGGAAGCATCCGCGAAACTGCATCCCACTTATGCTGGGTTCGACTATTGCCTGCTATTTCCATCGGGACCTGCGAACCAGTGAAGCGATTGTGCCGATTTTATTTGGGACAACCCTGGCTCCGATGGCGGGTAAATACGGCGCACTGGTGGGGATGCTTGCCGGTTATCTGCATATCGCTGTTGTTGGAAATGTATTGCCCTTGCACGGAGGATTAAATCTGTATAACAATGGTTTCTCGGGTGGATTTGTCGCTGCGGTATTAGTCCCGTTGATTGAAGCTGGCAGGGATGCCCTGGCGAGGAGAGAGGCTAAAGCACCACCGCGAGTTTCAGGAGACGAGTAATATCGTCAGGCAGGATTATTCGCCTTCTCAATCCGCCATACCTTATCCCGTTCCGGCGAAGCCATCTTTTCGTAGGGGACGCGGCTTGTCCCGTTCCGGCGAAGCCCACATCTGTAGAGGGCTTCCTTTTGGTTAAAATATTAAATACCCCTCAAAAGCTGATTGGTTTTTAGCGTTCGCCCCTGTATTCCGCAAGCAAACGTTCGTAGAACTCAGTCAAAAAAGCATCCCGCTCTTCAGCAATCGTTCTGCCGGTTTTAGTAAAAAGATGGTCCTTCACTTTTCGCAACTTAAACAAGTATTCATGATAAGAGCTGTGCAGTTCGCCCGGTTCTTTTTTACCTGTTTCCAGGAAGAGTTGGGAGGGTTCGCTCAAAACCGGCTGCCCGGCTAAAACCGCGTAGGCAATCGTCCTGGCGGCTCCGACCGCGCCAAGAACATCCAGTTTATCAGCATCGAACAGGCATTTGGCTTCCAGTGTTTGGGGTCTTTCCCCGTCGTGGCGGTAACGATGGGCACGGATGCAATGTTGTACTGCCTCAATCCGTTCCCGCCTCCAGCCTTTGCTTGTCAAAACCTCACCGGCAAATTCCGCAGAGGTTATGTGGTGTTCTTTGCGCGCTCCGCTGGCATCCTCCGGGCTGGCACCGCGCGAATCGTGTAAATAAGCAGCAGCCTCGACGATTTCGAGATCTGCCCCCTCAGCGCTGGCGATGCGGATTGCCATTTTTTCTACCCGCAAAACGTGGTCAAAACTGTGAACTTCATCCGCTCCCTCGTACCAACTTTTTGCCTCTTCAACCTCAATTGACATAACGAACGCCCTTTTTGTAGACTTCAGCGACCAGGTTTGTGCCATAGCGGTAGGTCAGATGACGATAATCGGGAACCTCCAGCACCAACAAATCAGCCTGTTTTCCAACTTCAATGGAGCCAATTTTATCCTCCAGTCCGACCGCTTTGGCAGCGTTGATCGTGGAAGCAGCCAGCGCCTCGGCGGGAGTAAGTTTCATGGTTCTGCAAGCCAGCGCCTGGATAAACTGCATCGATTCGTTCCAGGTTGTGCCCGGGTTGAGGTCGGTTGCCAATGCCAGGTATCCCCCCGCATCGATGATCGCCCTGGCGGGGGTATATTCCTGCTGACCCAAGCCAAAGGGGGTGCCGGGTAACGAGACCGCCACAGTTTCAGAGGCTGCCAAACGCTTGATATCTTCCAGGGAGGTCTTCACCAGGTGGTCTGCCGAGACCGCCCCAATTTCAGCCGCCAGGCTCGCCCCGCCCAGGTTTACAAACTCATCCGCATGCAGTTTGCTCCTGAAGCCCAGCTCCTCACCCCGCTGCAGGATACGTCGGGTGTCCTCAATTTCAAAGACTCCCTGTTCACAAAACACATCATTAAACGGAAGGGGTTTCTCCGGCGCATGTTCCTGCCACCATTTTTTCGTTTCTGGCAGAGCAACCTCACACAACCAGTCGGTGAAAGCTGCCGTGCCCCCCGGATAATCTTTCGGGATGGCGTGAGCGCCCATATAAGTCGGCACCAGTTCCAGCGGTCCTTGCTGATCGATAAGCAGGATCGCCTCCAGCTGCCTGAACTCGGTTTCCAGGTCTAATCCGTAACCGGTTTTGGCTTCCATGGTTGTGGTTCCATAACTGAACGCCCGCTCTGCCCGTGCCTGGGACTCAGAAACCAGCGTTTCCAAATCTGCCTGGCGGGTTGCCGTCAGGGTTGCCAAAATCCCACCACCGGCAGCCATAATTTCCATGTAAGTCTTGCCTTGTAAGCGCATCTCAAATTCATTTGCCCGGTCGCCAACCCAAACCAGGTGGGTATGGGGATCAACGAACCCAGGTACAACCGCTCTGCCGGCGGCATCGATACGTTCTTCGTTGGGGTATCTGCCCAGCATCTCATCCGACCCGCCCACATCGACAATAACCTCTCCCTCCATGACAACCGCGGTATCGCGGATCAGTCCGGGTTGTGCCATTGCGCTGCCCCGGCGCGGACCTCCCGCCATGGTAAGACATTCTGAGATATTGTGCAATATTTTCATTGGTTCCTCCTCGGTGTGGCAATTCATTATTCGACCTGTTCATTATAGCAAACCCTCTGCCTGCTTCGGCAGCATTAACACATTCTTAATGGCATTGAAAAAATCAGGTTCGTGATAAACTTGCTGCGATGAACCCGAAAAGCCTGATTTTGCTTGAATTCCATAAGGTGTTGGACAAACTGCGCTCCTACGCCAGTTTTGAGCTTTCTGACCAGCTGGCAGCAAGAATGCGACCTACCAGCAGCCTTGAAAAAGCCCGGCTGCTGCAGCAGCAAACCTGCCAGGCACGCCTGCTGCTTGTCCTTACCGACGGCGTTCACTTTCGCGGGGCTGTCGACATGCAGCCATTGGCAGACCAGGCAAACCATCAGATGACGCTTGAAGCAAGCAGCTTGCTCGCCATCCGCAACAGCCTGGTTCTCTCCCGTGACGCCCGGCGGACGCTTCTTGAAAAAGCAGAAGAGGTTCCCTTGCTTGCGGAAATGAGCGAACAACTTTCGGATGGTCACGGTCTGATTGATCTGATCAACAAAACAATCAATGAGAGAGGCGAAGTGCTCGACAGCGCTTCGTCCGCTCTCGGGCAAATTCGTTCTGATCTCAAAATTACTCACGCCAGGCTGATGGATCGTATGGGTCGTTATCTCAGCGACCCAAACAGCTCCAGGATGCTGCAGGAATCGCTGATCACCCAGCGGGGCGGGCGGTATGTGCTGCCCCTGAAGGTTGAACATAAGGGTCAGATAAAATCGATCATTCACGACCAGAGCTCATCCGGTGCCACACTATTCATCGAACCGCTGGCAGTCGTGGAATGGAACAACAAACTTCGTCAGCTGGAGCTGGACGAACGGGATGAAATTATGCGCGTGTTGCAGAAACTCAGCGCTGAAGTCGCCTTGCATGCCGATGCTCTCAGTCGGGCCAGCAAGATCATGGCTGAACTCGACCTTATTTTCATGCGGGCTCGCTATGCGGAAGATTTGCGCGCCAGCGAACCTGAATTGCTGCCTTTTGAACCACGCCCCGATTCCGGACACCCGGGCAGCGTATTGCAGCTGATTCGCGCGCGCCATCCACTGATCAACCCCGACAAAGTGGTTCCAATCGATGTTGAAATGGATAAGAAGACCTTCGCGGTCGTGTTAACTGGTCCGAACACCGGCGGAAAAACGGTTACGCTTAAAACCATTGGTCTGATGGTGCTGATGGCACAAGCTGGAATGCATATCCCGGCAGCGTCTGGTTCCCGTCTTACGGTTTTTCAGGATGTTTTTGCGGATATTGGCGATGAGCAATCGATCGAGCAGTCTCTTTCAACTTTTTCGGGGCATATCACCCAGTTGGTGCGCATCCTCAAACGTGCCAACGCGCGCTCCCTGGTTTTGTTGGACGAGTTGGGCTCGGGTACTGACCCTCAGGAAGGCTCAGCTCTTGCCAGGGCTGTGCTGGATTATTTACTCAAACGAAAGATAACCTGTTTTGTCGCCACGCACTTCCCGGAGCTGAAGACTTACGCGCACGGGACCGCTGGTGTGACCAACGCCAGCCTTGAGTTTGACCCGGAAACCCTGCTGCCTACTTTCCGACTGATGATTGGTCTGCCCGGTCGTTCCAACGCCCTGGCAATCGCTCAGAGGCTGGGACTCGACCCGGAAATTTTGGATGCAGCCCGCAAAGAGATCAACCCGGAAGATTTGCAGGTGGATGATCTGCTCGAAGAAATACACCGCCAACGAAACCTGGCGAATGAGAGTTATGCCGCTGCCGAAAAATCCCGCATGGCGGCAAGCCAACAAGAAGCGGAACTGTCAGCACGCCTGGAGCGGCTGGAGGATGAACGCGAAGCTATCCTCGAACGCGCCCATGCCCAGGCAGAATCTGAACTTGAAATCCTGCGTGATCAGGTTCGGGAGCTTCAGCGTACGTTAAACCGGCTGCGCAGTGAACCGGAGCGCAAAATTGAGCTTGCCGAAGTGACCGAAAAGCTTGAAGAGCTTGAACATACTCAAACCGAAAAGAAACGCCGTCGTTACCGTCAGACTCACCTGCCAAAAAAAGCGAGTGGTCCCCTGGAAACAGGTCAAAAAGTATTTATCAAGAAACTGGGGATTGAGGGGCTTATCACGGCAATCGACGGAAAACAGTTCGAAGTCCAGGCAGGCGCCTTGCGGCTGCGGCTGGAGGAACACGAGATCTCGCGCAGGTCTGAGTTACAAGAAGTCTCTCTGTCTCCAAAATCCAAACCCAAAACAGAAAAACCCAGCCGCACGTCTTTGCCGACGGTTAATCCTCCGCCAATGGAGTTGGATTTACGCGGGAAGCGCGTGGAAGATGCGCTTGATGAGCTGGACACCTACCTTGAAAAGTGCTTTTCATCCGGGTTGCCCTTCAGCCGTATCATCCACGGCAAAGGCACTGGCGCTCTGCGCGAAACAGTCAGGGACGCCCTGCGTCGCTCGAGTTACATTACCCGCTGGGAACGGGGTGGTGAAAACGAAGGTGGGGATGGGGTAAGTGTCGCCTTCTTCCATTAAAAAAGAATCGCCACTAATATGCTCCCTCATCACTGGCGATTCTTCTGCATCGGTCCCCTACAGCCGATGCCTAAAATTCAATAAATTCTGTTGGATAGTATAGCATGATTTTCCTGGATATGCAACGAATTTCTGGGGCAGTTTTGTCGAGTTTCACCACATAGTTGAAAATTCAGGGTATACTTATACACTTGTAATTACAAGTTGGTTGAAATATCAACTATATTCAAAATCCTGACATAGCCAACCCCTTTCTTTTCCGATATGAGACAGCCCAAGCGTTCGCGTTCTTCAGCATTGGTCTGGGCACTTTAACCTGAATGGTAAGAAAGTATACTTCATCGTTAAAATTAATGGTTTCATTCACATCTTTGACGACCAAACAGCTCTGTATGTAAAAACTTTGTAAAAAAATAACATCCGCCTGACTTTTTCCGCTTACTCCGCGGTTGAAACAAAAATAGGCAACCTCCCCAGCCTGTCCTGGAAATCCTGTGCAAGCCCTGATTACAGGGTAAAAGCTTTGCGAGCTTCTCATTTTTTCGCCAGTTAATCCAACGCTGTAAATCAACCCGGGAAACAAAAAGCCCCTCCGTTGCCTGGAGGGGCTTGCCTATGCCGAAGGTGGGAATCGAACCCACATACCCGAGGGTACACGATTTTGAGTCGTGCGCGTCTGCCTGTTCCGCCACTTCGGCAAGTTCACAAAGTATACACGCATTCCCGCTTCGTGGTCAAGACTTACGCTGGTTTTATCCTTTCAAAATCGCGCTTCTACTCCAGTGAATAAACCGCAAAATCATCCACGCTGATAATCACGTTCGGATCTTCAAAAGACGAGACCAGGATACCGACATCGCCAGTCGTAAATGTATTATTCGGGTCACTCACCTGCGCAAACAAAGCTCCGTTGACATAAAGGCTAAGCTGATTGCCAATGCATGTGGCTTCTACAAAATTAAATGTGGGGTCAATCCATTCTTCAGCGAACTCGTTAATCAGGTTTTCCCATTCACCGTTTCGTTGCAGACCCAGGCGCAGATAGCCATCGCTTCCAAAACCAAGATAGTAAAAATTGTCATTATCCTGGAACCTGCAAACAAAACCCTGCAAGTTATCATCCGTTTCTGCATCGTTGCTAAAATATGCTTCCATGCGCACATCAGCTGCGTCTACTTGCGAAGTCACATCCCAGGTTATCCACCTTTCCGTCTTCAAGGTGTAAGTCAACCAGCCATAAATAATTTCCAGCGTAAGATCTTCATAGTCGCCAAATTCCCAGGGACCTGAATCATCTTCAAAATCATCAGAAAAAAGTAAGGTGCCATCCTCCAGATAACCCTGGGGAAGATCAACAACGATATCTACAAATTCTTTATCACCCGAATAGATGACAAAGTTGTCAAAGGCGATGGTGGTCTCGCCCCCGTCAAAAGTGCGCGCGTATAATGCCACTTCGCCGTCAGGAAGGGAACCATCCTGCACATTAGCTAACAGTGTGCCGTTAACTGATAGTGCAATCGTCGACCCGGAGCAAATACCGATCAAAAAATTATTTTCAGGGTCAATTACACCATCGGGAGCCCAATTTGAATCCAGGTTCGAGTAGACATCATTTTCATACTTTCCGACTGAATACCAACCGTCATTGCCGACAAAGAGGAAGTAAAAATTTTCAGGGTCAGAATATCTGCAGATAAAACCTTGCCCGTTTTCAACAGCCCCATTCACCAAACGGGTTTCTACAGTCATTACGACATCGCTATTCCCGGGAGCAACTGTTTCACTCCAAATGAGGTAATCCGGCTCGTAGACAGACATCTGGTATTCACCATCGACAATCTCATCCATGGCGGCATCATTTGACCAATATCCCGTATTCCATGTGCCGTCATCGTTCGAAAATTCTTCCACAAACAAAGCCAGCCGTTCATGCTCAAGCGGTTCTGTTATTTCTTCTTCCAGGCTGAGCGAAACGGTTGCAGTCGGCACAGTTATCTCCTCGGTAATTATGGGTACGTCTGTTGCGGTTGGGTCTGGCGCATCGGTAACTTTGACCAGTTTCGGCATCGAGCAAGAAACCACTACAAACATCATCAGTGCCAAGACCATGACTAACTTTTTCATGATTATGATCCTCCGGGTGTTAAAATCGCGCTGTGTTTTTCAGACCAACCCATGCACCGGGTTGTTCTGAACGCAGTATCAGGGTATGGTATCACAAATCCGGCGGCGCTCTTTTGTTGAAGTCCCTGTTTTGGAAGCATACATCGCAATTTTAGGTCGGGAATGGAAATTCTCAATGTGGAATAATATAAATTTTTCCCTCATAAAACCCAAAAATGGTTGTTTTATGTGCATACAAGCGTAGAGGACGGATGCCACGCCGTCCCGCGAATGATGGCTTCGGCGGAACGGGACAAGCACGTAGTAAATGTAATTCACAAGGGTCTTACTGTTCCAATCGACAAGATCCTTCGCAAAAGAGGCTCAGGATGACAAAACCCAGTTCCTGTTCCCTGTTCACTGTTTCCTGTTCCCTGTTAGCGGCTGCCATGCCGTCCCACGAACAATTGTAGGGCGAGATTGGAGGTGCCGGATATTTCCATTGACAAGAGTATATCGCGCCTCCAATCCGCCGTTGTGTGTGGTCGTTGTGGTCGGCGGATTGAGGGGGAGCAACATATCC
>ENA-UOOK01002241-UOOK01002241.1-fermentation-metagenome-genome-assembly--contig:-NODE-2241-length-24173-cov-11.374907_pt1 | contig 24173 bp, 19 predicted proteins | sample MGYA00245777_ERZ724023 | MGnify/ENA primary metagenome ERZ724023 (study PRJEB28704, sample SAMN03018312) | fermentation metagenome | biome: anthropogenic terrestrial biome; feature: soil...
GAGATCGTCCCGAAGAAGTAAGAAGAAAGGGTTCCCGGATAAATGAATGGGAGGACAAAAACGAAATAAGGGAGCCGGAAAAATCAGAAATATCATGCTGATGACAATGCTATTCCCTCTCCGTGAGCATTGTTATCATATTTCCCAGAACTAGACTAAACCTGCAATACTCCTCCGGAAAGGCATAGGTTTGCCAGTAAATAGCCTTTCCGGAGGAAATTTGCATTTAGTTAATCAGAAAAAGGGGGCAGGCCCTGGCTTTGCCATTTGCCGTGAGCCTGCCAGCCATTACCGGAAAAAAAACCGTAAGATACTCTAAATTCGATTCGTCTCGTAAAAGAGTGTCATCATAAGGAAAATCAGGTAAAAAGATACTTCTCAAACTCATTTTTTGCCATTTTAAGGGTTAAAGAAGGGATCAAAACCTGAAGCAAAAAAGAGGAGAATGCCCCGATTCTGCTGAATTCTTCCGGGCAAGAATAGGGGCAGTACCTCTACCTGAACCAGGCAGAAGAAACCTGCTGAAGATGCCAGTCAAATAGAAGGATTTAGATGTGTTTCAGTCCAGAACGAAATCTTGTTGAGGGTAGTAAAGCGATGAAATGTATAATAATCGGCGGATTTCTTGGAAGCGGAAAAACAACAACAATAAGAAAGCTTGTTGAATACCTTGGAATAAAAGGGCAGAGAACGGCGATTATCGTCAATGAGATAGGAGAGATAGGGATAGATGGGGACACTATTTCAGAAGGTGGGGTAGAAACCAGAGAAATAACAAGTGGGTGCGTTTGCTGTACTCTGAGAATCAGTATGGAATATACCCTGAGAAGCCTTATGTCCTCTTACAGTCCGGATACTATAATAATAGAGCCTACGGGGATAGCCTTTCCAAGACAGATCAAAAGTAATATACAGAGCATGAATATCCCGGAAATCACCTTTGCTCCGATTGTGAATCTTGTGGATCCCTGCCGCCTTGGTCAGGATACGGGAGATTTGCAGAATTTCGTTAGAAACCAGATAGAAGATGCTGAGGTTCTGGGCATCAATAAAGTAGACCTTATAGGGCCTGAAAAACTTTTTGAGACATGTTTGCTCCTCCGCAAATTGAACTCAAAGGCAAGAATAGTCCATTTCTCAGCCAGAGAGGCAGGGGAAAACCTGGAAAAATTGTTCAGTCTGATCGGGAAAAATAACCAGAGTAAAACAATTAGTGAAGCAAGAAACTCAGTTGAAATGTCCGGAGTTTCAGCTTATTCAACCGAATTTGAGATCACTTCGCAGGAAATACCTCTTGAGACAGCAGTTTCTGTTTCCGAGCAGATCCTGGACAGCATAAGAAATAGAATAACACAACTGAACCCTGAATTTACAGGGCATATCAAGCTTTCATTTGCACACAAAGAGAATTTCGTAAAGGGGAGCGTGACTTCTGCATTTGAAAAACCCCAGATTGAAATCCTTAAAAAAGAGAGAAATCCCAGATCAAGGATAAAGGTACTTTCTGCGGTAACATCCGTACCCGGGGAAGATCTTATCAAAACTGTGGACACAACGGTAAGCGAAAATCTGGAAGACCAGCGGCTATCATATATAAAAATAGAAAAAAGCAATCCAGGTTACAGCCAGATCACAATAAGTCCCTTTAAACAGAGGAACCTTTGAAGGATTAATATTACTGGGGCAAGAAAGAAGTGACCTGACATGCAAGACGTTATATAGGATAAAATTGTCACCGTTCTTTGCTCAAAAGATTATCTTCATATAGAGAGTTAAAGTAATATTTCAGCCTCCCAAAGTAACCCAGCTTCGGGACGGTAACAAATTTATAGAAAATGGTACAGAGTCAACATAATAAGAAATTAAAAATAGAGATGTAAAAACTTACCAGGGAAAGGTTTGTCGATATATCGAAAGACGGCGGAAAGAAGGCAAAAAAATAAGATTTAACCAGTTCAGGGTTAATTTAAAGTAATGGACTTTGAAAGATCTTCGTATATTATGGTGCTTTTTTTGTTAACTCTCAGCCAAGCTTTGTAATCCCTTTTTATCAGTAATAAAGAAAGCTATAACTGCCCCTGTCAAAAATACCGCCAAAGAGCAGTACTTTTTCACAGAACGCATCGTATATCGGTGTAAATTCTCCATATTACATGCTTTTTTGGCTACTTTAAACACGTCCTCTATTAGAGATCTAATAGGTCTAAGTCCTCCCCAATTTCCGATTAAGGATTTGAATTTTGCTACCAGTTTATTATAAAGCTTCTTTTCTTCTTTCGTATTTCTTTTTGAATCAAAAATGTTTAGAGGGTAGCTTAACATATCGAAAAGTTTGTTAAAATTGCAGTTAATTCTTGGAAAAATAACCGGAACTATCTTGTATTTTGCTATTCCTATCACATAATTTTCATATGAAAAATAACCTCTATCAAAATATAGTATATCTCCTGCTCTTATTTTCCTTCTTCTACTTAGTTCTTCAAGAATCTGTGGATAAACCTTGTATTCACTGACATTTGCTTCATTAATGACGAATGCTAACGGTTTTAAGCTTGGATACTCCAGGGCAAGACTTAGTTTCATTCCTATGAAATAACCTCTATGTGTAGAGTAACCCCATTTAAAGTCTCGATCTTTTAGCATCTTTTTACTGATTTTCCTCTTAAACCAGTTCAGATCAAGATTAATGTCTGTGCTATCAATTATGATCTGGCTTATACCTCTTTTACGGCGAGGACAAACATTGTTAAGAACTACAATAACGAAGTTGATAAACTGATCTGGATCAAAGCTGCTCATGACGCTGTAAACTTCGTCTTCAGAAGGTATTGACTTGATTCTCATAAATTTTCGTAATTTTTTCTTTTCGTCCAATTCTCTGACTACATAGGAAATTTCAAGGCAAAAATACATGCTCAGAATAACGATTTTCAGGGAAGGTATTGATTTTTCAAGAGGCAGTATTTCGTATTGTGCAAGAATTTGCCTGGTAGATCGCAAATCAAAAATGTTTAATATCTCGGAAAGCAATTTCCATTTGTAATCTTCGTTTATGGGGATAAGCGGAGGTTTCATAAACAAACACCAGAGGAGGATTATACATCCTCCTCAATAAATTTTACGATTTATTACGAGATAAAATAAGATTTTGGACCATAATAAAATGTATTTTTCTATGGGGAACTCAATTTAACCTCAATTTAGGAGAATAAATCATTTATAGTACTTATTATTCCATATGATTTTTTAGATCCCTCTATTCATAAGTCTTGGAAAAAACACAGAGTCTCTGGAGCTTTCAGCTGGTAGATATAAGTGAATACTGACCTGAATTTCCGGGATGCTCCGTTCAATTAAATTTACCGCACTGACTCCGAGAAACTTCTACACTAACAGAGGGAAGAACATAAGATAAAAGTTTTTTTCAATAACGTATTATAAATCGTTTTGCTGGGAGAACTAATTGAAAAAAATCAGATTATAAAATTAGTGACTAACAAAAATAGAAGAGAAATCTAAAATAAAGAGTAATAAAAATAAAATAGTAATAAATAAAAAAATAGCAACAACAATAAAAAAAGTAATAAATATAAAAACAGTAATAAATAGAAAAAATAGTAATAAAGCTGTAATATACTATACCTAAAAAGTAACAAATAAAGAAAAAATAATAAAAATTACAAAGCAATAGAAATTAAAATAAAAAAATGAAATGGGAGCCTGAACACACTTTAGAGGCTCAGGCAGTAACATCCTTTCTGAGGATGTACGCAACCATTTCGGGGTTAAGTTTGCTCTCCCTTGAGACTTTTTCTTCAATAGCCTCAGTGGATTTGCCTTCAATCTTCAATTCCCTTATCTCTTCAATTATAGAGGAAGGAATGCGGTAATACTCGTTTATGTCCTTTCTGTGGCCCCAGACATCTCCTTCTATCAGCTGGATACGCTGCATTTCAAGGAACATTTCTATGGATTTTGAGACCGTGCGCCTGTATGATTTCGGAAGCTGTATTACCTCAATCTTTGGGCAGTTCTCAACAAGGGAAAAAATGTCCTTGTTTGAAGGCCTGAAAGCCAGGTGAACTATTCTTTCGTTTGGATTCAATGTAAAGATTTCTTCTCTAGAACTCACAACCCTTATTTTCAAAGTTTGTCCTCCCGATCTATTGAGTTTTTTTCATTTGATAGTAAAAAATTCTTCATTAAATATTTTTCTATAACTACCTGATTTATTTGTAGATAACTAGTATTTACATCCTTTCTTTTAGTTTCACATATTATTTAGGAAGATGTTTAAAATCAACATCATGTGCCATACTTAATTAAACATATTAAATAAATACATAGATAACTTTCTGAAAAGCATTAGGGACAAAACCAGGAAAAAAATCAGAATAAAGTGGAATTTTATTTCTTTTGTCGCAGGTCAGGGCATCTTTAATATATTATTGTGTATATCTGCGAACTCCAGAATAACCCTTATATTTTATAAAAACTCTCATTGGATTTATTTTTGTTGAAGTTATCAATAGAAGTTCAACCCTCCAAATTACTTTTATTTTTGGTTCCAGTATAAAATGATTGAATTAGATACACCCGTCTATCCCAATTATACAGATTTAATTTCTACAGATACCAGTTTTCAGCTAAAATTCCAGCCAATTAATGAATTTTCCAGACATTATTAGAATCAGATTATTCTGAATTCAATTGGATACTCTTTTTTGCATGCAAAAAAGTAAGAATGAAGAAAACAAAAAAATCTGAACAGCCACTGGATTTATCGGGATATAATTTGATCTGTAATCAACAAAATAATCTTTAATAAAGGTATCCATTTTATACGATAGTCAGAGCGTTTCAATGTGTGAAGAAACAGGTACTGCAGAGTTGAGAAATGAACTACTCCTCCCTGTCGGCCCGGTAGCCGTCGAGGAAGGAGCTTCTTGCTTCATTCCCTGAACCACTATTCATATTTGAAATTAGGAAAGCCTTTCTCATCTCTGAAAAATTTTGTAAATGCAGATTCAACCTGTTTAGTCATGCCCTGTAATGATTGTGCATTTACTTCTTATAGGAAAAGTTGTTCTTTTTTAAGTTGCATAAGTTGTCTATTCAGATCAAATTGGGAAACTGACTTAGCCGTTTCCTCATATGTTTTTATCTTTTGTGCTAAAGCCCAGTTGAACACATATCTGCAGCTACCAATGTGTTTTTCAATCAAAATCTTCTGATCTGCTGTAGGTTTGTCTAAATTTGTAAGCTTTTAGCATATAACGGTTATAATGTTCTATAAAGTCAGATAGTTTTAGAAAGTTAGATAGTTTTAGAAAGTTAGATAGTTTCCTTAAAGAATATATTTCGAAAGCATGTGCAAAACAAATTTGGCAATTCCGCAAAGAAATAACAGAAGCAAACGCTGCATGAAGAGTACTTCAAGATAAAGAGAACAGAAATTAAGGTCCCACCTGAAATAGGGGATTTTCGGAAGAGGGAGGGCCACTCCACCGAAGAGAACATAATATACTCCAGAATTAAATACAGGCATTCAGACCAGTTTGGGCACTACCAACACACAGACACCATACAACAGTAGCAAAAGCACAATCTGAACAAAAATAACGTCTAAGTAGAATTCAGACCTGGCTCCCACTCCTTGAGAATCAACTTCAGAACCGTTACCATATCCCCTTTTTTTACGAATGTTTCCAATCTGAGACTTCATTCCTTCACTTATGCGTTTATTCATTTCCATCTGAGCGTTTATTCCTTCTTCCAAGTCAGTTACCCCCTCAAAACTGTATTTTCGAACCAGAGTTCCAGGATGTTTCCTTACTTTTTAGAATAGGGAATTTTTAATTCCCCAGAATTATAGCATATTTTTTACTTCTGGAGATTTCTATAGTTTTATTCCAATCAAACAGGGACTATGGTCGGCACTATGTATGTGTAAACAATATACAGGATCACCACAAACATGATATGCATAAAGACCATGTCCACAAACCATGGCTTTACTCTAAATTTTGCCAGATCATCCCCCCAGAGACCAGTTACATTCATTCGATTCTTTCCTTGTGCAAGACTAGCAGGCCCTAAAACTCATACAAGCGTGGGCACAATAAACACGCAAAGAGCATACAGGACCAGCAGTATTACAATCTGTGAAAATATAACATCCAGATAGTATGCTTTGGATTTTATCTTCCGCAAAGAATATTCCCCCCATTCCGTTTAAGATTGAATTAATATTCAGTTGATATTTAATATTTGATCACGTATAAAATCACAATTATTTATTTAGTGATTAATAATTCAACTGAATTCCCTTCAAATTAATTTTTATAATATAACCCTTTAGGCCACCGGCATAAATATGAGTTAAAAATAGAAACAGCAACATCAAACTCATAAATTATATAAAAATTCGGACCAGATGACTTCCAGAACCCACATTCTTTATAAATAATTCCTCCCATTAACTTAATTAATTCGTATCATATATTAATATATCTATATAAAGAATTTTTTTAAAACGTAATTTATAGATTTCTTTTATATGTATATAGATTATAATTAAGGTGTTCAATTTTTCTGTGCATTCACAAAAAGCAGGATTGTGAATAAAAGTAAAAAAATTAAAAAGATGTTTTAAAATACTTATTCAGCTGGATTTCAAAAGAGGAATTAAAAGTGAAACAAAAAATAGATTCAGTCGAAGCAAAAACATCCCTATCAAAATCTGAAAAAATGAAGTATTTGTTTCATGATGATAAGCATGTACCTATACGATATTAAATATAAAACGGGTGTTTAACTTTACCTAAAGATTTATATACAATTATCCTAATTTTATTTTATGTCAGAGGGTTTCCGGCCAGCATAACACTCAAAAGGCCTGTTACCTGGAGGGGGGACATGAGGAGTAACACAATTGAAAAGCTATATGGTGGACCAGCTATAATCTTGATGATTATCGGAATATTGGTAACTTCATTTCTGTTTTATTTCATGTTTAAATACGCTGATGAAGGAAACCTGTTCATGGTAATTGCAATCCCGCTGGGAATCTCGATTTTTGCGCTGATAGTCGCAAAGCTTCTGGGCTCAGCAATCAAGGAATAATCCGTGACCTAAAAGGGGGCTGTCCAGAACAGAAAGTGAAAACAGAATGTGAAGATAAAACTTAAGAATGTTTTACATTTTGTGGAATAAAACTTAAATTGAGCCATTTTCTTTTAAGGCAACTCTTGTTTTTAATTTTTGCAAATATATATAATATTTAAAAACAGTTGCAGTTAGAAGAAAAAAGTTACCTCACATAATTCTCACAGGACATATAAAAATAATAAACTATCTAGTAATAGATCTTGATATAGATAATTAATATGTTGTGGCCAATGAGGATTTTCAGCATCAATAGACGTTAATTTATTAAAAAATATCAAATATGAAAAAAGAAAAAGAAAGATTAACAGAAGTTTTTCAGAATATCCACTTATTTTTGCAGTTATCTCCAAAAACTCGGGTCTTTGACTTTATACCCGCAGGATTTATCGGTTTATTTGTATTTATTTTTTCGGAGGGGCTTATTTCGAGAGGAAAGTCGGAACTCAGGGCTGTAAATAAATTCTGAAAAAATTCAGGTTTTACTGGCTTTTTTGATTTTAAATTCAAGATTCAGAGACGCATTTTTGAGTTATGGGATAAGCTCTTCAAAATTTACTGGCTTTTGTGATATTATATCCTGTAAACTCCATTTTTCCTGAGTCAGGGTCGATATAAACCATATTTGAGATGCTGGAGTAATAAGTGAAAAGTTCCCTTCCCCATTTGAGGGCGCTATCCTCATAACTTATAAGCGTAGTCCCGTCAAACCGCCCGTTCTTGTCAAAGAGCCAGAGAGCCATAAAGGTGTCCGTTACAACAAGAGTAAGAGGGCCGATGTGACCATCACGCATGGAGACGCTCATATTTTTATGAGAAAGAAAACATTTAAACTGTTCAGGGAAGTCATCGAAAAATTTGTCAAAAACCTGTTCTGTAAGTACAAAACTAATTTTTGCGTTTTTCTGCAGAACCTTCGAAAAAATACTCACTGTTTGAGGCTGAAAAGTTGAACTTGCCATCATAATATAATTAGAGGCAAGAACGTTCTCGGCAAAGACCGGATGGAACTCAAAGAGGCAATCTCTGCCTGCTTCCAGAAGCTCGCAGTGCTCCAGATTTCCGATCCTTTTTCTCATATGATACGGGATCTCACTCAGGTCACGGGTCTCCCAATACTCATGGTTTTCCACATAAATATTGATAATGTTCAGGAATTCCTCAATTTTTTCAACGATAAGAACCCCCATGTCAGACAATTTATACACGTCTTCAATAGTATCATAGGTTACAAGATCCCATTTAAGGAGTTTCTTGATTTGGGGCATCAGAGCACTTGAATTGACATCAAGGACCTCTTTAATTTGCTCTATATTCTTGGGACCTTCTTTTAAAAGAAGAACCAGTACGTTTTTTCTTTTTTCAGATAAGAAAATTGTTTTTATCAAGCAGGACGGGTCCAATCTCATCACCGGGGACTTAGGGACTTATAGCATCTTCAGGGCAAAACAACGGTGTAAAATGAACAACACCACCGAATATTAATAGAAGAAAATAAGGGAACATTCATTGAAATTTATAAAGCACTATATTATAGGAGATCTTGATATTAAAAAGTTATTATTTTAAATGTATCAAAAAGTTATTAAATACCTGCCCTAAATCCTATATGATTACGATATCGGCCGGAGGGTTCCGGAACTCATTTATGAAAAAAGCCTGTGCAGGCACATAAAAAATGGCAAACTTGTGCCTGCATAGATAAACTCCTTGAGATTTTACGGTCTGTATGGAAAATATGTGACGGCAGTATTTCAAGGAAAAGCTTGATTGTACTGCTATCAGCGTGAAACATTGAACAGGGATCTGGCAATTTCCTGCCTGGGAAATGTGTAAATGAAGTTCTTCGTTTTTCACAGGTTTTTACTGCACACTTTCTGAAATATTTAATTTATGGAACCACTACTTTTATTTACTACTTTTATTTAAAGGTCTTATGCACACTTCTGGAAATTAACATTCCTGTAAACTCGAAGAACCATTTACCTTATTAAAGTCAATACCTAAGGCCTGTAAACCTGAAAGTAAGACTATTGCTTATGCCATTCCTGTCTTTCTTCATATCTTTATTTTTTACCTCTGTTCTCGCCCTACCTTAATGACTCACCTCTGAGAACCAGTCGGTAATTCCTCGGCATCCGTAACTTTTACAGCGGCAGTCACTGTTTCTGCGCCTTTTTCTTTCGAGACAAGCAGGCAGAGGAAGGCAAAAACCATGCACGCAAGCATAAGGAGCCAGACTGATTTGTACTGAGCTACGGAAGCAACAGCCCCGTCAGAGACTTCCATCATCTTCCCGGTCAGTGTCATGAAGATGGCACCCCCAAGGAAGGGGAAGATATTATACGCACCGGTTGCAGTTCCCATGATTGATGGAGGGAACCATTCTTTTATCTGGGCATAGGATACAACGAAGAAACCTCCAAAGAACCCGAAGAGGAAGTGGATGAGGGTGTATGCGGTGGTGCTGGTAACGTTTCCTGCCTGGGACCAGATTACTCCCCAGAGCACTATATATACTGCAGTACCGACAATAAGGACTTTTTTTCGGGACTTGAGCACCCTATCAGAGAGATAGCCTGCAATAGGACAGCCAAAGATCATACCGATTGCTATGAAGGAAAGGATGCCTGCATAGGTCCCTTTATCCCAGCCGAGGACGTCTCTGAAAAAGGGTCCTCCCCATAGTCCCTGGTAGACCATAAGGCTTCCGTACATGAAGAAGAACCATATGGACAGAGGCCAGAACTTCATTCCTGAGCTGAAAGTCTGCTTGAGGGCTTCTCCCATCGGAATCTTTTCAATAGCTTTTGGGGGAATGTATCTCTCGCCTTTTTCATAAGCTTCAATCTCCGCGACTGTGGGACAGTCCATATCCTCAGGCTTGTCCTTGACCAGAACGAAAATAGCTACTGCAAGCAGCCCGGAAAAGATGCCAAGCATCAGGAAGACCTTCTGCCAGTCTCCAAAGGCAGCTGCCATTATGGCAAGAGGGCCGGCTGCACTTAAGGCTCCTATATTTCCTATTGCGAGCAGGACCCCGGACATTGAAGCAAACTCATTCTTTTTGAACCAGATGGCAAGCACCTTCATCACAGGGATGTAGACCATTGCAACCCCTATCCCTATGAGTACTCTTCCTATAAGGACCATCGTGAAGCTGGAAGCAATTCCGGTAAGGACAGCCCCGACTGCAGCAAGCATTGTAAAGACGCCTGCAGTCTTTTTTACGCCCCAGCTGTCACTTAAAATCCCACTGGGAAGTTGCATTGCCGTATAAGCATAAAAGTAAGCTGAACCGAGCAGCCCTATAGATGCAGCGCCTACACCGAATGTATTCATTATGTCAGACGCTACTACTGCGGTAGACACGCGGTGGAAATACACAAAGAAATATGCAAGGGCGAGGATTACAAACACCACCCAGCGATATTTCATTACTTTGCTTATTTTTTCCTGATTAATTTCCATAGCTATCGCTCCTATGACGATAATTAAGAACACAGATAATACAAGTGATAACAGGTAGTGGAATTAAGGTAGTAGAATCAGGCGTCTTCAAAGGAGAGGCACGAAGAAACGCCCGAAATCTATACCTCAGTTCCTGATCCAGTAAAATAAAAGATCTTTCAATTCACTCATCAGAGGTTTTCTGAAGACCAGTCAGCTGCAGCTTTAACCCAGGTCTTGAGTCTGTCTGGGGTGCTCAGGGGTGGGGTTCCGCATCCGAGCATGCTGGCCTTTGCTCCGTCATCGAGTCCTTTTCTAGTTTCTGCAATGATCTGCTCTTCAGTACCTTCAACCATCATAAGAGGAGTTAAATTCCCGACAACAGGTACTTTCCCTGCGATCTTGGTCGCTTCCTTCATATTAACAGCCTGTTCCACACTCAGGCACTCTGCGCCTGTGGAAGCCATCCCTTCTATGATAGGAACAGTATCTCCGCAGATATGGAGTTCCCAGGGGCATCCAAGGTGATGCACAAAGTCGCCTATTTCTTTTTCAGCAGGGACAGCTACCTGGTAATAGAATTCAGGCATTACGAGGTTAGGGGACGCTGACGCATCCGAATAGTACAGGACATCAGCTCCTGCCTCTATACAGGCCTCGGCATATATCTTGTTAATCTCCAGGGATTTAGAAAGCCAGTCCTGCATTTTTTGCATTTGCTTTTCCTTCTGGAGGCATTTGATACTTAGCATGGAAAGGTTCTCTGCACCCATGAGGTCTCCTGTAAGAGTTATGGGCCCAACGAGAAAAGCAGTAACTGCTGCATCGGGATACTTTTCCTTTGCGAGTTTAATGGCTTCAAGTGTGGTTTTTACAAATTTATCCTCAAGGAAATTGTCATACTTTACTTCATCAGGTTTACTGAAAAAGCTCCTTACTGAAGGCTGAATATCAATCCTTCCCATCTTAACTTCAAGACCAAGAGCCTTGGATTCTATGAACATACCAAAAGGCATGACAATATTGTCAAGCCCGGCGTCGGTATGCATAAGGCTCACAGTATTGACCATCATTTCTGCATTACAATGATAGTCCGGCCAGGAACTCACGCTTTTTTCTATATACTCCTTGACCATAGCAGAGCCGGTGATCACAGGGACCCTGTCAACCGGCTTTCTGTTGAGCATCGCAAAGACCCTTTCTTTTGAGGTCATCTCAGCTACCATGTTTTTGTCTCCTTTTTTACTACTTATGCATTTTAATCCAGGTAAATTCTCAAAATAACCTGTTTAAATTCAACCCCATCTCACGCCTTCAGACGGGAAGTCAAAAACTGCTCCTTTCAGCCAGCTTGCTGCACCTGCGGCATCGTGAGGAGATACATCTGCCCCTATCTGGGCTGCATACTCGGTCGTGATAGGGGCACCTCCTACCATTACCAGCAATTTGTCCCTGATGCCTTCATCTTCAAGCAGCTTGACAACCTTTGGCATTTCGGCCATGGTTGTGGTCATAAGTGTGCTCATGGAAACTGCTGTTGCCTTCTTCTCCTTTGCAGCTTCAATGAACCTGGAAGCAGGTACATCATTTCCAAGGTCCACGCAGTTAAAACCATTTGCACTGAGAAGGGTCTTTACAAGGCTTTTTCCAATGTCATGGACGTCACCTTCAACTGTACCGATGATGACCGTTGCAGCCTTTGAACCACTATTTTCGTCCTGTTTCATATAGGGGGCAAGAAGGTCCATTCCACCGTACATTGCAGTTGAAGCGATAAGAAGCTGGGGTACAAAAGCCTCTCCTTTTTCGTATTTTTTACCTATAAGGCTCATACCTGCTGCAAGGCCCTCTATAAGGGTTTTGAAAGGGTCCAGGCCTATTTGAATTGCCACCTCTGTCCACCCCCGGGCCATTTCCTCCTCGCCGTCCATCACCAGGAGAGAAAGTTTTTCGAGGGTGATCGCTTCCACATCAGCACCGGTGGCCAGAAACTTTTGAGCCAGCTCTTTGACTGCATCATCATCCTCATCTTCTGCTGCCTCATCCAGTTCTTCGATCAGTTTCTGAACTTCTTCCGGTAGATCATCCATATATATACCTCTGGTTTGATTTGCTCATCAATACTCCACACACTTCTTAATATTTCATATCGCATCTGAAGAGGTACAGGTAAAGGTCCGGATCTTTTCCTTTTTCTAACAGAAAGCAATTAAATATATATTTCAAAAATAGATATACTAACCGTCATCGGAAAAACTCACAACCTCAATAGAGAGAAGCTCATGGCAAAAAACAGCTACGGGTATTAAAAATATATATACATCAAATATAATAAACAACCTTTTAAAAAGCAAAGAGTCCTGAAAAATAAACGTATTAATCTTTGATGCATCTCCCTGTAAAACCGTCAGGCCTTTACAAATTAATACCCCTGTTTATAGAATCAACGCCGTTGATTTTTCAGTATGGCTTTGATCCCCGACCCAGTATTAAATTCCAGACGGTTTATAGATGTAGATTTCAGATTTAACTGGTTAAACGACATTTCAAATAATTACAAAGTATATAAAGGTATTGAGAAGGAAGGAAAAATCCAGGTCTCAATCTGCTGTTTTAAGTTTCTGCTCTCGATTTCAGAATTATTTGTTGCTCCTCTGGTATTAGGAAGTAAAGAATTGCATTCAGTCATAAATTCCTTTTAAAGAACTCGCAGCAGGGAGGAAATCATGCCTGTGCTCTGCAAATCATTTACTCTCACCAGATTAACTTCTGGAAAACATAACTTATATTAAATGTTATACTTATTATATTGCAGAAACTAAGACTGTTACGAGGCCCATGCATGGAAGACCCTGTTGTTGCAAAAATCAAAGACCAGTTCGATAAAAAAGGAAATCCAGCAAAGATTCCACTTATGAACGGAAAACGGTTTTTCGAAGCCCGAGCCGAAAAAGACGGAATCTATGTTGATAACCTGAAAAACCAGCCTTTTCTCCCATGGAAAACATTTTCCGAGACTGTTAATTTTCTGCAGAAAAATGGAGGGAAGGCAAAAAAAGGAAATGCAACAAGCTCCAGGCTGGGAGATCAAAACCTTGACCTGAACACCGTAGAAGGTTATATTGCAAGCGAAATCTACGGCTGCAAGACAGGAGACACCATATTTAAGAGGATAACGCCATTATCAGCCATTCTCGCATGGGCTGATATCTGTGAAAACACAAGGGGACAACTCTGTCTTCTTTCAGAAAAAAAAGAGCTTCAAGCCTCTAAGCCAGAGAAAGACCTCCCTGAAACAGGCATTTCTAAAACAGATCTCTCTTTTAATTCAGCAGTAAAGGAAATAAAAGAAAAAGAAGAAGTAATTAATTCCCTTAATTTACAGCTCTCAAAGAAGGACTCCGAGTTAAAATTTGCAGGCAGGGAGAGTGAGATAGGAATTCTAAGAGAAGAAACTGAAGCAAAAACCGAAAAAGCAGATATAATCGGAAAATTTGAGCAGGAAATAGTTGAAAAGAAGGAAAAAATAAGAAACCTTGAAAATTGCCTTGCTGAAAGAGACGAAGCTGTAAAGGATCTGGGAGATCAGCTTATTCGAAGAGATGAAGCAATAAAAGGACTAGAAAACAGAATTAATCAAAATAACAGTGTTCTTGAAGAACTTAAAACCCAGCTGAATGAAAAAGAAGAAGCAATAAGCGTTTCTGGAAAAGGGATTCAGGAAAAGGACTCAAAAATTCAGGAATTACTGGAGAATCTTGCAGATAGAAATGCGGAGATAGAAAAACTCGAGTCCGTACTTGACAAAAAGGAAGAAGAGAGAAGCAATCTTGAGAAGGTACACGAAATAAAAACCGGAGAACTAAGAACTTTTCAGGAGAAACTTCTGAAAAAACAAAGGGATATTGAAAAACTTGAAGAAGGCATTTCAGTAAAGGACCGGGACCTTAAGATTCTTGCTGAAGAGGTTATTGCAAAGAGTAAAGAAATAAAGAGAATTGAAGAGAAGCTCAACGGAAAAGAGAGACGAATAAACACAGCTGAAGCCATGCTTGCCGCAAGCGAAGAAAAAGTCAGAAAGCTTGAAAAACAGCTCTCAGGATATATCGGGGAAGAAAAACTTGCAGAACAGCTCAGAGAGGATGAGGAGTTAATAAAACAACTCAAAAGAACTCTTGTAAGCAAAGAAGAAGAAGTTTCCAGGCTCAATGAAGAAAACAGGAAGTACAGGATGCAGCAAAAGCTTTCAGCGGAAGGATTAAGGCTGATAGAAGAGAAAAAAGCCTCAAGAAAATGGTGGAAGCGCCTTTAAGCCGGAGAAAAAACTGTTTATTTTTAAAATATGTTAAACTTTATTCATGCCTGGCTTTTCGGTGCCTGGTGAAAGGAACGAACTGTGAAGCAGATGGAGGATCATATCAGGGCTGATTTTCCTGAGATTCGTTATCTCATCGATTATCTCTTCTTCAGTCCTCCCCTGGACCTCCAGTTCCTTTATTTTTTCAAGTACATAGGAAGGAATTACAAAATAATTATGAAGGTCGTGCCAGTGCCCGCTGACATCCCCTTTTATAAGATTAATGCCTGAAGACGCAAGATACATCTTGATAAATTTTGAAAGCCCTTCATAGGAAGATGCCGGAAGTTGAAGTATTTCTATTGCAGGGCAGGTCTTGACAAGACTGAAAAGATCCTTATCCGAGGGCCGAAAAGCGAGATGCACCGCCCTCTCATCGTGTTCAAGATTAAGAATTTCATCCCTGTTTGTTACAACTCTAATTCGTATACTACCTAGCCCCATTTTATGCTCCCACTCCCATATAGGCATGGATCATTTATTTAATTTTGTATTTCTGTTTTTCGGATCAAATTTCAGTATGTTGGATGAGTAAGTTCCAGATAAGAACTACCAGAAGCGGTAAAAGTTGATTTTTGATCCCCGTAATTAAATACTTCCTGCATTATTGAGTTCCTTCTGAACCTGCTCTAAGCCCGGCTGCTATGGCCTGCCCAAAGGAGATGCACCCATCTCCACAGGGGACCTGGCGGTGGCCCAGGAATTCAAAACCCGCTTCTGTAACAGTTTCTGCAATGCGCGAAGTGATGTGGTCATTATAAGCAACCCCTCCGCTCAGGCCTATCATTTCAAGTCCCTTTTTTGCAGCAAGAGACGCGGCAAGTTCTGAAATTCCCATTGCAAGGCTTTCTTCAACCGCAAAAGCAAGAGTTTCAGGAGAATACTTTCCGGAAAGTTCATATACTCCCAGAAGGAGCTCGGTGGTGTCAAGCACAGGAACTCCTGAGTCCCTGTCTTTCATAAAGACAATGGGAAGATCTATAACATGAGTACTTTTCTTTGCGGCAGATTCGAGTTTCATTGATGGCTCCCCATCATAGGTCCGAATACCGCAGATTCCAAGCAGTGCCGCCGCTGCGTCCAGTACTCTTCCTGTGCTGCTGCTCCGTACAACATTTACCCCTGTTTCAAGCTGTTTCATCACAGTTGAAAATTCCGTGGCTCCTTTCGGAAAAGTAAGGGGAAGTTTTTCCAGTTCTGCTCTCCCAAGCCTCTCGAAAAGGATACCCAGGACCATCCTTGAAGGGGTTTTCGATGCAAGGTCTCCCCCTGGCATTGGCTGAGGGAGTAAATTTCCAGCTCGCTCGAACCCGAAGTAAGAGGACTCAAAGAGCTCACCTCCCCAGGCTGTGCCGTCACTGCCGTATCCGACTCCGTCAAGAGCAATTCCGAGAATTCGGGAATCCAGCGGAAGGGAATTGTCAGCCATAAGTGCCAGCATGTGGGCGTGGTGATGCTGAACCTGAAGTGTATTTTTCCCTCCCACCTTCAGCGCAAAACGGGTTGTATTAAATACCGGGTGCAGGTCACAGCCCCAGTTAAAGGGTTCGATTCCGGTAAGCTGGATAAGGTGCCTGACAACCTCGGAGTGATATCTGAAGGTTTCTACGTGACTGGTATTTCCTATATACTGAGAAATATAGGCAAGATTTCCTTTTGCCACAGTAACCGTGGAATTCATCTCAGCCCCTACCCCTATAGAAGCTTCGACCTCGAAAGGCAGCTCTACAGGTTCAGGCACAAAACCACGGGAACGCCGGATAAAGGCCGCCCGTCCATTCACAGCCCGGATAACCGTATCGTCGTTCCGGTTTGCAATAACCCTGTTGTGCAGCAGGTAAAAATCGGCAATTCCTTTAAGTTTTTCAAGCGCTTCTTTGTTTTCAACAACCATGGGCCTTCCCGGCAAGTTTGCAGAGGTCATAACATAGACAGCATCAGGTACGCGGTCAAAAAGCAGATTCTGTGTGCCTGTATAGGGAAGCATGACCCCTATATTGTGCAGGCCAGAGGAAACAGATTCCGCAAGGTTATATCCCTTTGACCTGATAAGTACGGCAATAGGGCGGCGATAGGATGTAAGGTACTCCCCACCTGCACCTTCAAGCTCTGCAAAGGATTCCACAACCCCTGCATTTTTTGCCATGACCGCAAAAGGTTGTTCTGGACGCCTTAACCGGCTTCTAAGCTTGTTTACGGGCTCTTCCTTTCGTGCATTACAGGCAATATGAAAACCCCCAAACCCTTTAATAGCAAGAATTGAACCCTGCTCAAGGAGGTCTGAGGCTCTGGCAATTGCTTCATAGCCTTTTGACAGTACCTCTCCTTCAGGGTCCGAAAGCCAGATCTCTGGCCCGCACTTCGGGCAGCAGACAGGCTGCGCATGATATCTCCGATTAAGAGGGTCAGTATACTCTTTTTCGCACTCGGGACAAAGAGGAAAATCTACCATAGTGGTATTTTCCCGGTCATAAGGAAGGGTTCGGACTGTCGTATATCGAGGTCCGCAATTTGTGCATACTGTAAAAGGATAATGGTAATACCTGGAAGAAGGATCAAAAATCTCAGACCTGCACTGTTCGCAAATAGCCGTGTCAGGAGGAATTATGGAATTTTCAAAAACTCCGGATTCACTGGGCACGATAATAAATTTGGAATACCCGGAAAAAGGGAGATTTTTTGTTTTGATTTCCGTAATTTTAGCAAGAGGAGGTTTTTTTTCAGGAAGTTCTCTAAGAAAATTATCAAGGCTTTCCCGATCCCCCTCTATAAAAACTTCCACATAGTTCCCCAGATTTTTCACGTATCCAAAAAGCCCATTGGCTTTTGCAAGCTGATATATATAAGGGCGAAAACCTACACCCTGTACGGTACCGGTAATGTGGAGAAGCCTTGCTTCGTTTTGCATATAAAATAAAGATTACTTTTTGTCGTTAAAATAGCTTTCTAAATAATAAAAATGTCCACCAGTACTTATAGATAAAAATCTGAACTGAGAATTGAAAGCACAAAAGATGTAGATTTTAATCCATTAGTAAACAAAAGCAAAATCAGTGACTGGATTCAGGATAAGAATTATCCTGAAATTCAGGTCACATATAGTCCGAAATTGTTCTTAGCATAATGATGAACCCCATGACCATCATTAAAAGGGAAATTCTCCAGGCCACCTGTAACAGGCGGGCCTGGTTTTGGGGTTCACCTAACTTATGTACTACTTTTTCAACCAAATTTGGTCGATCGTCGCACCCTACCATGTTAAGATCAAGCTTAGTCTCTCATTCTTGCCTTGACTCTCTTCAGCCTGAAGGTGTTTTCCCTTTCCATTTCTTCAAGCATGAAACGGATGTACTTCATGGTCGCAATGAGTTCGGGAATGACCTTGAATTCGAGAGCGTTAACACGTCTCTTGGTCTTCTCGATTTCATCAAGGAGCCTTTTCATTGTAGTCTCAAGCTCTGCTGCAGTGATGATCTTTTCTACAAGGTCCTCATAGGCCTCAGCAGTCTCATCGATATACGAATTTGTCCCGATAATACCGTAGCCCCTCTCGTAGAGAGGCTTGCGGACACCTGTAGAGTTGATCTTTGGCACTACAACACCCATGATATTGTGCCCTGAAAGCTGGATTTCAGGAGATTCTTTTGCTGTAAAGGCGGTTGACCTGACTGCAACCATTCCATTCACAGCAGAGGCCAGGTTGATCTTTTCCGTACTTTTTGCGAAGGCAGCATCCAGCTCGGTTCTGACGTTCCTTGCTTCGTTAAGGATCTTGAAGAACTCAAGGATCAGACCATCTCTTTTCATCTTCAGGAGCTTGTGCCCACTTTCAGACAGCTTGATCTTTTTCTTGAGATTGATTAACTCCGAACGAGTTGGTTTTACGTCCTGCTGAGCCATGGCGATCACTTAGCCTTTCTGTGCGCCGGGTGATATTTCTGGATATATTTGTTGTCAATCCTACCCAACTGGTTCTCAGGAAGGTGAGTGAGAATCTGCCATCCGATCTCCAGAGTATCCTCGATTGTCCTGTTTTCGTTTCTGCCCTGACGGACAAACTTGTCCTCAAAGAGGTCGGCAAACTCGAGGAACTTGGTGTCTCTTTCGGACAGAGCTTCCTTACCGACGATTGCCACCAGACCTCTCAGGTCACGCCCTTCTGCATAACCTGCATACATCTGGTCAGATACAGCCTTGTGGTCTTCCCTGGTCTTGCCTGCTCCGATACCGGAGTTCATCAGCCTTGACAGGGAAGGCAGCACATTAATTGGCGGGTAAATACCCTTTCTGTGCAGTTCTCTTGCAACCACGATCTGGCCTTCAGTAATGTAACCGGACAGGTCAGGAATCGGGTGGGTGATGTCGTCACCAGGCATAGAAAGAATCGGAATCTGAGTAACGGACCCCTTGGCACCTTTGACAATACCTGCACGCTCATAGAGGGTTGCAAGGTCAGTGTACATGTAACCGGGGTATCCACGGCGGCCAGGAACTTCGTTACGGGCGGCACCCATCTGACGGAGAGCTTCTGCATAGTTTGTAATGTCAGTCAGGATAACGAGAACGTGCATTCCGTGCTCGTATGCCAGGTACTCAGCTGCTGTGAGAGCCATACGCGGTGTAACAATACGTTCGACAGCAGGGTCGTCTGCAAGGTTGAGGAACACAACTGCCCTTTCAAGAGCACCTGTCTTTTCAAAGTCGCTCATGAAATACTGGGCTTCTTCATTGGTGATACCCATTGCTGCGAAAACTACTGCGAAAGCAGATTCGGATCCGGGCACAGAAGCCTGCCTTGCGATCTGCAGGGCAATTTCATTGTGCGGAAGACCGGATGCTGAGAAGATAGGCAGTTTCTGCCCACGAACCAGGGTGTTTGTCCCGTCGATTGTGGAGATACCTGTCTGGATAAAGTCCTTTGGAGGCAGCCTGGCGTACGGGTTCATTGCAGCTCCGTTGATGTCCAGCAGCTGGTCGGGGACAATCCTTGGTCCACCGTCCCTTGGTTCTCCTGAACCGGACAGGATCCTGCCGAGAAGATCGACGGATGCGGGAAGCTTCAGGGTTTCACCGGTGAAGATTACACCGCAGTCCTTGTCAAGCCCACCAGTACCTTCGAAAACCTGGACAACCACAATGTCAGCGGAAGAGTCCAGCACCTGACCTCTGCGAACAGTTCCATCAGCCATCTTAATGTTAACAATTTCATTATAACCTACAGGCTCTGTTTTCTCGACAAAGATAAGAGGCCCTGCAATCTGAGTGATCGTCTTGTACTCTTTTGCCATGTTTACTTACCTCCCAGGGCTGCAAACTCTTTATCCATCTTTGCAAGGACACCATTCAAAGAACCATCGAAGTCCTCTTCGAACTTGACTTTGGGAAGCTCATTCTTTGAGTCCATCTTTACAATTTCCGAAGCAGGTATACCTGATTTCAAGGCATCCATCGCAGCGTCTCCCCATTTCATGATGGCCTTCATGATCTTATACTGTTTTTCGAACGGGCTGTAGGTGTCTATCGGGTGGAATGCGTTCTGCTGCAGGAAGATTTCCCTTATCATACGGGTAATTTCAAGCAGGAGCTGCTGTTCTTCCGGCAGAGCATCGGAACCGACAAGCTGCACGATTTCCTGCAGTTCGGACTCTGTCTGCAGCATATCCATTGCCCTTTCCCTCATAGGCACATAATCAGGAGCCACATTTTCAGTGAACCAGTCGTTAAGGCCCTCCTTGTACAGGCTGTAGCTGTTCAGCCAGTTAATTGCAGGGAAGTGACGCTTCTGGGATAACTTTGCATCCAGAGCCCAGAATACCTTCACGATACGGAGGGTGTTCTGAGTAACAGGTTCGGAGAAGTCACCACCGGGTGGGGACACTGCACCGATAGCAGTAATTGAGCCTTCCTCACCACAGAGAGTCTCGGCAACTCCGGCACGCTCGTAGAATTCTGCCAGCCTTGCAGACAGGTATGCCGGATAACCTTCTTCACCAGGCATTTCTTCAAGACGGGAGGAGATTTCTCTCATAGCTTCTGCCCACCTTGAGGTGGAGTCTGCCATCAGGGAAACATCATATCCCATGTCACGGTAGTACTCTGCAAGTGTCATTCCTGTGTAAACAGATGCTTCTCTTGCAGCCACAGGCATGTTTGAAGTGTTAGCGACAAGGATGGTACGCTCCATGAGCGGCCTTCCGGTCTGCGGGTCTTCAAGTTCCGGGAACTCCCACAGAACATCTGCCATCTCGTTTCCACGCTCACCACAGCCGATGTAGACCACAATCTCGGTATCACTCCACTTTGAAAGCTGCTGCTGGGTAACGGTTTTACCCGACCCGAAAGGTCCTGGAATTGCGGCAGTGCCTCCCTTTGCGACAGGGAAGAGCCCGTCAAGGATTCTCTGCCCTGTAACCAGGGGCCTGGTAGGAGTAAGTTTTTTCTTTACCGGCCTTGGTTTTCTGACTGGCCATCTCTGCATCATCTGCAGTTCGGTCCCGTCAGTGAGGGTACAGACAGTATCTACCACTGTAAAGCTACCGCTCTTGATGTCAGCAACTGTACCTGAGATGTCAGGGGGCACCATGATCTTGTGTTCAATGTTTACTGTTTCCTGAACAACACCGATCACGTCTCCGCCTACTACGCGGTCGCCTTTTTTGACAACGGGTTTGAATTCCCATATTTTTTTGTGGTCAAGCCCATCTGCAGTGACACCTCTGCCAATGAAACCGCCTGTTTTTTCAAGCAGGACATGCAGTGGCCTCTGAACTCCATCATAAATACTGGAAAGAAGACCTGGGCCAAGCTCCACGGCAAGAGACATACCTGTAGTGACGCAGGGTTCTCCTGGCCTGACACCTCCTGTCTCTTCATATACCTGGATGATGGTTTTGTCTCCTACTATCTGGATGACTTCACCCATCAGCCCTTCGTTACCGACTTTGCAAAGGTCATACATCTTTGCATCCAAGCCGATAGCGGTGACGACAGGCCCAGCCACACGATAAATTTCACCTTTTACTTCCACAGATCAACACCTACCGCTTGTTTTATTTTGTCTCTTAAATTCGAGCCTGATCCGCTGCCTCCTAGCGCTACTACTGTAGGCTGGACCGACTCATTTAAGTTTTTCCTCAAAAGTTCCGGCAGATTACTAATATCATCATTATGCATTACAAGAATCCCAACGTTTTTATCTTCAAGCACAGACCTTACAGCGGACTCAGTAGCATTGATATCAGTGGTTTCATATACCTTACTGATACCAGCCAGCCTGAATCCTGTAACAAATTCGCTCTTTCCGATTACTGCCAACTCCATTAGATAATCACCAACTGGTCTTTGATTAACTCATCGCTGAGGCCAGTCTCTTTACCCCTGAAAATAATACGGAGATTGGTAGCCTCATTATTCTTATGAATGATATAGTCCAGAATAGGTACAACTGTAATCGGAGATACATGCGAAAGAATGGTTGAAGATTCAAGATAATATCTTGTGAGCCTGCTTTCAAGAGTATTCAGAGAAGTCATATCCGGACCTACAACGCCTGAAATTGCATCCCAGTATTGAGTTCTTTGAAGCTCATTGACAAATTCGTCATATGGTAGAGGCGCCAGTTTCTCGGTCTTTAACTCAAGACCACCTTCAATCATGAGGGGCATGATTTCATCAAGCTGTGTAACGCCTGCTTTTTTCAGCCTGAAAAGGTTAATTAGATTCTTAACGTCTATTTCCAATCTGACAACCTTAGCAAAGAGCTTGCGGTCCTTAGATCTTGGTTTCCCGATTGCTTCAAACAAGCCCGTATAATACATCTTGTCAAGTTCGTTTTCTATGTATGCTAGGTTAGTTCCGTCAAACTTCTGCAGCAAGGGGTGGTACTCAGTATATTTCAGGGCCTCAACGATTTCCTGGTATGTGGCCTTAGCTGCAAGTTCTGACATAGAAGTGTAAGTAAACTCCCCGGCAGCAATCAGAGATTCCAGGATATCTTCAACAGATGCGTTGTAGATTTTACCACGGAGAAGTGTTTTTATGTTCCAGATGTCATACCTTTTCAGATATGCGACAACCAGATAATTTAATTCTCCGGCGGTGATTCTTACCAACTTATCATAGGTGAGCGCAAGATTCCTGTTCAATGCGTGTTCTGCCAGATCGCCACCACTGTATTTCATTGCCAGTTCGTCAACGTCGTTTTTGTATTCAGACTCTTGAATAAAACGGGTAATTTCATCAATTCCCATATTAAGAAGCCGCGGATACGTTTCTTTTGGAAGCAGCTTACTCTTCATCGCACGGACACGGGTTACGGCATAAGCATAGTTAGAACTGCCTTTTTTCTTCTTATCGGATTTTCGTGAGGGTTTTTTCCCCCAGAGATTCTCCAAAAGCGGCATCGAACATCACCCGTATAATATATCAGATATCTGCTTCAACGAACGTTCATATACATTTTTCAGGATTGAATCATATGTGAAATCGAACCTGACTGTCCCATCCTCGTTTTCCAGAACAACTCCGCCAATGGAATCAATATTACCAGCGTAAGATAAAGAAGTTAACTTCTTGACAACCTCTTCTGACTCTTTAGAAGAGTAAACTCTAGCGCCACTAGCTTCATACTTGTTGAGAATACTTTTCAACAGCGCTTCTTTTTTGGATGCCGGCATTGACTTGATATTTTCAACTGTCTGGTTATAAACTGTCTCTAGAAGTTCCTTACGCTTGTTAAGCGTAATTCTTTTCACTTCCAGGTTTGCACTTGATATGACCTGCTGGTGCAGATTTTTGAGGTCCTCTTCCGCCTTGGCAAGGCTGTCTCCGAGCATCTTCTTCTGTATATCTTTAGATTCATTTATGATCTCGGAGGCCTTTGCATCGCCTTCGGCTTTTATACGGGAAACCTCAGCCTTTGCACCCTCTTGGATGTCTTTTACAACGATCTCTAGTCCCATGCTTACACCTCCAATAAATTTAGAGCAAAAAAGTGCTCTAAAGCCTAGAGTAAAAACTCTAAGCTGCTTAGAGTGCAACGATACCTAAGGGGGAACTTAGAGCATTATAAACGCTTCAGGTCTGCTGGTAATGAAAAAAGTCCAGGCAAACTTAAAGCAATGCTCTAAGAAATTTAAGAGCAAATAGCTCTTAAATTTAAGCAGAATTACTGGTTGATAAGCAATGCAACGACAAGACC
>ENA-UOOK01002242-UOOK01002242.1-fermentation-metagenome-genome-assembly--contig:-NODE-2242-length-24172-cov-22.785214_pt1 | contig 24172 bp, 19 predicted proteins | sample MGYA00245777_ERZ724023 | MGnify/ENA primary metagenome ERZ724023 (study PRJEB28704, sample SAMN03018312) | fermentation metagenome | biome: anthropogenic terrestrial biome; feature: soil...
GGCTTGCCCTTGATGGCATGTAAAAACAATGCTACAATGCTGTGAACCAGACGGTGAATCTTATCTGTTCTTGAGTTTCTTCGCCGTCGGTATAAACCTAACAGCATTGTTTTGTAATGCAGTCAAGGGTGGCGGCGACTACCGTTAAACTATATTTTTGTGATTTTCTAGGTTCACTTGAGCCTAATTTTTTGACCCTGTTTTTTCATAAGCTACTTTACACTATCTAGAAAATGGGATATGCCCTTAGGTATATCCCATTCAATTACATAAACAGTTCCCTACGTTGGCATTATCCATACAGGTACGGCTAATTTTTACTTAATTTTTTCATTATCCAACGGAGAGTCGCAGGGCGCCTGATTTTTAAAATCTGTTACTGCTTTTTTCACTCTGTTAAGTGACGCTAATGTTCCCGGACCGGCAATGCATCCTCCCGGGCATGCCATCCCTTCAAGCAGGTATCCATTCTTTTTCCCTGCTTTTGCAACTTTCATAAGTTTAACGCACTCATGAAGAGTAGAGGCACCTTCCACATTGATTTCCCTTGAAGGATCCATAGTAAGGGCAGTTTTTTTAACTGCTTCCGCCACTCCTCCTGCTATTGCATATCCACGGCCAAGTGAAGATGCATCCTGTATTTCACTGGATACTTCTATCTCTGATAATTCTATTCCCCTGGCAACAAACATACCCATAAGCTCCTCAAAGGTTATTACAAAATGCACATAATCTTTAACATCCTCTCTCAGTGCTTCCAGCTTCTTTGAAATACAAGGACCTATGAAGGTCACTCTTGCATCAGGGTCTTTCTCCTTGATATATTTTGCGGTTTCAACCATGGGAGAAGAAGAATCTGATATATATTGATATTGATCGGGAAACAGTTTTTTAACCATTATGGCCCATGAATTGCAGCAACTGGTTCCCATATAAGGAATTTCATCCGGTACTTTTTCAAGAAATTCTTTTGCCTCCCGCATTGTCGTAATGTCCGCTCCCAGGCTTACCTCCACAACATCCTTAAATCCAAGCTGTTTTATGCCTTCAAATATTTGAACAGGAGAAGCCAGTGGTCCAAACTGTCCTAAAAATGACGGTGCAATTATAGCGTACATATGATTATTGGACTTTAATGCCTTAATAAGCTGATAAATTTGAGACTTGTCAGAAATAGCTCCATAGGGGCACTGAACAATACAATTTCCACAGGATACGCATCTGTCCATGTTTATCTTTGCCCTTCCCAAATAATCGCTCTCAATGGCGTTTACACCACATGCTGCGGCACACGGTCTGTCATACTGAACAATTGCACTGTATGGGCATGTTTCTTTACATCTGCCGCATTTGATACATTTATCCTGATCAATGATCGCCCTGTCCTTTCCTATAGAAACAGCATTGGTCGGACATACATTGGTGCATGGGTGAGCCAGGCATTTCCTGCAGTTGTCTGTTACATACAATGCTTTGGTAGGGCATGCTTCACACGCAAAGGTAATAACATTTACTAAGGGCTCAATAAACTGTGTTTTATCTACGTCCACTTCGGATATACCATCGGTGACGCGTTGATATTCAGTGGGCTTTCTCGCATTTAACCCCATTGTAAGTCTCAATCGCTCATCTACTATAGCTCTCTCTCTGAACACGCTGTCTCTATACGTAGCTACTTCTCCGGGTAAAATCTCAAATGATGATTTTTCAAGTTCGCTTAAATCGTCTCCGTCATAAGCCATCTTAGCAATCCTTGCAAACACCTGCCTCCTTATACGTACAAGATCAACATAACTTTCTTTCATGCTTTTTCCTCCAAGTCTATTCTGTTAGTGTTTCTGTCATTTTCTTATTTTCTTAACAATTTTTTCCATTACAGCCTGCCCGGTGGCGTTAATCATAGTCTCATCATCAATAACCACAACAGGAGCAATCTCTTTATCTGTATTTTTGCAAAATCCCATGCATTTAATTGCCTCTACCTCAAGCTCTTCATCATTATAGCTATCAGGATCTTCGCTAATAATATCCCTTAAATCATCAATTTGATCTAAAATACTCATTGAACCCAATAAAGTACAGTTTGAACCCACACAAACTTTTACCTTCATCATATTTCCTCCAAAATTTCATTTTATAACATCACATACATTATATATTATAAAAGTACATATTTCCATAAAAAAATTAATAGCTTTAAAAATAATGACTCTTTTTTCACATTTTTTACCCGGAATAACTATATTTTATAAATTTTTTCATTTGAAGTGGTTTTCGACTCACTCTATGATTTAATAACAAGATTAATTAATTCTTTTTTCAAATCTTTTGCTAAGGCATTTTCTTGTACTTCTAATTGATTAAGCTTATTTATAACACTTTCAACCTGATTTTTCACAGAAAAAACATTTTCGGAAGAATCCTTTATTTTTGATTGCATGTACCAATCTGATATAAACCCGTCAAAAAATATATCTGCAAACTTGGCAAAGCCATCTGTTTCTATATAAATATCAGAATTTATTTTCACGTCTGCAAGCTCGGTATTAAATTTACGCAGCAAAGACTGTGCTCTCTCTACTTCATGCTTTGTATCATCAATTCTCGAATGCTTGGCTAAATCTGCAATCAGTCCTCCGCCTAATATATCCCAGGTTCCCCATTCTTCCGCACTACTCAAGCTGTCGAGGGCATTGTTAAGGCTGTCAACAGCACTGTTGCCGGCTTGGATGGCTTCTTTCAGCTCCTTTGTTCTATTTTGAGAATCGCTAATTCTCTGAGTGATATCTAAAATCTTATTTGCGGTAGTTGCGTCAGTTTTCATAAGCAAATCTTTTTTCTCGGCATAGAGTGAATCATACCGGCTACTGCATTCTTTATACTCATTGCGTTCCATTGACAGCTTATCAATTTCATATTCGATATTTTCTAAATCCATTAATGCCTGGTTATATTTTAGTCTTGCGGTTAAAGCTTCCTGCTGTTCTTTCTCCAGCTTATCATCTAATTTACCTATGGTTGAATAAAAGATTGATGCAAAGCTCTTTTTACTTAACTTATCAACATCTTCATTTTCTTTTTCCAATATATCTTTTAATTTTGACACTTTATTCTTTAAATTTTTTTGTTCAATTTCAAGCTCGTTTATCATTGACTCAATCTTTTTAAGCCTGTATATTCCTTTTTGTGCTTCCTCCAGCTTAATATTTATTTCTGTATACATTCTCTCCTCCTTTTAAATTAGATAATTTAAAATATTCTTTCCTCCAAGAGCCCGTCAATCATAGATACCACACTGTATTTATCCTCTGTAGCATTCTCATTTATATATAAAATCATAAAACAATCACGATTATTACTATAACTACTGCCCTTACCAACATAGGGTTTTTTTATTATATCTCCATACATTTATCAAATATATTTCACATTACATGCCTTGATTTTACTAAAATATTTATTTTTCCACCATTATAATGTTTGGAATCCATCTTCCAACAGCATACCTTATCGCTGGCCTCGTTACAGGGTGATCGTTGTAGTACATTATAGAGCTTGCTCCGCCATCCAGATTGCATGCCTGAACAGCCCCATACCTTTCCATAATGTCGGCACATTCCCCCACTGTTGTGCCAATACTGTAATTTAATTGTCTTCCGTCAATAATCAGCATCAATACATCCTGATTTGCTTTTTGTCCCACAGCTGTCCTTGGCTGAATACCCCATCCAGCGGAACCATCAGCCTGTTTTACTCCGTCTATTATCAATGCGGGCATAAATTCTACCGCATCCCTTAGCTTTCTGTCTTTATTGTATCTTTCTACTGACATCCAGTCATCATAATCCAGACCAACCATGAACCAGCTTCCACCTGCAGGTGGATTAATCATTTTTCCCTGCTGAATTATTGCACCTATAGGCTGACCGCCGTCACCATTTCCGTCATAGTCAACAAAACCGCTGGCATTAATGGAAAGTAGTGCATCGTTATATTGTGATAATTCATCTATTTGGCTTCCCTCTCCTTTTATGTTTTCTTCCAAAGCTTCTGCCATTCCGATTCTTACCTTGCCTGCATCCTTGGCTATGGCAAGTCTGCCGTTATATCCTTCACCCTTGACTTCTACTATAAGTATTTTATTTTTAGCATCTACAGCTACTACATTGTCACCCTGGTGTGTAATTATACCGGTTTTTTCATCATCCACCCTGCTCTGGTCAATCAATATGTTTTCATATCCGTCCTTTAATACATCAGGATTATTATCTGCATATTTATCAAAGCTGTCCATGTCAATTTCATCAAATTCTGCTGTAAACCAGTCTCTTCCTTTCAGATTAAACAAATTTTTGACTTTTGCAATAAAGTTATTTCCGTTTCCTGTTTTAATTTCCGTGCTGTCTCTTCCCTCAATAACTTTCTTAATAACAGATTCAGGTATAAATTTTGTTGCAAGCCACTGATGTGACATGGTTGACATAGCTGTTTCAATATAAAGGTTCCTGCATTTTGCAATAAAAGGGATATTTGAATATACTGCAGTCAGGTACATCAGGACAAATGTTAATAAAAATACTGAAATAAATCTGATTATATTTTTATTTTTTGCTTTTATCATTTTATAAATTCACCTTCGCTCATGTTTATATCAAATTTACCTTAAAAAATCCTTAAATACAATTTATGCTCCTTTTCCTTGCATTCGAGTTACCCGCATATCACTCTGTTATATAGACGTAAAAAAGCTGATAAAGTTCCAACCTTATCAACTTCCTGTACCACACTATTGCTTATTCATACTTCCACTATAACCTGCTTTCATATTACACATCACGCACCTGACCATCCTTAATCAGTATTGTTATTTAGTTAAACTTAAAACACTTCCCATGAAGCTTTCAAAATTGGTTGTTAAAATATAATTTAAAAACAAAACCTCGTCTATGTTGTTTTCTTTAGCCAAATCAATTATATTTTCTTTATAATGCCTTGGATCAACTACATAAATTTCACTGTAATGAGGTGTCAAAAATGGAATGAAGGCATTGCCATAGGAGTCCTTTATCACCATTATTTTTTTATTTGTACCGGCATTAGTCTCTATTACACCCAGAGCAAAATCTCCGCCTAAGAAAACACCATACTTTTGGTCTCTCTTGGCATAGGATTTATCAATAACCTTTCCTATGTAGGACTTCTTTTCTCCGGTCTCTTTGTCATAATAATATACAGTCATGTCAGTTTTAACAGGAGGTTTGTAGTAAATCACATCATCCGGGTTTTTGTTAACTTTCTCAGTCGGGTTAACAGTAGCTATATGACCTAAAAAATTAGGAGCTTCATCTTCCTCATACTTCTCCAAAGGTATGGCATCAAGGCCTGCAGCCTTTGCAAATCCTGTGTATCCGTAATATGCACCAAGAGCAGTCCAATGATGATCAGTCCTGTAATAAAGATACTCGTCAATATGTTCCCTTATAGGCTCATATGCATCCACAGGAATTATTTCGTCAGAAAACTTACTGTTTACAAATTTAATGGCATCATTCTGTGAATCTGATAAATTTTTATATTTAGTGTTATTCAAAAATTCAATTTGAACAGGGGCAAGCAAGGAATAGACTTTTATATCACTGCCTAATTTTTCACTGACCTGAGAAATCATGTCAGCATAGGCTTTACTTTTATCTGCATTGAATTTGTATATTTCCATTACTGTATCATTAAGTATCAGCAAATTTCCTTTTGTAGTGACTTCAGCTACTCCCTCAGATTCGCTTTCGGGATTTTCGCTGCCCCCTGCATTTTGTCCCTCAAAATCTACGAGGTGAACATCTTCGCTTCTTTTAATTCCCTTTAAGGATGATAACTCCTTGCTTGCCTGAGCCAGAGTCTCTCTGTTAAAAAAATGATCTGCAAAAAAACCTTCAAATTCCCTGAAATAATTTCCGGACAGAAAATTATCAATAGAAAAAACAGGTTTTTGAGTTAGTGCTCGATTTTCTACCTCAGAAATTGTCTTATCTTTAGGAGACAAAAAATTCAAAACAGTGAACACATAGATTATTGTTAAAAAAACAAATATATTAATAAATGATAACCGATTATTTTTATTTTTATTCATAATTGCCTCGATTTAAAATTTAAAGTATAAAAATGGAGTATAGGTTTGTCCTACAAGCAATACTGTGCTTATAATTAAAATTAACGCATTGAATGCAACAACTACAAGTTTAGAACCGTTATGGATGCTGTTATCAGCATGGCTGCTGATCTTGCCATATATTTTTTTAAAAACAGGAGTGCTTAATATAATCGCAAATATAAAAAGTATTATATTATTAAAGAATTCAACCTCAAATTTAATGTCATACAAAGGATTGTTACCACGCCCGAATAATATTCCAATAAATTCTATGCCTCTTGTAATATCTGTGAAGTAGAAAAACACCCATCCTATAATAACAACAAGCATTAAGTAAATGTGAGAAAACACAGCAGGAGCCTTCTTTAATGCTTTTGACAGAAAGAATTTTTCCATCAGTAGGAAAATCCCATAATACAGACCCCATATAATAAAATTCCAGCTTGCACCATGCCAAAAACCTGTTAGCATCCATACTATTATCACGTTGCGGACATAGTGTTTTCTGTTTCCTCCCAAAGGTATATAAACATAATCTCTGAAAAAGGAACTTAAAGATATATGCCACCTTCTCCAGAAGTCCTGTACACTTGTTGCAATATATGGATAATTAAAGTTTTCTTTATATGTAAATCCAAACATTCTGCCTAATCCGATTGCCATGTCTGAATACCCTGAAAAGTCAAAATATATTTGAATTGTATACATAACTATTCCAAACCATGCTCCCAAAATGGACAGTTCATTTAAATTGCTGTCCAAAAACATAGTGGCAACCTGACCCGCCGAATTTGCTATTATAACCTTTTTTAACAGGCCTTCAATAAGTCTGTTGATTCCATAGCTGAAATTTGACGGTGTTATAACCCTGTTATCTATTTCATCAGCTACATCTGCATATCTTACTATGGGGCCTGCAATCAACTGATGGTAAAGAGACATATAAAGTAAAAGTTTATAAAATTTTTTCTGTACCGGCACATCCTGCCTGTAAACATCAACTACATAAGAAATTATTTTAAAAGTATAAAAGGAAATGCCTATAGGAAGTCCTACTGAGCTAAGACCTATATTTGTATTTAAAAGAAAGTTTATGTTGCTGACAAAAAAATCATAGTACTTAAATATGCCTATCATTGACAAATCAATGAATACAACGATAAACAACGCAATTTTACTCTTTTTTGTACCTTTGTTTTTATCAATCACTAAAGCAAAGAAATAATTGACAACTGCACTAAGCAACAGTACTGATATAAAAAACGGTTCGCCCCAGGCATAGAAAAACAATGAAAATCCTAATAGAATTATATTTCTGTATGTATTGTTTTTGCTGATAAAATAACATATTAAATTTATGGGGAAAAACATGTATAAAAAAACTAAACTTGAAAAAACCATAGTCTTATATCCTCCGACAATGACAACTATTTATATGACGAAAAAAAATCTGATTTGTTCCATATTTTTAAAAAGTGTTGTAGCTAAATCATTTTTTCCGGTTTTACCCATTGGTTATATTGCTCTTCACTGAAAAATCCAAGTTGGATTCCTGCATCTGCAAGGGAAATATCCATTGTGTGAGCATGTTTTGCAACCATTGCAGCTTTTTCATAGCCTATGTAGGGATTAAGCGCTGTTACAAGCATCAGGGATTTTCTGCTGTTTTCTTCCAGCTTTTCATAGTTTGGTTTAATTCCTTTTAAGCAATTTTCGTTAAAAGATTCTATAGCCTCTCCAAGCAAATTAACGGATTCTAAATATGAAGATATCATTACAGGCATAAAGACATTCAGTTCAAAATTTCCCTGAGATGCGGCAATACCCATGACAGTATCATTTCCCATCACCCTTACGCTTACCATTGTTACCGCCTCGCACTGGGTGGGATTAACCTTGCCAGGCATGATGGAACTTCCGGGTTCGTTGGAAGGAATAAAAATCTCTCCCAGACCGCACCTTGGTCCGCTTGCCATCCACCTTACATCATTGGCTATTTTCATCATATCTGCCGCCAGTGCCTTGAGAGCTCCGTGAGAAAACACTATTGCATCCTTAGAGGAAAGGCTGTGAAATTTATTTTCCGCAGAAACAAAATCTATACCCGTAAGCTCTGAAATCTTTTCAGCAGATATTTTCCCAAAATCCTTATGTGCATTGAGTCCCGTTCCAACAGCCGTTCCTCCCAAAGCCAACTCCTTCATTCCATTCATTGAAACATCTACCATTTCCCTGCTGTGCACAAGCATTGATTTCCAACCACTTATTTCCTGCCCCAGGGTTATGGGAACAGCATCCTGAAGATGTGTTCTGCCGGTTTTGATAACATTTGTATTATCAATTTCAAGCCTGTTCATTGTCTCAACCATCCTGTCAAGTGCAGGAATAAGCTTCAAATTCAGCAATCTGCAGGCCGCTATATGCATTGCTGTCGGAAATGTATCGTTGGAGCTTTGAGACTTATTTACGTGGTCATTGGGATGGAGAAGTCTTTTCCCTGCAATTTCATTTCCTCTGTTTGCAATTACCTCATTAACATTCATATTTGACTGTGTTCCGCTGCCTGTCTGATATACAACAAGTGGAAAATTTCCTTCAAGCTTTTCCTTCAGTATTTCATCGCATACCGTACAAATTATTTCCGCTCTTTCCTTGTCCAGCACGCCTAACTGCAGGTTTGTAAGTGCAGCAGCTTTTTTTAATATTGCAAAAGCATATATGATTTCCGAAGGCATTTTACCGCCGATTTTAAAATTCTCCAGACTCCTTTGGGTTTGTGCGCCCCAGTATTTGTCAGCCGGGACTTGTACCTCACCCATGGTATCTTTTTCAATTCTGTATTCCATAGTTCCTCCCACATAATATAATTATTTTCTGTTAATTCCGAGCCTTACAGCTTCCTCAGCCACGGCATTGGCAACTGCATCTGCAACCCTTTCATCAAAAACCTCAGGCAGCACATAGGTGCTTTTCAATTCTTTTTCATCAATAATTCCTGCTATTGCCATTGCAGCCTGTATCTTCATTGAATCCACAACCTTTACAGCTCTTACCCTTAACAGCCCCTTGAAAAAGCCGGGAAAAACAAGAACATTATTTACTTGATTGGGAAAATCCGACCTTCCGGTTCCGGCTACCGCCGCTCCTGCTTCCGTAGCCTCATTAGGCATAATTTCCGGCACAGGATTGGCCATTGCAAATACTATTGGATTTTCAGCCATTGATTTAATCATTTCCTTAGTTACTATTCCCGGTTTGGATACTCCTATAAAAATATCTGCTCCCTTCATTGCATCGGAAAGACTACCTTTTACGCACCCTTTATTTGTAATTTTCGCCATTTGTTCTTTTTCTGAATTATTGCCGGGTGCGCCCTCATATATAGTACCCTTGCTTCCGCAAAGTATAATATCTCCCATATCCATTTGCACCAGAAGCCTTGCTATGGAAATTCCTGCGGCTCCTGCCCCACTTATGACAATTTTAAGGTTGCCCGGCTTTCTTCCCGTAACTTTCAATGAATTTATTATAGCAGCGGTTGTTACAATTGCAGTCCCGTGCTGGTCATCATGAAAAACCGGTATGTCGCACTGCTCAGCCAATGCCCTTTCTATTTCAAAGCATCTGGGAGCGCTTATGTCTTCTAAGTTAATTCCTCCGAAGCTTTTTGAAATATTTCTTACCGTGTTTATTATTACCTCAGGATCTTTTGAATCCACACATATAGGTATGGCATCAATTCCGGCAAATCTTTTGAAAAGAGCGCATTTTCCCTCCATTACCGGCATCCCTGCACTTGGACCTATATCTCCCAATCCCAGTACCGCTGTTCCGTCCGTTATAACCGCCACCAGGTTTCCTTTTCCCGTATATTCATATGCCAGCGACTCATCCCTTGCTATTTCAAGGCACGGCTCTGCTACTCCGGGAGTATATGCTATCGCTAAATCCTCCATTGAATCGATTTTTGCCTTTGTAACGACTTCGAGTTTCCCCTTCCATTCCATATGTTTTTTTAGTGCCCTGTTTTTTTCTTCCATAATGATTCTCCCTTTCCAAATGTTTACGCTCTTTATTATTAAGTCGGCAACTTCCTCTATTTTTCCTACATTGATTATCTCTATATCACAGCTTTTTTTATACAGATGTATTCTATCATTATATAGCTTATATATATCCGCTGTTCCATCTGACAAAAGGGGACGCGTTTTTACATCTATATCCTTGATAATATCTTCAATGGGTCTGTTAATAAATATTATAACAGAATTTTTTTTAAGATTGTTTATATTTTCTTCTCTTTTTACAATACCTCCTCCGGTTGCAATTATGTATGAATTTAATTCACCGGCAAGTATTGAATACTTTGTCTCTGCATCTCTGAAAAGTCTCTCGCTTACGGCGAACATTTCCTTAATGCTTTTTTTCTCATTTGCCTCAATATAATCATCCAAATCTATTGCACACCTACTAAGCTTTTCAGATACTATTCTGCAAAGAGTGCTTTTGCCGCATCCGGGCATTCCTATTAAGACTATATTTCTGCTCATAGTACCTCCCGCTTCAAAAAACTCAGGATATCTTCTGTAACAGCTTCGGATATTTTTGTTTCATTCCATATTTCCTGTGATTTTACTGCCTGTGCAATTAGCATGTACAATCCGTTTGTATATTTAAGACCTCTTTCTTTTGCCTGTTTTATGAATAATGTTTCCGAGGGATTGTAAATTAAATCTACAGCCTGGGAAAAATTCATTAGATATTTTTCTTCTATGGGCATTGTCTGAATACCCGGATACATACCTACAGGTGTGGTATTGATTATTGTTGAACAGCCTTTTAGTTTGTCTAATTGTCCATAAGTTATTACTTCGTCCCGGGGAAATTTATGTTTAGCTGTAGCAAAATCTCTTGTGATAAAAACTATGTTTTTAATTCCGTTATCACGAAGATATTGGGAAACCGCCTTTGACGCCCCACCGGTGCCCAGTATTGCGGCATTTTCTCCTTTTATCTTGATAGCTGCATTTTTGAGCATCATGCCAAATCCGTAATAATCTGTGTTATAACCTGCTGCCATCCCGTCCTTGTCAATGGCAACCACATTTACCGCATCAATTTTTTTTGCTTCCGGACTGAGGTAATCCAAAAATTTTATAATATCTGTTTTATAGGGGATGGTCACATTCACACCGGCATAGCCCAGAGCCTTTAATCCTGAAACCACGTGTGGCAGATTTTCCATCTTAACCTGAAAAAGACCATAGTGACCGTCAATATTTAATTCTTTCATGATTTTGTGATGAATAACAGGAGAATAAGTGTGCCCCAGTTTTTCCCCTATTAAACCATATAATTTTTCCATTATAGTACCTTCATTTTTCGTTGTTTAAAGTTACTCCGTCTCTCTCCATTATCAAATCCAATAGAACCAGAGCAGCCGCACCTTCAATGACAGGCAAAGCTCTGGGAACTATGCACGGATCGTGACGTCCTTCAACCTGTAAAGTCGTGTTCTTCATGGAAACAATATTTACAGTTTCCTGAGCCTGTGATATTGATGCAGTAGGTTTTATTGCTGTCCTGAAAACTATTGGCATGCCGTTTGTGATGCCTCCTAATATTCCACCGTTATTATTTGTTTTTGCGGATATTTTTTCATCTCTTAACAAATATGTGTCATTTGAAGATGAACCATACATTTTGGTAATATCAAATCCTGCTCCGAACTCAATACCTTTTACTGCGGGTATGGAAAAAATCATATGGGACAGCCTTGATTCAACAGAGTCGAAAAAAGGCTCCCCATATCCTGCCGAAATACCGGTAATAACAGTTTCCACAGTTCCGCCCACAGAATCCTTGTTTCCCTTGGCTTTTAGGATTTCGGCTCGCATATGTTCTCCCTTTTTTTCTGAAAGCACAGGGAACTCCATGTCCTTTAAATAGTTTAAACTTTCGTCATCACAATCAGCAAGTAAAATTTTATCATCCTCAACATTATAAATGCTGCTTATGTGACTTGCAATATAAATTCCCTTATATTTTTCCAATATACTCATTGCCAGTGCCCCGGCAAACAACAGTGGCGCAGTTATTCTTCCGGAAAAATGTCCTCCTCCCCTGTAATCATTAAATCCCTTGTATTTTATGAATGCCGGATAGTCACTGTGACCCGGACGCATAGTATCTCTCAGGTTGCTGTAATCTTTGGATTTTTTATCCTCATTATATATGACAGCACAAAGTGGTGCTCCTGTAGTAATGTTGTTAAAATTTCCACTTAATATTTTAAACGAATCACTTTCTGTTCGGCTTGTTGAAAGTTGGCTTTTTCCCGGAGAACGACGTGCCATTTGCCTGTTAATATAGTCCGTGTCAATTTCAATTCCGGGAATAAGATTGTCTATCACAACACCGATAGCCTCTCCGTGTGACTCGCCGAATATACTCACTTTAAGCTTATTTCCCCATATGGAGCTCATTTATCGCACCTCCCAGTGATATGTAATCATTCCAGAAAGCAGGGTAGGACTTATTTACCGATTGATAACCTTCCAAAATAATATCATTATTGCATTTTGTGGCGGCAATTGCCAGAGACATGGCTATTCTATGGTCATTCCAGCTGTTTACATATGCATCGCCTCTTAAGACACTCTTGCCCTTTATAAGCAGACCATATTCCAGTTCCTCTATTTCAGCTCCGATTTTATTCATTTCTGTTGCGACAGCCTTCAATCTATCAGATTCTTTGACTCTTAAGCGTTGTGCATTGACTATATGGGTGTTTTTCCCCTTTTGAAGTGCTGCCAGAACAGATATTATGGGAATCAGATCGGGTATTTGGGATGCGTCTATTACAATTTCCTTGCTGCCTGAACAATTAGTACTGTCGGAATTTTCGAAATTCTTAAATCTTTCGATAATATTAATTATTTCTTTGTCTCCCTGGAGCGAATCCTCATTTAGCCCCAGACACTCCACATCATTTCCCAAAGCATTTGCAACTAAATAAAACGCAGCCTGAGAATAATCTGCTTCGATCCTGCAGGACGAAGCCTCATATTTTGAATTGCCTGAAATTTTATATTCTTTGTAATCTTTGTTGTCTGTTTCTATATTGAATTTCTTAAGCATTTGAAGTGTTAAATCCACATATGCCGCAGACTCCATATTGTCGGTAACCGAAATTACAGAATCCCTGTTAATCAGGGGAAGCGCCATAAGCAATCCGGATATGAACTGGGAGCTTATTCTTCCTGATATGTTGTAATGTCCCCCCCTTAACTTTCCGCTGACGGTAAGAGGAAGTTTGCCGCTATCATTTTCATATTCAATAGTATCTTCATCAAATATTTTATAAAAAATATCCAAGGGTCTTTCAATCAGCTTTCCTTTTCCTGAAAATTTGCATCTATCTGCAAGCATCAGTGCCACGGGAATAAGAAACCTCAAGGTTGAACCTGATTCATTACAATTAATTTCAGCATATTCAACTCTTCCTCTATTTCCTCTTACATTAAGGCAGTATGTTTTGTCATCATTTTCGATTATTTCTATTTCTGCTCTTAGCTGTCTCATTGCGTCTATTGTTGCTTTAATATCATCTGACAGAATAACATTATCTATATGGCTGATTTCATTGCCACTGCAAAGTGAAGCGCATATTATTGCCCTGTGGCTTAAGCTTTTAGAAGGCGGCGGAATTACTGTTCCCCTTAAAACTGATGGTTTAATTAAAATGCTGTTCATAATTCTCCTTAAAAAAACTTATCAATATTTTTTATGGGAATACTCTCAATGAATGCATCCCCTATTTTTCTTAAAAGTATTAAATTCATATTTCCCGAAATATTTTTTTTGTCCAGTAAAATTGTTTCCTTAATCATATCCATATTTAAATCTAAAAGCTTGTATTTAATGTTGAAGTTTATAAGCATACTTTTAATCTTTTCCGCACTTCCCTGCTCTGTAATATTCAAAGCTTCGCTTCTTTCAGTTATATAGTACATTCCCAGAGAAACAGCTTCACCGTGAGAATATTCGTATCCGGAATATTTTTCTATCGCATGCCCGAGGGTATGCCCGAAATTTAAGAGCATTCTTTCTCCCTTGTCAAATTCATCCTTTTCCACAACTTCTTTTTTTATATTCAGGCATGCAGAGATTATATGCTCCAGATTATCAAACAGCCGATCCCTGGTGTTAATACCTGAAAGAAACAGGAAAAATTTCGGATCTCTTATACATGCATACTTAATCACCTCTCCAAGCCCATCCTTTATAAATTTGTCCGGCAATGTTTCTAAAACATCAGGATCTATTAAAACCATTTTAGGCTGATAAAAACTTCCTATGAGATTCTTGCCCTGCTCAATATTAACCGCCGTCTTTCCTCCTATGCTTGAATCAATCTGTGCAAGCAGAGTTGTGGGAACCTGAATATAATCAACACCTCTTAAATATGTGGATGCGGCAAAGCCGGTAAGATCCCCCACCACTCCGCCTCCTAAAGCCATTATGAGGTCGCTTCTGGTTAAGTTAAAATCTATAAGCTGTTCATATACACTTTTTAAGGTCTCCAGCGATTTGCTCTTTTCTCCGGGCTTTACAATTATTAAACGACAATTGTAGTGACAATCTTCAAGTGTATCCTTCACATTTTTGCCATATAGAGAAAACACATTTTCGTCTGTGATTACAGCAATTTTTTCATTTGTATATATTCTTTTTACTTCACGACCCAGGTTTTTGATAATTGTGTTTTGTATTAGAATATCATAGCTTTTTGAACCCAAATTAACATTTACAGTCTTCATATGTTCATCTCTTTTCTTTTCAGGTTACATGTTTTCATATTGTTCATGCTTTCAACATTATCCTGAACATCCTTCCTTAGAATATCATATATCTAATTCATATCCAACATAAAATTATAAAGTTCATCCAATATATTTTATTTTATTTTCATAAAAAAATTTTTTCTTAACAAAAGTAATAATTACTGTAACAATTGAAAGCTTCCCAGTATTTTCATAAACGGCAATTCATTTTTAAGGTTGTTCAGCATTTGTTTTATTTTATGATTCGAAATATTTCCCTCAAAATCAAGATAAAACATATATTTCCAAGGATTTTTCAAATCAGGCCTTGAATATATTGAGCATAAATTTACATTGTTACTCGAAAACGCAGACAGAATATTATTAAGTGCACCTGCTTCATGAGGTACAGTAAATACTATGCTGACTCTGTTGTGGCTTTCATTTTCTAATAAAACCTTTGATACAGCACCGAAGCGAGTGTAATTTTGTTCCGGGCTTATATTACGTTCTAAAACTTTAAGTCCGTAATTATCCGCAGCCTCCTCTGAACATATGCAAGCAGCGCTCTTCAGGTTATTATCAAATACTTTTTTAGCTGCTACAGCCGTATTTACTTCATTTTTAGCTGTTAATTCATGATTTGTTATATATTCTCCACACTGTGTCAATGCCTGAGGATGGGAGTATACTTCTTTAATGTCACTAATCAACGCTTCCTTTATTCCAGCCAGACAATGGTCTACCTTTTTAATATAACTGTAGTTAATATATAAATCATAGAATAAAAGCAGGTCATATACTTCATTAACATATCCTGCAGTTGAATTTTCAAGGGGAACAACACATATGTCTGCTTTGTTTCCATATACGGCTCTGAAAACATCATCAAATGTTTCCTTATATACAAGATTCTTGCCTTCAAACAATGTCCTGGCAGCACATTCAGAATAGGAATAGGGCAAACCCTGGTAGCAAACAGTATTTATTTCAAATTCTTTAACCATAATCCACCTATACATCCCTTCCTAAAACACTGGCAATAGCCTTTATCTTTCTCATGGTTTCATCGTAGACTCCATATGTCAGCGACTGTGCCCCATCACACAAGGCATTTTTAGGATCGTTGTGAACTTCGATGATAAGACCATCTGCTCCTGCTGCTATTGCAGCCATTGACAGAGGCTCAACCATCCAGTTAATGCCTGCCGCATGACTTGGATCTACAACTACAGGGAGGTGACTCAATTTTTTCAGGGCAGGTACTGCACTTATGTCAAGAGTATTTCTGGTATAGGTTTCACATGTTCTTATACCTCTTTCACAAAGGACAACATTATTGTTTCCGCCACTCATAACATATTCTGCCGCCATGAGCAGTTCCTCATAGGTATTCGCAAAACCTCTTTTTATCATCACGGGCTTATCTACCTTCCCAAGCTCTTTTAGCAATTCAAAGTTCTGCATATTTCTTGCTCCTACCTGAAACATATCCACGACTTCCATGAACATATCAATGTGTGCCGCATTGGTTATTTCAGACACTACAGGCAAATGTGTTTCTTGCTTTGCAAGATTTAAAAGCTCAAGTCCATCTGCTCTGAGTCCCTGAAATGAATAGGGTGAGGTTCTCGGTTTCCAGGCACCGCCTCTGAGAATTCTGGCTCCGCTTAATTTTACATTCCTTGCAATATCTTTAATTTGCTCTTCACTTTCAACAGAACAGGGACCTGCCATAACAACAATTCTGTTTCCTCCTATTTCTACACCTCCCACATCTATAACACTGTCTTTTGTATGCATTTTACGGTTTGCTCTTTTATATGGTTCCTGAACCTTCAATATTTTTTCAACATTTTCATTTAACTCAATTGAAGATGTATCCAATGACGCAGTATCTCCAACTAAACCCAATACAGTTGTATTTTGACCAACTATAGGGCTTACCTCCACATTATACTTGCACAATTTTTCCTTAAGCTTTTCAATTTCTTCATCCTTTGTTCCGCTTTTTAAAACAATAATCATAACAGTTCCTGCCTTTCATGTATTTTTTCTTTTAATCATCTTGTATAAATATTAGTTTTAATTGCTTCATGATATATAAAAATGCATAAAAAAACCTCCCGTTCCTATATATTTTGATATAGGGACGAAAGGTTATAATTCAACTGTTCCGCGGTACCACCCAATTTCAGCAAACTGCTGCGCTTTTTCAAATACGAGATATACATCTGATATTCTATCCTTTTAACGCAGGAACAACGGCATAGCCTACTTAATTCAGCCGGCAGCTCAAGAGGGAACTTCAATATGATTTCACAAATACCCGCTTTCAGTCAGCGACGAGTACTCCCTGTCAGTGTCCTCAAATCTACTTTCAACTTTTCATTGCTTTTATATATTTTATGTTATGTTACAACGTAAAAATATTTTTGTCAATAATTTTTTAAAAATATTTTTACGCTTACCACGCTGGGGTGGTTTGTTGGTCAGAAGAACCATCTAAACTTTCAACTCAACATTAATTCCAAGCAGCTCTCTGTTCTCTTCAAGAATCGGTTTTACAGTTTCACTGTAAAATTCTTCTACCTGCTGCGGAGCTCTGCCTATGTAATAAACAGGGTTTATAGTTTCCTCTATTTCTTCTTTTGACATATTTATTATTTTACTTTTTGACATTCGTTCTATAAGGTCGTTTGGCCTACCAAATTTTTTAACCTGTTCTGCAGACTGCATCGACAAAACCCTTATTTCCTCATGAAGCTCTTGCCTGTTGCCTCCGCGTTTTACTGCTTCCATTATAATATTTTCTGTTGCCATGAACGGAAGTTCTTCCGATATGTGTTTTTCAATTACCTTATCGTTAACAATTAGCCCGGAAAATACGTTAATTGCAATATCCAGTATGGCATCCGCTGCCAGGAAGCCCTGGGGTATACTTAACCTTTTTATTGCCGAATCATCAAGTGTTCTTTCAAGCCACTGGGTAGCAGCCGTATTTGCCATATTAGCCTCATTGGATATAATAAACCTTGACAGGGATGCAATTCTTTCACTCCTCATAGGATTACGCTTATATGCCATGGCAGAAGAGCCAATCTGATTTTTTTCAAAAGGTTCTTCAATTTCCTTCTGGCTCTGTAGTATTCTGATGTCATTTGTTGCCTTGTGAAGGCTCTGGGCAATACTGCTTAACGCAAAGAGCACATAGTAGTCAACCTTTCGTGTATATGTCTGACCTGTTAATTTAAACGAATCATGAAAACCCATTTTTTCAACTACCAGCTGCTCAAGTTTCTTTACTTTTTCACTGTCATTTTCGAACAGACTCATAAAGCTTGCCTGCGTCCCCGTAGTACCTTTTACCCCTCTCAGCTTAACCAATGAAAGCACATGATTTATTTCTTCGTAATCCAGTACCAGATCCTGGAGCCAGAGTGCTGCTCTTTTGCCTACTGTGGTAAGCTGTGCGGGCTGGTAATGAGTATAACCTAATGTAGGCATATCCTTGTACTTCATGCAGAAATCTGACAATACGTTTATTACATTTATTAGCTTCTTTTTTATTAGCAAAAGTGCTTCTTTCATGAGTATGGCATCGGTATTGTCGACAACATACATGCTTGTTGCTCCAAGATGTATTATAGGCATTGCCTTAGGACATGCAGTGCCAAAAGTATGTACATGTGCCATTACATCATGCCTGAATTCCTTCTCTTTCTGAGCTGCAAGATCATAGTCTATATTATAAATATTGGATTTCATTTCTTCTACTTGCTCATCAGTTATGTTTAAGCCTAATTCCTTTTCCGCTTCTGCCAATGCAACCCACAGCTTCCTCCATGTGGAGAACTTGTTGTCATCAGAAAATATATAGCTCATTTCACTGCTTGCATATCTTGTAATTAACGGATTTTCGTAGGTATCTCTCGACATTTTAACCTCCTGTAATAATTATTCATATTGTGCAGTCTCGTTCTCCAATTTATTTGTTCGCTACTGCTCACATAAATTGGGATCTCGTTGCGAATGACCTACCAACCATTTTTCAGAAAAAACACTCTGAAAAATGGGGTTAGGGCATCTATATTTTATATCTAAATTTAAAAGAAGTAAACAATAAAAATGTTTACTTCCTATATTTCTTTCTCATTAATTTTATAAGTTTTACCCGTTTTTACTGTTTTACCTATTTTACCTATTTTAACTGTTTTACCTATTTTGCATATTCTGTTGCTCTTGTTTCTCTGATTACATTAACTTTTATCTGTCCTGGGTATTCCATTTCTTCTTCTATCTTTTTAACAATGTCCTTTGCAATCAGAATGATACTTGAATCGCTGGTAACTTCAGGTTTAACAATGATACGTACTTCTCTTCCTGCCTGTATGGCAAAAGATTTTTCTACGCCTTCAAACGAATTTGAAATTTCTTCTAATTTTTCTAATCTCTTAATATAAGTTTCCAGTGTTTCTCTTCTTGCTCCCGGTCTTGCTGCTGATATGGCATCTGCCGCCTGCACCAAAACTGCTTCTACTGTCTGAGGTTCGATATCTCCGTGATGAGCTTCTATTGCATGTACTATAGCTTTGCTTTCCTTGTATTTTCTTGCTAAATCTGCACCTATTGTAACGTGCGGTCCTTCGACTTCATGATCCACGGCTTTTCCTATATCATGTAATAATCCTGCACGTTTGGCTATTTTAACATCTGCGCCTAATTCTGCTGCCATTATTCCTGCCAAATACGAAACTTCCATAGAATGTTTTAATACGTTCTGACCGTAACTTGTTCTGAATTTTAATCTTCCCAATAATTTGACTAATTCCGGATGAAGACCATGAACGCCTGTTTCCAGTGTGGCCTGCTCACCTTCGTCTTTAATTTGCTGCTCTACTTCTTTTTTAGCCTTTTCAACCATTTCTTCAATTCTTGCCGGATGAATTCTTCCGTCGGCAATTAATTTTTCAAGAGCGATTTTTGCAACTTCTCTTCTAATAGGGTCAAATCCGGAAATAACAACTGCTTCCGGTGTATCATCTATTATAATATCTATACCTGTTAATTGTTCAAGAGCTCTTATATTACGACCTTCTCTGCCTATAATTCTGCCCTTCATTTCATCGTTAGGCAAATCAACAACAGATACAGTCGTTTCTGCTACGTGATCAGCAGAACATTTTTGAATTGCATATGTAATAATTTCACGTGCTTTTCTCTCTGCGGTTTCCTTTGCATCCCTCTCAATTTCTTTAACAGCAATTGAAGCTTCCTGCTCAGCCTCTCTTTTTATGTTGTCAATCAACATATTTTTTGCTTCTTCGGTTGAAAGTCCTGAAATTCTTTCAAGCTCTTCTATTTGTTTATCATGGATTGCTTCCAGCTTATTCTGCTTATTTTCAATGTCTTTAATCTTTTTTTGAAGTATATCTTCTTTCTTTTCAACCTGGATACTTTTTGAATCAAGCATTTCTTCTTTTTTTATTAGTCTTTTTTCATTTCTTTGTAATTCGTTTCTTCTTTCCCTGTTCTCTCTTTCGTACTCATTTCTTAATTTATGAGCTTCGTCTTTTGCTTCTACAAGGATTTCTTTTTTCTTTGTCTCTGATTCTTTTGCTGCTTCGTCAATTATCCTTTTAGCTTCTTCTTCAGCACTACCTATCTTGCTTTCAGATATATTTTTACGAATTATTATTCCTATTGCTATACCTATTAATGCGCAGATAATACCTACTATTACTTTTTCGATCAATTCAGCACCTCCCGTTATTAAATTTTCAAGTTGCGAAATACATTTGTCCATATTACGCTTACAAGTAATAAAAAATGTTTATTTTCTTATATATATTTGAAATAGTAAAATTATTTCTAAATACTTGAATATATTTATATTTTATAATTTTTTATGCTTTATGTCAAGATATAATGTATAAGATTGCAATAATTCAGCATATAACTCAAAAAATAATATATATGTTAACATAATTAAATTTAAGTATACAATAATTGTCAAAAAAAGAGAAACGACAATGTCATTCCTCTTAAAATCCTTTGTTTATTCTTCTGATTTATCTGAGTCATCTGATTTTTCCGAATCATCAGACTTGAGCTGTGCCTCACCGATTTCAAATTTTTCTCTTACTTTACTTTCAATTTCATTCATAAGCTCAGGGTTTGAAAGCAGATATTCCTTTGAGTTTTCTCTTCCCTGACCGATTCTTGTGTCGCCATAGGAGTACCATGCGCCTGATTTATTTACTACATCTGCCTCTACAGCCATATCAAGAATACATCCTTCTTTTGAAATCCCCTTGCCGTAAATAATATCAAATTCTGCCTGTTTAAAAGGAGGAGCAACTTTATTTTTAACTACTTTAACTCTTGTCCTATTTCCGTAAACTTCATCGCCTTTTTTTAAGGATTCTATCCTTCTTATATCGAACCTCATGGAAGCATAAAATTTAAGGGCTCTGCCGCCTGTGGTTGTTTCAGGATTTCCAAACATTACCCCCACCTTTTCACGGAGCTGATTGATAAATATGACCACAGTATTGGATTTATTAATTGCTCCTGCAAGCTTTCTTAAGGCCTGGGACATAAGCCTTGCCTGCAGTCCAACATGGGAATCACCCATTTCACCGTCTATTTCAGCCTTTGGAACTAATGCAGCAACGGAGTCAACTACAATTATATCAACTGCACCACTTCTAACAAGAGCCTCTGCAATTTCAAGTCCCTGTTCCCCTGTATCAGGCTGTGAAATAATTAAATCTTCAATTGCAACTCCCAGTTTCTTGGCATATGCCGGATCAAGCGAATGCTCCGCATCTATAAAGGCTGCAATTCCTCCTTTTTTTTGTGCCTCTGCAACTATATGTAATGCAACTGTTGTCTTTCCTGATGATTCAGGTCCAAATATTTCCACAATTCTGCCTTTTGGTACTCCACCTATTCCCGTTGCAATATCAAGAGGTAGAGCGCCTGTCGGTATAGCCTCTATATTAAGTCTTGCATTTTCGCCAAGCTTCATTATGGAACCTTTGCCGTATTGCTTTTCTATTTGAGCAAAAGCCAGCTCCAGTGCCTTCTCCTTATCCTTTACTTTATCTTTGTCTTTATCTTTTACCTTATCTTTCAACTTATCTTTTTCCTTATCCATACCTGCTCCTTCGCTAACATTCGTTTTCTTCTGCTTATTACATAAAATAATGTTTTATTTGTCAATAAAATATTATTTTTTGATGATTACCCCTATATTTTCGTAAATATATGTTGCACCGGATATCACCGTCATCAAAACTACAACTACAGTAAGGGGTGTTATCCAAAATCCTGTAAATTCCGCATGACCTGTGTAATTTAACAATATAACCACAATCAGTATCATTTGAAATACGGTTTTAATTTTTCCCCAGGGGTTAGCGGCAATAGTAACACCCTTAGAGGCCGCAAGAGTTCTGAAGCCTGAAATTATGAATTCTCTTGAAATAATTAAGACAACAACCCAGGAACTTAAATATCCGATTTCCACAAAAGCAATAAATGCTGAAGCTGTAAGAAGTTTATCTGCCAGCGGATCCATAAACTTACCGAAGTCAGTAATTAAATTGTCCCTTCTTGCAATATATCCGTCTGCAGCATCGGTAATTGCAGCAGCCACAAAGATTAAAAGAGGCAGAAACCTGAATATTCCCTTACTTATATACAGAAATATCAAAAATAAAGGAATTGCAAGCACTCTTATAACCGTAAGCTTGTTGGGCAAATTCAAATTTTTAAACCATTTCATAATGTACCTCCCCTATCAAATCATATTCTAACGCATCATTTATTTTAACTTCATAAATATTTCCCAGTTTTAAATCTTTATCAGATGATACATATACCACACCGTCTATATCAACTGAATCCATATAAGTTCTTCCGACCCATATGTTTTCAACATCCTTTTCTTCTATCAGCACATCATAGGTTGCACCAATTTTTTTCAAGCTGTTTTCATAGGAAATATTTTGTTGAAGTTCCATTAACTCATTATATCTCTGTTCCTTCACCTCCTCATCAATCTGGTCCGGAAGCCTGTACGCAGGAGTATCTTCCTCCCTTGAATATTTAAATATACCAACACGGTCGAGCTTGTATTCATTTAAAAATTGTTTTAACTCCTCATGCTCTTTTTGGGTTTCTCCCGGAAATCCCGTGATTAGGGAAGTCCTTATAACAGCTCCGGTAACTTCGCTTCTTATTTTATCTATTAACTCAGCAACCTGCTTTTTATTTGTATTCCTGTTCATTGTTCTTAATATCCTGTCATTTATATGCTGAATTGGTATATCGAAATATTTTAAAAGTTTGTTATTATTTTTAAATTCCTCAATCAGCTCGTCATAAATATCCTCCGGATATAAATAATGAATTCTTATCCATTCAATCCCTTCAACTTCCGATACTTTTTGAATAACTTCATGAAGCTTTTTCTGACCATAGATATCAATACCATACTTGCTTGTATCCTGAGCTATGATAATAATTTCTTTAGCTCCCTGCTCTGAAAGCATTCGTGCTTCCTCAACTATGTTTTCAATTTTTCTGCTTTTAAAGGGACCTCTCAGCTTTGGAATTACACAATAGGTACAGTTGTTGCTGCATCCTTCTGCTATCTTTAAATATGCGTACCATCTTTCAGTCAATATATCTCGTGGAAGATTATCCTCATCTAATTCATGTATGTCTGTATCAACTATTAGCTTTTTAGTTTCTTCATAGCTTTCAATATACTCATCTATTTTTTCAAAGCCGTTTGTACCCACAATAATATCTACTTCCGGAATTTCCTTAGCAAGCTCCTGTCCAAATTTTTGAGCCAGGCATCCTGTTACAATTATTTTCGCTCTGCTGTTAACCTGATTTTTAATGTCTGCAGCAGATAATATTGCATTCACTGATTCCTGCTGAGCATCCCCTATGAAGGAGCAAGTATTGATTATGATGTAATCAGCCTTATCGGCATACTCTGTTGTCTTAAATCCCTTTTTCTTCAAAATACCTACCATATGTTCCGAATCAACAAGATTCTTCGAGCAACCAAGTGAGTGCATGTATATTTTCTTCATTAATTTCCTCTCATTTCCTCCAGTTCTTCTTTGGTAACCAGCACCTTTCGCGGCTTACTTCCCTCATGCCCTCCTACTATACC
>ENA-UOOK01002243-UOOK01002243.1-fermentation-metagenome-genome-assembly--contig:-NODE-2243-length-24162-cov-10.274526_pt1 | contig 24162 bp, 26 predicted proteins | sample MGYA00245777_ERZ724023 | MGnify/ENA primary metagenome ERZ724023 (study PRJEB28704, sample SAMN03018312) | fermentation metagenome | biome: anthropogenic terrestrial biome; feature: soil...
CTATCTATCTTAAATAGAATAAAAAGAAAGTTTACACCATACAGGATTAAAAAATATATAAAATCTAAAATAAAAATATGAAAATAATTTGTATAGGTGGGGGGTTAGGTAATCAAATGTTTCAATATGCTTTTAGACTAAACGTTTTTAGATATCAAGATGTATATCTTGACATTACTAGAGTCAGTTATCTTAATGAACATAATGGTTTTGAATTATCTAGGATTTTTAATGTCTCAGAAAAGGTAATTACTAAATTTTTAAAATTTAAAATTACAGGGCCTTATTTTTATATAGGAGATAGGGATATTAATTTTTATAGACTCTTATTTTATTTAAATAAAAGAATTTTTAGAATTGATTTAAAACATATAGATAATTATTTGGATGATAATAAAGTTTTATTGGAATATAACTTTGACGAGTCCTTTTTATATTTATTAAAGAAGAAAGGGAAGCCAAAGTATTTTTATGGGACTTTTCAAAGTCATAAATATTTTGAAGATATAAAAGAAGAAATTAAAAAAGTCTACACATTTCCAATAATAAAAGAAGAAGATGAAAAAAATTTCAAAGTGTTGGAAGATATAAAAGATTCAGAATCTGTGTCTATACATATCAGGAGGGGGGATTATTTAAAACCACAATGGGATTATCTAAATATTTGTGATTATGATTATTATAAAAATGCCCTTAACTTTATAAAAAACAAATTAGAAAATAAAGATTTAAAGTTCTTTATATTTTCAGATGATATACCTTGGTGTAAAGAAAATCTTGATTTTTTGAAAGACTTTGAGACTAATTACGTTGATTGGAATAAGAAAGAAAATTCTTATAAAGATATGCAGTTAATGAGTGAGTGCAAACATAATATAATTTCTAATTCTACTTTTTCTTGGTGGGGAGCTTATTTAAATAAAAATCCTAACAAAATTGTTGTAGCTCCAAAATATTGGTTTAAAGGTGTTAGAACTACAGAAGATAGAGTTCCTGGAGATTGGTTTTTGGTATAATAATAGTAAGAAATTATGAAAATTTCAATAATAATTCCAACATATAATTCGGAAAAAACTGTTAATGATACTTTGAGGAGTATTGAAAACCAAACTCATAAAGATATTGAAGTCGTGATTATCGATGGTTTATCAAAAGATAAAACTTTAGAAATAGTTAAAAGTTTTTCGGACAAAATAAATCTAAAAATAATTTCAGAAAAAGACGGCGGTCTTTATGATGCTATGAATAAAGGGGTAAAAATAGCTTCTGGCGATATTGTTCATATTCTAAACTCCGATGATTACTATACAAAAGATTCTGTTCTAGAAACAATTGTAAATGTTTTTACTAAAAATAAAGAAACAGAAATGTTGTATGGAGATATTGAATATTTTGATAAAGATAATAAAAAAAATATTACTCGTATTTGGAAGTCTGGAGAATATACGGAAAGAAAATTAAATAGTGGATGGATTATTCCTCATCCAGCATTATTCTTGAGAAGAAGTTTGTATGAAAGAGTCGATAATATATTTGATACCAGATTAAAAATAGCAGCAGATTATGAATTTATTTTAAGATTATTAAAAATCTACAAAATACACCCTGCATATATTTCAGAAACATTTGTTTCTATGCGAACAGGCGGAGTTAGCGACGGAAGCATTTCTTCTAGAATGAAAGGATGGAAAGAGATTAGAAAGTCTTGGACATTGAACGGAATGTCTGTGCCAAGATTTTTAATTATTAGAAGACTTTGTAGAAAGATTTTTGATTTTGTTTAAAATCTAAATAATATTTTATACCCCGCTTCGACTCAATAAATTCTTCACAGTTTTTACCATCAAAGATAAATCCATTAAGAAAGATCTATGCTTTAAATAGAAAATATCATAACAAAGTTTGTCTTTGGTGGCATCGGTCGCAATGCCAAACTTTGGAACAGATTTTTGTTCTTGATAAATCTGGGCGTAGCCGGAAAGCCCAGGAGTAACGGTGTGGCGAATTCCATAAAAAGGAATTTGTTTCGCATATTCTTCTACAAGAGTAGGGACTTCTGGACGAGGCCCAATGAGAGACAAGTCTCCCGAGATAATATTTATAAGTTGAGGAAGTTCATCTAGTCTAGTTTTTCTTAAAAAGCTTCCAAACTTTGTAATTCTTTTTGCTTCATTTTTACTGCTAGAATCTATGTCTTTATTTTTAAGATCGGTCATACTTCTAAATTTATAGACTTTAAAAGGAAGTCCATCTTTACCTATTCTTTCAGAAATATAAAAAAGACTTCCGCCGTCTTGTGCTTTTAAAACAAGAAAGATAATTGGGTAAATAGCTAGAGAAATCAAAAAGATAGGAATAGACAAATATAAGTCTAAGAGCCTTTTTGCATTTTCGTAAAATTTATTTTTCTTTCCGTAAAGATTATTAAAGAACCAGCTAGCATCAATATTATCTAGCGGGACTTTTTGAAGCACTTCTTCATAGAGATCGGCAAAATTTACCACCTCTACTTTTCCGAGTAGGAATTCATAAAAGAAAGAAATGTTGTTTTTAATTTTTGGATGATGCATATTTATGGCGAGCATGCTTATCTCCTCTTCGGCAACTTTCTTTTTTATGGAATCCAGACTTTCTATTTCGCTAAGAGATAAAGAGTTTACTTTTTGTATATTTAAAATTTTGTTTTGAGCAATTTCATCTTTTAAGTCTTCTAATTCTTTTCCTTCCGCCACCAAGAGGATTCGGGTATTTCCACTTCCTTTAAAAATCTTACGGACGCTTTTTCGCCAAAAGAAAATGAGAAGACTAGAGATTAAAATGTAAATTATCAAAATAGTTTTGGGGGCGATGGAGAAAAGGGGGATGGTGTAGAAAATAATTGCTCCTAAAATAGAAGAGAGTATTTGGCTCGCGAGAATTCTCTTGTCTAGCTCGGTGTAGATTTTGATAGTCATCTTGTCATAGAGCCCATACATATAAAAGACCAGCATATTTAAAAAGATGATGATGAGAAAGGGATAAAACACTCCTAGAAATCTCTCCCAAGACACAAAGCCTATATTTTCAATAGCGAAAGAATATCGGAGAGAGACGGAAAGATATAAAGCTGTGGAGAGAATTATAAAATCAGTAAATGCGATAAATACCCTTTTTGTGATTTTGGTTGAAATCATATATAATTTTATTATAGAGATATTATACAATTTAAACTAAAAAATAAAAGCTTTAAAGTCTATGAAAATCTTATACGTAATTACCAAAAGCAATTGGGGCGGAGCGCAAAAATATGTGTTTGATCTAGCTCTCGCTATGAAAAATTTTGGCTATGATGTAGCGGTGGCTTTTGGAGGCTCTGGCAAGCTTGCGGAGAAGCTAAAAGAAAAGGAAATTCGTACTATCGAGATCCCTAATTTAGAGAGAGATGTAAACTTTCTAAAAGAGCTATCGGTTTTAAGATATTTAGGAAAAGTTTTTAGAGACGAAAAGCCGAATGTGGTGCATTTGAATAGTTCCAAGATTGGAGTCTTGGGAGCTATCTTAGCCAGAATGACAAATATTAAAAAAATAATTTTTACTGCACACGGATTTGCTTTCAGGGAAGATAGATCTAAAGTAGAAGTCACTTTAATCAAATTTTTATCTTGGCTAACAATTTTATTTTCCCATAAGACAATTTGTGTTTCAGAAAGGGATTTGAGAGACGTTGAAGATTGGCTTTGGATAAAAAATAGATTGACGGTTATTCAAAATGGAATTGAAATTAGGGAAATATCTAAACCAGAGAGACCGAAAGAAGATTTAATAAAGATTGTTTCTATAGGCGAGCTTCACAAAAATAAAGGATTTAAATATGCTCTAAAAACTATAAATATTTTGAAAGAGAAAGTGTCAAATTTTAAATACACGATTTTCTCTTTTGGGGGAGAAGAGGAAAATAAATTGAGAAAGAAAATCGTAAAACTAAATTTACAGAATTTTGTAGAGCTGATCATAACCAAAGAAAAGTCTGACGATGAACTCAAAAATTTTGATATTTACTTTCTACCTTCTATTAAAGAAGGATTGCCATATGTCCTCTTGGAAGCTTCTCTAAATTATTTACCTATAGTCGCTAGCGAGACAGGTGGAGCGGGGGAAGTTGTAGAAGATAATAGAAGTGGATTTTTGGTTGAAACAAAAGACAAAGAAGGTTTTGCGGTGGCTCTGGAAAAATTAATTAGAGATAAGGAGTTGCGAGAAAGTTTTGGAAAAAAGGCAAGAGAAATCGTGGAGAGTAAATTCAATATCGAGACCATGATCGCCAAAACTTTGAGTCTTTACAGTTGACTTCGTGTCTTGGTTTGCACTCCTGTTTTATTTGTATTTTTTTAAAAAATATGATATATTATCTTCAGTTAAGTTTTGAGTTCTAATCAAGAGAAACAGCTAAATTTAAATCAAACTTTTTCAACTGTTTTTTCGTTCTTTGCTCAATTTTCTATCGAGCCATTTTTACCCTCTGTCCGCTCTACGGATGGAGGGTTTTTCTTTTATTATTTTCATGCTAAAATCTAAAGACTGGGTCTATAGTTCAGTGGTAGAATAGCGGTCTCCAAAACCGTTGACCGAGGTTCGAATCCTCGTGGACCCGCATCAAAGATCGTATTTTAAAACTATGTTACAATAGTTTCTATTATGACGACTGCCTATTGCTCACAATATAGAGACATTGAAGACAAAATCTGGAAAGATAGAGCTTGTTCTCTTTGTGCTCTTTGGATGGCTTTAAAATCTTTAAAAAGTGATTTTAATCTGTCTCCCAATGAATTATTGAAAAAAGGACTTTATATAAACGCTTTTGTAGATCCTGGATATTGGAGACATGACAGACTGACAGTTCTCTCTCACAATTATGGACTACCTTCTTATGCGGAAGAGTTTAAAAGTGCACCTTTTGGAAAAGAGACAAAATACGCGGAAGAAATTTTGAATCATGGAATAAACAAAATTTTTAATTTTTTAAAAAATGGGGAAGGTATGATTATAGTTTCTGTGCCAAAAGATTTTATACATTTTGATAAGCCACATTCTATATTGTTGCATTCTATAAAAGAAGAAAATAATGAAAAATATCTCATCTATAATGATAGCGCCAAGGAAAACGAAGAAGAGGGTAAAAATCTCAAAGTTTCTCTCCAAGATTTTGCAAAGTCTTGGAGGAGATTGGCTATATTCATCAATAAGATTTAAATAAATTTCTAGAGAATATCTGTGCTAAAATTAAAGTATCTATGAAAAAGAAAAATATAATTATTTTAATTTTAATATTATTAATAGCATTTATTGGTAGTGTTTATTGGTTATTTAATACCTACGACAAACTTTCTTTAGGGGGAAGGAATGCTCCTTCCGAGATTGTCCTTAGTGACGCCGAGAAATTCCAAGCTGAATATCCTGGAGTCTCTCCAGATAATGTTTTCGTTTATAAGTCAGCTAGTGAAATTATTGATATTTTAAAAACCGGTACAGGATTAGTTTATTTAGGTTTTCCAGAATGTCCTTGGTGCCAGAAATATTCTATTTATTTAGATGAAGTAGCTAGAGAGCAAAATTTAGAAAAGATTTATTATTATAATGTTCGCCAAATCCGTTCCGATAACGCTCCGGAATATCAGGAAATGGTAGCTCTTCTTCAAGAGTTTCTAGACAAAGATGCAGATGGTAATCCTAGAATCTTTGTGCCAGATTTGACAGCTGTCAAAGATGGTGAAATTATTGCGCATGACAATAGCACTTCTTTAAACTCTTCTGCGGATGGTACTCCAGCTGAGTGGTGGACAGAAGAAAGAGTTCTAAATATCAAAGAGGCTTTCAAAAGTATGATTGAGCCAGTCAATGTTTGTGAGACAACTTGTAATCAATAATATATAAATTCTTCGAAATTTATTTTTCGAATCAACCCCGCTTCGCGAAAATTCCAAAAACAAATTTCTCGAATTTTCTATAAAAAACGCGCCAAAAGAGCGCGTTTTTTATTTTTTCTAAGAAAGGCTTTATGATATAATGCTTTCAAATCATTTAACTTAAAAGCTATTATGACAATTAATGAAATTAGAAAAAAATATTTAGAATTTATGAGAGATAAAGGACATGTTATTGTCAGATCCGCTTCTCTTGTCCCAGAAAATGATCCGACCACTCTTTTTACCGCAGCTGGAATGCAACCTATGATTAACTATATTCTCGGCGCGACTCATACAGCTGGAAAGAGAATTGCTGATACTCAAAAATGCTTTCGCTCTCAGGATATAGAAGAAATTGGGGATAATAGACATACCACTTTTTTTGAAATGCTTGGAAATTGGAGTTTTGGAGATTATTTTAAAAAAGAACAAATTGCTTGGATGTATGAATTTTTGACAGATAAAGAAGTTGGTCTTGGTCTTTCCAAAGATAGACTTTATTTTTCTTGCTATGAAGGAAATCAAAAGTTGAATGTTCCTAAAGATGAAGATTCAAAAAATTTCTGGTTAGAGAATGGTGTCACAGAAGACAAAATTTATTTTTACGATGATAAGAAAAATTGGTGGAGCCGAAGTGGAATTCCAGAAAATATGCCAGTCGGTGAGCCGGGTGGACCAGATTCAGAAATCTTTTTTGATTTTGATCCAAAAGGTGAAAAGAAGATTCACAAAAATAGTAAATTTGCTAAAGAAGCTTGTCATCCAAACTGCGATTGTGGACGATTTGTAGAAATTGGAAACAGTGTTTTTATTCAATATAAAAAGACTGAAAACGGACTTGAAGAATTGATTCAAAAAAGTGTGGATTTTGGTGGAGGATTAACTAGAATGGCGGCAGCTGTAGAAGACGATGAAGATATTTTCAATTTAAATGTTTTTGAACAAGCTAAAAAGATTATAGAAGAAAAATCTGGAAAAAAATATAATGGAAGTGAAGAGAATAAAATTAATTTCAGAATAATTTTAGATCATATTCATGCGGCTACATTTTTAATAGGGGATGGAGTTTTTCCTGGCAATAAAGATCAAATGTATTTTGTGAGAAGGCTTATTCGTCGAGCGATTGTGGCTGGGCATAAACTTGGAATTCAGGACAATTTTACTAAAGAAATTGCTAAAACTTTTGTTGAAAATTATAAAGAGGCAGAAGAGTATTTAGGAAATAATCTTTCCAAAAATAAAAGTGTGATTTTAGAAGAAATGGAGAAAGAAGAAAACAAATTCCGAAAGACTTTAAATAATGGCATGAAAGAATTTAGTAAAGTCACCAGTGAAGGTATTACTGGAGAAGAAGCTTTCAACCTTTTGCAGACTTACGGTTTTCCAATTGAGCTCACTTTAGAATTGGCTGAAGAGAAAAATCTAAAAGTAGATTTAGAAACTTTTATCAAACTTAAAGAAGAACATTCTTTAAAAAGTAGAACCGCTAGTGAGGGTATGTTTAAAGGAGGGTTGGCTGATCAATCTGAAATCACTACCGCACTTCATTCCACTTGTCACTTGATGTTGGCTGGTATGCGAAAAATTTTAGGAGAAAATGTCACTCAAGCTGGAAGCAATATTAATAGCGAAAGACTACGATTTGATTTTACTTTTGATAGAAAGGTGGAAAAAGAAGAAATTGAAGCTATAGAAAATTATGTAAATCAAGCTATACAAAAAGGTTTTTCTACCAAAATTGAAGAGATGAATAAAGAAGAAGCTAAAGCTAAAGGAGTGACTGGAGCTTTTTGGGAAAAATATCCAGAAATTGTGAAAGTTTATAATATGATTGGCGAGGATGGTGAGATTTATTCTCGAGAATTATGTGGTGGTCCACATATAGAAAATAGTAGAGATTATTTAGCCAAGAAAACTTTTAAAATTGTAAAAGAAGAATCTGTCTCCGCAGGGGTACGAAGATTTAAAGGGATATTGGAATAAAAAAATTGCCTATTCAGGCAATTTTATAAGGATTAATTCTGTGCATATGGGCGAAGTGTCTAAATCTGGTCTTTTATTCCAAAAGTAAGCCACATTTTGCCCTTTGATGATTTTGAAGAAAGTTTCTGCGTTTACAGAATAATTGTTTCTGGCTCGAAAAATTGTTAAACCAGTTTCAGGTTTCATCTCTTTCACTTTTTCTCGAAAATCTTCATTCAACAAGAAAAGTGAATCTTCGGTAAACCTTTTTGGCTCATAAACTTCCAGCTTTAAATCTTTAGTTAAATAACATTCTTCAAATTCTTCTTCCCCGTCTTTTTTTATAAAAACACGACGACTATTGGCTCTTAAAAACAAAATTCTCATGTCTTTAATCTTTAAAGGTTTTTAAAAGTTACTATTTGACTGACTTCAACCTAACAAAGATTTAGATTTTCGTCAAATGATTTTTTTATTAAAAATTTTAAAATTTGATAGCTATTTGTGTTAAAATATTTGTATGAACGAAAATTATTTGAGGAAGTATTTGGATATTAAAGTCTTTGACGACAAGACTCAAGTTCAATTTTGGAAAGATGAAGTTTTGGTTGAGAGTTCAGAGTTTGCTTTAGGTTTAAATCAAATCTCTGAAAATTTGGTGAGTGATTATATTATGAATAATTGGTTAGCTGGGATTCTTTATATTTTGGATAAAATTTCTCTTTTAGATAGAATACCAACTTTTTTTTATGTGAGTGCTGAGAGATATGGTAGTGTCTTTGAAAAATTTTTGAAAAAACCTGAAACTTATTCACAGTTTTATTTAGAGCCGACCGAATACGGTTTAGGTGTCCATGTTATAATAAAAAAGATAAATCCTATCAATATTAATTCTCATCGAGAGGATTATATAAAGAATGAGGGCATCAGGGATAAAGTTATTATTAAAGATAATAAAGAAGATTCAAAATCATATGAGAGATATACGAAGGCCATATCGCAATTCAAGGTCTGAGGAAAAAAATCCAGCCAGACACAAAGATAACTCTTCTCGTTTTTCGGAGAGAGAAGAGATTATTTCTAGAGACGAAGAAGTTTCTAGAAGAAAAAAAGAATTTGGAGATGTTGAGTATACCAGAGAAGGCAGACCAATGATTAAAGCTTCCTCTCATTTTGATGTCAAACCAGCAAATTATAGAAGAGAGAGATCGGGAGAAGAGTTTGATGTTTTAAAAAGAAGTGAATTTTTCAATAATACTAGTCAAAGAAATTTTGATGAAGACAAACTTAAAGAGTTTAAACAAAAAAGAAATAAAAAGAAAACTGAAAGGAGGGCTTTTGGTATAATTTTTCTTATTTTAATTGTGGGAGGTTTAGCCGCTTGGACTTTCTTATTTAATAGCGTCAAACTTTATGTCAATCCAAAATATGAAGATATAGAGCTCACTGGAAGTTTTTTGGTTTTTAAGGATGACATAGTGGTAAATTATGCCAGCTCAACCTTAACCAAAACTGTCTTAAAATCTGAGCCAAAAGAAGTCAATCAAAAAGCTGCTGGAGAATTGACCATTTACAACAATTATTCTGAAGCCCCTCAAGTTTTGATTACTAATACTAGATTTCAAACTCCAGACGGAAAGATTTTCAGGATTGGTGAAAGTGTGACCGTGCCTGGGAAAAAGGGGACGACTCCCGGATCTGTTAAGGTGAAAGTTTCAGCTGATGCTTATGGGGCAGAATATAATATTTCTGCTACCGAATTTACTATTCCTGGTTTTAAAGGTACAGCTAGATTTGATGGCTTTTATGCAAAGTCCACCGAGCCTATGACTGGCGGAGTTTCAGGAATTGTACAAATTGTTTCTCCAGATGATATAGCCAAGGCTAAACTAGAGCTTTCTTCTTCTATTAAATCGAATATAATCGCGGAGGCTGAGAAAATCAAAAGAGAAAATTATGTGACTTTAGTTAAAGCTCCTTTAATCACTTACACTGACAATCAAGAAGATCTCATGACTACTGAAAAAACTTCTTATGAATTGACTGGCTCAGGAATTATTCTTTCTATACGAGAAGAAGTTTTAGCAAAAATGTTAGCTCAACATGCTTTAGGAGATTCTTACAATGAGTTGGAAAGTGTTCGTTTAGATAATGAAGAATATTTAATCTTTTCTCTAGATGAAAAGACAGACTTGGCAGCTGATATTATTAAAATTGATATCACTGGAAGAGCGAGAATCGTTTGGACTTATGATGTTGAAAATATTAAAGCTTCTTTGGTAGGTCAAAGGTTGACTACTTTAAATGAAGTTCTAGCAAATTATAGTTCAGCTATTACTGATAGCTCATACAACGCTTCTCCTTCTTGGATTAAAAAGTTTCCAACTTCTATAGAAAGAATTAGACTTATTGAAGAAATAAGGTAAAATAGGTATTAATTATGAATAAAGAAAATAAAAATATAGAAGATATAGAAGAGTTCGAAGACGAAGATGTTTTGGAAGTCAAAGAGGGACGGGTTATAGAAGCTTTGCCAGCAGCTCTTTTCAGAGTAAAATTTAATAGTGATGGTAAGGAGTTGATTTGTTTTTTGAAAGGTAAAATTAAAATCTTTAAAATTAAGATTTTGGTAGGGGATAAGGTCTTGGTCGAGATCGATCCGTATGGAGGAAGAGGTAGAATTATAAGAAGGCTCTAAAAGCTTTAGAGATATAGCTAGAAAGTTTGCAATTTTTTATTAATTATAGTATACTTTCTCTCACAAACTAAATACTAGTTTTTTATTTTTTTGCTTATGAAAGTAAGATCATCTGTTAAAAAGTTTTGCGGAAATTGTAAAATGATAAAGAGGAATGGCGACCTCCGTGTTATTTGTACTAATCCAAAACATAAGCAAGTACAAGGATAATTTATTATTAAACATTATGCGTATTGCAGGTATTACAATTCCAGAAGACAAGAGATTAGAGGTGGCTCTGACTGTGGTTCACGGTATCGGTCGCCCAAGAGCTAAGACTATTTTAAATAGTCTTAATATTGATTTTGCTAAAAAGGTTCCAGATCTTACAGCTGATGAAGAAAAAGATGTGAGACGTGAAGTGGAAGCTTTTAAAATCGAAGGAGACTTGAGAAGAGAAAAACAAATCAATATTAAAAGGCTCAAAGATTTAAAATGTTATCGTGGCGTCAGACATACTCGCGGTTTGCCAGTCAGAGGACAAAGAACCAAAACCAATAGTCGTACAGTAAGAGGCAATCAAAGAAAGACTATGGGCTCTGGTAGAAGAAAAGTCGAAAAGACCTAGAAATATAATTATTATTAAAAAAATATGGGAAAGAAACGTGTAGTTAAAAAAAGTGGTTCAGGATTAGATCATGCTCTTAAAAACAGAGCTCTTTCTAAGTCCGTCAAAAGAAAACTCTCAGAAGGTATTCTTTATGTTGAATCTACTTACAACAATACAAAATTAACTCTGACAGATTTGTCTGGTAATGTAATTATTTGGTCCACTTCTGGTTCTCTTGGATTTAAAGGAGCCAAAAAAGGTACCCCTTATGCCGCTGGAAAAATTGCTGAAGTGATTGGAGAAAAAGCTTCTCTAGCTGGAGTGAAAGAGGTAAAAGTTATAGTTAACGGTGTCGGTTCAGGAAGAGAGGCAGCTATTAGATCTTTTGCCGCTTTCGGAATTGATTTAACTTCTATCGAAGATAAGACTCCTGTTCCTCACAACGGTCCAAAACCAAAGAAACCAAGAAGAATTTAATTTTAATATTATAAAAATATGATGGATAAAAAATGTAAAATTTGTAGAAGAGCCGGTGAAAAACTTTTTCTAAAAGGGGAAAGATGTTTTACTCCTAAATGTGCTATGAACACAAGAGCTTATCCTCCTGGAAAACTTGCTTCTGAAAAGAAACGTAGATCTCCAATTTCTGAATATGGTATTCAAATGAGAGAGAAACAAAAAATTAAAAATATTTATGGCGTTTCTGAAAAACAATTTGTAGCTTATGTTAAAAATGCAGAATCTACAGCTGTAAATACAAAAGTTATACCTGCTCTTGGTGCTTATATCAATCTAGAAACTCGTTTAGACAATATAGTCTTTAGAATGGGTCTAGCTAAAAGTCGTCCTTTGGCGAGACAAATTGTCTCTCATGGACACATATTAGTCAACGGAAAAAAGATTAATATCCCTTCTCATAGAGTAAGAGTGGGAGATGTGGTGGCAATCAGAGAAGGTTCAAAAAGTAGCAAACTTTTCAATGAGGCTACAAACAAATTAAAAGATGTTTCCTCACCAGATTGGTTGGCTTTAGACGCTACCAAACTTGAGGCTAAAGTAAATTCTTTTCCTAAAGAAATTGAAGGAGGATTTGACTTTGCAAAGGTTCTCGAATTTTACAGCAAATAATAAGAATATCGCTTTTCCCCTTGATTTTCTTAGGCTTTTTGTGTTATAATAACTCCTGTCAATTTTTGTTGGTCAATTTATTAATTATTAAGAACAATAGGTCAGAAAAATAATAAGATAAAACTATGCATTCACAAAATATCAATCTCCCATCCAAGCCAAAAATTATTAAAGAAGAAGATAATAAAGGTATTTACGAAATCGATGGATTATATCCTGGATATGGATATACTTTAGGTAATTCTATTAGAAGGATTATCATTTCTTCTATTCCTGGAGCGGCTATTACTTCTCTTTCTATTGAAGGAGTCAAACATGAATTTTCCACCATTGAAGGCATCAAAGAAGATGTCATTTCTCTTATTTTAAATTTAAAAGCGATTAACTTTACTTTACACTCAGATGAGCCTCAAAAAATTTCTCTCAAAATTAAGGGACCAAAAGTTGTCACTGCAGCAGATTTGGATGTCACTTCTGAAGTGGAAGTTTTAAATAAAGATGCATATCTTTGCGAAATTACTGGTAAGGTTACTTTAGAAATGGAAATGACCATAGAAAAAGGTATTGGTTATATTTCTAAAGAGCAAGTGGAAAAAGAAAGAACAGCTATTGGAGACATTGCTTTAGATGCAGCTTTCACACCTGTAAAAAGAGCAAGTTATGAAGTAGAAAATATGCGTGTTGGAGATAGAACAGACCATAATAGATTAAGATTTTTTATTGAAACAGATGGCACAATTTCTCCTAAAGAAGTTTTAGAATATTCTATTTCTCTTATGATCAAACAGCTTCAAGCTGTAGTTGGTTTTAAGGAAAATGTTATTGAGGCAGAAGAGGGTATGATGTCAGACAATATGGTAGAAGGAGCTCAAGATACTGCAGAGTCTCCAACTAAAGTCAAAATTGAAGAGTTACAATTTTCTACTCGTACCGAAAACGCTCTTTTGGCTGGAGGGGTAAAGACTTTATCTGGTCTTTTGAAAAAAACAGAGTCTGATTTGAAGGCTCTTGGAGGGCTTGGTGACAAAGCGGTAGAAGAAATAAAGGAGCTCTTAGAAGGAAAAGGTCTTTCTCTTAAACAAGAGAAGAAATAAGAGTTGCAAAAATACTTAAAAAAGTGTATAAAATATAGACAAAAACATGAAGCATCATAAAAATTTTAGAAAATTTGGACGAGAGAAAAATCAGAGAAACGCTTTTATTAAAGGTTTGGCTGTGAACTTGATTCGTCACGAAAAAATAGAAACAACTGAAGCTAGAGCCAAAGAGATTAGGCCTTTTGTGGAGAGATTGGTCACTTTAGCTAAAGAAGATACTGTGGCAAGAAGAAGATTGGTAGCTAGCAGAATTCTCAATCAAGAACCTGAAACCAAAAAACTTTTCACTGAGATTGCTCCAAAATATAAAGATGTGAATGGTGGATATTTAAGAATTACTAAATTAGGACAAAGAATTGGAGACGGCTCACCAATTGCCATAATTGAATTTGTATAAAAATATGACAACTCTAAAAGAAACAAAAGAATATACAATTGATGCAACAGGAAAATCTTTAGGAAGATTATCTTCTGAAGTAGCGGCTCTTTTAAATGCTAAAAATTCTACTAGTTTTGCAAAAAATGTAGTGGCTCCAGTAAAGGTTAAAGTTATTAATGCTTCAAAAGTAAAAGTGACAGGTAAAAAAATGAATCAAAGTGTTCACAAGACTTATTCTGGTTATCCAGGAGGACAAAGAGTGAAAACTTTAGCTACAGTTGTAGAGAAAAAAGGATATAAAGAAATTGTGAGACATGCTGTGGAAGGAATGCTTCCTAAAAATAAATTACAAGACAAGAGAATGAAAAATCTTTTAATAGAAGAATAAGTTTAATATTATAAAATTATGAGTAAAGAAAAATACATTGAAGGCATAGGAAGAAGAAAAACTGCGACAGCTAGAGTTCGTATAACTCCATCAGCTAAAGCTTCTTTTATCGTAAACGATAAAGATGTTCACGATTATTTTCCAACTTCAGAACTTCTCACTGTAGTAAATTCGGCTTTTGCTAAAGCTGATATCCCAAATAAATATTCTATTACCGTCAAAGTTTCAGGTTCTGGTATTCATTCTCAAGCTGAAGCTGTTAGACATGGTATCACTAGATGTTTGGTAGAAGAAGATAAAGAGCTTAGAACTACTCTCAAAAAACTTGGTTTCCTCAAAAGAGATCCTAGAAAGAAAGAAAGAAAGAAATTCGGTCTTAAAAAAGCTCGTAAAGGTCCAACTTGGTCAAAAAGATAGTAAAAACCCGGATATTCCGGGTTTTTATTTTACAAAAACCCCATTTGACAAACATCTTAAAGCTTGATAGATTAAAACTAGAAAATGTTATTTGAAATCTTTTAAAATAATCATTAATGAGAAAAGATGTTTTAACAATCGTTGGGGAAGGGTTGTTTGGCGCAGACTGGATTCCAATTATGGAAAACCAAAAGTTTTCTTTTCGAAAAGAGTTTAAAACTTCATTGTTTAGAAAGTATAATGAAGAACAAAGACTTCCGTCCAAAAAGAAATACAAAGTACACATTTTGGCTGGAAATGAAATTGAAAAGAAACAGGAGCGTACAACCGAAAATCTAAAAAGATTAGCCGAAGAAAAGTATGGCTTTAAATCTTTTGAAACATTGAAAGGTGAAGGAGTCTTTTTGTGTAGACTCAAAATCTCAAATCAAAAGATGAGGGAGATGGGCTTTGATTATATTTCTATGCTACATAAACCTTATGAAGATGACTATGGAGATGAAGGATTTATAATCTTTGACGATTCCTTGCAGGATAATATTTATTTATATTATGCTGAAATGAATGATTATTGGGCAAAAAATGGGGGATTTATTTTCTTGGAAGAAATTCCTGCCCCTCAATCGAAAAAAGATAAAAAACCTTTGTAATTTTACAAAGGTTTTCTTTTTTGCTTTTTGTTAAAAATATTTTTTATGATATAATGCTAATATCACTAATAGGTTGTAAATGATAGATGTTTCTCGCATGACTTTTATTAGTGTTTTGTTATTTTAAAAAATCGCCTACAATAATTAATTTATGGCGTGATAAAGCTAATTATGAAAGATAAAAAAGATAAAAATGATTCTGAGATTGAGGAGAAAGACATTACTGAAGAGGAGGCGAACGATGTGGTTTTTGAAGAATTGGATGAGGACGGCGAAGAGATGACCGGAAGACAGAAGAAAAAAAACGAAAAAGATAAATTAAAAGAAAAGTTTGAAGATAAAATTAAAAGACTTGAGAAAGAGAGAGATGAATATTTGAGAGGTTGGCAAAGAGCTCAAGCAGATTATAAAAATAGAGAAAAAGAATTAGAAGATTATAGAAAAGGTATTGTCAAATTTGCTAACGAAAATTTGGTAAAAGAAATGCTGCCAGTTTTTGATGGATATGATGCTGCCCGTAGCAACAAAAAGCAATGGGAAGATGTCAATCCAGATTGGAGAATAGGGGTAGAATATCTATTTTCTCAGTTCTTAGATATTTTAGCTGATGCTGGAGTCGTGATTTATGGAAAAGAAGGAGATGTATATGATCCTTCACTTCACGAAGCTATAGAATTAATAGAATTATCTCCTGAAGAAAAAGCTAAAGATCATAAAATTGTTTCCGTTTTACAGAAAGGATATAAAATGGGAGACAAGATTTTGCGAGCAGCCAAAGTGAAAGTTGGCAAATTAAAAGAGAATGACAATTTATTATAAAATATTAAGAAAAGAAAGAAACGAATATGAGTAAAATTATTGGAATCGACTTAGGAACCACAAATTCAGCAGCGGCAATTATTGAAGGAGGACAACCAAAAATAATTGAAAATGTTGAAGGATATAGAACTACTCCGTCTGTGATTTCCTATGCAAAAAACGGAGAAAGAACAGCTGGAATTGTAGCTAAAAGACAGGCCGTTATCAATCCAGAAAATACTATTTATGGAGTAAAAAGATATATGGGTCACTCTTTTAAAGATAAAGAAGTGCAATCTGATATTTCTAAAGTAGCTTATAAATTAAAAGAGGGGCCAAATGGTTCAGTTTTAATTACTTTAGGAGGAAAAGATTATCGTCCCGAAGAAGTTTCAGCTATGATACTTCAAAAATTAAAAGCCGACGCAGAAGCTAAACTTGGAGAAAAAATTACTGAAGCTGTCATTACAGTGCCTGCTTATTTTAATGACACTCAAAGACAAGCTACGGTAGATGCTGGAAAAATTGCTGGCTTAGAAGTTAAAAGAATTATTCCTGAACCTACAGCTGCAGCTTTAGCTTATGGATTTAATACAAATAAAAATGAAAAATTAGCTGTCTATGACTTTGGGGGAGGAACTTTCGATATTTCCATTCTAGAAGTAGGAGACGGTGTGGTGGAAGTAAAATCTGTGGACGGAGACTCTCATCTTGGAGGTCGTGACATCGACCATGAAATAATGAAAGTCATTATAGATAAATTTAAAGCTGAAACTGGTATTGATGTTAGTGGAGACACTTTGGCTTTGCAAAGAATTGATGAAGCAGCAGAAAAAGCTAAACATGAGCTTTCTACTCAATCTGTAGCTGAAATCTTTCTTCCATTCTTGACTGCTGGTCAAGATGGACCAAAGAATCTTCAAATGAATCTCACTCGTGCCGAGCTTGAAAATATTGCTCGTCCATTTGTAGAAAGAACAATAGAAATTACTAAAAGAGCACTTGAAAGTTCTCCTTTCAAAAAAGAAGAAATTCATGATGTGATTTTAGTAGGCGGACAAACCAGAATGCCTATGGTTGCAGAAGCTGTAAAAAATCTTTTTGGTAAAGAGCCAAATAGAAATATCAATCCAGATGAAGTGGTGGCTATGGGGGCAGCAGTGCAAGCTGGTGTCTTACAAGGAGACGTGAAAGACGTTTTACTTTTAGATGTTATACCTCTTTCTCTTGGTATTGAAACTTTAGGAGGTGTGGCAACCAAATTGGTAGAAAAAAATACCACTATCCCAACTCAAAGATCGCAGACTTTCTCTACTGCGGGCGATAATCAAACTTCAGTAGAGATTCATATTGTCCAAGGAGAAAGACCAATGGCGGCTGACAACAAATCTTTAGGTAGATTTATTTTGGATGGCATTCCTCCAGCTCCACGTGGAGTTCCGCAAGTAGAAGTATCTTTTGATATCGATGCAAACGGTATTTTAAATGTCACCGCTAAAGATAAAACTTCTGGTAAAGAACAATCTATCAGAATTGAAGCTAGCTCCGGTTTAACCGATGAAGATATTAAAAGAATGCAAAATGAAGCTGAAGCCAATGCGGAAGCTGATAAAAAGAAAATGGAAGTCATTGAAGCTAGAAATCTTGCTGACCAAACAATTCATATTGCGGAAAAAGCTTTAAAAGATGCGGAAGGTAAAATTTCTGATGAGATTAAAAATGAAGTTACTCAAAAAAGAATTGATTTAACTTCTGTTAAAAATAATCCAGAATCTACTGTAGAGCAAATCAAAAAAGCTACAGAAGATCTTTCTCAGGCTATGATGAAAATTGGCGAAGCTATGAAGTCATCTAACGACGCTAACTCAAACCCAAATCCTAATCCTGAAAATCAGGAAAATAAAGAAAATCCTGAAAATACAGAAAATAACGAATCACAAACTAATTAAAGTTTTTTAAAGTAGAAAATAAAAATATTTTCTACTTGATAAAGATTTTACATAAACCTATGGCTAAAAAAGATTATTATCAAATATTAGGGGTTAATAAAAGCGCTTCAAAAGACGAAATTAAGAAGTCTTTTTACAAACTTGCCTCAAAGTATCATCCAGACAAAAAAGACGGTGACGAGGCCAAATTTAAAGAAATAAACGAAGCTTATCAAGTACTCTCCAACGATCAAAAGAGAAAAGAATATGATACTTATGGCCAAACTTTTTCTGGAGCTGGTTCAAATGGGGCTGGTGGCTTTAATGGTGGACAAGGTTTTGGGGGATTTGATTTTTCTGGGTTTAAAGAAGGAGATTTTCAAGGGGCGAATTTTGATTTTGGAGATTTAGGAGATATTTTTGGAGACATATTTGGTGGGGGAGGTTTCTCTTCTCCTTTTGGAAGACAAAAAGAAAAAAGAGGTAGAGATATGGCTATGGAAATGGATATTAATTTTGAAGAATCTATTTTTGGAGTTGAAAAAAATGTAGTCATTACTAAAATTTCTAAATGTAAAACTTGTGTTGGTTCAGGAGCAAAACCTGGCACCAAAATGGAAACTTGTAAAAAGTGTAATGGTAAAGGAAGAGTTAGTGAAGTAAAAAGAACTATTTTTGGAGCTATGCAGTCTGAGCAAACTTGTTCAGTCTGTAATGGTAAAGGACAAATTCCTAAAGAAAAATGTGTTACTTGTAATGGGGCTGGAGTGCTTAACGCTAAAGAAGACATAAAAATAAATATTCCAGCTGGAATTCGAAGTGGAGAAACTATAAAAATTACTGGTATGGGTGAAGCGGTCTCTAATGGTAGAACAGGGGATTTATATGTAACCATTTTAGTCAAACCTCACAAAATCTGGAAAAGAGAAAATTATGATTTAGTAATAACTCATGACATCAAACTCACTGATATACTTTTAGGAGCTAAGCAAACTATTTCTGGTCTTGATGGAAATATTGAATTTGAAATTCCGGCTGGCATTTCTTTAAATGAGGTTATTAGAATCAAAGGACGAGGTGTGCCTATAGCTAATAATAGAAATCAAAGAGGGGATGTCTTGATTAAATTAAATGTGCAACTTCCTAAGAAAATGAGTAAAAAATTAGAAGATTTAATTAAAGATTTAAAAAAAGAAGGACTTTAAAAATGGCTTAAATTTTTAGTTTAAATAAGTTATAATACTGAAGCAAATTGCCCATTCGTCTAATGGTAGGACAACAGTTTCTGGCACTGTTAATTGAGGTTCGACTCCTTGATGGGCAGCCAACTTTAGCTAGCTCAAAGATAGCTGGTTTATAACCAGAAAACACTCTCGGAAATGAGAGTGTTTTCTGTTGTAGTTTAATACAACGATTTGTGCTATACTTCTTTTATGAAAGACGATGCTAAAAAATTAGGAGAAAATCTCAAGAAGATCCGAACAAAGAAGAATATTACGCAAACCGAGCTTGCTAAAACACTTGGCGTAGACAAATCTTTTGTAAGTAATATCGAGAAGGGCAAGACGAATCCAACACTTGCGACAATAGCAAAGTTGGCAAAATCGGTCGGTGTTTCCGTTGATGAACTTTTGAAATAAATTTATGTCCAAAACAAAATTAAAAAATTTAAAATTTATGGACTACTGTGCTGGAATCGGTGCAGGTCGTATTGGGCTTGAAAGAAACGGACTAATATGTGTCGGTTTTTCTGAAATTGATAGACAAGCGGAAAAAACTTACAGAAAATTTTTTGGTGAGGGTGAAATAAATTATGGTGATTTAATGAAAATTGATACAAATAAATTACCAGATTTTGACATGATGATAGCCGGGTTCCCTTGTCAAACTTTTTCAGTTGTCGGACAAAGAAAAGGGATGCAAGATGAACGAGGGCAGATTATCTATGGACTTATCAAAATAATGCTTGATAAAAATTTAAAATATTTCATTTTAGAAAATGTAAAAGGTTTAACAAACCATGATAATGGAAATTCTCTCAAGGTTATTTTAAGTGAGTTAGACAAAGCAGGATATAAAGTTTTTTATCAAGTTTTAAATAGTGTTGATTATGGCGTTCCTCAAATGAGGGAAAGAATTTATTTTGTTGGTATAAGGAAAGATTTAGTGCCAGAAGATTTTCAGTTTTATTTTCCAGAACCCCAACCAAGAGCCAATATTAAAGATTACTTAATTGATACTAAAGAACTTGAATTTGATGAAAAAAAAGTTTCATACGAGACTTTTTTGAAGTATTTGGATAATAAATACAATAAAGGACAATATGATATTAAAGAAATTCTTGAGCAAGATTACTTAGTGATAGACACGAGGCAGTCTGATTTAAGAATTTATAGAGACAAAGTGCCAACACTCCGAACTGGTAGGCATGGGATTTTGTATGTGAGAGATGGAAAGTTTAGAAAATTATCAGGATATGAATCTTTATTACTTCAAGGTTTTCCAAAAGAACTTGCTAAAAAAGTCGATGGAGTTATTGAGGAAATACATTTATTAAAACAAACAGGAAACGCTATGACGGTCAATGCTATTGAAGCCATTGCGAGAGAACTGTTTAATACACTAGAAAAACATGAAAAATAATAAAAAGAAAAATTTAAAACAAATGATAGCTCTTGGCTCAAAAACCGCCAAAGACGGATTTACCAATGAACAAGATGTTATTGATCGTTTTAATAATTGGAAAACGGATAAGCTTGCTCAAGAATGGTTAGCGGAAATGAGTTACAAAATTGATGATGTCGAATTTGTAAAAGCGTCAAAAGTTAGAGGTCAATACAAAGCAGATATTCAAGTGCGAATAACTATTTTGATTAAATTAAAATCTCAGGAAGATTTGCAGAATTTACAAGTAAAACTTGTAAGCAATCCGCAAGGATTTAATCAGATAGATAAAAGATGGGTTGATAAATATGTTGAGCTTTGGAATATCCCGCAAGATGTTGTAAAAATACTCAAACTTTTCACTGGTGAAATTGCACCAACAAAAAATGACTTGCGAGACCCTCGCAGAATGTTTTTAGATGAAATGAGCGAAGCTGACCAAAATAAGTTAATCAATTTTATTAAAGAAAATAAGATTCTTATTGTTTCTGATTTGCTAAAAGGACGAGGAGAATTTTCTGCTGATTGGACTTTGGTTATTCTTAAAGTGAACGAAGAGAATGCTTGGGTTTTGAAATCAATCAACCATGTTATGAATGTTTTTGGCTCAGGAGATATAAGAATTACTCGCGAAGGTAGCTTAAAAATTGGAAAAATCGGAATGCAGAGAAAAGGTGGTGATGGTGGTCGTGATACTGCAAAAATGTTGCAGTTTAAAATCAACCCCGTCGAATTGTTTGAAAAATAAAGCTAATTAAGAATCGAGTATGAAAATTCGTAAAATTAAAAATATAAAAGGATATAAATCATTTACGGATTTTCAATGGGTGGAATTCTGTAAAAATAAAGATGGACAAGAAGCTATCTTGCAGAATTTCTCTGTTGTTTTTGGTGAAAATGGTTCAGGAAAATCTTCACTCTGTGATGTACTTAAAAATCTCTCACAAATAAAAGATTTTGAAAATGATACCCCAACTTCAGCAGAGATTGAGATAAATGACGGAACTAATAACCAAGACTATAAATATGAAAATAATGCGTGGACACCGAATCAATTAGATAAAAAGTCTATCCTATTTTTTGATGTTGATTTTATTAACGCAAATGTCCATACGCACGGCGTTAGGTCAAATAATTTACAGCAAGGAGCACATACTCAAAAAGCTGGCAAACTAATCATTGATTTAGATGAACAAGCCGATAAATTAAAAACTCTTATAGAAGTAAAACGAAAGGAAATCGAAATTTTTAATAAAACTAAAGCTTCTGTTCTTGAAAGAACATACAGCGATCAAGACAATAATCTTTTTAATATCCATAAAGATGTATCTGATGAAGACAAGAAAAAGAAAATCTTAGAGCTGAAAGAAAACCTTAAAAAGTTAGAGGAAGAATTGGGCACACTTCAAAAGCTGAACACCCAATATTCGCAGATAAATCATATTGCAAACATTGGACAAGTTTCAGCTCTCGGAAATCTTTCGTCAAAAGAAATTTATATTGAGCTTTGCGGGCGTGAGATAAAGGAAAAAGCACAAAATACTGCCGATGAAAAAGTAAAAACTCATTTCGAAAAACATCGAGATTTTATTGAAAGTGCAAAAAATCAAATTCCAGAAGATTATTCAAAGGAAGATTGCCCGCTGTGTATGCAACCTCTTGCGAACGCAAAAAAAGTTATTGATTATTATAGAAATGTTTTTGATAAGACATACGAAACAGCAAAAAAATCATTTTTATCAGACATTGAAACAAAGAAGAGTGAATTAAATACTTTCAAAACCGGACTAAATATCACTGCAAAAGTGACTGGTATATTTGATTCGCTAGAAAAAATCAAAACGGATTTTGGAATTGAAAATATCTATAAATTAGAAGAAAAAACAGAGTTTACTAAAAAATTAAGTAATATATCAATAGATGAGATAGACGAAATTATTAAAATTTTAGATTCACTTAAAAATATAGACCGCAAAGCGGTTGATGTATCTACACCTTATAATGCGGTTTTAAAAAAGATTGAAGATATTAAAAAATCTATTGACGAACTAAATACTTTAGTGGTTGCAAAAAATAAAATAATAAATGACTTTAAGTCAAAATATTCTGACCAGAGTAAGATTTCTAGTGAAATTCAAGAAAAATCACAAAAGAAAATCGAGACACAAGAATTGCTTGATTTTCTACAAAGCGACAAGATACTAAATATTAAAGCAAAAAACGATACGCTTACCGAACAGAAAAAAATTACAGATGAACTTAAGAAAATGCAGGATAATTTGAAAGAATATCTTGAGAAAACAATTCCACAGAGCGTAATTACACAAATGATTACTTTTCTTGAAAAGTTTAATCTTGCTTTTAGTCTCGAACACATAAAACCAACGACAAATACTAAAGATTACTCTTTTGCATTTAAAATAAAAGATAGTAAGGGAAATGAGCGAGAACTAAAAGGAGGTCTTTCAGAGGGAGAACGACAACTTATTTCTCTGGCTTTCTTTTTTGCAATAAACGAGTCTTTACAAGACAAGCAGAATAAAATTCTAGTGTTCGATGATCCAATAACTAGTCTTGATTCACCAAATCTAAAAATTCTTGCTGAACTTATTCATGGAAAAGTTCAGGATTTTTCTCAAACCATTGTATTTACACACCACCCGCTATTTTTCAAGTATTTAACAAAATGCGAGAATCTTAATCCTTGTAAATTTGGGGTATTGAAAAATGCGGATGTGTTTGGTGGAAGTTTTATATTTTCAGATCCAGGATTTGATCTTGTTGCTGAAATGAAAAAATGTAACGAGGAGATAAAAAATAATGCAAAAAATGGTGCATTGAAACCAGAGGAAATTGCCTTAAAATACGGACAACTTTTGCGTCTCGCAATAGAAAGATTCATTAAAAATGATTTATTGATGTGGGACAAGGAAAATAGTTTTAATGCAATAACAGAAAACCTAAAACAAGGTAAGAGTAAAATAGCGAAACTTAATGATACTGATTTAGAAATAATGACTGCTATGTATAAATATTGTAATTACTCAAATTTGTTGCACGCAGACAAGGAGTCCCCATCTGCACTTTCAGAACTGATGGCACATATTGATAAATTTGTTGGAATTTTGGATAAAACAACAAATCCGTAAAGGAGCCTCGCTCGCGTCCCTCTCTTCCTCGCGAGCGGGGTTTGCGCACACGCGAACGGGAGGGTGGGTCAAGTGTGCAATGCGAATTTGAGTCTCGGACATTTCCGCGACGGGCGTCCGCGGCTAAAGGATGAGCGCTGTCGTTATCTTGCAATACATAAGTTTAGAAGCGAAAGCGACACTACTCAACGCTGATATGAAAACGAGAATGGAAAAGGTTTTATATTTTGCCTAGTGAACTTCTTGTATATGTCCTCATAAGTGTTATCATTACCTTATGAGAGACTTAAAGAAAAAATACATACTTATAACATTTGGAATATTCTTATTGTTTGTTGCTGGTGTCTTTTATATATTTTATAATATACAAGAA
>ENA-UOOK01002244-UOOK01002244.1-fermentation-metagenome-genome-assembly--contig:-NODE-2244-length-24161-cov-3.798432_pt1 | contig 24161 bp, 24 predicted proteins | sample MGYA00245777_ERZ724023 | MGnify/ENA primary metagenome ERZ724023 (study PRJEB28704, sample SAMN03018312) | fermentation metagenome | biome: anthropogenic terrestrial biome; feature: soil; material...
TATTAGAAAAGGGGGGTGCGCCGGGCTGCTGCCCGGAAGACCAGAGAGGATGGATCGTATTGGAACCGTTTATTAATGATAATTTTTTACTGAATAGCAAAACAGCCCAAATACTTTTCCACGAATATGCCAGGGATATGCCGATCATAGATTATCACTGCCACTTAGATCCCAAAGAGATTTATGAGAATAAGAAGTACCGGAATATAACAGAGCTTTGGCTGGGCAGTGACCATTATAAATGGAGGGCTATGAGAGGCTGCGGCATTGAGGAAAAGTACATAACCGGAGATGCCGGTGACAAAGAAAAATTTTTAAAGTGGAGTCAGACCATACCCTATTGTATAGGCAATCCCCTTTATCATTGGACACACCTGGAGCTCAAAAGGTATTTTGATATCAGTGAGGCCTTAAATCCCAGTACGGCTGAAAAAATGTGGGACGAGTTGAACAGGAAGCTTCAAAGCGACGAATTCAGCGCCAGGAGCCTGATCAGAAAATCCAATGTGAAAGTAATATGCACCATAGACGATCCGGCGGACTCGCTGGAATACCATCTGGCCCTGGCCAAGGACAAATCCTTTGATACTAGGGTGCTTCCTGCATTCCGGCCCGAGAGAGCCGTCAATATTGAAAAAGAAGGATTTAACCAATGGCTCCGACTGCTCTCCAAAGCTGCGGGGCTGGAAATAGAAACCTATAATGATTTTAAGCAGGCGCTGCGGCAAAGAATAGAATTCTTCCATCGGGCAGGATGCAGGCTATCCGACCATGGATTTGATTATTCCGCCTATTCCGAGGCGACTGACGATGAGCTGCAAGGGATTTTTAACAAGGCCATTCGTCATGAACTGTTAAAAAATGAAGAAATCAACAAATACAGAACCGGGATTCTGCTTTTCCTTGCTGGAGAGTATCGCAAAATGGGCTGGGCCATGCAGTTTCATCTTGGCACATTGAAAGATGTCAATCAGCGAAGGTATGGGCTGATAGGACCGGACAGCGGGTTTGATGCGATGGGCGACAGCTGTATCATAGGGGCGCTGTCAAAGCTTCTAAATAAACTGGATGAAAACGGACAGCTGCCGAAGACAATCCTATACAGTATTAATCAAAAGGATAACGATTCACTCATTGCTCTTGCTACCTGCTTTCCTGAGGAGGGCATTCCGGCAAAAGTCCAACTAGGCTCGGGCTGGTGGTTTAACGACACAAAAGACGGTATGGTAAATCAAATGGCTTCCCTTGCGAACATTGGGCTGTTAAGTAAATTTATAGGGATGCTTACCGATTCCAGGACATTTATTTCCTACACCAGACATGAATATTTCAGAAGGGTTTTATGCAATCTCCTGGGCCGGTGGGTTGAAAATGGGGAAGCTCCTTCCGATATGGATTTATTGGGACGGATGGTGCAAGATATATGCTTTTATAACGCAAAAAATTATTTTGGATTTTAATAGATTTTTTAGCGCCATGAGTGATGTTTTGTGCGCCCTCAAGAAAATCTGCCCGGGATTTTATTTGGGTAAGCCAGCAATCCTGCTCCGCTTACGCACTAAAACATCACTCTGCCGCTTTTAAGTCATTATGATTTCGAAAAGCGGCAGAGGCTATTTTAACGCGGTTTGATCTTGTGGCAGTTTGTATGGCGCCCGAATAGCATATACTATGACCAAAAATGCAGGTGATGTTTGTGGACTGCATCGCACTTTATGATTCGGGTAATTTTGCTTATAGAATGTGCCGGGTATTCGAACAGCAGGGGATTGTTTTTCAGGTCATTGCCACCCCCTGCAAGGTGACAAAAACCGGCTGCGGGTACTGCCTTTTGTTTCCTGAACTATATGCAGGAAAGGTTGTCTCGCAAAGCGACATGTATGGATGTCCCGTGCGGGAAATTTACAAAATAGTTATCACTGCCGAAGGCAGAAAGAATTATGTTAAAATTAAATAGAGAAAAAATAAAAATGGGGCTGAATTAAAATGGAACTAAAGAAACTGCTCGATGTCATGAAAAGGCTTGCCTTGATTGCCGGGGAGGAGATACTGAAGCAATACAACCAGGAGATCCAGGTGGAGTATAAGGAAGACCATTCGCCGGTTACAACCGCCGACAAAGCGGCCAATGAGATCATTGTCACAGGTCTCAAAAGTGCATTTCCGGGGATCCCTGTTTTAGCGGAAGAGTCGGCAGACGATTTGTCCCGTTTGGGGCAAAGAACCTGCTTTATTGTCGATCCTCTTGACGGAACCAGGGAGTTTATCAAAAAAAATGGAGAGTTTACGGTGAATATTGCCCTTGCAGAGGATGGAAAGCCGGAGGCGGGCGTTATTTATGTGCCCGTTCTTGGGGAGATGTACTTTGCGGCCAGGAATATGGGGGCCTATTCCGTCATTAGAGGTCTGGAGGAACCGATTTCTGTTTCCGGGCGGGTATCCGACATCAGGCTGGCCAAGAGCAGAAGCCATTATGCTCCGGAGCTGGGAGCACTAATAGAAAAGAATCATATCACCCATATTATTATTGCAGGGAGCGCCTATAAAGGCTGTCTTCTGGCAAGAGGCGATGTGGAGGCCTACTATCGCTTTGGCCGTACCATGGAATGGGATACGGCGGCCATGGAAATCCTGGTAAATGAGGCCGGGGGCTTTTTTTCGGGCATGGACGGAAAAGCTTTTTGCTATAATAAGGAAAATCCAGAGAACCCCACAGGCTTTTTTGTCTTAAATAAAAAGGAAAATGCTTTAAAACTATAGGGCGGGTATGATGACCTTCAGCGATGCCGGGAAAAGGTCAATAGCTGCGCGGGTTTCGGTGCTGACTTCACCGTCTATATTAATGGGAAAAGGCTGATCGCTTTCCACTAAAAGACGGGTTCCCTGGAGAATGGTAACCACATCAAGGCCTTCATGCTCCCCTTTCCGGAAAGTTGAAAAAAACTTTAATATTCCTAATCGGGACGTGGCATCAACCAGACAAAAATCCAATAGTCCGTCATTGGTTTTTGCCCTGGGAGCAGGCTTCATTCCTCCGCCATAATAAGAGCCGTTGGCAAATATGGTCAGCAAGACATTTTTTTCGATTTTTCCATGGTTCATGATGGTCATTTTTAGCTTGTATTTTTTCAGCAGCACTAGGGCGGCAAAGACCCCCAGAATATAGGCCATGGGCCCCGAAATAAATGGGAACCGTTTAAAATACTGAGTTTTCAGCACGACCTCCGCATCAAAACCAATGGAGGCAATATTGATAAAATAACGGTCATTCAACTTACCCAGATCGATGAGGGATGAAGGAGACAGCGGAAGGACTTCAAGGAGCTTCACAGGATCGGTGATTTGGTAGAGAGAGCGTACCGCATCGTTTCCAGAGCCACATGGAATGATACCGAGCTCGGCATTATTGTTGGCCATGCCATTCACTACCTCGTTTAAGGTTCCGTCTCCGCCCACGGCATAGATACGGACATCACAATACCTGGTGGAGGCCTCTTTTGCAAGATCAACAGCGTGACCGGCGGCTTTGGTGACTTTGATTTCATAACTGTCTGTCAGTTTTTTAAAGCGGGAATGGATTTTTTCTATCATCTCAATAGCTCTGCCTTTGCCGGCTGTCGGATTCACAATAAATACATGATGCAAGAGAACCACCTGTAACCTTTTTTATCTTATTGTAACATAATTTAAGAAAATCCGATAAAAAACTTCTATGCCATGAAAGATTATTCCGAGTGCCTCAAATTATTTATGGTATTATCCTTGTTAGCAAGAAATATTTATTGATGAACCGACCCCTGTTATGTTATGATTTCCTTGCCGGTATTTCAAGGAAAACCGGACAAAATAAATTTAATTTTTTTCGACTTATATCCCAATATAGGGAGTAAGAACGGAGGTACAAAATGAATAATATTCGCTCAAAGCCTCGCATGAATGTGAGGCGCATTGCCGTTACAGGCATTTTGTCTGCTTTGGCAATTCTATTAAGCTTGGTTCCTTCATTGGGGTATATACCCTTAGGGCCTATCACCATTACAACCATGCATATTCCCGTTATTATCGCTGCCATACTGGAGGGGCCAGTAGTAGGAGGCATTGTGGGGCTCATATTTGGACTTTCAAGTATCTATATGGCTGCTACGGTTTATGCCGCGCTGCCTACGTCTGTTTTTTTCTTAAATCCCCTTGTCTCAGTGCTACCTCGCATTTTGATCGGAATTATAGCTTATTATGTCTATACCGGCATCAAAAAGCTATGGAATCCCCGGACAATCGCTACCGTTGCAGCAGCCCTTGCAGGAACCATGACCAATACCATCGGAGTTCTGGGCATGATCTATATTCTGTATGCTCAGCAATATGTGGACGCCATTGTCAAAGCCGCTGAGGCAGAAGGAGGATCCGTAGTTGTTACAAGTGCTTTCGCCGTTATATTCGGCGGGGTGGCGATCAATATGATCGCTGAAATATTGATGGCTGCGTTTATATGCACCCCTGTCGTTCTGGCGGTTCTGAAGAACAGGAAACAATGAAATCAGATAGATACACCTTTGATAAAAGAGCAGCGTGAGGAGTGTTTGCATTGGGGAAAATTGTTGGTATAGATGTGGGAGGGAGCACCACCAAAATTATTGGCTTTGACGGGGATAAGCTGTTCAGCCCCCTTCTGGTAAAGGCCACGGATCCGGTATCCTCGGTTTATGGTGCATTCGGACGTTTTCTTACCGAAAATCAGATACAATTGGCCCATATCGACCGCATTATGGTGACGGGGGTAGGCTCCACCTTCATTAATGAAAAAGTTTTGGGTATTCCCACCTATAAGGTGGATGAGTTTTTGGCCATTGGTCTGGGAGGCTTGTTTCTAAGCGGCTTAGCCAAGGCTGTTATTGTCAGCATGGGAACCGGGACCGCATTTGTCATGGCCGAGAACGGCCGGGCCAGGCATCTGGGGGGCAGCGGCGTAGGAGGAGGCACACTTCTGGGCCTTTCAAACCGCATGCTTAACGTGCGAAATTTCAGTGACATTGTTGAAATGGCAAAGTCCGGCGATTTAAAACACGTGGATCTGTCCATTGGGGATATTTCACACAATGAGCTGGTGGGTATGCCCGAAGATACCACCGCCTCAAACTTCGGGAAAATGATTGATCTGGCCTCAAAAGACGATATCGCGCTGGGAATCATCAATATGGTCTTCCAGACCATTGGCATGCTGGCTATTTTCTGCGCCCGAAACGAGAAAGTAGGCCATGTTGTACTTACAGGAAATTTGACCAATGTACCCCAGTCCCAGGAGGTTTTTGAGGGATTGACAAGGCTCCATGGTATGGTCTTCCATATCCCTGAGAATGCTGAATTTGCAACGGCTGTGGGGGCCGCCTTGATCGATACCGGCAGTCCGAGCGCAAAAGCGATCTAGAGACTTTTCACAGGATTTTGACCGCATTGTTATAAAGCAGTGCGGTTTTTTTAATATGAAGTATCAATGTTCCCGGGCGCACAAAACATCACTCATGGCGCTAAATTATGAATTGAAAATTTCGAATAGATAATTGTGATGGCGCGATCAGACGGGGGATATGTTTATCTTGTGCAAGGCCTATAAATAAATTATAATTATTAAATATGGATACAAACAGGTAAATCCTTCATATGGTAATATAATAGGCTAGGCACAGAAGATCACGGCTTTTTTTGTGCGCAAGATGCATAACGAAGGCTGCTGATCTATTAGATAGGTGAAAAGCATGTTTAACTGGTATGAAGAAGCAAAATCAATAGCAGAAAGAGATCCCGCCGCACGGAGCGTATGGCAGGTAGTGTTTCAATATCCCGGTTTTAAGGCTGTACGTATGTATCGGAAGGCGCACTGGCTTCATACCCATGGCCTGTATTTTATAGCCAGGGCCATCTCCCAGTGGGCACGCCATAGAACGGGTATTGAAATCCATCCCGGCGCAAAGATTGGAAAATGTTTATTTATAGACCATGGTATGGGTGTTGTCATCGGTGAAACCGCTGAGATTGGGGATTATTGCACCATTTACCATGGAGTTACCCTTGGAGGCACGGGAAAGGACAAAGGAAAACGTCACCCCACTGTGGGCAACAATGTGCTGATCAGCGCCGGAGCCAAGATTCTCGGGCCCTTTAAGGTAGGGGACAATGCCAAAATCGGTGCGAACTCCGTAGTATTGACCGGGGTGGAAGCCGATACAACCGTGGTGGGAGTTCCCGGCCGTGCCGTAAAGCGTGGGGGTGAGAAAATCCGCCAAAGCTTCGAGCTGGATCAGATTCATACGCCGGACCCGGTATCCCAGGAATTCTGCAGGATTCGCGGAGAAATGGACAGAATAAAGACAGAGCTTCAAACCTATGAAAAACTGTTTGATAGCATGAGAAGCAGGCTATATTCCGATTTAATTTACGAAGACGCCTGCCATGAGAAAACAAAGGAGTCAGATAAAAATGAAACTGTATAATACATTGACCCGAGAGAAGGAAGAATTTGTTCCGTTAAAGCAAAACAAAGTGAGCATGTATTCCTGCGGGCCTACCGTCTATAATTTCTTTCACATCGGAAATGCAAGGCCCTTCATTGTTTTTGACGTGCTGAGACGCTATTTGAAATATCGCGGCTATGATGTGACCTTTGTCCAGAACTTTACCGATATTGACGATAAACTGATTCGCAAAGCCAATGAAGAGGGAAAAACAGTCCCGGAAATTGCGGAGCATTATATTAAGGAATACTTTGTGGATGCAAAGGGCCTGGGCATTCAAAAGGCCGATATTCATCCCCGGGCCACCGAAAACATCCCCGAGATTATAGAGCTTATAAAGACCTTGATCGATAAGGGATTTGCCTATGAAGTCGGCGGGGATGTTTATTTTAGTACGACGAAATTTACAGGCTACGGCAAGCTCTCCCATTATAATATGGAAGAATTGGAGGCCGGCGCCCGTATTGGTGTGGATGAAAGAAAAAAGGATGCCATGGATTTTGCCCTATGGAAGGCTCAGAAGGCCGGGGAGCCGGCATGGGAGAGCCCCTGGGGTCCCGGCAGGCCGGGCTGGCATATTGAGTGCTCGGCCATGGCCAATAAATACCTGGGCGAGACCATTGATATTCACAGCGGCGGCGTGGATCTGATTTTCCCCCACCATGAAAATGAGATCGCCCAAAGCGAGGCCGCAACGGGCAAACCCTTTGCCAAATATTGGCTTCATAACGCTTTTTTGAATATTGACAACCAGAAGATGTCAAAATCCCTCGGCAATTTCTTTACGGTAAGAGACGCCTCCAAGCAGTATGACTATGAAGTGATCCGCTTTTTCATGCTGTCCGCCCATTACAGAAGTCCGGTCAACTACAGCCCGGAGCAGCTGGAGCAGGCTAAAAGCGGATTGGACAGGCTTTATGAATGCAAGGGGAATATGACTTTCCTGCTTCAAAGCGCGGCAGCTCAGGAAGAGGGTGCCAATACTGTAGAAAAACTGCAGGAATATAAAGCAAAATTCATTGAGGCCATGGATGATGATCTCAACACGGCTGACGGAATCGCCGCCATTTTTGAACTGGTTCGTGAAATCAATACCATGATTGGTTCGGGGCAGACCGGCAAGGCATTTTTGGAAAGTGCCCTCAATATATTCAATGAGCTTACCGGAGTTCTGGGCATTGTGCAAAAGGAAGAGGATACTCTGGCTACAGAAGTGGAGCGGCTCATAGAGGAAAGACAGCAGGCCCGCAAAGAAAAGAACTGGAAGCTTTCCGACGAAATTCGGGATAAGCTCAAAGGCATGGGCATTGAATTGCAGGATACTCCCCAGGGAGTCAAGTGGAAGAGGGTTTAAAAAATGGCAAGGCTTCGCAGTAAGTACGTATGCAGCGAATGCGGATATGAGAGCAGCGGCTGGCTGGGGAAATGTCCTTCCTGCTTAAAGTGGAACACCCTCATTGAGGAAGTGTTTGACGACAGCCCCCAAGCCGCGGCTAATGTGTTAAACCTGCCTTTGCCTGAAGTTTCTCCCCTTACTGAAATTGAAACCATGGAAAATTCAAGGATCAAAACGGGCAGCAGCGAGCTGGACCGTGTTTTAGGAGGAGGGCTGGTGCCCGCCTCCCTTATTTTAGTAGGCGGAGATCCGGGTATCGGAAAATCGACTCTGATTTTGCAGGTATGCGCAAAAATAGCGGAGTCGAAGCGTGTTCTGTATGTATCGGGCGAAGAATCGGTAGGCCAGATCAAGCTTCGGGCAGACCGCCTTCATGCAGTAAATCCTGATGTATACATCGTTTCGGAAACCTCTTTTGAGAAAATAGAGCGGATCATTGAAAAGGAAAATCCTGATTTTGTTGTCATAGATTCTGTTCAGACCGTCTATACGGAAAAGCTTTCCTCTGCTCCCGGAAGTGTCAGTCAGGTCAGGGAAGTGACAGGCCAGCTGCTGCGGATCTCCAAGAAGAATGGCATCACCGTATTTGTAGTGGGTCATGTCACAAAGGAAGGCGCCATTGCGGGCCCCCGCGTTTTGGAGCATATGGTGGATACCGTTCTCTATTTTGAAGGGGAGCGCCATCAGGATTTCAGAATTTTAAGAGCGGTCAAAAACCGCTTCGGCTCCACCAACGAGATCGGCATTTTTGAGATGGGCTCAGCAGGCCTCACAGATGTGAGCAACCCGTCGTCCATGATGCTGGAAGGCAGAAGCCGGGATCAGGCGGGCTCCTGCGTCGCGGGCATTATGGAAGGCACAAGGCCCATGCTTGTGGAAGTTCAGGCTTTAGTCTGCGCCACAAACTTCGGCATGCCCCGAAGGCAGGCTACCGGTATGGACTACAACCGTCTGGCCATGTTGATGGCCGTTTTGGAAAAAAAAGTGGGTATGCAGCTCCATGCCTTCGATGCTTATCTCAATGTCGCCGGAGGCTTCAAGCTCATTGAACCGGCTGCGGACTTAAGTGTGGTGCTGGCTGTAGCCTCAAGCTTTAAAAACAAGCCCATTGACGGAACCGCCATGGTTTTCGGAGAAGTGGGCTTAACCGGTGAGGTGCGTGCTGTAAACCAAATGGAAAAGCGTATCAACGAAGCCTTTCGCTTAGGCTTCAAACGCTGTATTTCGCCCAGGCCGGGAAAAAATGTAATCAATGATTTGCCGAAAGAAATGGAAATCATCTCTGTATCAACTGTCGAACAGGCGCTGAGTGCCGCTTTTCAATGAATGTACATAAAATTTCTTTGCTTCTGCTTTAGAAAACTTTTTTAAAAATATCCGTTTTAAAAAAGCCTGGGATCAGGGGTTTACCCTGCCCAGGCGGCCTTTGCATTTTCCTACCGAAGGCTGAATTTGCCGAGGAGCTGCAGTCTGTCATACTCTTTAATAATGATGTCATAAAGATTGAAATCGAGGTTGTTGCATAGGGAGGCCAAATAAAACAGATGCCTTCCAATGTCCTTTTCTATAATGTCGCGGCAGTTGGGGCACAGCTCGCCGTATAAGTGCGAGCTCATGGCACTCTTAATACTGTCAAAGTCCATGCTTTCAGGATATTCCTGCTTGCATGCATTTATATGAATGCAACCACATTGTGTGACAGCCTTGGAAATGCTTCTGTTTATTCTCGCGTTGGAATCGTCGAGTTTGCTCATCTCATCAAGAATGCTCTTATTTCGGACCAGGAGCTCGGAGACAGCGTATTGAAAACTATCTAAGGCAGTATCTTTCATTTTGCTCATCCTGAATTCCCCCTGCAGATTTTTTACTCAGCTTAATTATATTGACAGCTTTGGCATTTTGTCAACGTCCCTTGACGTTTAAATTTTGATATGTTATTATTCATTTGAATTAAACTTGAATTTAATAGGAAAACCTTATCAAGAGAGGTGGAGGGATTGGCCCGATGAAGCCCGGCAACCAGCTTAACAGCAGTGGTGCTAATTCCCGCAGGATTCTTATCCTGGCAGATGAGGAGCTTTAATAAGAAAGTCTCTTCATGGAAGAGATTTTTTGTTTGCAAGGTGGTGTATTCTCTTCGTTAAGGTTGATTACGAAAGGAGAAAATGATGATGAAAAGATTTTTTACATCAGAGTCTGTTACAGAAGGACATCCGGATAAAATTTGCGATAATATTTCCGATAGTGTGCTAGATGCCATAATAGAGCGGGACCCCTATGGCCGGGTCGCCTGTGAAACTGCTGTGACGACGGGCATGGTTCTGGTTATGGGAGAAATCTCCACCCACTGCTATGTGGATATACCCAAAATTGTCAGAGAAACGATCCGCGAAATAGGCTATGACCGTGCCAAATATGGATTCGATTGTGATACCTGCGCGGTCATCACATCTATAGATGAACAGTCCGGCGACATTGCCATGGGTGTCAATGAAGCTCTGGAGCATAAGGAAAAGACCATGGGGAGTGAGATAGAGGCTATCGGCGCCGGTGATCAGGGCATGATGTTCGGCTATGCCTGCGATGAGACCCCTGAATACATGCCCATGCCCATCTCTCTTGCCCACAAACTGGCTCAAAGGCTTACTTATGTCCGAAAACAGGGAATTTTGGATTATTTAAGGCCTGACGGCAAGAGTCAGGTCACTGTCGAGTATGACGGGGACAAGCCCGTTCGAGTGGACGCTGTCGTCATTTCTTCACAGCATGGCGAGGAGGTTACCCACCAGCAGATTGAGAAAGGCATTATGGAGCAGGTCATAAAGCCGGTCATTCCCGCCGAGCTCTTAGATGCCCATACCAAGTATTTTATAAATCCTACCGGAAGATTTGTTGTGGGAGGCCCCCAGGGCGATTCAGGCCTGACGGGAAGAAAGATCATAGTGGATACTTACGGCGGCATGGGCCGGCACGGAGGAGGCGCCTTCTCGGGCAAGGATCCCACCAAGGTGGACCGTTCGGCGGCTTACGCCGCCCGCTATGTCGCAAAAAATATTGTAGCGGCAGGTATTGCCGACAGGGTAGAGGTTCAGCTGGCCTATGCCATAGGCGTGGCCCAGCCTGTCTCAGTCCGAATCGATACCTTCGGCACCGGTAAGATACCGGAAGAAAAGATTTCGGAAATAGTGACCAGAAACTTTGATCTAAGGCCGGCGAGCATTATTAAAATGCTGGATCTCAGAAGGCCTATATACAAAAAAACAGCTGCTTACGGTCATTTTGGCAGAAATGATCCCGATTTTACCTGGGAGCGTCTTGATAAGGTCGAAATACTCAAAAAGGAAGCCGGCCTTTAATTTTTAAAAGAAGCAGGGACATTCAGCAAGAAATTCAACTTGTGGGATGTCCTTTTTGCTTGCCGGGGACCGTTTTCCCGATAATGCTCATATTATAATTTTGAGAGCAAAAAAGTTTTATTCTCATACGGAGGCATGCTTGTGGAAGTGTTCGCAATAACCGTGCTGTCTGTTTTTGCCTTCATAGGCCTGATGTCTGTAAGATCCTATCTCTTTGGTCTTGTCAAAACGAAATATACGGATAAAGGGTTAAAATTTATACTCTGTCTTCCGGAAAACATCGGTCCAAAACTGGAAGGAATTGTCCGTCAGATTTTTATGGAAGAAATCCCCGAGCGGCTTATGTCGGATGGAAAGCTCTACATCATACCGGCCATGGATGACGAAGAATCCAAAAAGCTGCTGGAAAGCCTGAAAAGCCAGTATCCTTTGGAGATGTTGCCTGACACAGTCTCCTATTGTATGATACAAGAGAGGGAAAATTCATGAACGGTACAATAAAAAATCACAAATAAACAGGTGAAAAAGTGGAACAGTTGACAGGCACTATAAAATCTATTCGCTATACCAACGAGAAAACGGGCTATACGGTATGTGAAATGAAATGCGATCATTCGGTTATAACAATGGTGGGGATCATGCCTCTTTTGGCTGTAGGTGAAAATGTCACAGCGAAAGGGAGCTTTGTTCACCATCCCGATTACGGCCGCCAGTTTAAGGCGGAAGAATGTGAAAGGCGGACGCCCACCCGGTTAGAAGAGATTCAGCTCTATCTGTCCAGCGGTTTTATTAAAGGACTCGGGCCTGCAACAGCCCAGAAAATTGTGGAGACCTTCGGAGAAAAAACTTTTCAGATCCTTCAGTTTGAGCCTTATCAATTAGCTGAAATCAAAGGAATCACTCCGGAAAAGGCCTTGTCCTTTGCGCAAGGCTTTTTGGAGCATGAAAATATGAGGGGCGTTGTCATGCTGATGCAAAGGTTCGGCGTGCCTGCTTCCTTTGCGGCAAAAATATGGAAGAAATTTGATCAACATGCGGAACAGGAAATACGGCAAAACCCGTATCGCTTGTCGGAAGGTGATATTGGCCTGAGCTTTTCAATATGCGACCGCATTGCACTTTCATTGGGGATTGAGCCTTTTTGCAAGGACCGGCTTAAAAGCGCCCTTTTTTATTTATTATCCTCTTCTGTGTCCAATGGCAATACCTATGTTTTAAAAGAAAACCTGATCAAGCGTGGTGTCAGGCTCACAAAAGTAAGTGAGGAACTTATTCTGGATGCTTTTGATTCCCTTTTGCTGGAGGGCCGGATTTTTATCGAAAAACAGCATCCGGAGCGGGTTTATACCGATACATTAATAGAGGCCGAACGTTTTTGTGCTTTTCAATTGAACAGGCTGAACAGAAGATTTGAAAATCATTTCTTCAGCGACAGCGAAACGCTTCTTTCCCGGTACGAATCGGCACAGCGCATCGATCTGGATGAAATTCAGAAAAAAGCTGTAAAATGTGCATTGGAACATGGCATCACCATTATAACAGGCGGGCCCGGAACCGGTAAAACAACCATTATTAAAACCCTTATTCAGCTTTTTGAAAGGCAGGATTTATCGGTTATTCTGGCTGCTCCCACCGGCAGGGCAGCCAAAAGGATCAGCGAGACCTCGGGCTGTGAGGCAAAAACTATCCACCGTCTGCTGGAAGTAGGATATAATATTGATGAGGAAGAAAAACCCTATTTTTTAAAAAATGAGGACAACCCTCTGTCCGCGGATGTGATCATTGTGGATGAGGCGTCCATGATCGATATTATGATGATGAGTTCGCTTTTGAAGGCAATTCCCGAAGAAGCCCGCCTCGTCCTGGTGGGGGATTCGGACCAGCTCCCTTCGGTGGGGCCGGGTAGAGTGCTGGCAGATATCATAGAAAGTGGACAATTCCCTGTAGTCAAGCTGGAGACCATTTTCAGACAAAAAGAAGAAAGCCTCATTATCACCAATGCCCATCTCATCAATCAGGGGATTATGCCGGCTATTAATGAGGAAGAGAGCGATTTTTATTTTATTCAGAAACTTCGCAGCACCGATGTGGCGGAAAGTATTGTTGACCTATGTACACGCAGGATCCCCGAGGGGTTCGGGCTGGATTCCATCAGGGATATCCAGGTTTTATCGCCCATGCGAAAGGGTGAAACCGGTATTTATCATCTCAATGGACTGCTCCAGGAAAGCCTGAATCCGGCGGCCCCGGACAAGCCTCAGAAAGTGCACGGGAATGTCATTTTCCGGACGGGGGATAGGGTTATGCAAATAAGGAACGACTATTCCCTTCCATGGACTCTGACCGATGAAAAGGGGAAGTGGAGCGAGGGACTTGGCGTATATAATGGGGACATGGGTGTGATTATGGATATTGATCAGAAGGCGGAGCTTCTGACGGTATGCTTTGATGACAGCAGAACCTGTGAATACCGTTTTGACCAATTGGACAATCTGGAGCATGCCTATGCGATAACTGTTCATAAAAGCCAGGGCACGGAGTTCCCAGCGGTGGTCATTCCCCTTTTTGCTGTACCGCCCGCCCTGGTCTGCCGAAATATTTTATATACGGCTGTAACAAGAGCAAAACGTCTGGTGGTACTGGTCGGAAGTCCTGCCGCCATGGAGGAAATGGTCAAAAACATCAATGAAAAAGAGCGCTATTCAGGTTTAAAGGAGCGGCTTGTGTGAAAAACCAGGAATTCCTTAAAATCCCTTCTATATGGGAAAGAATTTTAAGATTGGTTTATCCGGTAAAATGCATGATCTGCGATGAGGTTTTAAAAGAGGATACGGCATTATACCTTTGCGAGACCTGCAGCAAAATGCTTCCTTACTACAGAAAGGAATTTTGTGCAATTCCCCGGATTCCATATATAAACGGGCTTTTTGCGGCTTTTTACTATGAGAACGGGGTTGATAGGGCAATACAGGCCATGAAATTTAACCATCAGCCTCTTTTATCAAGGACCATGGCATGGCTGCTTTACCGGGAGATGGTCAAAGAGAAATTTCTTCCGGATTTTGATATTGTCATTCCTGTACCTATGTACCGCAGGAAAGAACATAAGAGAGGCTACAACCAGGCAGAGCTTGTGGCAATAAAACTGGCAGATTATCTGGAGGTTCCCGTCCATATCGATAATTTGGTGAAAATCCGGAAAACGCGCCCGCAAAGCAGTTTAAAAAGGGAAGGACGTCTTCATAACATAGAGGGATCCTTTCAGGTTAAGGACCCCGCTCTGGTGTCCGGGAAGAGCATTCTATTGGTGGATGATGTGGTAACAACCGGTACCACCCTGAATACCTGTGCTAAAATATTATATGAGAACGGTGCGTCATGGATATTTGCATCTGCTATTGCTATTGCAGAAAAATGACGATAATAAATAAAGAAAAGTGTATAAATGGAGGCGATTTTTATGCCGGAGGTCAGAAATTGCCATAGGTGCAAAAAAATATTTATGTATGTTACGGGACCCCAAATATGCGATGCCTGCAAGAAGATTGAAGAGCAGGAGTTTGAACGGGTAAGGACTTTTGTAAGGGATTTTCCGGGGGCTACCATCCAGGAGGTATCCCGGGAGACAGAAGTCTCAGCAAATCTGATTTACCGCTTTTTGAAGGAAGGCCGGCTTGAGGTTGCAGAATCAAGTCCTATAGCCCTTCAGTGCGAGAACTGCGGAGTCCGAATCAAAAGCGGGAGATTCTGCGTCAGCTGCTCCAAAAAACTGGCTAGTGACATGATCAGTGCGGGACGTACCTTAAAGGAATCTTTTAGGGATAGAGACAGTAATGAGCTCGATCCAAGAGAAGGCGGCCTGCGCTACATACATGGTACAAGGAAAGATTAGCGGGAAAAGCTTTGGGAAATTCATGAATGCTGTTAAGAAGCTAAAAATTACTGACGATATAAATATTGCAAGGGTTGCAAAACCTTCTGTTTCACATAAGATTAGTGTGCTGTAATTTCAGCAAATTGTGATAATAACAGGAGAGGGATTGGAAAATGAGAATTTGGGGAGATATTCCCAAGGTTTCCGGTGTTTACAGCACCGGAAAGATTGATAGGTTATCTATGGTCAATGAAGTATCTTCGAAACAGGATGAACTTACTATTTCCGGAACAGCAAAGGATTTTAACGTGGCTATTAAAGCATTGAGACAGATTTCTGATATACGCCAGAGCCGGGTTGATGAGATATCGCAAAAGATGGAACGCGGTGAGTATTCGGTATCAGCGTCAGATGTTGCAGATAAGATAGTTGGTATGCTGAATCAGAAAAAGGACTGAAGTGAACGACTTTAGAACGGGATGCCTAAATGGTTGTCCCGTTTTTAATTGTGGCCGATAATGTAAAGTATAAGGTGGCAATGGGAGGGAAAAAAGCATGCCGGGAAACGAATTGCTGGAGAATTTTATAAAAGCCCTGCAGTATGAATGCGCAATATATCAAGGCCTCCTGAAAATTGCTGAAAAGAAGACGGATTGCCTGATTAACAACGATATAACAGCTCTTTTGGCCCTTGTGGAGGAAGAGAAAAAGGCCGCCGCCCAAACCTCTCAGCTTAATTCGGTAAGGGAGCAGCTTTTGACAAAATACTGCAAGCAAACCGGGCAGGATTTTAAAAACATGACTTTGCAAAAGCTTGCCAAGCAGGTGCCGGAACCGTACAATAAGCAATTGACAGATATCAGGGCCAAGATCAGTGATGCGGTGGCAAAGCTATCGTCCCGTAATGATCTCAACAGGCAGCTGACCGATAACGGAATGAAATATATTGATTTCAGCCTCCAGCTGATTTCCTCATCGGGTCCCGAGACGCCGGTATATGGAAGCAGCGGACAGGAAGTTCTGAACGGACCAAAAAGAAATATGCTGGATATCAAATACTAAAAAGTATGGTACCTTGCCATTCTTCTTATGAATTTTTTATAGTAATGATCTGGAGGGGTTAGTCATGAAATTGAAAACCACGCATTTTGGTATTATAGACGTTAATGAAGAGGAATTAATCGATTTTCCCGAGGGGTTGCCGGGATTTGAGAATGCTAAAAAGTATGCCCTTATCGGTCATGATGTCGGCGAATCGCCTTTCTTCTGGCTTCAAAGCACTGATGATCCCGAATTATGTTTTGTTGTAACGGATCCCTTTCTTGTTTATGATAATTATGGCGTAGATGTCAGCGATGACGATGTAAAATTTCTTCAGATTACCGATGCGAACAAAGTCATTACTCTGGCTATTACAGTAATTCCGGAGGATGTCAAAAAAACCAGGGTGAACTTAAAAGCCCCCATTCTCATTAATACGGGAAAAAAGCTGGGCAAACAGGTTATTCAGAAGGATGACACCTTGCCAATCCGTTATTTTCTCTTCCAGAATGACTGATAAGGAGTGGTACCATGCTCGTTTTGACAAGAAAAAAAGGTCAGGCTTTAGTGATAGGAAATGATATTGAGCTAACCATCATTGATATTCAGGGGGATCAGGTCCGCCTGGGCATCGATGCCCCCAGAAGTGTTACAATTCATCGAAAGGAAATATACGAAGAGATCAAAAATGAAAATTTATCGGCGGCGGCCGGCAAGGAAATAGATATTAAAGTGCTTAATCAGAAGTTTGCCAAAGATAAAGAATCGTAAAACATTTTTATAATATGAATGACCAATGAGCAGTTTTTTCGAATATACAGAAAGTTATTTTTTTGCATTTAAATGATTTATTTGAAGGCGGAGCAAACATGAAGGTTGTAATTCTAGCAGGCGGATTCGGAACGCGCATCAGTGAGGAAAGTCATTTAAAGCCGAAGCCTATGATAACTATTGGTGACTCACCCATACTCTGGCATATTATGAAGTATTATTCCCACTATAATTTCAATGAATTTATTATTTGCTGCGGATACAAGGGCTATATTATAAAGGAATATTTTGCAGATTACTATCTGCATAGATCAGATATTACCTTCGATTTTTCCAATAACAATGAAATGATTATACATAGTAATGTCGCAGAGCCATGGAGAGTGACGGTTGTAGACACCGGTTTAAATACACAAACCGGAGGCAGAGTAAAAAAAGTCCAGAAGTATATAGGCAATGAAACTTTTATGCTGACTTATGGCGATGGCGTTTCAAATGTGGATCTTAATAAGCTTTTGGCTTTTCACCGGAAGAAAAAGAAAATCGCAGCCATAACGGCCATACAGCCCGGCGGAAAATTTGGTGTGCTGGAAGTTGATGATGAATATAATATAACTAATTTTACTGAAAAAGGGAAGGAAGATGGAGGCTGGATTAATGGTGGATTTATGGTCATGGAACCACAGATTTTTGACTATATTGACGGCGACAACACCATCTTAGAGAGAAAACCTTTTCAGACCCTGGCAGCGCAAGGCCAATTAGTGGCATATAAGCATAAAGGCTTTTGGCAGTGCATGGATACACAAAGGGATAAGTACTATTTGGAAAATCTTTGGGGACAGGAAAGAGCGCCGTGGAAGATTTGGGAGGAGGATTGAAGCGTTGCCTACACCAAAAATCAGTGTAATCATGCTCACATATAACCGGGAGGAGCTTGTCGCGCGAGCGATTGAGAGTATACTTAACCAGACTTACGAGGACTTTGAACTTATAATTGTCGACAATGGATCGGCTGACAGAAGCGGTGCAATTGCTGATGAGTACGCAGTGAAAGATTCGCGAACCCGAGTGATTCATCGAGAACGCGGGAATATCGGAAGCGGACGAAACGCGGGTTTGGATGCTGCTACGGGCGAGTATATAGCTTTTATAGATGATGACGACTACGCCGAAACTGACTTTTTGGAGTTTCTACATAACCTGGCCCAAAAGCATCATGCGGATATTGCCGTATGCGGTTCAACAAAAGAAGAAAACGGCGAACAGTTACCCAACGGTATTTACCTGTATGATGAGAAACACGTCATGGATGCGGAACAGGCAACGGTAAATTTTTTAAGGCGCAGGCTCTACAATGCCGCAATGCCGACGAAGCTTGTTCGGCGCGCGCTATTCGATAGAATCCGTTTTTCCAATAAGGGCAGCTATGACGATATAACGACAACCTACCGATACTTTGCCAACGCGAAAAGCGTGGTGGCATACGGACTGCCCAAGTATTGCTTTTACCGCCATCCCGGTAATAATTCAAGCGCGGCGACGAAACACCATCTGCTAAATCCCACTCAGCTCCGCGAATACCTAGCAGCGTTTCGTGAACGAACCGGATACATAAGCGGGGTGTTGCCTCAGTTAACTGATTTGGCTCTTTACAGCGAGTGGTCGTACATGATTTCAATGGTCGAGAAAATAAGCCGTTTCGGACTGGCGAATTGCAATGAGTCGCTTCGGTTCATGTGCAACGAGTTGCAGAAGCATAGGGATGAATTTTATAACGGGCGGTTTATACAGGGGTTCGAAAAGGAATGGATGGAGAAGTACATAAAATAGTGGGTTGTATTAAATCCTTGGAGACAAACCGCTGCGTAGGCTGCGGAGCATGCGCAAATGTTTGTTCAAACAAATGCATTTATATGAAAGCTGATGAAGGGGGCTTTTTATATCCGTATATCGACATATCATTATGTGATGGCTGCGGAAATTGTGTTACTTGCTGCCCTGTGCTGAATCCGCAGGTCATACCCGAGAGACAGAAAGAACCCCAAGTTTACGCAGCGTGGTCTCTTGACGAATCGATTAGAAAACAAAGTTCTTCCGGCGGAATTTTTACAGAACTATCGAAAGCCGTACTAAAGCGTGGTGGGTATATTGCCGGTGCAAAATACAATGCCGAGCATCTCGTAGAGCATGCATTAATAGATAAGGTTAAGGATTTGCATTTACTGCGGCAATCTAAGTACATACAGAGTGAAACTAAGGACATTTATAAATCAGTTGAAACTCTATTAAAAAAGAATAAATTGGTCTTATTTGTAGGGACGCCCTGTCAATGTGCAGCAATGAACACTTACCTACAGCAAAATTATGGCAACCTAATACTTTGCGATTTTATTTGCCATGGTGTGAATTCGCCTTCGGTATATAAAAAATATCTAAAAGAACTGGAAGATGTTTTTGGGGCGCCCATAAAATCGGTTGCATTTCGTGATAAAACAAACGGTTGGATAAATTACAATGTAAGAATTATTTTCAAAAACGGCAAAAACTATATTAGCAATTATGAAGATGACCCCTTTATGTATGGTTTTGTCAGAAAAAATCTGAACTTATACCAACGACCAAGTTGTGGTGAATGTATGTTCAAAGGAGTAAAAAGACAGACAGACATTACACTTGGAGATTTTTGGGGAATTGAACCAAAAGATAAGCCGGAATATTTTAACGGAGTATCTGCTATTATGCTTCATACAGCATGCGGAGATAAATTATTTAAGGAATTAAGTAGGACAATCTATTTTGAGGAACGCTCTATTCAGGAGGTTGTCTCCAAAAATATCCATATAATTGAGTCTGCAAAGCATAGTACAGAAAGTTTTCAATTTTGGGAAGACTTTAAAACAAAAAGCTTTAAAGATATAATGTTATGCTTAAGAAATATTAAAAAAAACACCGAAAAATAATTTATAAATTTACATAAAAAAGCAATTTAAAGACTAAGATTTATAAAATAAAGGAAAAACCTATGAATTTGAATAAAAATAACGACAACATTATTTTTTATACACGAGTATATAATGGCGAGGAAACATTGTCGCGATGCGTTGATAGCATATTAAACCAGACAATTTCGAATTTCAAATATTATCTTGTAGACAATGGTTCAACTGATAAAACCCGTAAAATAATTAATCGTTATTCAAAAAATAATGAACATATAATCCCTATATATTATGATGAAAACAGGCCGGGCAGATTATTTGATATTCTTGATACCGTATTGGACAAACATAGTAATGGTTATCTATGCACCCTTGACGCTGACGATGAGTATGCGCCAGATTTTCTTGAAAAGATGCTTGCGTTTATTCAGAAATACAACTTGGAAGTTGCTGCATGTGGAAATGATTTTATTGACGCACAGACTAAAAAGCTTATAGGGGTGAGAAAGCTAGGGAAAAATCTGGTTTTGGAAGGTGCCGGATTTAACAAGCATTTTCGCACATATCATCAATTTATGCGCACCATATGGGGCAAGGTATATTCATTATCCGTGCTGCGCAGGTATAATATCTATAATACAAAAAAAAATATTTCCTATGGTTCCGATACTCTTTTCGCTATGGAAGCTTTTCGGAATGCCAGCCGGGTTGGGATACTCGCAAAATCACTGCATAAATACTATATTTCTCCGAAATCCGATTCTTATATGTTCAATGAAAAACGTATTGCATCCGATCAAGTGCTTTTTGACGCCGCCTGTGATTTTTTGATCTCAAAAAGCGGCGAAGTCAGCGACGAAAATCGGAGTTTTCTACGGCTTGTATATCTTAATGCAATCAAGGACACATTAAATGTCTTACTGAATGCTCAGATAAGTGTTTCTGACAAACTGGCGTATTTGCTTGATATATTCCAAAGCCGGCATACTCAGGAGCTTATCAAATGGACTGAAGCCGGGCCACAGAAAAGGCAGTTGTTTAGTCAGGTCGCAGCATGGGTTCTATCGAAAAAGGAAGTCCGTAGCGGTTCGGGATTAGATATTGCTGCCAATATACTGGCGGCGATGGACATATATCCATCTCAGATTGACGGCTGGCAAGACGGCTGGTTGTTTATGTTATTGGCAAAAATCAGGGACAGACAGATCGAAATGGGGTTTTCGCGCCTCCCTGACTCGCACATCGTTTCCGTTACCGCCACGTCGCCGTATCTTGTCGGCTCTGATGCTGGATATTTGTGTTATTTTCGTGACATCGTTTTTTCCATTCTGCAGAATGATGATAATAAAGCTCTTAACCAGATTGAAGAATTAATTGCGCAAGAAATAGATATACCCGGCAAGTATATAGAGGATTTTTTGACACTGGCCCTAAACCTATCAGCCAAGCTGGAATATCCGGATTATTTTGTCTATTTTAAGAAACTGCAAATTTCGCTGCTTATTGACCTCTCTCGAGTCGATGAAGCGGTGGAGGAGTTTGCTGACTGGGATGAGATTTTATCCGACGACACGGATTTTAAAGAGCTTAAGGAGAGGCTGGGCAAATGAAGCAGTTTTTGTTGTACGGACATGGTGGTGCATACAACCACGGTGCGGAAGCGATTATTAAATGCACCGTAGACTGGATGAAAGAGCTGCATCCGGACAGCAGGATTACTCTATCAACCCATTTTAAAGACCAGGATGTGGAGTTTGATATGCCGGTTGATAAATATTGCCAGCGTGACCCAAAGTACCTTGAATTGGACAGAAATTCCCCGGAGAAAGGGTTGTATGATAGATTTATCTATAAATCCACTCTTGATAAAATTACAGAGGATACGATTTGCCTGTCGGTGGGCGGCGATAACTATTGCTATGAAAACTGGCGAAAATGGAGAGCAATACATGAAACAGCACTCGAACGCGGTGCCTTAAGCGTGCTATGGAGTTGTTCCATTGAACCGTCGATGATAGACGATGAAATGCTTGATGTTTTAAAATCGCATCACTTTATTACAGCTAGGGAATCGATTACATATAATGCGTTAAAAGACAGAGGCCTAGAAAATGTTAAATCTTGCTCGGATATAGCTTTTTTACTTGAGCCAAAAAAATGCCCTCTTCCGGACAACTTTCTTATAGGTAATACCGTTGCCCTCAATATAAGTCCTTTAATTGTAAGGCAAGAAAAAACAGATGGAATAGTTTTGAGAAACACTGAAATATTGGTAGATTCAATAATAAAAAATACAGATATGAATATTGCATTAATACCCCATGTTTTAATGCCTATGGATAATGACCTTACTATACTAGAAACAATATATAAGAGATTTGAAAATAGAGAGCGAATATGCTTGATAAATAAAAATATAAGCGCTGCAGAATATAAATATATTATTTCAAATTGCCGTTTTGGAGTATTTGCCAGGACTCATGCATCAATTGCTGCTTATTCTACATATGTTCCGTCCATGGTTATAGGATATTCAGTAAAATCAAAAGGTATTGCCAATGATCTAGCACTTGCAGATTATGTATTACCTATTGAAAGTATCAACAATGGTTACTGCATGGTATCAATGTTCCAAGGCCTGATGAATAATGAACAAAGAGCTAAGCAAATTTTAGCAGATAAGATGCCATCCTATAAAGACCGGGCGAAAGCAGTTATTTGAATTGCGTACCATTATAGTGGCAAAGGGTTTTTTGGTGAAAACTATACTCCATGACTCATCATTGCAAGAATGCTAGTCTTATTTATTATTAAATTTTGCATCCCATAAGCTATAATAATGCCCGGCAGCCTGCTCATTTAGGTTAATCAAAACCTTGCACAGGAAAGTTAGATCTTTTTCGTCTTCTCTATTGTAGATGCTATTTAAGAAAAACACGATTTCTTCGACCTTCTGATCTTTAATCAGACTATAAAGGCTGGCTAAGCTTTGTGCATTATATTTATTGATCTTTAACGCCTGATAGTAATATTCCACGGCATCAGGAGCATTTCCGATTATATTGTTAAGGTATCCAAGGTCGCGATAGACCTCTTCCAGCCGCATCGGAAAATCATTGAGGGTGTTATGGTCAAAATCCCGGTGGCATTGAAGCGCTTTGCTATAGCTTTCAATGGCCGCGTGATATTGATTTTTTGCTTTATAAAATATCGCTTGTACATAATGGATCTCCGGGTGATTCGGATATAGTTCCAGAGCCCGCGCCAAATAGGGTTCAATATCCGAAGAGGAATATTTGTCTTGCAATTGGAGCATTCCCTTTATTAAAAAAACATATAGCTTGTAGGCAAAGGGGAGCTCGCCGGATCTTGGATCCTCCAGCGCACGCATGGCATATTGGATAGCCTTTTCGTGGTTGCCGAGGCTGTTATAAGTTGAACTGAGATAATAGAGAGTGTCGTGATCCAATTTGCAAGTCCGTTCCAATTCCTGAAGATAGGCCAGATTCCGTCTGAATTTATGCTGAAGCTCATTTAAGGCATAGCCGGTGTGATAGATAACAAGATGCACATTGGTCAAAAAAAGGCAAACAAGGGGCTTTCCGTTTTTCAAAAGTTTTTCATGCACTGATCCCGAAAACCGGATTTGATTATTTCTAAAAATCCGGATGGACGGATTCTCACTGATGACCTTGCCCTGGAACCCGTCGGTATGTATCATTCGGCACTGAACAGCATCGACTTTACGGGAATCCATTTTCTTCAACACACCGGGCAGATTCTTTTGTGTTTCGCTATCAAAGTACTCATCCGCATCCAAAAAAATACTCCAGTCGCCGGCGGCTTTTGCTGTTCTTCTGATACCAGGCATGGATTTCTTTCCCGTATTTCGACGCTATAAACATAATCGGAACAGCTAACAGGACAACCACTACAGATACGATGATGTTATAATTCAGCAGCAGAATGAACGTACCTGCAATCTTAATTACGCCAGAAATCAGATCCATGATATTCTCATACAGATCTACTGCTGCATTTCCTGCGGAGCCATCCATGCGATTGATTAGATCCAGATCCCCACTGTTTTCAAAATGAGAGTATTCAAGTCTCGAAATCTTTTCAATATTGTTAGAATCAAACCAGTAATTAAGCCGTTGTCTCAAAAGGAAATCACAATATCCCTCAACAGGTTCTTCCACCGCCTGAAAAACATAAATACCCGAAATCATGAACAACGAACCGATCATGGTCATTCCTGCATTGTTCGCC
>ENA-UOOK01002245-UOOK01002245.1-fermentation-metagenome-genome-assembly--contig:-NODE-2245-length-24155-cov-6.003029_pt1 | contig 24155 bp, 15 predicted proteins | sample MGYA00245777_ERZ724023 | MGnify/ENA primary metagenome ERZ724023 (study PRJEB28704, sample SAMN03018312) | fermentation metagenome | biome: anthropogenic terrestrial biome; feature: soil; material...
CCCTGCTTGCTTTTAATGTATCCCATAATGTAAGCATATAACTCACGGGCGTGTTCCTGATTTACAACTTTCCGACTCTACTTTGTGCGAAATACAATATGTTACAGTATCTGGCGATAGCTTGACATCATTACTATTTTAAGATGCCTCAATTTGCAAATTACTGCACTTTTGTTCAACCCCTCCCGGGGCAGATCTCACTTACCTGTTCCCTTTCCGTGGGTTGAAACCCACGGTTATTGATATTTAGCCGCTTTGCGGCAGGGATAGTCACCGCTTATCCTATTTAGGGCTTTTCAATCAACACGAGAAGCAAGAGAGCAATAAAAAACCATGGAAACGCCTTCCAGTGCTCCGAAGGAGCTTTATTTCAATAACCGTGGGTGTAGCCCACGGTAGTATTGTGCGAACTGGCTAAAGCCCCGAAAGGGGTGTTACTTTCTAATCTAAACAACAATTATTTATATCTTACAATTAGGCTAAGTAAAAGGCTCAGCGCCCCTGCCTTATCGCTTAACAATTTTAAGAACCTGCGTAGCACCATTGTCAAACCCAATCTTAACAAAGAACACTCCTTGCGGAAGATGGCTAATTCCGGAGCTATGGTTAAAACCCTCAGCACTTTCTGCCATTACCAAAGAGCCGTTAAAATTGAATATTTCTATCCTGGACATAGGCTCCGATGCTGTAATATTTATCTGCCTGTCAGCCGGTTGAGGAAAAACTACTACCTGTACGGCATCAGCGTAGATATCATCCGTTGATGATGCTATATCAAAAGTGTCATAATAATTTGCTAGCCCCCCAACACGCTTTGCTGCAACAATATCCTTTACCAAACTGTTAAGATATACCTCCACGTTGGTATAGGCACTGTTTAAGGTAAACATAAGTCCATCCGCCGCATCGTTTGGATTGAGGCCCTTGGCTTCTTCCCAATCGTCGGGCATGCCGTCACCATCGCTATCCTTTGGAGCTGCCGCGGAATACAAAAGAGGCCAGCCTCCCACATCGGCCTGACTATCAATCAAACCATTAGTGCTGCCATTCGACCCGACATAAGTGAAAGTCCCCTCTTCCACTTCTCCGACTATACGCTCATCCACTGCATCCCTGGAAAAACTTGCTCCGGCGTAGCTAAGAACCAAATCATAAGCCTTATCGGCAGGATGTGTGGTAATCTGGCCTTTTGCAAATTCTATGTCTGATTTTAATTCAGCTTTGTCTTTGCTTGTTGGAGATGGAGTGATGCCCAACCAGTTATCCGCTGTAATGCTGGCATACTGTGAATTAAGATTGCCGGCAACATAGAAAGTACCCCAAACGCCTGCCGCCTGAGCATTCTTACCATCATCAGCATAAGGTTGGAAAATTCGTGTGCGATTACTGCTGGCAGGCCCGGGCTTGTAATAGTTGTTGACCATATTATAACTTCCTCCTTCGCCGGCATAGCCACTATTCGCGCCCCAATTGTAGATAAGGTTATTGCGGAAATCCACTAGTTCCAAATCGGGTCTGTTGCTATATCTGCTTCCGCAGAAACGTGGATTACGGCTGTCACTGTGAGCTATCAGGTTATGGTGAAAACTGGCTCCTTTGCCGCCCCAAATCCCCGTGTAGCCATGCTTTCCTTTGTCATGAACCGAATTGCGCAAACTTTCGCCCAGAAAACACCACTGCATGGTGAAATTTTCATTGTCATAAAACGAAGAAATCTCATCCGTAGCCCAGCTCATAGAGCAATGATCCAGTATTATATTTTTTTGGTTTCTTCCCCAAATAGCGTCATTCTCAGTCTTCTTCTCGTCGCCCATCCTAAAGCGCAAAAAGCGGATAATTATATTATTGGCCCGCAGCTGAACAGGGTAGTTTCTCAGGGTAATACCATCACCCGGGGCAGTCTGCCCCGCGATGGTCAGATCACCATTGCTAATACTGATACCAGATTGAAGTTTTATATCACCCGAAACGCTAAAAACAACTATCCTGGGGCCGGAGGCAGATACCGCCGCACGGAAACTGCCGCTTCCCGAATCATTAAGGTTAGTAACATAAATAACCCTTCCTCCGCGACCTCCGCTTGTAAAACGACCAAACCCTTCGGCACCGGGGAAAGCAACCGGTGTTGAGTTCTCAATCACTTCTTCAGAAGCATAACTGTTTGCCGCACAAAGCGAGAGTCCAAACACTAAAGTTACAAATTGTAGAATTTTCTTCATGTTAGGAATTTTATTGCATCTTAGCTGAATAATCATTATCATTTTCAAAGCTACACAATATATCACACGACCTTAAGCCAAAAACATGATTCACCAATTTATCCCCCCAAAAAAAACAATTATACCTTCATTGCCACAGGACGAACCGGGATGAAAGCTAAAAAGTAAAGATGAAATTGCAGTATGTACAAAAACTAAATGCTTTGTCTTTCAAAATGAACTGCTCACTAATAGCTGCCCTTTTCAAGATGCTTACTTGGAAGATGCCCGAACAGAGTTTTAAACTGACGACTAAAATAGCGAGCATCATTAAAGCCCACTTTCATAGCCGCTTCGGAGACGTTGTAACCCTGAGTTAAAAGGTGGGCAGCCACTTTAAGTTTCAACTGCCTGACAAACTCAACGGGACTCATACCGGTAAGACCCTTCACCTTATTATAAAAGACAGTTCGGCTAACACACATTTCGTTTGCCAACTGCTCTATTGAAAACTCCTCAGTATGATTTTCTTCTACAAAACTGATTAATTTCCTCAAAAACTCCTCGTCCTTTGAATTCACCCTAAGAGTAGAGGGGTCAATAGTTTTGTTGTCCCTAAACTTGGCAATAATGGCCTTTCGCTGCTCAATAAGATTATTTACCACAGCCTTTAGATAAGAGGCATTAAATGGCTTTACAATATAAGCGTCAGCTCCGTGTTCAACACCTGAAATATGATCCTCAACACTCGATTTAGCCGTTAGCAACACAACCGGGATGTGACTTGTGGCAAAATTCTCCTTTACGGCACGAGTCATCTCCATGCCGTCCATAACAGGCATCATTACATCCGAAATAATTAAATCGGGATTTTGGCTGCTTAGCATATTTATAGCTTCTTCGCCATTCCCGGCGATGCAGGAAAAATACTCAGGACTGAGCGATTGACAAATATATTCGGCAATTTCACGATTGTCTTCAACAACCATTATCTTGGTGCGCTTATCCAGTGGATCAACAAAACCTGCCGGAGCCGGCAAATCCGAAAAGTCATCCTCAGGCTGCATCGCCGAGTGAACAAGCACACCGGCCTCATCACTAAACTCAACAAAAGAGTCATCCTCAAAATGCTCCTTGCCCGAAGGCAGCCGCAAGGTAAAAGTACTGCCCCGGTTAAGCTCCGACACAACAACAATTTCGCCATGATGAAGACGAGCCAACTCATTTGACAAAGAAAGACCTATGCCCGTGCCTGCAAGCTCTTCACCACTCAAAATAGTATAACGCTCAAAAAGCCGCGAGAGATTCTCGAACTCTATGCCGCGGCCTTCATCCTCAACCTGAATTTCAATAAAGCCATCTGCTTCGTTATGCTTGATAGCAACTCTGACATTTTTACCGGCATCGGTAAATTTAAGGGCGTTCGACAGCAGGTTGTATATCACAGTGTCCAACTTTGAGGGGTCAGCCCATATATTGTATTGTTCAAGAGCCGTGGAGAAACTATAAACAATGTTTTTATGCGTTGCCAAAGGGGCAAAACTATCGAAGATTCCGCGCGTAAACTCAACTATATCAAACTCCTTGACATAAAGCCTCATCTTATTATTCTGGATTTTTCGAAAATCCAGAAGTTGATTTGTCAACTGAAGCATCCTTGTGCCGTTTTTGCGTATCAGCTCTAATTTTGGCTTGTCTCCATTGTTCAAATCCTTCTTTAACATATCTTCAATAGGCCCGATAATCAGAGTTAAGGGCGTACGTATCTCATGCGAAATATTAGTGAAGAAACGCAGTTTCAAATCATTAACACGGCGTTCAATCTGCAGGTCATTGCGATAGCGGTTAATCTTTGTAACTGTAGCAACAATCACGAAAATCAGCAAAGCTATAAGAACTGAATATAGAATATAAGCCCACCTTGTTTTATACCAGGGCGGCATAATTGTAATATACAAAGCACGCTCATTATCAGCCCACTGTCCATTGCGGTTGGTCGATTTTACACGGAAAATATATTCTCCCGGCGAAAGGTTAGTGTAAATGGCCTTCCGCTCTGCTGTAACTACCCTCCACTCCTCATCAAAATTTTCTAACAAATAGGCATACTGCGTCATATCAGGACTCATGTAGTCCATAGATGAGAACTCAAAACTGAAACTTGACTGAAAATGCTTCAGATTAATGTTGTTAGTATAAGCGATGCTCTTCTTTAAGGGCTCATCAGGGCCTATGGGCACTTCCTTATTAAAAAGCTGAAAATCAGTTAGCTCAACTATGCTGTTCCACTTGGGCGTAACAATCCGAGAAGGATCAACAAGCTCAAGCCCCATAAATCCGCCAAACAAAAGTGTGCCATCCTTCCTTTTGAAACATGTGTTTTCTGAAAAACTATTGAAGTTCAAACCGTTATTACTGGTAAACGACTCGAAAGTGCCCAAATCACGGTTAATACGGCTTAGGCCATTTTCGGTACTAAACCATAAGTTGTGACCTGACTCATCACCCAAAATGCCATATACTACATTATTGCTCAAGCCGTTGCTTTGATCGTATTTTTGAAAAAGAGGCTTTCCGTCCTCCGGCAAATCCAGCACATTGACTCCCGCCCCGTAGGTGCCAAGCCATATCTTACCGGAACCATCCTCGTAGATATGGGTAATATCGTTCAATGCAAGGCTGTTGGGCTCCGAGCCGGAATAAAAACTACTGATTTTGGGAATAGCTCCTTCCACCACAGCTTCTTCAATTACATTCAGGCCATAAACCGAAGCTATCCATACTCTGTTGCGCGAATCAACCAACACGTTCCTAATCAAATCGCTGCTTATCCCTGAATTTTGAGTAGTGATATGCATAAAGCGGTAAGAGCCGTCGTCTTGCTTCAAAGCCATATTAAGACCCTTGCCATAAGTGCCTGCCCACACTCTGCCAAGGCTGTCCTGTGCCAGAGAGTAAATATTTATATGACTTAGACTTGTGCTATCCCCATCAACAGGCTGATAATTTACAAAAGTCATAGCACTTAGACTCTTATATGCTGTGAGGGGAAGGCGACTTACTAAAATTCCCTTACCTTTGGAGCCCAACCATAAGTGTCCATCTTTGTCCACCATCATGGTATAGATATTCACTCCCGTTAAGACCCCTTTATCGCATACAAAGCGATCGAACACGAAGGTCTTGCGCCCTTCATCGAACACATGTAATCGTCCTGCCTTAGTGGCTGCCCAAATCCGCTTGTCGGGATCCTCTATTACGGCCCTTACTATGTTGTCAGAAATATGGTTTCCCTCAGGCTGAGGAAGTAAATGCTCAAATGCAGGATTTTTCAAAATAACCTTCTCCAGACCTCCCTGAAACTGCCCAGTGCCAACCCACAACTGACCGGAATGATCTTCCGTTATGCACATAACTATATTGGAAGAAATAGAATTGCTGTTTTTGGGGTCGTTCATATACTTTACAAACTCGCCCTTTGAGCGATCGTATAGATTTAGCGCACCTTCGTGGGTGCCAATCCACAGGTTATTATTGCTGTCCTCGTAGAATACGTGCCTTTCTGTATCCGGAAGGGTTGACTGCTTCGGATCAAGAAATTGATGAAACTCCGATTTACCCCTTTCAAGATCGTAAGCGCTAATACCAAACTTTTCTGTTGTAATCCAGACCTTGTTAGCCCTGTCCTCGTAAATATTCTCCACCTGAACTCCGTTTAACTCAACATTGCTCCACTTGTTGGTACCGGGCAGATGTATCTGCATCCCATCCTGATAGAAGGATGCCATTATACGTCCATTCCGCGTAATATGAAGCTTCAGTATCTTATCAGAGCGAAGAGTAGGACTGTTTTCAACATTGATGTAGGTGTATAGCTGACTTTGCTTCTGAAACTTCAGGATGCCATCTTCTTTAGTGCCAAACCAAAGCTCGGTAGCCGTCTCTATAATCGACGAAAAACTGTGGGAGATAAAAAAGTGATTAAAAACCGGGGCGCTGCCTTTTAGTGATGAGGCTGCCGCAAAGCTTAAGCCCCTGTGAGTACCAATCCAAATATTGCCGTCCCTGTCAGACTCTATAAAAGCTACATTATTATTGGAAATAGCGCTACTGCCGCGTGCTGTGTAGTGCGTTACCTTGTAAGTATGCGATTCGGCCTGATAAATCAGCCGCAGCACTCCACGGTTGCTCAATCCTATCCACACTTCATCGTCTGAATACTGCAAAAATTGATTGAACACGGCATGTCCTTCACCCAACTCAGGGAAAAGGTAGGTAAGCGACTGAAACTTTTCAGAAACGGGATCAAAATAATGATAATGAGCATCGTGAGTTTCAAACCAAATAAAACCACGTGCATCCTCCCAAATATTAACGATGCGGTTATGAGAAAAATTCTGCTCTCCCGCCTGCTCGTTCATAAAAACCCTGAACTTGTTGCCATCAAAGCGATTGAGCCCATTGTTTGTGCCTATCCATAAATATCCTTTTGAATCGCACAAAATAGAAGTTGCGGTATTTTGTGACAAACCGCGGGCTGTATTGTAATGCTCAAATCGCAAAATCTCCGCGAGCGAAGCCTTAGCTTCAGGAGAAAGCAATAGTATTATTGCAATAAATAGCGAAAGTTTTCGAAAAACAGGGCAATCCATAAACCACCAAATTGATTGTAAACCTAAAACCCTAAATGTTAAGAGTGCTTAAAGATAATGAATTTTTCGCCTCATAGCGAGAACTCAAGTCTTTAAGCACTCCTAAGAATATTTTTTACAATCATCCGGACTTAGATGCTGTCCGCCGTCTTGCCACTAACAATTTTTCTCAACCCACTTGGCAAAGGCTGCCATAAATGCAGTGAAGCTCTCCTTCTTTGATTCGCTCACCAAATTACCGGCATCATCAAAAAGTGAGGCTGCATCGCTAACGTAAGCTTCAGGCTGAGCCATGGCAGGAACATCCAGGAAAGATAAAGTCTGCCTTAAGTGATGATAGGCTCCAAAGCCGCCAAGATGACCCATTGACACGCTTACAACGGCTCCGGGCTTCCCGCTCCATACGCTCTGACCATAAGGACGAGAGCCTACGTCAATTGCATTTTTCAAAACACCCGACATAGAACGGTTGTATTCAGGAGTTAGAAACAAAAGACCGTCAAATCCCTTTATCTTATCGCGAAACTTAGTCCATTCTACAGGTCTGTTGTTATCATTATCCAAATCATCATTAAACAGTTGTAGTTGACCAATCTCAACGATTTCAAGCTCCAGAGATTTGGGAGCCAACTTGATTAAAGCCTTTGCTACCTTGCGATTTAATGAGTCCTTGCGAAGACTCCCTACCAAAACTGCAATCTTTTTTGACATTTCTATAATTTTTAGTTGTTAAACATCCACTACAAAAGCCTATACAGGCCATAGTTAAACACCCAACAAGCTGCTTGGTTCAAAAAGATTGATCGGAACTGCAATCCTTGTCATTAGATAATATACCGCAATAGTTAATGCAAATAGTGGGCTTGAAGAAAATAGTAGCTTTAAATGAAAGGAGCAAAAAAAACGAGGTTGCCTAGGAATTATAGACAACCTCGAATATTTAATAACGCAAATACCTAATTCTTAGTAAAGGTAAATTCATAGCTACCAAAACCACCCTGATCTACAGATATACTCATCAACATTTGATAAGTTCCTGTGCAGGAATCAAAAGTTCCTGAACCAGCATAAGAAAATCCTGTATAACCAAATGCAGAACTGGCCAACTTTGTTTTCTCCGCAACAACATTAAATGAAAGCGGATCAATTTTCATAACTAATGGGCCCAAATCTTCAGTTACTCCATCTAAGGCAGCCAATCCACTGACATAAATTGTAAAAGGGTCTTCTTCGTCAGCAGTAATACTTACACCACCATTTAACTCCCAATCAGGAGCGGAGGCAGTGTAGGCACCAAAAGAAAGAGCGGGGTCAAAGGAACAAACAACACGCACCCTGAAGGAACCGGCCGAACGAGAAAGTAAGCCATCAGAAACTGTTATAACTTCAAGCACAAAAAAATCTCCACTTTTTATTTCTGCGATTTCCAAACCTAAGGCTTGAGCAACTTCTACTGCGCTAATGTTAACTTCTGCAGGGAAGCTGCTTATACCTTTGATCTTTGTCCGTTGCGATGTTCCATTATGAGAACCAACAATATAGGCTTCATCTATGCTAGCGTCCTCATCCTTATTCACAGTAAAACTCACATAAGAATCGTCAAGTTCCCCATATACAAAAATAGCAGGATTTATATCGCTTAGAGTCGTCACGACCCCCGAATCTCTAAGCCCAACCGGATCAGTAACCGAATCCTCACATCCGACTAAAACAAACAGGCCTATTAGTAAGCCCAAAATATATCTACTTTTCATACAACAATTGTTTTTAGGTTAAAAACTTGAGCTTACTTCGTGCCACCAGCCCACCATACATTCTCTGTGTACACATAAGCTCCGTTGCCATATGCATTGCGAATGTTCTCATTGGTGGTTACATCGCTGGAACCGTAAGTAAAACGCAAAGGAAACTGTGCTGGTTGAGGGTGAGCAAGTGTTATAACATTGTTACCCATAGCTCTTAAGCGGCGAACGTCGTTATAAGCTTCAATGGCTTCTTCCTCATAAAAAGCCAAATACTTCTGAACCATAACTTCGGCTAATGGATTCGTATTGAATCTGGATTCAACAACAGTCTCAAAGTAATCTTCAGCGTCCTCTTCAGTAACACCAACATTTGGTTTAGTAAGGGCGGCAACCACAGCTTTCTCTAAAGCTGCCAAGGCATTGGTTGGTTGATTTAAACGCACATAAGCTTCCGCTCTAAGAAACTCGATCTCGTGATAACTTAAAAGGTAAATTGGATTTGTCTCTGCTGTCAAACCTGAAATACCATACACATCTTGCACCTGATTGGGGTTTCCATTGGGTGCAAAGACAATAGATTCCGCACCTTTAGCAGGCTTGAAAAAGATAGTATCCCGAGGGTCGGTGCGCTGAGTTAATTTAGCCTTCAAGCTGGTACTGGCACCAAAATAGTTTCTATCGGTAGAAAATGCAGCAAAAGGATTCCTGGCTCCATCTCCTGAAAACCTAAATTTACTCTCTGATGCCGGACTTGAAAAGGATTTATCCGCATACTCAAGAACAGCCTCATAATCAGGACTACGAAGAGAAAGACGCATGGTGTAGCGAGCTTTTAATCCATAAGCAAACTCAGTCCACCAAGCAGCATAATTCTTACCATACCCACTAAGTGAACCAAACAAAAGGTCTTTAGAGCCTAAAGGGCCGATCTTGGTCTCTGCTTCAAAATTAGCAATGGCCTCATCAAGAAGCACAAAAATATGTTCATAGATACTCTCTTGTGAATCTAACTTTGGAGTAAAAACGATTCCCGGTTGCAGCGCTTCAGACCAAGGCACATCGCCCATCAAATCGGTTAAAACTGCGAGATTATAGGCCATAAGAACCTGAGCCATTCCTAACATATGAACGTTACCTTCCTCAGGACCGCCCTCTGAACATTTATCAATTATGATTCGAAGATTTTTCAAATTCCTGTACAAAGTGTCCCACGAGTTGTTGTAAGTCGTGGCACTGGTAGGTTCAGTTGTTCTAATTTCAGCGTTATACAACTGGCCATAAACCCCCACATTATGCTCCACATAAACAGAAGAATAGAAAGCCAAATCACTCCCCACAACAGAAAAAGCAGTGCTGGTGATTAGGTCAGGCAGAATCAAATCCGACGAAACATCTGTCGGGTCATTTACATTCTTGTTAATCTCATCCATTTTGTCTTCAGAGCAAGCTGCAAAAAGCAACAAAAAAGCTGAAAACAAGGATATATAGTGAACTCTTTTCATACGTTTAAACTTTTAGTTTAATTAAAATGTCAAATCAATACCGAAACCGTAACTGGTAGTTTGAGGCATAGAAAAGCGCTCAAAAGATCCACCCATGTTTGTGTTACCCTGTGAAGACTCTGGATCAAAATTATCTAGCTTTGTCCAAAGCAAAATATTCCGGGCAAAAACAGAAACACCGACATTCATGGTATCAAACAATTTATTGGGATGTGAATAACGGAAACTTACTTCACGAAGCTTTACGAAGGAATTATCCCTGATGTAATGTTCATCAATATTACCCAAAACATTGGAAACAAGATCCTGATAGGCATCTGGATCGTTAGAACCACCCCTTACAATATCATTGGGGGTTCCATCAGGCTTCACACCTTCATAGATGAATGTTTTATCACGATCCTCAGTAAACTTGGACAAACCATACAAATCAAGAAGACCGTTAGAACCTGAATACATTTGCCCTCCATTCTTCCATTCAAAAACAGCACCCAACGCAAAGCCCTTGTATGTAAAGGTATTGGTACCTCCAATAATAAACTCTGGTGAAACATCCCCAATAACAGCAGGTCCACCTGACTGAGGCATACCATGATTCCAGGCACCAGGATTATCAACAACAACTATATTTCCATTAGTGTCACGTAGGAAAGAATCACCGTAAATAACAGGGAAAGTACGTCCTATACCGGCGCGTACCTGTGGGGTTACAAAACCACCAAGGAAAATACTCTCCACACCAGGGGCCAATTCCTTAACTACGTTATCTATTTTTGTGTAATTCAAGCTAATATCCCAAGAAAAATCATTGCTTCTGATGGGAGTCAAATACAGCATAATCTCATGTGCTTTTGTATTAACGGCTCCACCGTTCATAACCAGCTGCGAGGCTCCGGTCGAACCGGCCAATGGCACCGGGAATATCTGATCCTCAACATCTTGATTTGAATAAGTATAATCAACACCAAAGCGATTGTTAAAGAACTTTAATTCTACACCTAACTCATAAGAAGTCGTGTTCTGAGGCTTAAGGTTTGGATCGTACTGAGTCCAACTGGGTTGATATGAACTTATACCACCAAGTGGGTAGCTAACAGGTGGGTCAATCCAGAATCCGCCACCATAAGATGGACGAACGTAAAAATTTTCATAATAGTTGCCCGCCTGTCCAACTTCTGCATAAGAGATGCGACCCTTAGCGAAAGAAAGCCATGTTAAATCCTGTAAAGCATTCAGTTCCGAAGCAACAAACCCTAACGAAACAGAAGGATAGAAGAAGGATCTATTATCACGAGGCATGGTTGAAACCACATCATTACGACCAGTAGCATTCAAAAACAACATAGACCTCCAAGAAAGTGCAAGGTTACCAAACACCCCGAAGGTACGATCCTGCCACTGGGCTTCTTCTATAGCATCATAGGAAGCCGTATTTTGGATATGGTTCCATCCTCCAAAGTTAAATCCGATGGCATCTTGGCGATAGGTTTTTCTATCTCTATGATTCAATTCATTACCAAATGTGGCAGAAAAAATTAACTCCGGATTAATGTTCCATTCATAATTGGCAGTTAGTAATGAATTGTATGTAGCAGAAGTTACACCATAATTAAAAATAGAACCAGCCCCGCCTTTTGAACCAAAACCAAAAATGTCCTGATAATGGGTGGTGTAACTATCGACTCCAAGTTGATATCTGACATTTAGGCTCATATCAGCTCCGATATTGGGTGATACTTCGATATAACCATTTCCAAAAAAACGTTCAGTTTGTTCATTGAAAGTATTGTTATCTTTCACCCAATACGGATTATCAAAGGTCAAACCTCTATAATAGACCTGAGAATATGGATCTCCAGGTTTATGAGCCGGGATACCTTTAAGATCGTAGCTAGTTGGTGCCGCGTATACTCCTGCCAAAGAGGCATCATTAGCACCTGACAACTTATCAATCGTTAATTTAGAGTAATTGGAGGAAAATCCAACCCTGACAATATCATTCAAATCCTTATCTGCCGAACCCTTAAAGTTCCAACGTTCCATTCCCGTTCCGGGAGCAATACCTTCTTGGTCCGAATTGGTAAGGCCTATAGCAAAATTACCACTGTCAAAAGCCTGGCTAACATTAACACTAGTAGTAGCAGTGTAGCCGGTTTGAAAATAATCCCCGAAATTATCATAAATACCAGGTGCAACCCACGGGTCTAGTCCGGCATCTGCACGCTGTGGCACATAATATTTACCTTCTTGCAAGCCATCTATATCGGTTAAATCGTTCTCTATATTTCCCCCCATTTTTGGATCATTAGGCAAATCCTCAACGAGCGGACCCCAAGCCATAGATGATGTTGCGCCATAAACTCCGTATGATCCTTGAGCATACTTCTTTTGATAATCCGGAGTACGAGAAACAACATCAAAACTGCTCGTGTGCGACACATTCACAATAGCCTTACCTATAGGATTATTAGCACCACTCTTAGTAGTAATGATAATCACACCGTTTGAGGCTCTAATCCCGTAGAGAGCTGCGGCCGACTGACCTTTAAGTACCGTGATGCTTTCAATATCAGCAGGGTTTATATCAACAGCCCTGTTGGAAAGGTCAGACCCGGTTACGCTATCGTCTGTTGAATAATCTGCTGTAGAAGAAATTGGCATTCCATCTACCACGTATAGAGGTTGGTTATTTCCCGTAAAAGAACGGGCACCTCTAATGGTAATCTGTGAAGATGCACCAGGCATCCCGCTTGATGGCTTAATATCTACACCCGCAACCTTCCCCTGAAGCGCAGTAGAAACATTGGTATTCCCGGCACGGTTTAGATCCTCACCGCTAACATCCTGAACGGAATATCCAAGTGCCTTCCTCTCACGCTTAATACCTAAGGCTGTCACAATCACCTCATCCATAGCGATGGCACTACTATTTAAGACTACGTTAATCACAGTTCTGCCTGCAATTTCCTGCTCCTGAGATTCCATACCCACAAAGGAGAAAACCAGGACTGCTGCATCCTGTGGCACACTAAGTGAGTAATCACCATCAATTTGAGTGATGGTACCCATGGTTGTGCCTTTAACGAATACGGACGCACCCGGTATGGGTTGGCCGTCATCACTTCCTGTTACAGTTCCGGTAATGGTTCTTGTTTGAGCCAAAACATTGCCCAAGCTAAATACCATTACGAACGAAAGTGCCATAAAAACTTTCTTCATAAAGTTCAAGGTTTAAATTAATAAATAGGACTTTTCTTCAACTATACTTCACTATAAATATGCAATCCAAAAAACAGAAACCATAAGTTTTAAAACTTCTGATTCGTCGTTTTTCTCTTTATTTTGATTGCAGATTTGAAATTTTCAACTTCCCTAACAAAACATTAAACAAAAAAACAGCTATTTAGTTTATTAGCACTACAAGTTAAGAAATAAAAAACCGTATTTTAAAGCAATTTAACATTTATTTTATTGATTTTCTTACAAAAAGAACAGACCATGACTTTTGTCATGGTTTCAGCTTTCAAACTCTAGCGTTTTCAGTCGTTTTGCTTATAATCGAAGCGCAAAAATAGTAAAAAATTTACACAAACAAAGGGAAATGATTACGCACTAACGCATAAGGGGTAACAGTAGTAAAAACACCCATTAAAAAAGTTTCTTATCCAAATTTTACAATATGCAAAAGGCCCGTGGAGAAAATTGCGCGGACAGCAGATCTTAAGGTCGCGGCAACCCAAAAATGGCGAGATTATAACGACCAGACAAGTAATTATATGTCGCCCACACAGGGTTTAAGTATATGAAGAGCTCTATCACCTGCATTGATTTGAGCTTCGCTTAGTTCGCTTTTCTGGTTTAAGTATATGAAGAACTCTATCACCCGGCTGAGCTTCACTTTACTTGATTCTCTGCATAAATTCATCCATCTGTCCGCTGAGCACCAAAAGGGAAAGTTCAAGCACCTTGCTTTGATACATCGCGTCGAGGGAGCGATCGACAGCGTTGATATAGCCCAATTGAAACTCACGGAAGCCCAAACCGGATAAAACGCCTAACTCATAGCGCTCCAGCGCCAGGTCGAAATTTGCCCGCGCTACTTCGACGTTTTGCCTTTCAAAATCAACCATCATAATATTATTCAGGTAGGTATTGTAAAGAGAATGTAACTGAGCCCTAACTGCCAGTTCTGTTTCCTCATAGCTTAGTTGGCGATTTTCCAGTTCTATACGGGCATTACGAATATTACGATTGACTTCAAAGCCGTTGAAAATATTGATACCGGCCTCCACTCCATAATTAAAGCCATTCGACTCATTAAAGGTAATAACAGAGGCAGGAGTTTCGGCTCTGCTGTAAGTATAACCGCTTACAAGGTTGATAGTGGGATAGCGACGCGACTGAGCCAGGCGTAAATCCTGCTCGGTAATGGCCACACCAAGTCTATTGGCCGCGAGCTGTACATTATTGTCGAGAGCCATCGCCAGCAAATCATCTTCCACCAGAGGAGAACCGATAAAGATAGTGTCGCTTACAAAGCCATGACTCAGCAAAGGCTGGTTAATAAGTTGGTTAATCCGGATATACGCATCCTGCAAAGCTTCCTTATGGCGAATCAGCAATGAACTGTCTGCATTCAGGTCAAGACGGGCTTGCTGCAAATCCATGCCCGAGGCAGTTCCAATATTAACCTGCTCTGTAATAATACGAAAGCGCTCGCGCGACAACTTCATCAGCTCACCGGCAGCCTCCAAACGGTGCTGTTGCACAACTATACGATAATATAGTTCAGACAGCTCGCCCAGCAGTTGCTCCACCACCCGGCGAGTTTCAAGCTCTGCCGCATCAAGCTGGTAAGCGCCGCGCTGATAGTCGGCAAACATTCCCAGACCGTCAAAAATTGTCCAGCTAAGACTCAGTCCTGCACTCACATTTTCAGAAGTAGTATTTTCAAAGTCCTGCTCCTGTTCATTGAATACACGCTTGCTGTTTGAGTTTGACTTATTATAACGCGCTGTGCCACCCAGACTTGGCAGGAAAGGCTGTATGGAGTGCATATTATCAGTCTGCCGCCAACGGTTACGAACGACACGTACGGAAGGATTTTGCTCCAAAGCCTGCTCTATCAACACAGAAAGTTTCTGAACCGAAACGTCCTTGCTTCCCTGCGCCTGCCCGCGGCCTGTATGGGCTAAAACCATTAATATTCCTATAATAATTAACTTCTTCATCTTAGCTTCTTAATTACGCAAAAGTTCATATTTCTTCCTCTTTTCAGCTCAAAAAGTTGCCATGAAGACAGGCTCTTTGATTAAGCTTAAGAAATTATCCGACGCTAGTAACATACTTCTTATCATCAGAAATATAAATATACATAGCCGGAATAACGAACAAAGTAAATACTAAGGCAACTGTTAAGCCTCCTACAACAGCAATACCCATCGAAACACGGCTCTCAGACCCGGCGCCCCATGCCAAAGCCATCGGCAATATCCCCAAGATGGTAGAAAGGCTGGTCATTAAAATAGGACGAAAACGAGCCCCTGCCGCATCGACTATTGCATCATAGCTGTTAAGGCCTGCTGCCTTCCGCTGGTTGGCAAACTCAACCAACAAAATACCGTTTTTGGAAACCAGGCCTATCAACATTATTATACCAATTTGGCTGAAGATATTAAGGCTCTGGCCAAAATACCAGAGCGACAAGAGAGCACCAACAAGAGCCAAAGGCACAGTAAACATTATAATAAGCGGGTCGCGGAAACTTTCAAACTGTGCTGCCAGCACCAAATAAATTAATAAAAGAGCCAGGGCAAAGGCAAAAAGCAAACTTGAGGTACTTTCCACAAAGTCGCGCGAATCGCCCGTCAAAGAAGTGCTGAAGGTGTCGTCAAGAACCGAAGCTGCTATTCTGTCCATTTCCTCAATACCGTCGGCAATGGTATTACCCCGTGAGAGTCCGGCAGATACCGTTGCCGCCACAAAACGGTTGTAACGGTAAAGCTGAGGAGGAGTACTGCTCTCTTCAATTGTAACCAGATTGTCCAGCTGTATCAACTGCCCGGTCCTACTGCGCACATATACAGAGGTTATGTCGCTGGGCTTGTCACGGTCGCTTCGCTCCAGCTCCCCGATTATATAATACTGTTTGCCATTCATAATATAATAGGCCAAACGTTGACCGCTCAAGCTGAGCTGAAGGGTCTGAGCTATATCGCGCACCGAAACGCCTAAGAGGGAAGCCTTCTGACGATCAATATTTACACGGATTTCAGGCTTGGTAAACTTCAAATCCACATCATAATTCTGAAAACGCTCGCTTTTGTCAAGCTCTTCCATAAACCGAGGCAGATACTCCTTCAGTTTGTTAAGATTCTGGGCCTGGATAACATACTGGACAGGCAAACCGCCGCGTCGTCCTCCAAAAGTTTGTTGCTGGGTCACAAAAGTACGGGCTCCCGTAAAGGCTCGTACCTTTTCGCCTAAGTCATCGGCAATTTCTTGCTGCGAGCGGCTGCGCCCGCTCGCATCGCTCAGGGTAAGACGGTGGTTGGCTGCATTATTATTCCACAATCCTACGATTTGAAATAAAGACTCTATCTCCGGCACATCTTCCAGCATAAACTGCGACAACTCGTCTGAGTAGCGCAAGGTATATTCGTAAGTTGCCCCTTCGGGTGCGGTACTGTTAACATTAAGCTGCCCGCGGTCTTCCAAGGGAGCCATTTCGGAGGGCAAACTAAGCCATAGAACAGCGATAAGCACCAGGGTTACAATCATTATCAAGGGCGTGTATATCCGGCGACGACGCAAAAAGGAGGTAAGCGCGTTCTTGTAAGTTCGAACCAACCAAACGAAGAAAGGCTCGGTGGCGGCATAAAGCCGGTTATGCTTACCTGTGCGCTTTTGAAGGATGCGCGACGACAACATCGGAGTTAAAGTAAGAGCCACAAAGGATGAGATAATCACAGCTCCCGCTATTACAATACTAAACTCGCGAAACAGACGCCCGGTTATCCCCTGCAAAAACACTATGGGAAAGAAGACGGCAACAAGGGTGACGGTGGTAGCAATAACAGCGAAAAATATCTCGGAAGTTCCTTTTATACCGGCCTCTTTGGGATCCATCCCCTTTTCTATCTTGGTATAGATATTTTCCATTACCACGATGGCATCATCAACCACCAAACCAATGGCCAATACTACTGCCAAAAGAGTTAATATATTGATGGTAAAGCCCGCGATATACATAATAAAAAAGGCCCCAATAAGCGACACGGGAATTGCAAGCGAAGGAATAAGAGTAGTACGCCAGTCGCGCAAAAAGGCAAAAATCACTAATACTACCAGGAAAAGGGCAATATAGATGGTCTCCTGCACTTCCACAATAGAGTCGCGTATATATTGGGTATTATCGAAACCAACTTCGGCAATTATATCGCCGGGCAAATCCTTTTTCAGCTCTTCAAGTCGAAGCATCGCGTTGTCAACAATCGAAATATAGTTGGCTCCCGGCTGAGGCACCAGTACGTTATTAACCATTGGCACCCCGTTAAGCTTCAAGATACTGTTGATATTCTCGGCTTCAACAACCGCGCGCCCTATATCGCTGAAGCGAACCACCCGGTCGCCATCCTGATATACTACCATGCGGTTAAAGTCTTCTATGGAGGTGAAGCGCCCCATCGTGCGAACGGTAAGCTCGGTATTGTGGCCCTCAACACGGCCTGAGGGCAGTTCAACATTCTCGCGGTTAAGGGCGTCGCGCACATCCACGGGGGTCAGCTGATAAGCTGCCAGCTTCGCGGGATCCATCCATAGGCGGATGGCAAAGCGCTTGGCGCCCCATGTACGTACCTCACTTACGCCGGGAATAGTCTGTAAGCGTTCCTTAAAATTCACCTCCGCATATTCAGTAAGGTCAATCAATGAGCGAGTGGCGCTGCGCAAGGTAATAGAAAAAATAGGCTGTGCATCGGCATCAGCCTTTGATACCACCGGAGGATCGGCATCAGGCGGAAGGCGACGCATAGCACCCGATACTTTATCCCGCACATCGTTGGCTGCCGTCTCAAGATCTACCTCCAGGTTAAACTCAACAGTAATACGACTGGAACCATCGCGGCTTTGACTGCTTATGCTCCTGATACCCGGGATACCGTTGACAGCCTGCTCCAGCGGCTCTGTTATCTGGGTCTCAATCACGTCAGCATTTGCCCCGGTAAAGGTTGTTGACACCGAGACAAAAGGCTGATCAACGCTGGGATAATCACGTACTCCCAGAAAGCTATAGCCGATAAACCCGATAATAATGATAAAAACATTCATCACTATGGTCAAAACCGGCCTTTGTATGCTAATTGAGGATAAACTCATATTGTATTTGTTGATTACGCGCTAATGGTAGCGCGTAAATAATTAAAAACCTGTGCCTTGCAGGGAAACAGGCATCCCTGAACGCAACTGCAAAATTCCACTGGTGATAACCGTATCGCCGGCAGCCAGACCCTCAGTCACTGCTACCGTCTTTTCGCTACGACGACCGGTACGCACATTGATAAGCTCGGCCTTGCCACCGCGGTAAACATAGAGCTGATCGCCGTCCATCTGCGGAATAATGGCCTCACTAGGCACTTGAAGTACGTCCAAATCGCGACTTATTATAATTCTCAAATCAGCAAACATACCCGGCAAGAGGCGGTAATCCTTATTGGGATATAAGGCACGCAGCATAAGTGAACGTGTTCGCTCGTCAACAGAGGGCTCAATAGCATATACTTCTGCATAAAAATCTTCGCTGTAGCCGGCAACATTAAAGACTACTTGCCTGCCCTGAAGCCTGTCTGATTGATAACGCTCAGGTACGGAAAATTCCAGACGAAGAGGTGATGCTTTTACAAGACGGGCAATAGGCTGCCCGGGCTGAAGATAAGTGCCGGGACTAACGCCGCGGAAGCCAATTACTCCATCGAAAGGAGCCCGTATCTGCATTTTCGAAATGCGGGTATTAAGTAGCGTGAGTTCCGATTCTATAACCAGCATATCGGTCTGAACCTTATCAAAGGCTTCACGACTGATAGCCTCCTTTTCCAGGAGTACTCTCTGACGCTCCAAAGTTTGAGAAATAAGCTCCTTTTGGTGGATGGCTTTGTCGCGCTGGGCCTGTAGCTCTGCATCATCAATGCTGACTAACAAATCACCTTGCTTTACACGAGTGCCTTCATCAAAGTGAATACTGCGAACCATACCGGAAATTTCGGTGGTAACGAAAAGCTCCTCACTGGCTACCAGGGTTCCGGCGGCCTTCAAAACATTGTCCATAGTGTCGGGCTGAACTATCACCGCACTCACCGGGAGAGCTCCTCCGCCTCCCTGCGCTACAGCATTACTGCTATCTTTTGATGAAAACCAAGCCAAGCGGGGCAGTACCAATACGGCTATCAGAATTAGCAGACCCCCTGCCGACAGGCTGCGTTTTAGCGACTTCTTCATAAATATCTTAAGCGATTAATGAATTTCACACCATCCTCACAAGTTTTATTAACAAGTGAACAGGCTTTTAGTTTGGGCAATCACTTGCTAAGACGCCCGGCAAACCCTTTGGTTTAAAACACTAATACTTAAAAAAACTTAAAGAAACACCTTGAATAAAGAATACGTTATCTCTTAGCTAAGTACTATTTCAAAACAGGCTAATTCATTGTCTGCTTCAAATTTTTCTAGATCAGAGTAATTTCTAACCAGGACATCTAAAATTGCAGTGATTTTAAGATTTCCGGTACGAAGCCATATAATTTTCGGAGGAAAGCCAAATAAAATACTTAAATCATTAAAATCAGAATCCTGAGTTACAATTGTAAAATTGTGCAATCCGGCATAATCCCAAATCTGCCTATCAAAAGCGTTAACAAGACCTTCGGCTTTCACTGTTGTTGAACCTGAGAACTGCTTTGGCAAAAGATTCAAAATCTATTTTACCCCTGACCAAAACATCAGCCAAGGCCTATCGTATCCCTGCCCTGCCTTCTAATACATATCCAAATAAAATAGCTTGTTTATTTCTGCATCCTAAATACACACAAGCCACAGTTCCAGCCTGCTCCAAGAATAAGCAGGCTAAGATCTTCTACCTTTTTATTAAATCCGCCTCATAAGGAAAAATATCCATCAAAGGACTTTCGTTAATGCCATTGACCTCAAAGTCTATTGTCATACCATCGAGAGCCTTCATCAAATTATCATAGGCATCCTTAAGGTCATTGCCCATAACAAGCATGGTATTGCTAACCTTTTTCTCTTTGCCGGCGCCTTCATCCAGAGCCACATAGCTTACCTTGCACTTAAACCATCTGTCAGCATTCTCGAAAGGGAAAATATCAGCATAATTTGCCTTGCTAATATTGCTTACCATAAACTCACCTCTTATCATTTGCTCAAGCTCTTTATGAATTCGGTTTTCAGCCTCGGTAAACGAAACAGCATCAACCAAATAAGGCTCACTCACTTTTTTCTCCCTGCCCGAAGCCTCATCAATCTTTAGGTACTTTACTTTACACTCAAACCAGGTATGCATTTCTTAAATTTTTAAATTGAACGACAAATATAACAATCACTAGTCAATGATGAATTATTAAAGTTCACCTTTTCCTTTTCTCTTTTTACTATTTTCACTCCTGACTCCTTAACGCTAAGCGCTAACTAGCTAAGTTGCTATCCTGCTTTACTCCACCCTCTATTATCTTTCTCTCCCCCGTACGTGTATCCGTCTTCTGAATTGTCCTACTATTGAGTGACCCTTAAACAACACACGTTTTTATAGAATAGACATAAAATATAGTAAGATGAACGATAGAATGATTCGCCGAAATCTTTACAGAGTACTTAGAAAGACTGGCGTGCCGAGAGAGAGGATTGCAGCAGATGCTTCTTATGAAAATGATATGTTGATGGACGCCACAGACATGACTTGTTTCTTTTTCTATCTTGAAACAAAGTTCAATCTGGCAATAGAAAACGAGACATTGCCAAAAATCGATTCAGTGCAATCAACTATCAACTACCTGCAACAGCGCTGCGCTTAATAAGCAGCAATAATAAGGCTACCGGTCGATAAGACTCGTGCAGCTAATGAGTTGAAACGTATTAATCCCGGACTGATTATATCAGCCCGGGATTGTTGTTTTAACTGAAAGGCCCAAGTTTCAGGCATAATAGCAAATTGAGTGGTTTTGACATCAAGGCCAATGACAACACCCTATTTGCAGACATTAAAAATAAGCACAACACAATGAATAGTAGCGCCGCAGAAGCCCTTTTTCAAAAATTAGCTCGGTTTGCAGACGACTACAAACAAGCAAAATGTTATTGGGTACAAATTTTAGCTAAGGGAAGTTTTAACGAACACTGGACAGGGGATATCAACGGTAAAGAATATAGCCACAGTAGAGTTTATAAGATATCGGGTGACCAATTCTATTCACTATTGTCCGGAAACGAAAATGCTCTTTATGACTTATATAAAGCCTTGCCTCTTGCAACAAACGACTTTTTGCAAAATTTAGAGAAAAACCGAACAAAAACTATTAATACGGCTCTAACTGAAATAAAAGATCAAACTGATATTTCTGGGCGTTCTATACTTGACCAGATTACTTTCGAGAATTACAGTTACTATCTTGGGTTCAACAAGCTGTAATATTCGTTCAATAATTTAACAACTGAATATCCTATCTCTTGTCCCAGATTCACAGGAACAGCATTACCTATTTGTTTGTATTGTTGTGCCAAAGAACCTGAAAACTCCCAATCATCGGGAAAGGTCTGAATGCGTGCATACTCCCGTACAGTAAATGGTCGAGTTTCATCAGGGTGACATCTTTCGGTTTGTTTTTGAGCCGGGCTACAGGTAAGAGTGAGAGAAGGCTCATCCCAGCCAATTCTACGCGCCATTCCTGTTTTTCCACCACCAAGATAAAAGCTTCCCCCCATATATTCTTTTTGAACATCAAGGGGTAAATCACGCCAGTAACCTTTTTGAGGAATTAAGTCAAGGACTTTCTTTTTATAACCAGGATACTTTGCTCCATTTGATTTAGGAACATCACAATCGTAAAGTTCTCCTTTTTTAAGAGCATCTTCTAAATTATAAATTTTTCTATGCGGTTTTGGATACGAGAAATTAATATCAATATCTTTTCTAACACCAACTAGAATTAAACGCTCTCTTTTTTGCGGCACTCTATAATTTATTGCTTTCAACACTTTCACAGGAGCAACATTATAACCAATCTCATCAAGAATAGAAATCATCCCTTGAAGTGTTTTCCCTTTTTCGTGACTTAAAAGACCCCGGACATTTTCACCTACACAAATAACATGGTTTACATCTTGAACTACTCTTGCAAATTCGTAAAAAAGAGTTCCTCTTGCGTCATTTAGACCTAACTTTTTATCGGCATAACTAAAAGCTTGACAAGGAAATCCACCCGTGACTACATCAACTTTATTCTTGTATTTTGTGAAATCAAAATCTTTAATGTCTCCTTCCAGAACATTCCAATTTTTCCTGTTTTTCCTAAGCGTTTCACAAGCCCATTTATCGATTTCATTAAGAGCAACACACTTTAGGCCGGCCTTTTCCAAACCAATCGCTAATCCGCCGGCACCGGAAAATAATTCTATTACCGTATATTCGTTTTCAGGCTCAACATAATTTGAAACATCATCCTCTATAAGCTCATCAAAAAGCCCTCCTAATAAAGCCTGAACATCTGTCTTTTTGTAAACTCTGTAATTGGAAACAGGCTCTCGAACAGCATTAAGAATACCTTCTTTGTCCCATCTTCGTAGGGTTTCCTTACTTTTACCTATAATTTCAGCTGCTTCTGCTAATGTGAAACAGTCTTTCATGTAACCAAATTATCAAACCTTATACAATGGTTACAAATATCGAGAGAATTTTGAAACAAATAATAATAAAATAAAAAAATAAAACCGCCAAGAGCTAGTATGAATAATGACGGATTCTGATAGTTGCAGCCATCAAGATTGCAAAGCAATAGTACAGGAATTTTAAACTTTTCGCAGAATTTAGCCCAACTTTGACTCCATATAGTTGACTTAGATTTTTGTTGCTCTTAGCTTATCGTTGTCCCGCATCAGCCTCCCTCCTTTCAGCCAACTTTGTTCGCTCTCCCTTTCGACAATCACGGGCATTCGCTTTTTAGAGTTATGTATTTTGCTCATCAGCTCATTAGCCTCGGTGGTAATTATGGTGTAGGTATAACGTATTTCACCCGTAGATTTATCCACCCACTCACTCCAAAGACCCGCGAATGCAAAGACTTCATCGTTTGGGAAAGTGAGCTCATATTTTTGCTTTTGCCTGCCTTTTTCATCCATCCATTGCCATTCAAAAAAGCCATCAGCAATAATCAAACAACGCTTATTAACAACATTCCGGAATGAGGGTTTTTCGTGTATGCTTTCAATACGAGCGTTAAGAGTATTCTTTTTTATTGTATCATCTTTTGCCCAAAACGGAATCAGCCCCCAATGATAAAGTTTGATTATGTCGGGCTGTAAATTTGTGATGACGGGAGTCTTTGGGTGATTAAAACCATTATAAACTGCAGGGCTAAACGATGCCGGATCATCGAATTTAGCATTAAACCGATGTTCCAGTTCTTGTGCGCTTTTTGATATTTCGCTATGGAAACACATCGGCATAAAATTATACTTATTAGGCTTCTTCTGCAAGAGCAACAACAAAGTATCATCCAATCAGTCTGCTAAAATCCTTCAGGATTTATCTTTGCTGCTTGGTCAATTTGCTATAATGATGTCATCCCTTCAGGCTTAATACGTGCCGGAACCATTTAATTATGAGCATAATAAAAAAGGCAATACTAAATTTAATATCGTTTAGTTAAGATGCCATGTCTAAAATTGACTTTATGTTGTCGGGACTACTCCAGTATTTTAGTTCATAGTTCAGACAATTATAGAAAACAATCCCTGCTTGCTTTTAATGTATCCCATAATGTAAGCATATAACTC
>ENA-UOOK01002246-UOOK01002246.1-fermentation-metagenome-genome-assembly--contig:-NODE-2246-length-24151-cov-4.173473_pt1 | contig 24151 bp, 18 predicted proteins | sample MGYA00245777_ERZ724023 | MGnify/ENA primary metagenome ERZ724023 (study PRJEB28704, sample SAMN03018312) | fermentation metagenome | biome: anthropogenic terrestrial biome; feature: soil; material...
CTATCAGAAGAGCATGATACAGAGATAACTCAATGCAATTTCATACGATCCTCTGATCCAAATACGAAGGAGCCGGAGGCAGAGTGCTGTCCGATTGTTGCAGACGGAAGACGGGCTCTTCTAGAAAGAGTATACGAGAGGATACCGGTAACTGCATGGTCCATGCTGATAAGACGAGACTTCCTTTTGAAGAACGAACTGAGATTTCCCGAGGGAGGATACGCCGAGGATGTGGATTTCATATACCGCGCCTTTGAGAAGTGCCAGAGATACTGTTACTGCGGGAAACCGATGTACCTGTATCTGGAGAACGAGAGCTCTGTATGTTTCTCCAAGCAGAATGAGCGCGGACAAGGTGAGATATCCACTTACGACGGGCTGTACGAGCACTTCCGGAGCGGTGACCCGGAATTCTACAAGATATTCAGAAGAAGGTCCGCCCTCATGAGAGTCCGCTCCGCTTCCCACATGGACTACGAGAACTTCGTTGCATACATAAAGAGCCGGGAATGCAGGGATATGATGAGGGCGGAGCTGAGCGATCCTCTGACGCCGGAGCATGTTTGGCTCAGGGTGTCGCCGACTTCTTATTACATAGCGATAAAGATATTCCTTAAGTTCATCTACTACAGGGAGAAGAGGATATTCGGCAGGAGGTTCCGGAGATGAGGGCTCTGATAACAGGCGGCGCGGGATTCATAGGCAGCCATCTTGCAGATCTCTTGCTCAGTGAAGGATGGACGGTCGTATCCGCTGATGTTTCGGAGAATATCAGGAACATCTCCCATCTGATCGGAAAGGAAGGATTCGAGCATGTGCGCATGGATGTCAATGACACTGCGGAACTGTGCGAAGCAGCGGAAGGGTGCGATATCATCTATCATATGGCTGCGAACTCCGACATAAGAGCCAGCGGGAAGAATCCGGATATAGATTTCAGGAATACCCTGATGACCACACGATCCGTATTGGAGTGCATGAGGATGCACGGTCCGGGGAGACTGTTCTTCCCTTCCACTTCCGCCGTTTACGGGGATCGGGGCACCGAACTATTGAACGAGGAATTGGGGAACCCGGAACCGGTATCTTACTACGGGGCATGCAAGCTTGCATCGGAGGCTCTCATCTCAGCGTATACGCACATGAATTCCTTCTCCTCGGTGATCTTCAGATTCCCCAACGTTGCCGGTCCGAGGCTCACGCACGGCGTGATCTTCGATTTCATCGATAAACTTAGGAAGAATCCGGACAGGCTGGAGATACTCGGTGACGGTAACCAGGACAAGCAGTACGTCCACGTTCTCGATCTTGTACGTGGGATCGTCAAATTCACGGGTGATATGAGTACGGGGATCCGGACGTACAACATATCATCCGGCTCATCCGTCACCGTACGAAGGATCGCGGACATCGTATGCGAGGAGATGGGCGTCTCCCCCGAATATGTTTACACGGGAGGCAGAACAGGATGGAAAGGGGATGTCCCCTGCTTCAGATACGATACCGCGAAGGCGGAAAGGGAAGGCTGGGTCTATGAGCACGATTCGGAAGGAGCTGTGCGTGAGACCGTGAGGTCCGTACTGGGTTGATGCCATGGACATCGATTCCGTGATTGAGAAAATCGAAGAATATGAGTATGTTTCATTCGACGTTTTCGACACTTTGCTGCTGAGACCGTACGTAAAACCAACCGATCTGTTCCGGCACATGGAGATTAACGAGAATACACCGGGATTCGCTGATGCCCGCATCTCCGCCGAGAGAAGAGCCAGAACTAAGGATCGCCCCGAGGTTACGCTCTCGGACATATATGATGCGATGGACACGAAGTTCTCGCATATGATGGAGAAGGAGCTTGAGTACGAGGCTCAGGTACTGCAGCCGAACCCGGAGATGAAGAGGGTCTTCGATCTTACTCTGAGTAAAGGAAAAGTGGTGATCCTGCTGTCGGATATGTATCTCCCGTCCGCATTCATAGCGGACGTTCTCTCGAAGAGGGGATTCTCCGGGTACAGAAAGCTCTATGTTTCAAGCGATAACGGGAAGAGCAAATGCTTTGGTGACCTGTTCCGTCAGGCCCTTGGCGATCTGAATGTCCTGCCTTCGGAACTGCTGCACATAGGCGATGACGAACGTTCGGACGTCAGGACTCCGTCCGCCATGGGAATAGGCACCGCAAGATACGAAAAGGTCATGGAACGCTATCTCAGGGAGCACAAGCGTGAACGGAGATTCTACCTGAGGAAGAAGGACCTGGGCAGGTCCGTGATCGTTGGAATAGATGCTTTGAATTGGATATCCCGTAACGAATGGGACTACTGGCACAGTCTCGGTTACAGATACGGCGGTCCGGTGCTGACCGCTTTCGCTTCCTTCATAAACGATAATGCGGACGATAAGGAAGGAACGATACTCTTCATAGCCAGGGACGGGTGCGGTCCCCGGAGGGTTTACAATATGCTCTACGGGGATGTGGAGAACCGATACGTTTACGCCGCCAGGATATTCAACATCCTTCTGGGTCTCAACGGAAGGGACTACCCGGGATACGAGGAGCAGATAGTTGACCACTTCTCGGAGAAGGGATTGCTTCACGTCGGCGAGGACAGGAAGCGCTTCTTCTCCGAGAACCGTGATATGTTCGAGAAACTGATGGCCGATAAGCTGAACGCTTACGGTGAATACCTCTCAGGTAACGTCAACTCTGGCACAGTGTACGTGGTGGATGCCACCACTCAGAAGTTCTCTTCCCAGAGGCTTGTGGAAGCCGCATTGGGAAGGAATGCCGTAGGATTGTACTACACGATGCTTTCTCGTACTGACGTATGCGACTGCAGATCTTTCGTAAAGTACAGAAGAGTGCCTCTGGCATATACGAGGGTGGACGTTCCGGAGTTCCTTATGTCTTCCCCGGAACCTCCCGTCTCCGGTATGGATAACGGGAATCCCGTCTTCTCCGAGAACGTATCGGAAGAGGAGAGATTCAGGCTGGAGATAATGGATGCTGTCATGGAAGGCGAGGATGAATACGCCGGAGATGTGAAGAATGTGTTCGGTGCGTTGATCCCGAGAACCGAACCGGATACTGCAGAGGATTGGATAAGATCCATGACGGCCAACAGGACGGATGAGGATCTGGAACATCTGTCAGGACTGTTCTGGGCAAGTGATCCCGCCCATGACGAATATCACGGGATCGTCTTCTCTCCGAGGGATGCGGTCCCGTTCATTCTTAAGAAGGTCAGGGACCGTTATACAAGCCTCAGAAGAAGGATCGAATGAGCCAGCATACAAGAATCATCTTCTTTGTCCCCGTTGGTCGTAATATATGCGATCTAGAAATACACAATGTGGCTCTTTCATTATTTCATCGGGAGACAGATATAACTTAGATATCTTTAAATCGAGACTGGTCGGTTTCATATAGGCAGAGGTCGTCTTTTGAACGATGAAGAAAACCCTCTTAAGGAGCTGCTGAGGCAGATTAACAGATTCGTCGATGACTTAGAGCATTCCTTGAACGACAGGATCCGTCTCGACGTGGATTGCGATAATGTTATTCTGTGCGGGATGGGGGGCTCCGCCATATCCGGCGATGTGGTAGCGGATCTTTGCGTGGAAGTATCTGACATTCCGATAGAGGTGCTCAGATACCCGTCCCTGCCGGGATGGGTATCTAAAAGGACATTTGCCGTGGTGGCAAGCTATTCCGGCAATACTCATGAGACACTCAACATGTACAGGGAGATCGCAGGCACGGGGTGCCCTGTGGCCGTCATCTGCTCCGGCGGAGAGATCGAGAGGATCGCGAAGGAGCGGGGGGACTACCTTGTGAAGGTGCCCCCTGGCATACAGCCGCGCCAGTCCGTAGGTTTCATGATCGGCTACATCAGCAAGATGATGGACCTGGCCGCCGGGACGGACGTGGCCGGGATGATCAGGGATACGTTACCTCTTCTCAGAGAGTACAATGAACTGCTGAATGAGGATGACGGAAATAACCCGGCGATAATCATCTCTGAAGCGATCCACGGCAAGATACCGGTCATATGCATTGACGCGCCCGCCTCATCCGTAGCTATGAGGTGGCGCTCTCAGCTGGCGGAGAACTCCAAGATCTCGTCCTTCAGCTGGACCATGCCTGAGTTCAACCATAACGAGATCGTGGGATGGACGGAAACGCCCAGGGAGGAGCTGTTGCCTATTCTGCTGATGCCCAATGTGCATCCGGAATGCATGAACGGGATACCGGAGTCCACTAACGCTACGTTGGAGAAGAACGGCGTGCCCTTCTATCAGGTGACGATGGATGGCAGGAACAGGACCGAATACTTCCTGAAGGCCTTGATGCTGGGGGATCATGTTTCCTACCGTTTGGCTAAGCTTAGGGGTGTGAATCCGATAGAGGTGAAGCCCATCGTCTCCCTGAAGAAGGAGATGGAGAATAATATGAAAACGGGCGTGAAACAGCGCGTTCCGGATCTTTGATCAGCGGATGCCGCATTCGCATCTTATCCGTACGTAATAGCTGCTCTTCTTATCGCAGACGATCTCTTTCAACTTATCTGGCGTGATGTATCCCTTCTCCAAAGCTATCTTCTCCGGGCAGGATATCTTCCCGCCGGCCTGCTCTATGTTGTATACGAAAACACTTGCCGATAACAGCGATTCGTGGGTGCCGGCATCGAACCATACGGAATCGCCGTCAAGTTGTCTTGCTTTCAGCTTCCCGTCCCTAAGATAGATGTTATTGAGATCCGTTATCTCCAGCTCACCGCGTGGAGAGGGTTTCAGTGTTTTAGCGTGTTCCGAGACGTTGCCGTCGTATATGTACAGGCCCACCGCCGCAGTATTCGATTTCGGGACGGTGGGTTTCTCCTCTATCGATATTACGTTGAAGTTCTCATCAAAATCGATTACTCCGAAGCGTTCCGGGTCCGGGACGTCGATCCCGAATACGGTTGCGCCTTCGTTATCCGCTATGGATTCTTTCAAAGATGATTCGATGGTCCTGCTGTGGAAGATGTTGTCCCCGAGTATCAGTATGACGCCTTCTCCGTCGATGAATTTCTCCCCTATAAGGAACGCGTCGGCTATTCCCCGGGGAACGTCTTGGACGGCGTAGCTTATTCTTATGCCGAGATCGGAGCCGTTACCCAGTAGCCTCTTGAATCCTTCTTGGTCACGACGGCTTGTGATTATCAGAATATCTTTAACGCCGGCCTGTAGCAAAGTGGATAAAGGGAAGAAGATCATCGGCCTGTCGTAAATGGGCAAAAGACATTTTGGGACCGGTACCGTGGCCGGATAGAGCCTCGTGCCCAGGCCTCCGGCCAGGATTATACCTTTCATGAATAGCGAACCTTCATTTGGATATTAATCTCTAATCATGTTCATGCTCACGTTATAACTCGGTTTTAACACTTATGAAAAATAACTGGTACGGCTTCTGTTGGTGTTGTCATCCCTGGATACACGGTCGGCATTCTCTTTTATGCCGGTTCGGAGTCAATGACAATCTGTCAATATCCATCTGGTCGTCTTTGGTGTCAGAACAGGCCTTCGACTTCAGCAGATCCGAAGATAGGATGCACAGAACGGCCGACAAGTACACGATGATAGGAAGGTCTTTCATCATATTCGTCGCGCTCATTATGAAGTGCGAGCTCTGCGCGGAGATAAGAGAATCTAACCGTCGCGAGATTTCCGTAGGGGGGTGCTCGGACATCTCAACTCCATCAATTGTCTGAGCTACGGATCATCTTCCGCCCTGTCTAAGATTACTAAGAGGTGTAGAAAGATCTACGGACTGTTCAAGGTGGATGTCCCAAGAAACCTATATCGAACCAGGAAGTGTGCGACATCATGAAGCTCATAGAGCCCAAGGGGCGAGGGGGCCGGACCACGACTAGTCGCACACGCATGCATGCGTGTGCGAAGCGTTCCAACCCTATTACTCACATGCGCAGAATTTCGGTTAAATAAAATAGGATAATCGATTCGCGATGAGTTTAACATTATATTCCATCACAATTCAGCAGGTATCATTCTCTCTTTATGATATTTCTGCCGATTTAAGAACCTCAGTTTATTAAAAAATATCGATACTTCTGGCAATTTGAATCCGAAAGGAATGCATTCAGCATATTTGTATGGTGTGAACCATATTATACACTCTATTTCAGAGTTATCAAACGCCTCTAAAAAATCATCATCAAAAAACCAAAAATGGGGGCAGCCACGATATGTCAAACCACAACAGTGTTCATCATACGCTATATCCGATTCAAAATACCCGCTAGATTCATCAAATATGAGGAAAACAAGATTTTTACATTCAGGATGATTTTTTCTATACTGTGGAATTTTTGATATATGGCTTTCGAGGACGCGTCTAAAATTAGCAAGATATCTATCATAACTGTGATCCTCTTTGGTCGGTAGACCAGTATTTCCAATAATCATTATGGGAACATCAGAAAATTTTTCAAACAAACTAGATTTTTTCAATTCGTTAAAAATTTGGGATGTTTTGGCGGTTGTGTGGTTTATGATTTTTCCATCAGAGTTTTCAAATGCATGATCATCTACGCGCATAATCTCCAACATTGTGCCGAGTGTGTCGCTATAGAAATCCGGAGTCTTATCTGCTTTACCAGATGTGTCCTTCCATTCAGAAATGTGAGCATCGTAGACGTCAGAAAAAACCTTCATAAGGTCTGGGCGTTCGCATAGTAATTTGTCTTGAGTAAAGAGTATTGCTTTCTTTTCAACATTCCTCAATCGTAATAGAATGTTGCTTTCACTTTCAATTCGACAGCCTTGATTCAAGTTATATGCGACCTCTTTAAACATCCAGTGCTGATTCTTATATTTCGATTCCTCTAAGTTCTTTACGTACATAATGTGGTTGAGATGCCTCATATATGCACGATTTTTGTAGGATCGTTAATTACGATGGTTAAATTAGTATGTTTTCATAGTCAATGCCTGGATTCGATGGAACTGGATATGATATTTTGACAAAATGCAGACACTGGATGAAGGCAAAGTTGAATGATGGGATTCGGTAACGAGGCCTTCTACCTGGCTGAATCATAAGTTGGCGTCTTCCACGTAATCGAAATCGATTCCCCTGTCGCGCTCTATGTTAACGGCCACTGCGGTCTTCAGTCCCTTCGGTTTGATATCGTTCACCAATATCCGCTCCCCTGCAGGCAGGTTGAAAATCACGTAGTCGTATTCGATGCCGTTTTCTTTGAGGAACGATAAGGTCATCTCGCGGTATTCTTCCTTTCTTGCGGTTAGAATTATCAAAATATCTTTTTTGGGGATGCTTTTTATAAACTCTTCCGCTCCAGGCAGGAATGTGTCATACCCGTCTGCCAGGTGCCCGTTGTGCTTCACAACCGTGCCGTCAAGGTCTATCAGCCATGTCTTGCCTAACGTAGACAGTGTCAGTTTATCTTTTCTCACGTAAGACCTCCCCTATATGTCCTCCAGGGTGATTTCTCCTGAAAGCTTCTAAGGTCACCCCGAGACGGTCCGCCACCATTATGACGAGGCCCTGAAGAATTATCAGATTGAGCGTTGTGGAATTGTTCGGGACTATGTCCCATTTATCTCCTTCGTTATCCAGCTCCAAGACCAGAACGTTATCGGCTGCTACAGCCAGAGAGCTGTCCGATACGAAAGTTACCGCCCAGATTATTATGTTACGTTTCTTGAGATGTTCTAGCAGATAGAGGGATTCGGCAGTCTCTCCGCTTTTCGATAAAACGATAACAAGGTCCCCATCGCAGACGGCGCCCAGATCGCCGTGTACGGCGGTGTTTGTATGTAAAAATGCGGCATTCAGACCGAAAGACAGCATCGTTCCGACGAACTTGTCGCATATAGGCACGTTCTTGCCAAGTCCTGTGGCAATAAGTTTTTTGCCATTTTTTAAAACGGACACAGAATCTTCAATAAGCTTCTCAAATACCTTTTCATCCATTTTCTCTATGGATGAATTGATGGTTTCCAATACGCCACGGAAATAATCTTTCATAATACATCTTCCAAATAATATAGGCCGTTATAAAAAGCACCACACACAGAGTCGTAATCGTTCCAGGCATAGGTGGTCAGCGACAACCATATAATCGCATGTATCAGTCGGATATCCTCGATAGATGTGTCCTCCGGAAGATTCTCGATGAACGCGCTTTCGACATCTCTCCATCCATTCGTCTCGATGTCGAGCCATACATTATCTTTTCCAATCTTGAGCTCGAACTTTCCTAGATTGAATTTACCGTAATCCCCGACAACAGAATAATACAGTTTCGCCCAGTCATAAGCCGGATCTCCCACAATTTCGGAGAATCCGAAATAGCCGCGCGGATCTATGAAGACGGGCTCTTTTCCGTTCCTAAGCATTATGTTCGAGAACGTGCAGTCACCATGGATGAGACAAAAATGCTTACAAGAGATCTGTTTTAATCTTTCACGTAGCTCATCAAGATGGAAGAACACGTTCCTGCATCTTTTGCCGTTGACAACCAGGTGTGAGTCGTTGGCGAACGGCACGAGATTCCGTATCTTGTTAAGGCGATCTACGGTCTTCTTATAGTATGCTTCATACATGCTAAATGGATCTATGAGAGAAAGATTGTAAGTGTGCAGAGACTTAAGAGAGTCCATGATACGGACTAAAATTTCTTTACGCTTATCGTACGTGAAACTGTAAGCTGATACGTTTTCTCCCTCAATGCGTTCCATTGTCAGCGGATCGAAATTGTATATTTTGGGGATCGCCACATCATAATCAGAAACGTGTCTGTACCACGCTGTCTCTCTGACGGCTAATTTCTTTCCCTGTTCGTCTATACCTTCTTTAACCACCAATCCGTCCTCAATGCGCATGGAGTTGAACGGTCTGCATTTTCCTGCCTCAGGAGAGATTATCTTCTCTTCAAGTCCATATTCTGCGCTTCCAATCAATTCAACTCTTTCAAAACGTAAATTCTTCAACTGGAGCCATCTTACGAATTCTCCTTCGCACGGAACCCCGTCTAATTTTGATTTATCCGAAAAAACGAACAATCCTGCAACGCCGTACTTCTCGGAAGGTTCTTCTGTTAACGTTCCATCCTTGCAACTCCATCTGCATTCAAATTTTCCAGATGTGCCTATCAAATCTTTGTCGGTGTCCGAAATTTTGAAATCCTCCCCTAATACCAGATCGGACCATATCAGCATAATTTTCTTATCGGGCGGAATCAGTTCAAGGGCGTTAGATATACCCGAGCACGTGCCCTTACAGCCATCCGTACCGACCGTAACGTATCGGACATCGCAGAATGTATCCAGATAACGGTCAAGGACTTCTTTCAGATAATCGCCTATTATGATATATTTAGAATTCGGATATTTTCTGAACAGATGGAAGATCATAGGCAGATTCCCTACAGAGACTATCGCCTTCGGTTTGTTTGCAGTATGTCGCTTTAGGCGAGTACCCTTGCCACCGGCCTGGATTATAATATATTCGGGGATGGTCATCTGATGGGTATGTGGCATTTCCGTATTAAATTATGAGGTGACACACAATCGTATTTACGAATCAAATCTTTGAAGTACATAAGTCATGACTTCGACACCTTCTTGTTGAATCGACGATCTTGCATAACCTTAGCTACAATACATCCGCATTCTACGGTCAATCACATCTTTCAGCAACAGCAACGGGCCCTATGCCGTCCAGGTATCCGAACTCCTTCTCCGCCGAACCATCGGATCCGCTGAACGATATCACATCATTATCGCAATGGTATTCCAGCGCCACGTCCTAAATATCATTGCGTACCCGTTTTACCGTACGGTACGCTCCGTTGTTCTTCCTGAGCATCGCATCCATGATGCCAGATGCCAGTATTACTATGCCGATGACGAACAGCAGCGCATTAGCACGTGAAGGCATTTGGACGTACGCTGTGTCCACACCCATGCCTGATTTCATCAGGCGATAGGTGTGCTCGACCTTGTACTGATTGAGGTACATTTTGAGCACTTTGTCCGTCTTTGTTCCGTCCCTGGAATCATCGGCATCCTCGTTACATGTGAACTATTGCTTCTTTTCGAAAAAACTGATGAAATTTGAAATTAGGGGCGCCGACATCGTCATCGCAGCATCGAAGCCGGGACCCGGGACGATTCCGCCGGAATTCTGCATCACTGTAGACCCTGTTCATGTTTCCAAAATTCTAAATTCACAGAACCTTTATTATTTGAAATAAACATACGTGCTTTATCCGAGTGTTTTTATGACAGACCAAAAAATAGAGTCTTTTGACTTATTAATTCGGCTTGCAAATGAAGGTGACCGCGAATCCATGGTTAAACTTGGTCGTTTATACCTCCAGAAAGAATATTACGATAAAAATAAAAGTAAAAAATGGCTGAAAAAATCAATAGATTGTGGGGCTTTGTGGGCTAGGCATGATTATGCGGACGCAATTTTGGATAATGAAACACAAAATGCGTTGAGCATTTATTCCGAGCTTGCAAATGAAGGGGATTCCGTTGCTATGGTTAAACTTGGTCGTTTTTATTATAGTGCCAATAATCATCTAACTAGGAATATTAATAAAACAATAAAATGGCTAAAATTAGGATATGAAAACGGAGCGACGTGGATTTGTAAAGAACTTATTTTAAGACTTTTGGAAAGATCCCTGCCAGAGGATTTAAAATACGCTTATGAAATTGTTTCCACAAGCGCCTCTGAAACAACTGACGAATTTTATCATAAACTCTTAGTTAAAATGTATTGGAACGGCGAGGGGGTAAACAAAAATCGAAAACATGCAAAAAAATTAATGAAACAATACGATTGTTACAGAAGGAGCTTCCCCATTAAACCCTTTCATTATTTCAATGAAAAAATTTTTTTGTTTGATAATATAATTTTGATTGCTGATTCAGATGATTTATTGAATAAATACTTGATATGCGCTTGTTTACAAAACAATATTGAGTTGTTTGGGTATGTCAATATGGAAGTTTGTAAAAATTTTTCATATCACATAGATCAAATCGATGTTTGTGATCTAAAACATCTTGATAATTATGCGATAATAACTACTAAAGATAATGTAGAAAAATATAGTAAATATTTTCAAGAATGCGTATTTTTTACAGAATTCGATGAATCTTTTGACAACGACAAAGTTTTTCCACTATATTCCAGAAATGATGAAATAAAAAACACCGATCAAATAATAATGGTTGGTTGTGAAAACGAAATTGGCGAGCCAGTTGATAAAAAATCAACTCATAAATATATGACTTATAGTGAAATAAAAAATCTTTCAGAAGAAGACAAGCAGAATTTTAAATTTATAGTATCTTCCTACGATTTTATAAAGGCGAAGAGGAACCTTACTTCATTTGGCGTCTCAATCTCTTCTATATTTGTAAATTACATTTTGTTAAATAAGAAGACAAATATTGTTAATGAAACTAATTGTATTCATTATGATAAAATTACTGAGGGGTATTTTGTTGGTGAAAAGATATACAACACCTTATCCAGTGGTTATTTTTTCTATCTGTTGTCTTCGAGAGATGGTATGGGTGATGAATATAAGCAGCTCACACGCCTAAGTTCTTATAAAAAATATAATCAGAAAAATACGAAGGTCATAGTTTCTGAAAAAAGCAAGGATTTGTTGGATTTGTTTTCGTATGAAGGTATCGTATTATCTAATGAGCACATTGCTTCGCTAAGAATGTATATTAGAATTACTCAAAAATTTGATAGTTCTATATTATTAATCGGGGATTGGACAGGAATAAATCGATGTACGCCCCCCCTGGATCCCGTATCTGGGCGTCCGGCTAATGATTCGCCATCTTGGATAGAGCACCCATTAAAAATTCCACCATGTACAATATATGATTCGATAAATTATCCAAATTATCCTGTCAGTATTAACAAAAATGAAATATTAAATTCTGTTCTGATTAACCCTTATGCAAAATTTTTGTATGGTAGCAGACCCCATCTTAAAAAAATCTTTATTGAAATTCTAAGTGAAGTGTCATTAAGATTGTCCAATCTGGGTTATAAGGTATATACAAACACTCCAGACTTGAAAAATCAACCCCCCCTGATACATACAAATCCTCTTTGTGTCAGTATTAGAGATTTGGTGGCGATTTGTAGGGATTTCAAGTATATTGTTTCTGTGCGTACAGGTTTTGCAGATGTCTTGATTTTAACAGACTGCAATTTGGGAGTGATTACTGATGATTCATTTGATATACTGGAACCCATAGCATATCTTAATAATCGTCCAAATTACAATGGATATAAATGGAAGGACAACAAAAAAGAACTTATAAACAAAATAATGGAAGACATTCTCGTTTCAATTCCACCTGCAAATACAGACTCGACTAATTAATATAGATTTTAACCAAAATCTGGTACTAATTGCTTTTTTATTTATCTGTAATGCGCAAAGCATTATTTTTTAACCATCTACACGAAACCGTGACTTCGACACCGGGATTAATTGTCTCTTTTAAGTGTCAAACCAGAAATAAGGATAATAATACTTTGAAGATCTTAGTACCACTACAGACGCGTCATTGATGAAACAAATAATCATATAAACGCGGGAGAGGTTAGTGACACGATGCGCAATAAACGCAAAAACGATGTTAATCTTGTGATATGGTGTTGTGAAAATCATCTGCTCCCAGACGATTCTGTAAAATATAGAAAAGAAATAAACGAACTGAAGAGGAACAACAAGCAAAACATTGCGCTGACTAACGACCCTCACGTTTTGGAAATACTTTCTTCCTCCAATGACCTTTTTATCGATGTGCTAAAATCCAAAGACAAATTATCGTCTATAGATGTGATATCTCAAAAATATATGATACAACCAAAAAGAATCGCAGTAATATATGATAGTAAAGAACCTTTCAAAATCGAGGATTACAATGTCATCAAGACCTCGGAAGTGATGCATCTGCTTGATATTGAACAAAATCAGAATACGTATGCATTGGAGTCTTTAGATGTCCTAAAATATAGAGAGAAAAGATTTGAATCGAGAGAAGAGGCCATTACGTTACTCAGGGAAATAAACAAGAAATATGATTTGCCCTGGGCAAGGCATGAATTGATTGATCTATTGGTACAGAGCAACAACCTTAAAGAGCATTCAGAGGCTTACGAAATATGCAAAGCATCATCAGTAAAAGATCCAGAAATGAAGTTTAAATTGGCGAGGATGTATAAATTGGGAATAGGCACAGATAAGGATATGAAAAATTACATGAGTAATTTGAAAGAATCGATGTTGAGCGGATCCAACAAGGCGAAATATGAATGGATCCGGAACGTAATCACTAATAGGACATCAGATGAATATGAGAATGCGGTAGAATTAATAGACGAAACCAACCCTCAACTCCGAGGATTCCTAGCCAAAATGTATAGTCTCGGATACGGTGTCAAGAAGGATCTAGATAAAGCGATAGAGCTCATGGAATCCTCTGGTGCGGATGGTGTTGGATGGGCAAGAAATGAATTGACCGACCTCCTGATTCAAAGGAATAGAGGTGATGATTTTAAACAAGCCTTCGAAAAATGTAGCGATTTCGCGTCTGAAGGAGACGTGTGGGCCAAAGGCAGACTTGCCCGAATGTACCGCAACGGTATCGGTACTGACAAGGATATGGATAAAGCAAAATCCCTTATGAGCGAAGCCGTTGTTGGCGGCGTTCCGTGGGCCAAGAATGAACTGGCGGAAATATTGAGGGAGGACATCAAATCCCAAATCCCGCAGAGCATAAGCAAACGGCTGTTTGATAGCACCGAGCAGGCGTTCGAAGAAATAGAGTCAATTTATGAAAAGAGCCCGGAATCTGCGAAGAGTATACTAATCGAGATTGAGGAATTGAACAAAATGATAATGAATCCGGACATAAAGGCAAATCTTATCAAACAAAAAGTCATGTCCGATGAAAATTCTGCTAAAGCATTAAATGACCTTATCAATCTCGCTCTCAGTGGTAACAAAACTGCTAGTAAAATGCTTGGAACTCTTTATTATGAAGGTGACAAAGTGGATAAGAATCTAGATTTTGCAATAACTTATACTCGATTATCCTTGAAAGATAAAACCGGTAGGGAAGTGAATAAACTAACCGATCTTCTTATGGAACGAGGCAATGACGAAGATCTAACAGAAGCATTTGAAATCTGTCTAAGATCTTCTCAGGAAGGGGATGCATGGTCCACTGCAAGATTAGGTAGGATGTACAAGATCGGAAAAGGCGTTGAGAAGAATATGGATAAAGCCATAGAATATTTCAGAACTGCATCCGACGCAGGTGTTCCATGGGCAAAGGATGAGCTTAAATGGCTTCTTGGAAGGAGAGATGCTGAACAAGACGTCAAAGAGTTAAAAAAAATGAAATGATATCGTGACCTCTGTATCCGTAATCGTGCCGGTATACAATAAAGCGCAATATATCGGTGAATGTCTAAACACCATTATCGGACAAACGCTCAAAGATGTTGAGATTTTGTGTATCGATGATGGTTCTACAGATGATTCTGTAAAGATAATAAGAGATTATGCGAAGCGCAATAAAAATATAATGTTGATATGTAAAGAAAACACAGGTGTTGGAGAAACACGGAATATCGGTATTGAAAAAGCTACAGGTAAGTATATATGTTTCATAGATCCGGATGATTATTACCCCGATTCAACTATTCTTAAAACTCTTTATGATTTGGCAGAGCAAAAAAAAGTTCAAATATGCGGGGGATCCTTTAGTAGTATCAGAGAGAATCAGATATTTACAGACTATAGTTATCCTTCCGAGGGGTATAAATTTTTAAAAGAAGGTTTTGTTAATTATGTGGACTATCAGTTCGATTATGGTTTCCAGAGATTTATTTATCAAAGAGACTTAATTTTGAAAAATAATATTTGTTTTCCGAATTATATTCGATACCAAGATCCCCCGTTTTTCGTGTCTTGCATGATTTTTGCCGGAATTTTTTATGCAATACCGATGGTAACTTACTGTTATCGAGAAGCTTACAAGAAAATAAATTGGGACCTATCTAAAAAAATAGACAATTTAAACGGAATGTTAGATTGTATAAAAATAGCTGATGCTAACAACCTTTACAAATTAAAAGAAAGGATATTTTTCCGAATTACATCAGATTATTATAAAAACATCATTGTGCGAAACGGCAGTAGATATGAGTTCATTGTTATTTTAGGAATACTTGAAAAAATGAGTCGATATATTGGGGCTGGTTCCAAGTATAATGACAAATTCTCTCAACTATTTTACGAGATTTCAAAGAAAATAAAAAAAGAAGATACGTGTAGGCCGACAATATCTGTTATAATACCTGTATACAATGTCGAAAAATATATCGGTCCGTGTCTGGACAGCGTCCTTACTCAAGAATTGAATGATATTCAGATTATCTGCGTTGATGATGGAACGGAAGACAAAAGTGGAGATATCTGTGAAAGATATGCTAATATCGATTCTCGGGTAACTGTCATTCACAGATTCAATGGTGGGCTGTCACGAGCCAGAAACACCGGTGCAGACTTTGCTGACGGGGAGTACCTCTATTTTCTTGACAGTGACGATATGTTAAAAAATGGAGCTTTACAAAAGATATATGAAGAAATGAAGATGGGAGACTTAGACGCTTTGTTCTTCGATGCTGAAACATTATTTGAATCTGAAACATCTGGTAAATATAAGAGAGATTTCAAAAATACATATTCTGGGAGAATGGGCACAACAGATGTGATTTCTGGCATAAATCTTCTAAACAGAATGATTAAGAATGATGCCTATAGGTCCCCTGTACAATTATCAGCGGTTAGTAAAAAATTTTATGTCTCCAGGGGTTTAGAATGTTACCCTGGCATTTTACACGAAGACAATCTTTACACATTGGAAGTTCTGGTCTATGCGGATCGAGCAAAATATCTTGCAGAAAAACTCTATATACGCAGAATTAGAGAAGATTCGATAATGACCTCGAAAAAATCTTTTAAGAATTTCTACGGATACTTTAAGTGCTACACTAAAATGAATGAAATGATTCAAAAATGTGACGTTTCTGAGACTGTTGAACCGATTTTGTTTATAAAAAATAAAAATAAAAAGTCTGCTAATGTAGTATTTGAGCACTTGTCTATTATTGAAAGGAACAAAATTAATGACTTAAGCATCCAGGACAGGACCCTGATGGCATTAGATCCCCCGTTTGACATTCCTTTTGAATGGAATTGTGTGCCACTTTTAACATTGATAACTATTTCCGAAGAAATAAAACAATACGACCTCCAACAATCAGTATGGGATCTGGAATGCTTTTTTGTTAAGGGTTCTTTCAATTTTCATGAATCTCAAATACATTCAAGGGAAATTAATAATCTGATAAGTAAGATAAGAAGCAAATATGTTATTTTGGTAAATCAGGAAATAAAATCCAAGACATTTGTTGCTAACGTTCTCAAAATTTCTGAAAATATACAGCCTACACGATTTTCTTTTGTGACCGTGGATGGTGTGCGCGCATTGGTTTTCATAAACAATGTGAGCAAAGGCGAATTATTAAAATCCAATCTTTTCGTTGTTGAACAAAAGAAAACTGATACAGATCTACTTTTCCCATTTAAATGGCTAAAGAAAATTACTTTGCGTATAATCCAAAAAATAAAAAAAGATGTTCCAAAAATAGACTTTAGGTTACAAATAAAATAGGATTTCTGGATGGTAACCATCCATCGACAATTTAAGAGATCCCCAAACTACGCCGTGCAATGAATGATATTGAGGCAATGTTCTGAAACCTAAAGCATTGAATAGGTTGGAACCAGGCTAGATGTACATCCTAGAACGGTCAAAGGATATGTGCTCATAACTCTCTGGCCTGATTCAGTATATTCATGGTCCGTTTCCCTTACCATGAGTTCAAATCGAAGACAGTGAAATCTATGTACGAGGCGCTATTCTCGTTATCAGTTAGTATTTCTATGAAGAAGGACATAGTGAAGAAACCTATTTTCAACTACTTGGAAGTGTGGTGTGGCTTCTTTGGTACAGAAGGGGCTTCGTTCCCGGCACCGAAGATGGCCGGACATCAATAGATTGTTATTGATCCAGAATCGACATAAACAAGAGCACGGACCACAAATCTGAAGACGATAATGATGGCGAACACTGAGTCAATTTTCTCGTGCACGCGTCGACCCTGAGTTTTAATGTGTTTTGAAATTTTTTACAGATGTCGGCATAAACGCCAAAATGCAGAGCCGCATTTTTTTCGGGACCGATTATATTTTTAAATTTGTCAGCATGTTCGTTTGTATAATTTCTCCAATTTTTATGTCTGAAGGATTTATATTTCAACATCCACAAATTTATTTAAAGAATTTTTCATAGTGGATATGACAATTCAGGTGATGCGTTGTTCACAATCAGTTTACTTCAAATTTTTATTTAATAAAGGAGCAAAGGGGTTCCATACCTACGGCTCAAGATAATCTAGATTTCTGATAGCTATGTCTTGCTGTGCCAGCCCCATGCAGTTTTGATAATGTTGTCTATCGATGAATGAATGGGTTCCCAACCCAATATTTCTTTTGCTTTAGAACTATCTGCAACAAGCGAATCCGGATCTCCTGGGCGGCGACCTTCAAAAGACACGTTTATTTTTTTGCCAGTAATATCTTCTACTGCACTTATGAGTTCCAGAACTGTTATTCCCGTTCCAGTTCCTAGATTGAAGCAATCACTTTTTCCCCCCTTAGAAAGGTATTCAACCGCTTTAATATGGGCATCTGCGAGATCTGTAACATGGATATAATCTCTGATGCAAGAACCGTCACGTGTATTGTAATCTGTACCGAATATTGAGAATTTTTTTCTCATGCCCAACGCGTTCTGCAAGAGTATCGGAATTACGTGTGTTTCTGGTTCATGCGTCTCTCCAATCGAGCCGTCTGCATCTGCACCCGCGGCATTGAAGTATCTAAGACTGACATATTTTAACCCATATGCATTTCCATAATCATTCATCATTCGTTCAAATATTAGTTTTGTCCACCCATAAGGATTTACTGGCCATTGTTTTTCATTCTCACTAATGGGAATCTTTTCCGGTATTCCGTATGTGGCGCAAGAAGATGAAAATACAATCTTTCTAACCCCCGAGTCAATTATTGCGTCCAAAAAGGTCTTGCTTTTGATTACGTTGTTCTCATAATATCTTTTTGGGTCTGAAATGGATTCACTAACTTCTATCAAGGATGCAAAATTAATAACAGCATCGATTTCATTAGATTCGAGCAATTCGGTTACGCTTTCAGCATTTCCGATATCTCCGATTATATAATTTACATTTTTCAGAGACATCGTGTACTCATTAAACTGGTTATCTAGTATGGTAACTGCATATCCGTTATCAATCAACTCTTTAACAGTATGGGATCCTATATATCCCGCACCACCTGCGACTAAGATGTTTTTACTTGGCGTCGATGCGTCTTTCATCTAAGTTTATCTCCAAATCAACACTAATTAAAAAGGAGATAGTAAATAAATCATTATAAACTATTCTAAAGGTTTGTAAAAGAATTGAAAATGCGCACCATCTTGAATATAATGGAGAAATAATTTAGAAAAACTTTGTCTGAAGACGGCCCTTTTCTACCAGAATCTTAAGACGTCTAATTTATTAAGGCAATATGAAGCTATAGAGAAGAAATTATTAATGGGTTAGGTAGTCATTAAAAAATAATTTCTATATACGAACCTATTACTGAAGCAATTAAAGTATTCCTTGGTGATTTATGGAGCATCTTCCTTTGATATCAATAATATTGGTAACTTGTGGCAGACCCATTTCGTTTCTTAAACGATCGTTAAACAGCATAATTTCTCAAACTTATGAAAATTTTCAGGTGACTATTGTTGATTCCAACACGGATTCAAATACCTCGTGTTTGATATCAGAATATATCAATTCTTTAGATCGAATAAAAATGCAGCTTATTAGATTGCCCGGAGCATCTAACAATCTAGCTCGCAACACGGGATTCAAAGCATCTAAAGGAGACTACGTCGCATTCTTAGATGATGATGATGAGTGGGCCCCAGATAAATTAGAAAAACAGGTAAAACTGTTCGAAGAAAATACCTCAATCGTTTATTCAAACTATCATATAATAAATGATAAAGGCAAGAAAGATCTGTTCTTTCCAGATATATTAAAAAAAGATAATCTAAAAGTTGAGATACTAGGAGAAAACGTTATAGGATGCACATCTATGCCCCTGATATCTTCTAAAACGTTCATCGAAGTAGGAGGATTCGATGAATCTTTCAAAGCAAACCAGGATTGGGACCTTTGGATTCGTATTCTACAAAAAAATAACGCAGTGTATTCTTCCACAATTGCAGGCGTCAAACATTACACTCAAGACAGTATAAGCAACAATAAATACAGAAGAATTAGTGGATGGATTCATTTATTTATGAAACATGCTGGAAAATATGCGAAGAACAGAGAACAGCTAACAAAGGCAACGGGTTTCTTCGCAGGAGAGATGCTCAATAAAAAGATATATCTTGTGGGAATGGCCGCCCTTATTTTTCATTTCGTGTCAAAGGGTATACACTCACGAAAAAAAAGAACAACTCAATCCCTATTGTAGACATCCCTTGAATAGACCTTCTGTGAAACATCGATTAGCTCTTTCGAGATGCGATTCGCAACAATAACGTCTGAAATTTTCTTGAATCTGTCAAGATCATTTATAACGTGATAATCGCCATAATAATCATCCTTAAGTGCGGGCTCGTACACTACAATCTTAAAACCTCTGTTCCGGAGCAGCCTTATCACATCAACAATACTTGCTTTGCGATCATTATCAGAGCCTGTTTTCATGTTCAGTCTGAAGGCACCTATAGTTGCATTATCGGTTGATGCCATACTCGCGATTCTGTCCGCAATGAATCTTTTACGACTGTCGTTGGATTCCACTACTGCAGATATGAGAATGTGGGGGATGGTCCCATAGCTTGAACGTAGCTGCATCGTATCCTTTGGGAGACAGTATCCTCCATAACCGAAAGACGGATTGTTATAATAGTCTCCTATTCTAGGATCTAACGACACCCCTCGTATGACGTCTCCCGAATTCAAATTGTTGACTTCGACGAATGAATCCAACTCGTTGAAAAATGCCACTCTCGTCGCTAAATAGGAGTTGGAGAACAGCTTAATTGACTCTGCTTCAGTAGATCCGGTAATCATAACAGCAACATCGTCTTTTAGAGAACTGTTTTTCATGATCTCAGCGAAACGTTCTGCTTCTTTCTTATCTTCTATAGGGGATCCCACAACTATTCGGGATGGGTACAGGTTGTCATAGAGCGCGCGCCCCTCCCTTAAAAACTCGGGCGAGAACAGCAGATTGACTTTGTTTCTCTTTTGGCTAATGCTTGAAGTATACCCTATCGGTACAGTTGATTTTATCACAACCGTCGCACCTGGACATATGCGTTCGATGTTATCTAATGCGTCCTCTATGGAACGGGTATCAAAAGAATCTGTTTCAGAATTGTAATCGGTCGGTGTAGCTATGATGAAATAATCAGAACCCTCGCAATCACCATATTCTAATGTGGCTACAAGGTCTAAATTTCCCTCTGACAAATAACGCTCTATATCCTTGTCGGCTATCGGTGATTTGCCATTATTGATCAGGTCGACTTTTTCCGGGATAACATCCAACGTAACGACTTGATGCTTCCGGGAGAGCAATACGGATAGCGACAAGCCAACATATCCCGCGCCTATCGCCGATATCTTCATACTGTAGCGCATTAGTGTCACGATTATTAAATTATGCACAAAGTTTGTGCCATTCATACTTTTAGTTTCAACTTTGCATAATTTTTGATTTTTGAAAAATTACTATTCTCGCCCGGATGAATATGACTATGTATTCACATTTTCTGTTGTTATAGAGTCAACTTTAGTATTCACAAAGCTGGCATTATTATATCTCTTAATAACAATTCCGCAATTCAAAGATATATCAAAAAGAATACTCTAGATATGGTGCATCCGTTTAATAGAAACAATACTAAAATATAACAATATAAACCACGAAGATATCGATAATTTATCATATAAAAAGGAAATTTATGAATGGACAGTGCTTAATATCTGCGGTATTAGTAACATACAACAGACCTTTTTCTGTTCTTATGAGGTCGCTTAATAGTATTCTCAACCAAACTTATAAAAACATACAAATAACAATCGTCGACACAAGTACAGATCGAAACGTCTCTCATCAAATAACTGAATATATCAGTTCTTTGAACAAAACCAATTTGCAACTTATCTTATTGCCTGGAGTGCAGAACAATCGAGCTCGAAACATCGGTTTCAAAGCATCCAAAGGGAATTATATAGCATTCTTAGATGATGATGATGAGTGGGCTTCCGATAAATTGGAAAAACAACTGAAACTTTTTGAAGAAGGCGTGTCTATTGTCTATTCAAACTATTATACAATCGATGCCAATAACAACAAAAATGCATTCTTCCAGGATATACCCGACAACAATAACCTTAAATCGAAGATACTTGGAGAGAATGTGATAGGATGTACATCGATGCCTTTGATTTCCTCTAGAGCATTCATCGAAGCAGGAGGCTTCGATGAAACTCTTAGGGCTAACCAAGAGTGGGATCTTTGGATTCGGATCCTGCAAGATAATGATGCAATATACTCTCCTGTGATTGCAGGCATCAAACATAATTCTAAAAACAGCATCAGCAACAACAAATACAGAAGGGCTACGGGTTGGATTGGTCTGTTAATTAAGCACTCCGGAAAATATCAAAGGAACAGAGAACAACTGACCAAGGCGACGGGTTTCTTCGCAGGAGAGATGCTCAGCAAAAAGATGTACCTTACAGGAACTGCGGCCCTTGTCTTTCATTTCCTGTTAAGAGGAACGGGCCTCAAAAAATAGAGGATGACTTAATCTCTGTTGTAGACATCCCTTGAATAAACCTTCTGCGAAACATCCGCCAATTCTTTTGAGATGCGGTTCGCAACGATGACGTCTGAAATTTTCTTAAATCCGTGAAGATCTCTTATTACTTGGTAACCGCAATAACAATCATCCTTGAGGGATGGCTCGTACACGACGATCTTAAAACCTCTGTCCTTAAGCATCTTTATCACATCAATAATACTTGCCTTACGGTCATTATCGGAGCCCGTTTTCATATTCAGCCTGAAGGCACCTATTGTTGCAGCATCTGTCAACGCCATCTTCGCAATCCTGTCCGCGATGAATCTCTTACGGCTGTCATTTGATTCTACTACTGCAGAGATTAGCGTGTGGGGGGTGTTCCCATAACTTGAACGCAACTGCATCGTATCCTTGGGAAGACAGTACCCGCCGTAACCGAAGGACGGATTATTGTAATAGTCGCCTATCCTCGGATCTGAGGATACTCCGCGTATTATTTCTTCTGAATTCAGATTGTTGACTTCAGCAAACGAATCCAGTTCATTGAAGAATGACACCCTCAATGCCAAATACGAATTAGAGAACAGTTTGATAGACTCTGCCTCAGTGGAGCCTGTGATCATAACTGCGACGTCGTCTTTCAGTGAGCAGTTCTTCATTAACTCAGCAAACTTCTCTGCTTCATTCTTATTTTTATTGGAGATTCCCACAACTATTCTTGATGGATACAAGTTGTCATGAAGGGAGCGCCCCTCTCTTAAGAATTCTGGCGAGAAGAGCAGATTGATATTGCTTCTTTTTTGACTAATCCCGGAAGTATACCCTATTGGCACAGTAGATTTTATCACAACCGTCGCACCGGGACATATGCGTTCAATGTTATCCAGTGCATCCTCTATGGAGCGGGTATCAAAAGAATCTGTTTCGGGATTGTAATCTGTCGGTGTGGCTATTATAAAATAATCGGAATCTTCACAATCCTCGTAGTCCAATGTAGCAATGAGATTCAGATTACCTTCGGACAGACAGCGTTCTATATCTTTATCGGCTATCGGCGATTTGCCGTTATTGATCATGTCAACCTTTTGAGGGATGACGTCCAACGTAACGACCTCATGTTTCCGGGATAGCAATACTGCTAGCGACAAGCCGACATATCCCGCACCTATCACCGATATCTTCATGCTTGGCGTACAGGTATTGCGATTATTAAGCTATGCACAGGGATTGAACTGTTCATGTTTTCTATTTTCAACCTCACATAGATTCAATATTCAAAACACCACAATATCTATGCTGCTCGGATGCAACTATGCGTTTACTTTCTAATAGGTTTGATGTCACTATACAAGTATAAACAATTCAACAAATAATCTTTGAACATTCTGACTTCATCCTAATAAACCAAAGTATAAACATGAGCAATAAGTTCGAATCACCGATGCCACATTCAGTCATCAGAGAAGTCTGACCATGATCTCAAAAAAATCATTCAAAGGGTGGGTCTCAGAATTGTACCGTTTTCGGCACATGTTCTTTTCCTTGGTTGTAAAAAATTTATTCGGAAAATACAAGAACTCGGCTCTCGGATTCCTTTGGAATTTCATAACTCCGGCGATATCGATCTTGCTCTTCTACATCGTTTTTGAGAACTTTATGGGCCGAGGCATACCGCATTACTGGGCATATCTTTGCATAGGTATGTTCCCCTTCGCATTCATGAACAATAATCTGATAGGGGGAGCCTCCAATATCACGTCGAACGGCGGCATGATAAAGAAGATGTACTTCCCGCGGGAGATCCTACCCCTCTCCCAGGTAGCATACACTTTGATCGTTTTCCTCATCGCCTATTCAATAGTCGCAATACTGATGCTGATAACCGGATTCCCTCTGAGTTCAAAGGGGTTGCCGGCCCTTCCGCTTATAATACTGACCATGTTCGCCTTCTCGTTCGGGACCATTCTGCTGACATCTGCGATCTCTGTTTATTCAAGAGATTTCGAATATCTGATCACCGCGTTGGCAA
>ENA-UOOK01002248-UOOK01002248.1-fermentation-metagenome-genome-assembly--contig:-NODE-2248-length-24132-cov-5.748723_pt1 | contig 24132 bp, 21 predicted proteins | sample MGYA00245777_ERZ724023 | MGnify/ENA primary metagenome ERZ724023 (study PRJEB28704, sample SAMN03018312) | fermentation metagenome | biome: anthropogenic terrestrial biome; feature: soil; material...
AAGATAGCCATTTATGGGCTGTCGGGTGCGGCTTTTATTTTGTCCGCAGCGCATCAAAAACCGCTGTGCGCCAATAAAATTTAAAATCCATCCAGCGGCTCGTCCAGCGTTCCGCCGAGAAGGCAGTAAAAAAGCGCCCCGGAGGGCGGCGTCCTTTTCCGCGGAACGCGGGAAAAGCTTGCTGCCCTTCTTCGCTCGCGTAGAACTCACGAATCTCCGGCAACAGTTGCGTGAAGGGAAGAAAGCCTTGGATTGCTTCACAATGACGGTGGAGCGCTGTCCGTTTTCCTTTATTGATCGTTTGCGTGTTCGCGATAAAACCAGTGATTGACATAGCTTTGACAAACCGATGCAGCGTATCAGGAGCAAGATTGCAGTTGTAAAGACGGAGGACAAGCGATATACTTAGTAAGGCAAATTGATAAAAACAATTAAGGAGCATTCAAATGGCGCAAAGACGTACGGACAGTACCCGCCTTAAAAAAGCAAATGGAAACCGCGTTTTTAAACTGATTTATAAGGATGGCCCTATTTCGAAACCGGAAATTGCCTATCGGCTGGGCATCAGCCTTCCCACTGTCATACAGAATGTTAAATCTCTACAGGACGCCGGCCTTATTGAAGAATGCGGGACGCTCGACTCCACCGGAGGCCGGAAGGCAGTGGCGCTGACCTGCGTGAAAAATGCCCGTCTGGCGCTCGGCGTGGATATTACGCTGAACCACGTCAGCGTAGTGTTGGTGAACATGGATGGTTCCGTTATGGAAAGCATCCGTGAAAAAATCCCGTACCGGAAATCAATGGAATACGCCGAGACGCTTGGCGCGACTGTGAACCGTTTCGTCGAGCGGTCCCAGGTGGATCCGGAGTCGATCCTGGGTATGGGCGTTTCCGTCCCCGGAATATTGTCAACCGATGGGCGGACATTGATCGATTCGCATGTCTTGCAGATACAGAATGTCCCATGCGCAAAATTTGTGGAATTTTGCCATTACCCCTGTATTTTCTGCAACGATGCGAATGCCGCCGGCACCGCCGAGATATGGAACAGAAAGTCCATTGAGAACGGCGTCTATCTTTCCTTGAGCAATTCAGTCGGCGGCGCCATCCTCCTGAACGACAGGATTTTTCAGGGGGATAATCAGCGCAGCGGCGAATTCGGCCATATTACCATTGTGCGGGGCGGGAGAAAATGCTATTGCGGAAAAAACGGCTGCCTGGACGCCTACTGCAACGCTTCCGTTCTGTCCAACCTGACGGACGGCGACCTGGCGGCTTTTTTCAGGCTGCTTCGCGGGGGCAACGCCAAAATCGTGGCGGCGTGGGACGACTATCTCGGCTACCTTGCGACGGCGGTCAACAACCTGCGGATGTCGTTCGACTGCAGCGTGATCCTCGGCGGCTATATAGGCGCCTACATGGAAGACTATGTATCGGAGCTGCAGAAACGCGCGGCTGAGCTGAATACTTTTGAAGAGGACGGAAGCTATATCAAAGTTTGCTCTTACCGTACGGAAGCTGCGGCGGTGGGAGCGGCGCTGATGCATATCGCGGCGTTTATCGACCAGGTTTGCTGACCCCGGCCGGCAAAGCGTTTCATAAGGGAGACATCCGGTCCGCACCGGATGTCTCCCTTGTTTCTTTTGCAGTGGGGAGCGGCCGCGGTTTCCTTCCGCAGTCCGGGGAGCGGAACGGGCCTGCGGCGACTCGCGGGACGCTTTCTCAAAAACAATCGCACGCACGAACCATGTGATATTATATAAATTTAAAAGTTTTCTCTAAAACTTATTGACAAATCAATATGAGCAAGGTATGATTGAGGCGAACTTTATTAATGAGTTTCAATAAACCATTTTATTATCTTAGCAGATACGCTTGAAGGGGGAACACATGTCATGCAGGGTAAAATGAAAGTCGCGGTTATGAACGGAATCGGTAAAATGGGGTTTGTCGAGCGGGAGATCCCCCGCCCGGCAGACAACGAAGTCCTTGTCAAGCTGGAATATGTGGGCATCTGCGGTTCGGATCTGCATTACTATGCAAACGGACGCATCGGCGATTACGTCGTGAAGCCGCCGTTCGTTCTCGGCCATGAGCCGGGCGGCACGGTGGTGGAGGTCGGCAGAAACGTCACGCATCTGAAGGTCGGAGACAGGGTCGCGCTGGAACCGGGCAAAACCTGCGGCCACTGCGAATTCTGCAGAACGGGCCGGTATAACCTTTGCCCGGACGTCGTCTTCTTTGCGACGCCGCCCGTCGATGGAGTTTTTCAGGAATATGTCGCGCACGAGGCGGACCTCTGCTTTAAGCTGCCGGAGAATGTGAGCACCATGGAAGGCGCGCTGATCGAGCCGCTGGCGGTCGGCTTCCACGCGGCGAACCAGGGCGGCGCGCACATCGGGCAGACGGCTGTCGTGACCGGGGCGGGGTGCATCGGGCTTGTTTCCATGATGGCCTTAAAAGCGGAGGGGGTCTCCGAGGTCTATATGGTGGACATCATGCAGAAACGGCTGGACAAGGCGCTCGAGCTGGGCGCTGACGGCGTGATCAATGGAAAGGAGCAGGACGCGGTAAAGGCCGTGCTGGATCTGACGGGCGGACGCGGCTGCGACCTGGTCATTGAGACGGCGGGTACCGAAAAAACGACGCAGCAGGCCGTACATATGACGAAAAAAGGCGCCACGATCGTCTGCGTGGGTTACAGCGCAACCGGAATGGTCAATATTCCGATGAGCCTTGCGCTCGACAAGGAGCTGACCATCAAAACGGTTTTCCGCTACAGGCACATTTACCCCATGGCGATTCAGGCGGTCGCTTCCGGTAAGGTCAACCTCAAGGGGATCGTGACCAACGTTTTCGATTTCGACGATATTCAGAACGCGATGGATTCGAGCGTGCGGAACAAGGCGGATATTGTCAAAGCGGTTGTAAAGATCGTGAAAGATTAGGAGGGAATGCGGATGAACCTGCGGGAACTGGCGTCGGGGATTCAGCACGTGGGGATCCCGACGGACGACATCGAGAAAACCATTTCATTTTACACCGGGCTTGGCTTTGAAACGGCGCTGCGCACAAAGAACAAGGTTACGAACGAACCGGTGGCCTTTCTGCGCCTGAAGAATCTGACCATAGAAACTTACGAAAACCGCGCCGCGGCGCGCCGGCCCGGGGCGATCGATCATATTGCCCTGGACGTTGCGGACATTGACAAAACGTTCCGGGCCGCGAAGGAGGAGGGCTATTCCCTCCTCGACAACGAGGTGCGGTTCCTCCCCTTCTGGGAGCACGGAGTGAGGTTTTTCACCATAGAAGGGCCGAACGCGGAAAAAATTGAATTCAGCCAGATGCTGCGAGGCGACGCGGATGTTTGACGTGACGGCGATCGGCGAGCTTCTGATCGACTTCACCCCGGCGGGTGCGAGCGCCGCGGGCGATCCCCTTTTCGCCCAGAAGCCGGGCGGCGCCCCGGCCAACGTGCTCGCGGCCAACAGCAGGCTGGGCGGCCGCAACGCCTTCATCGGCAAGGTGGGAAACGACGGGTTCGGGGATTTTCTGCGCGGCATGCTGGAAAAGCTGCGGATTGATGTCTCCGGCCTCTGCACGGACCCGGAAATCCCCACGACGCTCGCTTTCGTGCAGCTCGGCCGGAACGGAGAGCGTTCCTTCAGCTTTTACCGAAAGCCCGGCGCAGACCTGATGCTGCGGGACTCGGAAATAAAAAGCAGTCTGATTTCCGGGTGCCACATCCTGCATTTCGGCTCCGTATCCCTGACCGGCGAGCCGTCCAGAAGCGCGACCCTTTCCGCCGTCAAAAGCGCCAGAAAGGCCGGGCGCATCGTCAGCTACGACCCGAATTACCGCCCACTGCTGTGGGAGGACGCCGGTACGGCGAAACGGCAGATGGCCGCTGGTCTGAAGCTGGCGGATATCGTTAAGGTTTCCGAAGAAGAAATGACCCTGCTGACCGGGGAAACCGACCTGGAAAAGGGTTCGGCGGCGCTCGCGCGCTTCGGCGCGTCGCTTATCTTCGTCTCTTTGGGCGCGGGAGGCGCTTTTTACCGCAGCGGGGACCGGTGCGCGTCGCTGCCCGCTTATGATGTAAAAACAATCGATACGAACGGGGCGGGAGATGCGTTCCTGGGGGCGGCGCTTTTTCGCCTGCGGGGCAAAACGCTGGAGGAAATCCGCAGCCTGAAAGACGCGGAACTAAAGGATATCCTTTTGTTTGCGAATGCCGCCGGCGCGCTCGCAACGACGAAAAACGGAGCGATCCCAGCCATGCCCTCTCTGGAAGAAATCAGGTCCTGCATGGAAACGGTCCCGTTTCTGCCCCGCGGCTGAACGGAGTCCGTCATAAAATTGGAGGAGCGAAAGATGTATCTGGAAGAGTTATTCGGTCTGAAGGGCAAAGTGGCCGTCGTCACCGGCGGCGGCCGCGGAATCGGCCAGGTCATCGCCGTCGGGCTTGCCCGGGCGGGCGCCGAGGTCGTCGTTCTCTGTCGTTCCGGCGCACGGGAAACCGTTGAAAAAATCGAGGCGGCCGGCGGGCGCGCCTACTGGATCGCCACCGACGTGACGAAAGAAAAAAGCGTGGACGCCGCTTTCGCCGAGATCCTCAGACGCTCCGGGTCCGTAGACGTTATTTTCAACAACGCCGGCATCTGTATGCACCAGAGCACGCTGGACGCTACAGCCGGGGAATTCCGTGAGGTGGTCGACGTAAACCTTACCGGCGAGTTCATCGTGGCGCGCGCCGCCGGGCGGATCATGATCGAACGGGGGATCCGCGGAAGCATCATCAACATGGCGTCCATGTCCGGCTCTATCGTCAACGTTCCGCAGTGGCAGTGCTCCTACAACGCCTCGAAGGCCGCGGTCATTCAGATGACCCGGTCGCTGGCAGTGGAATGGGCGCAGTACCATATCCGCGTGAACAGCCTCAGCCCCGGGTATATCGCGACGCCCATGTCGGTGGACGTCCCCCGGGAGCTGAAAGACGCCTGGACGCCGCTGATCCCAATGCACCGTATGGGCAAACCGGAAGAGCTTGTTCCGGCGGTGCTGTACCTGGCAAGCGGTGCCGCGTGCTATACGTCCGGCAGCAACGTCGTTGTGGACGGCGCGTACATGTGCACCTGAACAGCCCGCGGGTTTTATTGCGTTTTTTATAGTCCTTGTGCCATGCCAGAATTAGGAGGAGTAAAAATGAAAAGATTCCTGTCGCTTTTACTTTCGGCAGCCATTCTCGCAGTTTCTGCGGCAGGCTGCAGCACGACCAGCCCATTCGCAACGTCCTCCGCCGTCACTCCTGCCGCCGCCTCGGCCGCTTCCGGCGCCAGGGCCTACCGCATCGGCTTTGCGGTGAACGACCTGACGAACCCGGTTTTCGCAAACGTCGCGACGAAGCTGAAGGCGCTCGGCGAAAAAAACAACGTTCAGGTCAATACTCTCGACTGCGGCTCCAACGCAAGCAAGCAGATTACGCAGGTGGAAAATTTCATCCAGACCGGCGTGGACGCCATCGTGATTCAGTGCTCGGACCCGAACGCCATGAAGACCGTGCTGAAAAAAGCAAGGGACAAGGGCATCAAAGTCCTGGCCTGGGACGACGACCTCGGCGACAGCGACGACGCCGCGTGGCTGATCAAGAATTACGACTTGGGCGTGCTGATCGGCGAGGCGGCCGCCAAGTGGATCAACGACAAACTGGACGGGAACACGGAAGTGGCCGTTTTGAATTATCCTTCCCTGGCTATCCTTGTGGAACGGGCGAAAGGGATTACGGACGCTCTGGCGAAAAATGCCCCGAATGCGAAAATCGTAGCGACGTCCAGCGCAATCAATACGACGCAGGGGATGTCGGCCACCGAAACCATCCTTCAGGCGCACCCGAATGTAAAGGTCATCGTCTGCATCGGCGACGGCGGCGCGGTCGGTGCGGCCGAGGCGGTCAAGGGAGCCGGCAAGCTGACGGACGATTTTGGCATCTTCAGCGCCGACGCGACCGACGAAGCTCTGTCCAATATGATGAAAAACGGCGGCATACGGACTTCTGTTTCCGAAGGGACAACGACCGGCGTGGCTTCCGATATCTTCAGCAACACGATGAAGCTGGTCAAGGGGGAAAACGTTCCGAAGCAGATCTATAGGGTCCTGACACCAGTAAGCCTTACCAATGTAAAAGACTTTTATCAGAAGTAACGCCCGGCGTTCGAGAGCGGGTCCACGGAGTTAAGCTGGCTTTGCGCCGGCTTAGCTCGGCTTGTTATCGGATAACGTGCCGGCTCCGCAGGAGATCGGCAGATTTCCTGCGGAACGGCGCCCTACTTCATGGAAACGGGGTACTGCCGATGTCTGAGAAAGAAACGGTTTTGAAGCTCGAAAATATCACGAAAACCTATCCCGGCGTCGTCGCGCTGAACGATGTCAGCCTGGAGCTGGCGAAAGGCGAGATTCACGCCCTTGTGGGCGAAAACGGCGCGGGAAAATCCACACTCATAAAAACCTGTGCCGGCGCGGAGATCCCGGATTCCGGAAAAATCGTCGTCGACGGAAAAGAATTCTCCTCCATGACGCCCAAGCTTGCGGAGAGCTGCGGCATCGAGGTGATCTATCAGGAATTCAATCTGGTCGACGAGCTTTCGGTTGCGGAAAACATTTTTCTCGGCAGCGAGATCAAAAACGGGATCATGATCGACAAAAAGCGGATGACGGCGAAATCGGCGGAGCTTTTGGAGAAGCTTCACATTAAAATAGACCCGGATACGCTGGTCAAGGACCTGCCTGTGGGGTACCAGCAAATGGTCGAGATAGCCAAAGCGTTCGCCCGAAACGCAAAGATACTGATTATGGATGAACCGTCGGCTCCGCTCACCAACGCCGAAGTGGAACGTCTGTTCACCCTGGTCGGCCAGCTCAAGGCAAGCGGCGCGTCGATCATCTACATATCGCACCGGCTTGAGGAAATCTTCCGGCTGTCGGACCGCGTCACCGTGCTGCGCGACGGCAGGGAAATCAAGACCATGAACACCGCCGACACGAACACCGAAGAACTTGTGAAATTGATGGTAGGGCACGACATACAGGAGACTTTCCCGCCCAGGGGAAATACTTTGAAGGACGAAACTCTTCTGGACGTGAGGAACCTGTGCGGGAACGGCCTGAAAAACATCTCGTTTACGCTGAAGCGGGGCGAGATATTGGGGCTTGCCGGATTGATCGGGGCGGGGCGGACCGAACTTGCGGAGCTGATTTTCGGGGTGAGAAAAAGAACGGACGGAAAGATTTTCTTCAAAGGGAAGGAAATTTGCCCGCAAAGCCCGAAAGACGCGATCGAAGCCGGGATCGCCCTCGTGCCGGAGGACAGAAAAAGGCAGGGGACCGTGCTCCCCATGACGATCCGGGAAAATATCAGCATGGCCTGCCTTGAGAAAATCTCCCGGTTCTTCGTAGTAAATAAAACGCAGGAAAAGAACATTTCCTGCCGGTTCAAAGCCGCCCTGAATATCAAGACCCCGACGCTGGAGCAGACGGTAAACCATCTGAGCGGCGGGAACCAGCAGAAGGTCGTGCTGGCAAAGTGGCTTGCGACAGACCCGGATCTGATTATCCTAGACGAACCGACGCGCGGAATAGACGTCGGCGCAAAGCATGAGATCTATAAAATCATGAACGCGCTGGTGGAATCCGGGAAAACGATCATCATGATCTCCTCCGACATGCCGGAGCTTCTGGGCATGTCGGACCGGATTCTCGTGCTGGCGGAAGGCAGGCTGAGCGGTGAGGTTCGGAAGGATCAGTTCGATCAGGAACTCATCATGAAATATGCCTCGCGAACCTATTTGAAAAGTAATTGAAACGGGGGAGCTATGATGAATTTTATCAGGTTTGTCAAAAAATATGCCATGCTTACGGTCCTGGTCGTGTTATTCATTGTGTTTTCAATCGCCACGCCGGCCTTTCTGCAGATTTCAAACCTGCTGGACCTGACCCGTCAGGCCTCGATGCTGGGCGTTGCGGCCGTGGGCATAACTTTCGTCGTGCTGCTGGGCGGCATCGACCTGTCGATCGGCTCGCAGATCAGCATGATCAACGTCGTCACCGCTTTCATGATGGTCAACGGCAACGTGAATCCCTGGCTGGCCTGTTTGGCCGGCCTGCTCATGACCACGCTGATCGGCTTTGCGAACGGCTGGATCGTCGCCAATATCGGCATACCCGCCATTATCGTGACGCTTGCCACGCAGATTATCCTGCAGGGCGCGGCGTATAAGATCTGCGGAGGCCTCCCGATTTTCGGCTTCCCGGCGGACTTTGCGATCATCGGGCAGGGGTATCTGTGGATCATCCCCATTCCGGTCATCATCATGATTATCGCTTTTGTTCTTGGCTCCTTCACGCTGAACAAAACCTATTTCGGCAGATATTTCTACGCGGTGGGCGGCAATGAGGAAGCTTCCCGCCTTTCCGGCATTAAAGTCAAGAGCATCAAGTACCTCGCGTATACGCTCTCCGGCTTTTTCGCCGGCGTGGCCGGGATCGTCATGCTTTCCCGCACCAATTCCGCACAGCCCATCGCCGGGCAGGGCTTTGACTTTGACGCGCTGACCGCGGCGATCCTCGGCGGGGTCAGCATTACCGGCGGTTCCGGTAAGATTTCAAACGTCGTTGTGGGCACCCTGATCATCGGCGTCCTGACAAACGGCTTCGTCCTTCTGAATATAGACAGCTATACGCAGATGATTATCAAAGGGATCGTCCTGCTTCTCGCCGTAGGCTACGACTGCCTGCAGAAAAAGGGAAAAGTCAGGGCGGCGGCTTCATAACGGCCGCTTATGTTGAAACACTTAGGGCACGTTGGCTTCGTTTGGACAATCCGGGGGGTCTGCCGGCCTCGTAGGCGTACTCTCCCGGGTTGAACGGACGCGGCCGCAGCAGCCGGTGAAAGCTCCGTCTTGCCAATGGAACACGGGCCGATGTCGTCTTCCTTCCACCCGGAGAAGCCGGGGCGCGCGGTTTTCATAAAACACCCTCTCACATGTATGGATATCCCCAGATTTACCGTTTTACAACATGCTGAGCTTTTCTTGCACCGCCTCATAATTTGAATAAAACAAAGGCGCCTCCGCGTGGTTCTCTTTTCCGCAATCATAAACGTTTTTGCAGACGTACATCAAATCGGCGGTATTGCTGTGAAGCGTCATGATCCGGCGTGTCAGTTCGTTTTTCCGAAACATCCGTTTCATCATAACGCCCGCTAGCTTCGACGGGATCCTATACGGCAGCAATTCGCCGCCGTAATTTTTGAGCGCGACGTTGCGGGAGGCAACGATTCCCGACGTCTCCCGGATGGCAAGCACGGCCTCCGACAGCGCCCTGGCCGAATCCATCACGGTTTCCGCGGCTTTGGCCGTGTCGCGGATGTCGCCGTATTTTCCCGCCGTGGTGATCACCCCCGCGTTGATCGCCATGTGCAGCCAAATCCATTCCAGCATATCGAACGGCGTCTCGGCTTTCAGATAAGAGCCGGAAAGTAGTGCCAACAGGGCTTCATAGTTTCTGATATTTGTTTTCTCTTTGCGTTCAAGCATAATGTGGTCGAAAACGCAGCCATTCAGCTTGCCGCCGTTCATACTGCCGCCCGCGACGGGGTAGCCGAGGACATACTCCCGGCCGCTTAGCATCCCGTCCAGCCACCGCCTGTCTTCCCATATGCCGCTCATAATCAGCAGCGTGCCTTTCACGTCCTTCTCCGCCAAAGTCTGGACGGCGCCCTCCAGCTTGCCTGCCGAAACGCTGACTACGATGAAATCATAGGAGCCGCCGCCGTCCGCGATATGGACCGGATAGGAGTCCGTTTGCTCTCTTCCCCGGCCGTCCAGCCGGCCGTCCAGCAGCTCGATTTCCAGTTTATCCGGCGCGGCGCCTTTTCCGCCCGCCCTGACCAGATGCCCGACCTGATGGCCGGCCTTTTGAAACAGATATCCATATGTTGTCCCAATTACGCCTAAGCCCATAATCAGCACTCTCATTCCACGGCCCCTTTCAGCCTTGCCCAACCGTGCTTTTTCGTTTTTCTCTCGGCGATAGATCAGGAAAGCAGCGGTTTTATCGCATTTTTCTTTTCGGGACGGCCGTAAATCCGCTTTTATTTTATGCGGATTAAATCCGCCACGTCGCGCCGCATGCTCAGCGGGGTGTCCTTGGTAGGCTTTCCCACGCGGAAAAGCATCTGCACGGTGCCGCCGTCCGGCGCATATGCCTGTTGAAACGCCGCGTGAGGGACCTCCATCTCGGGGTATTCCTCCAGCACCTGGCTGAGCGGCTGCATCACGAGGCCCAGCGTATGGCCGGTCAGCACGAGCCTGCTATAGAGCATGCCGCTCTTCACCTGGGCCAAACGGCTGTTGTCCGAAGTTACGACCGTCGCGTAGGCGGGCGTATTGTCGACCGAAATCCGGGTATAGTTGATAAAGTTCCGCGAAGCGGCCTCGCCGGTATTCAGCGCCGGGAAAACAGTAAGGAAACCCTGAAGAACGGTTTTCATAATGCCGGAGGCGCCCTGGCCTTCCACCGAATAGCCGTAGCGGTATTTATTTTTCTGGCGTTCGTTTGCCCGGAAAATGGCGTTCGATTCGTCCATGACACGCGCCACGCCGGCTTCAATGGCGGCGCTTTGCATGGCGTATCCGCCGATTTTCTTCAAGTCGGCTTCATCCTGATAGACCTGTATGGAAACGCCGTCACTGTCGGAAAGGGACTCGAGAGCGGAAACCTGCGTGGGGGAGAGCTTGTCTTTTGCGTAGCCTTCCCGGTTGGTGTCCGGCAGAAAAGTGGCGTCGTAAAGCGGGGCGTTCTGAGGCTGCGCTTTGGAAAGAGTGATCTTTGCGACCGGCTGGGCATCCATACCGTGGGCAAGATTCTTTTCATCGTAAGTACCGTCCGGGAAAAGACTGATTTCCGTATTCCAGCCTTCTTTTTTCCCGGCTACGGCGACATATTCCAGAAAAGTGCCCTGCGAGATCATCATCTGGCGTGCGTACGGATCCACCTCTTTGGTCATGCGCGAACTGTCGGCGTAAAGATAGAGCGCCGTGGGATCAGAGCTGTCAAGCTCGACTTTCCACGGCTGCATATTGTGATTGCTTGCCGCAAGCAGGCCGCTGGCCGTGAGGCGCACCCTCGGGTCGGGGTATTGGGCGGCGTAGCTTTTCGACCAGGGCTCCATATACGTTTGTTTCATAAAACCTCCGCTGACGATAAAAAGCACGCAAAATAAAACAAGGCATATTCCGACAATGCCGGCTAACACGGATGACGCGATCTTAACCGCCGTTTTTCGTTTCATGATGGCTCGCTCCATTCTGGCTAATCAAACGCAGGATCATGCCGAAAGATTCCGTCGCAAATCTCTTGTGGTCAACCCGATGATAATTTTTCAGGTAATCGCCCTTTTTATTCACCGTGTTGCAAATACCGGCCGTACAGGCCCGTAAGGTCAGCGCGGCCTTCTCGATTTCGGGCTTTCCGCACAAGCTCCCCTCCTGCACCCCTTTTTGAAGCGCGTGAGAAAGGGAGCCAAAGCTCCGCTCGCCTGACCGGTAGCGTTCCGCTTATAAAAAAAGAGCCCGCGCAAGCGGGCTCTCCAGTCTGTCGAAATTATCTCTGCTTTGAGAAGCAGTCGCTGCAATACACCGGACGGCCTTCGGTCGGATGGAATGGCACTCTGCAAGGTTTTCCGCAGGAAGCGCAGACGGCGTCGAACATTTCGCGCTGCGAGCTTCTGGAATTCTTGCGGGCGTCGCGGCACGATTTACATCTTTGCGGTTCATTCGTAAATCCCTTTTCTTCGAAGAAATCCTGTTCGCTTGCAGTAAATACGAATTCCTGGCCGCAGTCTTTGCAGATTAAGGTCTTGTCCTGGTGATTCAATTAGCATACCTCATTTTAATAAAATATGCCTGACCGCACTGGTCAGGCACTTAAACTAAGTATAGACGCAATCGTGATAATTGTCAAATGTTATTTGAAACGCGAAAGCAGGAAAGGACGAGGCGGTTTGACGGTTGACAAAGTGGACAGTCCGCCGGAAATCCATGGCGATATTCCGGCTGTGATTTCCGCGGAGCTCGCCGCCGCCCGCCGGTTTTGGCGGAAAGACGCCGCATCGCCGGGCGGCCCGCCTTACGCCTCGTACTCGAGGAACGGGTCCCCGATCTCGACGCACTGCGCCGTCGCGTCGGAAACCCCGACGTACAGGTCTGCGCGCTCCCCCTTGCGGACGATCCCGCCCGGGAACAGGACGTCCTTCAGGTCCGGGCGCTTCGCCGGCGCGTCCAGAACGTCGGAACGCCTGCAGATGATTTTGACCGGCGTGTATTCCAGCGTTTCGGGGTTGAACGCGAACGCGGCCGGGAAGTAATGCCGCGTCATCCCGCGGCTCATGTAGGCGATGTGGCCGATCACGCCCAGCAGGCCGTTTTTCAGGAGATGAACGTTGTTGACGCCGCCCCATTCGTCCTCCGTAAAGAGGGAGGGGATGATCTCCGCGCCGAGGATCGCCTCCCGCGTGACGTCCTCCAGCCGGTCGACGCGGGTAAAGCCGACTTTTCCCTTTCCGGCGCCGTTCCCCTGCGGGCGCGTGAAAATGCCGACCGTTCCGTCGGAGAGCTGGACCAGGCGGATGTCCTTCATATGTTCGGGGCCGGCGGCGAAGGGGCGCAGGTCCCGGATCGTGCTTCCCCTGTAGAATTCCGTCCGGTAGCCGGCGATTTTCTGCGGATCCCGCGGGTCGGTTTTCAGCCGGACGCCGCCGAAGACGATCTCGCCCCGGATGCGGGCGAGGAACGGGTCCTGCAGCAGAGGAAACGGGGCCGGCGGGCACACCGGCGTGCAGAAGCGGCCGGTCTTCCGGAAGAACACGACCTCCGATATTTCGGACGCGCGCGTTTCCGCCCGGCCGGCTATGTAGGCGGCGCCGTCCATCAGAAGCGGGACCGACACGTTGTAGACGTCCCGCCCCGCCATAGAGGAAAATTCCAGCTTTGCCGCGCGGAAAACGCGCTTGTTTTTCTCATAATCCTCCAGAAGCTCATAACATGGTCTTGCCTGTAAAGTAACAGATAGCATTGCGTCAGATCCTTTGCTTTTTTCGTCTTTTTATATGATTTTTATTGACCGGCAGTGTTTTCGGAGGATTACGGGAAATTCCGCCGAAAGGAATCGGAAGGTTTTATTTGTAATTCTTTGCGCTCCATGCTATAATTCCTTTCATCCACAGAAATTCGGAGGAAACAAAGAAAATGAGTAAAGTAACTATGCAGATGATAGCGGACAGGATCGGAATCTCCAAGGTATCCGTCTCCAAGGCGCTGAACGGCCAGCCCGGCATCAGCCCGGGCCTGAGGCGGAAAATTCAGGAAACCGCCCTCGAAATGGGCTATACGCGCCAGGGCGAAAACGGCCAGAAGCGCCGGAAGCTTGCGTTTGTGGTCCCCAAGCGCTTCTTCCTGAAGAATGAAAACTTCTATACGACCATATATTACTACCTGAACCGGAAGTGCCAGATCTCGGGGCAGGCCCTGTCGAATTTCGTCGTCGACAACGAGGAGGAAAAGGACCTCGCGGTTCCCGCGCTCCTGTCCGCGGGCGTCTTCGAAGGGATCTTCATTGCCGGGGAAATCGACGAAAAATATCTGAACGCCCTCGTCCGGCTGGGGATTCCCATCGTGCTCATCGATTTCTACAAGGCGTCCGTGAACCTCGACTGCATCATCTCCGACAATTTCTACCTCGGCTACTGCGCGACCGTCCGGCTGCTTGAAAACGGCCACAGGAAAATCGGCTTCGTCGGCGACACGCGGGAAACCGCGAGCATCATGGACCGCTATTACGGCTACTGCAAAGCGCTCAGGCAGAGCGGCCTTCCCGTCGACGACCGCTGGCACATCGTGAACAACGACCCCCGGACCGGCGTTTACAGCCTCGACCTGGCTCTGCCGGAGGAGCTGCCCACCGCGTTCGTGTGCCACTGCGACATGGCCGCCCATTTTCTGATGCAGAGCCTTGCGAAAGCGGGCCTCTCGGTCCCGCGGGACGTTTCCCTCGTCAGCTTCGACAACACCGACCTCAGCCGGTTTACCGCCCCGAAGCTTTCGACGTTCAACATCGACAGGCGGAAGATCGCGCTGGAAGCGTTCAACCGCATGATGGGCCGGCTTGCCGACCGCGGCGGCGAACCGCAGCGGATCTACGTCGACGGCAGCTTTATTTCGAGAGAATCCATCCGGAAGATCGATTAGGGCCGGGCGCTTCGCCTTTTCCGCGCCGCCCCGCGTTTTCATCCGTCCGCCTTTCGCCCGGGTCCCTCTTTTGCAGGAGCCCGTTTTTTTGCGGCGGCGGGGCGGAATGTGTAACCTAACAAATTTCGTTTCGCGGCAGGAACATGATAGAATAACCGATTTGAAATGTCAATGACCGGGAAGCATAATTTTCAAGAAATTTTTACCAAATTTTTCAAATCGGCGAAATGTATTCTGCCAAGAATCGCAGATTGAATTCCGCATGCCTTCCGGGAGGACAAAAGACGGCGCTTAAAATTCTATCCAGCGAAAAACATGCGGATTCGGGTACCGTCCCTTTGGCGGAGCGCTGGTCTGACGCCGGGAAAAAATGCACATATATCAACAAAATATAAAAAAGATATTGACATTATCTGGACGCCATTGTAATATAGGGATAGGGAGTAAAGTTATTACGCCCAATTAATTACCTTCACGTTTTATTTGTTACTTTAATTCAGGCGCTTTTTCCAGAATGAGGGCCATTCCCGGTTGCAGAGCATAAGGAGGTCCGGCCGCATCGCCGGTTTCCCGTCCCCCTGTTTCAGAACGTCCCGAACGAGATGAAAAATCCGCCGGCCGGATACGGCAGGGAGGGCAATACCGCGATGTTACGCAGAGCAGAAGAAAACCCGTTGATTCGGACAGAAAACATTGCCGCCAGCGGCGAGGGGCTGCGGGTGGTGGGCACCTTCAACGCAGGGGCGGCGTCTTTGGGCGACGAGACGATCCTGCTGCTTCGGGTGGCGGAGGAAGCCGTGCCGGGAGCCGGAGCCGCGGCCTGCCCCGTGTTCGACGAGAAAAGGGGGAGGATCGTCGCCGCCCGCTTCGATGAAAAGCAGGTCAGTCGGGAAGGCGACCCCCGCTCCTTCCGGGTGGGGGGAAAGCAGTTCCTCACCTCCATGTCGCACTTCCATGTGGCGAGGAGCCGGGACGGGATCCATTTCACGCCGGACCCGGAGCCGTTCATGCTGCCGGCGAACCGGTATGAGGAGTTCGGCATCGAAGACGCGCGGATCACGAAGCTGGAAGGCCGCTACTACATTACATATACCGCCGCGTCGCGGCTGGGATGCGTCGTGGCGCTGGCCGTCACGGACGATTTCGTCTCGGCGCGCAGGCTGGGCGTCCTCTTCCCGCCGGACAACAAGGACACCGTTTATTTCGACCGGAAGATCGGGGGAAAATACTATGTCCTGCACCGGCCGAGCGCCTCCGTGTTCGCCAGGCCCGAGATGTGGCTGGCGGAGTCGCCGGACGGGCGGTGCTTCGGCAACCACCGGTTCGTGGCGGGCGTCCGCCCCGGAATGTGGGACAGCGACCGCATCGGCGCCGGGGCCCCGCCGTTCCTCACGGAGCGCGGCTGGGTCGAGATCTACCACGGCGTGTCGGGCAGCGGCCGGTACTGCATGGGCGCCATGCTGCTCGACGCGGAAAAGCCGTGGCGCGTGCTCGCCCGCAGCGAAAAGCCTCTGCTGGAGCCGGAATATCCCTACGAGAAAACCGGATTCTTCGGCAACGTGGTCTTCGGGTGCGGCGCCGTGCGCCGGGGGGACGTCGTCCGCCTCTATTACGGGGCGGCGGATTCCAGCGTGGCGGAGGCGAGCATGACCGTCGAAGACATCTACGCCAACCTGAATCTCTGAACCAATTTTGAGAAAGGGGGTTTTGCAATGGCAACGAATGCAAAACCAGCGTCTTCCAAAGAGAAGAGGGGCTTTCTCGCCGATGTGCGGAAAAACAGGTTCTCCTACCTGATCGCCCTGCCGGCGCTCCTCTATGTGTTGATTTTCAGTTATTTTTCCTATCCGTATATGCTGATCGCGTTCCAGAAGTTCCAGTACAACCGCAGCGGCATCTTCGACATCCTTTTTCACGGGGACTGGTGCGGGTGGGACAACTTCAAGTTTTTCTTCGCATCGCAGGCCGCCTTCCGCGTGACGGTGAACACCATCTGGCTGAATATCCTGTTTATCGTCACCGGCACGGTCGCGTCCCTGCTGATCGCCCTGGGGCTGAACGAGCTGCGGTGCAAGTGGTTCGTGAAGACCAGCCAGTCCGTCATGCTCTTTCCGAACTACATATCGTGGGTCGTCGTGAGCTACATCCTGTACACGCTGTTTTCGCAGCAATACGGGCTGGCGAATAAATTCCTCGCCCTGCTCCACATGGACCCGGTCAACTGGTACACGACGCCGGGCGCGTGGCCGTGGATCCTCGTGCTCATGCGCGTCTGGAAAGGCGCCGGAATGAACGCGATCATCTACCTCGCCGCCATCACCGGCATCGACCAGACGCTCTACGAAGCCGCGTCCATCGACGGGGCCGGGCGCTTCAAGCTGATGACGAAAATCACGCTTCCGCTGATCACGCCGATGATCGTGATCCTGACGCTGCTTTCGGTCGGGAAGATCATGTACGGCGATTTCGGCATGATCTACGCGCTGGTGGGCGACAACGGCACGCTCTATTCCACCACCGACATCATCGACACCTACATTTTCCGCGCGCTGCGCCAGGTGGGGGATCCGTCGCAGGCCATGGCGATGGGGCTGTTCCAGTCCGCCATCGGGTTCGTCATGGTCTTCGGCTCCAACTGGATCACGAAAAGGATCTACCCGGAAGGCGCCCTGTATTGATTGAAACCGAAAGAGAGGTGTTAACGGCATATGGAAGGTGTAAAATCGCGGGCCGGAAGGAAGCACTTCGCGGTTTCCAGGTTTGTCATCGGCTTTTTCATTCTTCTGTTCTCGCTGGTCTGCCTGCTGCCCATGGTGCTGACCTTCATGGTTTCCATCACGGACGAGTCGACGATCATGCGGTACGGCTACAGCTTTTTCCCGAAAAAATTCTCGGGCTACGCCTACCGGCTGATGTTCCAGGGCGGCTCCAACGTGCTGCAGAGCTACGGGATCTCCATCCTGGTCACGGTGGTCGGCACGCTGGCCGCCGTCGTGATCACGGGGCTGTGCGCCTATACGCTCGCCAATAAAAACGTGAAGTACCGGAACGCGCTGGCGCTGTTCATCTTCATCCCCATGGTCTTTACGGCCGGGATCGTCCCGTGGTACCTGATCTGCACCTGGCTGCACCTGAGGAACAACCTGGCGGCGCTGATCGTTCCCAATCTTCTTTTCAACCCGTTCAACATGTACCTTGTCCGCAATTTCATGGAGGGCGTGCCGGACTCCCTGCGGGAATCCGCCACGATCGACGGGGCGAACGACGCGGTCATCGCGTTCCGCATCTATTTTCCCCTGTGCATGCCCGCCCTTGCGACCGTGGGGCTGTTTTACGGCCTTGCCTACTGGAACGACTGGTGGAACGCCATCATGCTCGTCGACGACCAGTCGCTTTACCCCATCCAGTATTTCCTGCTGCAGCTCAAGTCCCGCATCTCCATGCTTCGGGATCTGCAGTACCTCAGCGGGAGCGGAAGCCTGACCCCGCCGACGGAATCGCTGAAGATGGCGACCGCGATCGTCACGGTCGGGCCGATCGTCCTTCTGTACCCGTTTTTGCAGAAGTATTACGTGAAGGGCCTGGTCATCGGCTCGGTAAAGGGCTGACGCTGGCTTCATTAATTAGGGCTTCATCAATTTTTGAAACACGAATCAATTTAAGATAAGGAGAGATTTTCATGAAAAAAGTTTTGTCCCTGTTCCTGTGCGGGGCCTTGATCGGCTCGGTCTTCACCGGCTGTTCCAATCAGAGTCCCGCTTCGTCGGCGGAGGGCGGCTCCGCCGCGCAGTCCGCTGGTTCGCAGGCCGCCGAGACGGTGACGTGCAACTATTTCGTCCCCGGCGACGAGCCGAAGGAAAACGACAAGGCGCTTCAGCTCATCAACGACAAGATGCAGAAGGACGGCGTCGGCGTGAAGCTGGTGACGAAGTACATCCCCTGGGATTCGTGGGATTCCAAGATCAACATCATGCTTTCCACCGGGCAGGGGGAGTGCGACATGTTCGCCGTGATGAACGACCGCGTCACCCTCGCCAACTATCAGGCGCGCGGCGCCGTCGCCGACATCACGGACGCGATGGAGAAGTACGGCCAGAACATCACGAAATACGATTCCCCCGCCATCATGAAGTGCGGCCAGGTCAACGGCAAGCAGTACGCCATCCCGGCTTACTGGTTCGAGTCCTCGCACAGCCCGGAGATCACGATCCGGCTCGACATCCTGAAAAAGTACGGCATCAGCAAGGTGCCGACGACCTTCGACGAACTGACGGACGACTATGTGACCGTCATGAAAAACTGGAAGGGGCCCAACAAGCCGTACCTGCCGCTGCTCGGCTCGAACTGCTTCGACTTCGGCCCCGCGCAGAAGACCTACGACTCGTGGCCCTTCGTAAGGTGCGAGAACATGATCTACGTGGACCAGAAGGGCACCGTCAAGGATTTCTTTGAAACCGACGAGTTCAAGCAGGACTGCGCGAACGCCCGCAAATGGTATCAGCTCGGCCTCATCAACCCGGACGTCATCACCTTTACCTCCGATCAGCTCAACAACCAGCTGAACGCCGGCGACTGGTTCGTCCATTTCGGCACCTACGGCAGCTCCATCGACAACATCAAGAAAAACTACCCGGACATCACGGTGGACGACTTCGGGTTCCTCGATTTCGCGCCGGATAAGCCGAACGTCCGCCCTTACGGGACGAGGAACATGAACGCGGTCCCGAAGTCCAGCCAGCACCCGGAGGCGGCCGTGAAGCTCGTCAACTGGATCTATGCCAACCAGGACAACTACGACCTCTTCCTGTACGGCCGCGAGGGGACCGACTATAAAAAGTCGGGCGACAGGCAGCGCACCGACATCGTCAACTCCGCCACGTCCACCCCGCTTTATTACTTCGCCGACTGGCTGATCGGCAACCTGCACTTCGAGCGCACCGCGACCGGCACGCCGACCATCACCAACAAGCTGCTCTACACGGAGGACACGAAAGCCGAGAACAGCGTCACCGCCGAGTTTACGTTCGACGCTTCCAAGGTTCAGACGCAGATGACGGACGTGAAGACGGTGATGTCCTCCAACATCGTGCCGATCGCGACCGGTGTGAAGGATTACGAGTCCAATTTCCCGGAAGCCCTGAAGCAGCTCAAAAAGGCCGGGATCGACCAGATCGTGGATGAGTTCAAGAGTCAGTTCGAAGAGTTCCAGCAGAAAAACAAATCCTGAAGAAATCATTTCCAGGCTGGGTTCCCCCGGTTCGCCGGGGGAACCTTTTTGCAGCGCGCCCCGGTTCCTCTTCAGAGCAAAGGCAGGCGGCCCCGCGTGAAAGCGAAGGGTTTTGCCGGGAGAGAGGGCTTGCCGGGGCGGCGGCTGTATTTGCGAAAGAAAGAGGGATCCTATGAAAAGACCGAAGATCGTGTTTTTCGATTACGGCCAGACGCTGATGAACGAGACGGCCTTCGACCCGCTGAAGGGAATGCGCGCCGTCCTTGAAACCGCGGTGGAGGATGCGCACGGGCTCCGCGCGGAGGACCTCACCGCCTTTTACCGCGGCATGATCGAGGACATCAACCGGCCCGCGCGGGAGTACGCGGGGATGCAGTATATCGAGGTGTCCGAACCGCTGATGCAGCGCTATCTGTTCGGCTGTTTCGGCATCCGCCCGACGAAAAGCAGCCGCGAGATCGAGATGATTTTCGAGCGGAACGCGAAGACCGCCGCGCCGTCGCCGGGGATCGGGGACCTGCTTGCCTTTTTGAAAAAGAACGGCATCCGCGCCGGCGTCATCAGCAATATCACCATGACGGGGGACGTCCTCGCCGAGGTGCTGCGGGAGCGGATCCCCGGCTGCGCGTTCGACCCCGTCGTCGCGTCCAGCGACGCGATCTTCCGCAAGCCCCATCCGCGGATCTTCCGCTGCGCGCTGAAAAGGGCGGGCGTGGCCGCCTCGGAGGCGTTCTTCTGCGGGGACAACCCGGCCGTCGACCTCGCCGGGGCCGCCGCCGCGGGCATCTTTCCGGTCTGGTACCGGGGCTGCTGCTCCTTTTCGGACGACGCGCGGCCTGCCTGCCGCCACCTGGAGGTCCGGAGCTGGAAGGAGCTGGCGGAGGCGATTCCGGCGCTTCCGGCCTGAGCCGGCGCCCGGCGGCCCCCCTTTGCGGATCCGGGACGTCCGGTTACGGAAAACGAGGGACGGCGGAAATGTTTCCGCCGTCCCTCGGCTTGTCTCGGGGAACACGGCCGGCTTGGAATCGGTTCGTCAGGCGCCCGGAACGGCCTGCTCCGGACGGGCTGCCTTTTCGTCGTCCGTCAGGACATGCAGGATCCCAAGAACGATCCGCTGCAGACTTATCTGCAGTCCCTGATCGTCTCGACCAACGTGGAGGCGCTCCAGCACGCGACGAAAGAGCAGCTGCAGATGCTCTCCCGGATTTCGGACCGGACGCTCAAGGATTCCCAGATTTTCATCGCCGCGGTCCCGATTCTGGCGGTTTACCCGTTCCTGCAGAAATATTTCATGAAAGGGCTTGTCCTGGGGAGCGTGAAGGGATAAGATAAAGCCGGAAATCTTGCCGCCCGCGGCGGCTGAAACAAGAGGAGCATGATCCGTATGCAGACGAAAAAATACGACGTGGCGGCGTATATCTGGCCCGCCTATACGGGCGACGAGCCCCGCACCCGCATTTTCTGGCCCGAGGGCATCGGCGAGTGGCAGTCCGTGAAAAACGCGGTGAAGAAGGCGCCAGGCCACAGCTGGCCGCGCAGGCCGCTCTGGGGCTATGCGAACGAGGCGGACCCGTATGTGATGGAGATGGAGATCGCCGCCGCGGCCGACCACGGCGTGAACGTCTTCATCTACGACTGGTACTGGTTCGACCACAGGCCGTTTCTGGAGCAGTGCCTCGACAACGGCTACCTGCGCGCGAAGAACAACGGGCGCGTGAAATTTTACCTGATGTGGGCCAACCACGACGCGACAAGCGCGTGGGACATCCGCACCTCGCACGACAACACCCGCATCTGGGGCGGGGCGGTGACGCGGGAGGAATTTGAGACGATCGCGCTGCGGATGATCGACAAGTATTTTAAGCTGCCGAATTACTACACCATCGACGGCAAACCAGTTCTGATGATCTACGATACGCTGAACCTGATCCGGGGCCTCGGCGGGGTGGAGCGGACGCGCGCGGCGCTCGACTGGTTCCGGGAGCAGACGGTGAAAGCCGGCCTGAAGGGCCTCCACCTGCAGATGACGATGTGGAGCGAAAACGCGCTGAACCTGAGCGGCGTGGACGGAAAAAAAGACGTTTCCGCCTACGGCCTGATTGCGAAGCTGGGCTACGACAGCCTGACGCACTATCAGTTCGTGCATTTCGTGGACATCGACCGCGGCTACCTCGATATTTTGCCGGACGTTCGGGCGGAATGGAAGCGCATCGGAGAAAAAAGCCCCGTTCCGTATTATCCCCACGTCTCGGTCGGCTGGGACAACAACCCGCGCTTCACGGAGTACCGCCCCGGCATCGTGAGGGACAACACGCCCGAAAATTTCGAGAAAGGGCTGCGCATGGTCAAAGACTACGCCGACGGCCACCCCGCGCAGCCGCCGCTCGTCACGCTGAACAGCTGGAACGAGTGGACGGAGACGAGCTACCTCGAGCCGGACGACCGAAACGGCTACGGGTATCTGGAAGCCGTGAAAAGGGTGTTCCTGGACGGGAAGTGATTGCGGCCGCGCGCCGGAACCGGGGCGTGGCAGTTCCTGGACACAAAACTGGAAAAAGGCCGGCAGACCGCGTGTCTGCCGGCCTTTTTTGCCCCGCGCGCCGCGCCGGGCCTTACGGGACCGAAAGATGGTACAGCTCCATCCAGTACTCGATCTGCAGCAGGTAGGCCAGCATCTGCGGCGCGGCCATCAGCTGGCCGAACCACGGCTTTCCGTAATCCTTGGGGGAGGAGAGAAATTTTTCCGCTTTTTTCCGGTCGACGAGGGGGGCGATCCTCGCGTCCGGGCTGCTCAGCAGGTCGGCGAACCGGCGGCTCAGCATCCGCTCGTAGTTCGGGCTGTACGTTTTGGGATAGGGGCTTTTTTTGCGGTGCAGCAGCTCGCTCGGCAGCAGGTCGCTGCACGCGTCCCGCAGAAGCGCCTTTTCCACGCCGTTCTGGTACTTCATGCTCCAGGGGACGTTGTAGAGATATTCCACGATGCGGTGGTCGGCGAAGGGGACGCGCGCCTCCAGCCCGCTGTACATGCTGGTTCTGTCCATGCGGTCCCCTGAAGTTTGGAATCATAAAACCAATGCCTTTTTGGCGAAAATGCAGCCCCTTTTCCGGTGTTCGGATTGATAGAACCAAGCAAACCGTAAAATCCTGTCATGATAGTATAGCTCTGAAAGGCAGGAACATCAAGTGGATGCGAAAGAATCGCCGGGAACCTCCCCCCCGCCGTTTCAGAGAGCAAAAATCAGTTACATCCGCGCCTTTCCGCCGTCACGATTCGTAAATTGCGACCCAGTGGATTCCCCACCTTAAATCCGACGAGGAAACTTCGTTCGTGATGATCACGCTGAATCCCGTCGTGCTGATGCTTTTGATGTTGCAATAGCCGAAACCGTTGGTGTTGAGTGAGGTCAGGACAGTCGGAACCTCGGGCAGGGTCGTTCCGAAACCGATGCTGATTTCCGGAGAGTAGTAAATGGAGCCGTACGCCGTCTGCGTGGCCGTCGTGCCGGAGACAGCGCCCCGCAGAAAGCGCAGTCCGCCCACGGTGTCGGCGTTCGGGTGATAGGCGTCGCTGTAGGCCTTGGAGCCGGAGATGTAGACGTCGCCGCCCACGTCCAGCGCGCCGTTCTCCGGAATTTTGTTGACGCCCACCTGCCCGTCGCGGATCGAAAAAACCGGCTTCGCCGTGGGCAGCAGGGCCGGTCGTGTGGTGGAGGTATAGTAATCGGACGCAACAATCTCAAAGTTGAACGACGAGTCAATATCGAAGTCCCCGATGTTTTCATCGAATGAAAAGGAGCCGCCGTCTAAGGCAGGAGAGATCGGAACGTAATCGCTCCACGAGCCCGACGAAGTCGCCTTGTACCGGAATTTCAGGGAATACTGGTTCTTTGTCACCATGTAGGCCGCGTAGGTTCCGGCGCAGGTCAGGACGGTCCCGGCTTCGATGCTGTTCACACGGGCAAGCGATACGGAAGAAATCGCCGGAGGAGAATAGGGGATCGTCGTGAGCGCGGCGCTCTGCTGAGCCGTGTTGCCCCGGCTGTCGACGACGGTCACGGTCAGGCTGTCGTCTGCGGATACGGTGCCGAAGCTGATCACATTGGAACTGCTCGTCACCGTCTTGGAGCCGTACTGCACCCGGTAGCTTGAGACCGCCGCGTAATTCTGCGCCGCCGCGCCGGTCACGGTGACCCGGAGGTTCGATTTTGTCCGGACGATCTGCGAAGAGTCGCCGGTCAGCGCGACCGTGTTGCTGTCCACGTCCTCATAAGAAAAGCCGGTGAACGACGGGTTGCTGTTCACGACGCGGGCCGTGATGGAAAGCTCCGTGTACCCGACCACGTCGCCGCCCGTATCGTAGGTATACAGGCGAAGCGTTCCGGTCCCCGCGTTCGTGTTTGGGATCTGCTGGTACATGGCGTCTGCCCAGCCCGACGTATTCCAGACGTAGCTGTCGGTGATGTCGTAGCTGAGTGTTGCGGCATAGCTTCCAAAATATAAATTCAGAGCGTGCGTGAAGCTGCTGCTTTTTCGGTTCGTGTAGATCGTAATGGAGCCGCCGATGTTGAACGAGCCGGAGGAAGCCGTAATCCGGCTTGCCCCCGG
>ENA-UOOK01002249-UOOK01002249.1-fermentation-metagenome-genome-assembly--contig:-NODE-2249-length-24116-cov-5.547858_pt1 | contig 24116 bp, 25 predicted proteins | sample MGYA00245777_ERZ724023 | MGnify/ENA primary metagenome ERZ724023 (study PRJEB28704, sample SAMN03018312) | fermentation metagenome | biome: anthropogenic terrestrial biome; feature: soil; material...
CCGCAGATTTCACACTTTGCCATGAGTCTGCACCTCCTTTTATATATGGATAAATGAATTTTTACACAACAACATTATTATACAAGACCCCAACTTAAAATGCAAGTGTTTTTTTCGATTCCTTTTGCATCACTTTGTAAGTCCTTGTTTTTTAGTTTCTGATGTATTATAATAACAAAACAATGAAGGAGTGTAGCCCAATATGCTTTTCAACATGATTCAAAGTATCATGAGCGGCAACAGAGTGAATATGAGCACGTTGATTTCTGGTATTTTTGCCATGTTGCTCATTATCTTTTTAGTCCTTCCGCTCCATGAATGTGCACATGGATGGGTCGCCTTAAAATTAGGTGACAATACGGCAAAATATCAAGGACGCCTAACATTGGATCCAATTGCAAGTATGGACCCAATGGGGACGCTTTGCCTTTTGCTTTTCGGATATGGGTGGGCAAAGCCTGTTCCGGTAGATGCCCGAAATTTTAAAAACCCAAAGCGTGATATGGTACTGACTGCTTTAGCAGGGCCTCTCTCTAATTTAGTGGCGGCTCTTGTTGGTGCTTTGATTCTGCGGATTTTAGTTCTGCCTTTTCACATGAACTTGGCAACGCCGGTGTGGCAGTTTTTCAGCTATTATATCGGTATTAATATTTCTTTAGCCGTCTTTAATTTGCTTCCGATTCCACCGCTGGATGGCTCTAAAATTGTTGGAGGATTTCTTTCTTCTCAGGCTTTATATAATTATTACAAATATCAAAATGCGATTTCCCTTATTTTGATTATGGTTCTTTTTATGGGCTTTTTAGACCTTCCACTCACTTTTCTGAATAATTTATTTTATAATGGAATCAATGGTATTGCAGATCTTCCATTTCGGCTTTTTGGATTTGTATAATGATTAATAAAACGAGGGAAAGATGGAAAAGCTAACCTATCAGCTAGAGGCTTTTGAAGGACCTTTGGATTTATTACTCTATCTGATCCGCAAGAACAAACTGAATATTTGTGATATTCCAATCGCTGAAGTTTTGGATCAGTATATGGCTCAAATTAATGCAGCAAAAGCTGAAAATATGGATGTGGCCAGTGAATTCTTAGAGATGGCAACACGCCTTGTCTATATTAAAACAGTTTATCTTTTGCCAAAGCACGAAGAAGCAGACCAAATGAAAGCGGAATTGAGTGGACAGTTGTTGGAATATGAAGAGTGTAAGCGTATTGCTGCTCTTTTAAAAGAAAAGTTTCAAATGGATCACTTTGTGCGGGTTCCGGAAGAGATCGAGCCGGATTATACCTATCGTCGACATCATCTTCCAGAAGAACTTTACAACGCATATGTAAATACACTCGGGAAAAAACAAATCCCTCAGAAACCTTCTCAAGAGAGCTTTTCCGGAATTGTTTCTCATAGGATCGTTTCTGTCGCTTCACAGATTGTTTTTGTTCTGCGTAGTCTCTGGAAAAAGCCTCAAATGCCTTATCGAGAACTTTTTGTCCACAAAAATGATCGTTCAGAATTGGTTGCGGCTTTTTTGGCGGTATTGGAACTTGTCAAGGGAAAGCGAATTCGTATAGATGGGGATTATGATTCTGCGAGAGTAACGATCGTAAAGGAGAGAAAAAGAGTGCCATGGAAAAACAAGATCTGAATTCCGCAATAGAAGCACTTCTTTTCGCAAGCGGCGATCCTCTTTCTGTTTCCCGCATTGCTGAGGTCTTGAATCTCACACAAGCACAGGCTCAAAAAGCTGCAGAAGAAACAATGACGGATTTTAATACTCGTCAGGGAGGAATTCAAATCCTTCAATTAGAGGATTCTTTTCAGATGTGCAGCAGACCGGAGTTTGCTTCTCAGATTCGGTCGCTCTTGGAAATTCGACGCAATACACCGCTTTCTCAGGCAGCAATGGAGGTTCTTGCGATTATTTCCTATAACCAGCCGGTAACGAAGGCTTTTGTAGAGCAAATCCGCGGAGTGGATTGTTCGGGGGTTCTCGGAAGTCTGATGCAGAAAGGGTTAATTGAGGAGCGCGGCAGACTGGAGCTTCCTGGAAGACCTCTTCTTTATGGAACAACTTCCGCCTTTTTACGCTGCTTTGGAATTTCCTCTTTAGAAGAACTTCCTTCTGTGCAGAAGAAAGCGGAAGATGATTCCACAGAACCGATGGAGAAATCTCAGCTAGATGAATTAGAAATGAAAAGTGGAGAAACGATATGATAGTCCTTTGGGTCATATTAGGGATTTTGCTGATTTTGCTTTTCTCTCCTCTTTGTGTCACGATGATTTATCAAGAAAGTTTTTGTGCAAAAATTAGATTTTTATTTTTGACCTATACTTTTTCGCCTGAAAATTCGAAAGAAAAAGAAAAAGCCAGTCAGAAAGGGAAAAAGGCAGAAAAATCAAAGGAGAAAAAAGAGGATACAGATTCTCAAAAAGATCAGTCCAAATGGAAGAATCTTTTTAAAGAACGCGGACTTGGCGGAATGATCGATCTTGTCAAAAAATTTGTGGAACAGGTTACGGAGCCGATTAAAAAGCTGTTTACGCATTTTCATATCAAAAAATTGGTTTGCGAAGTAAGCGTTTCAACGGAAGACGCAGCAAAGACCGCAATCCTTTATGGACAGGCCTGCGCGGTAATTTATCCTGCTGTGGCAATGCTGACAGAAGCTGCCCAATTTTATCAGTTTACAGCGTCGGTAGCCCCTGATTTTGACAAGAAAAAATCCTCTGTTAACTTCGAATTGAAATTTCATGTGTTGACAATTTGGCTTTTGATTGCAGCAGTCCAAACTCTGTTTCATTTTATAAAATTTCGAAAAATGGAAAAAATATAAAACTATTTATTTTAGAAGAAAGCGGTGTATCAAATGAGCGAACATCCAATTGAAGGACTTATGGGGACAACGCTGGAGAAAATCAAACAAATGGTGGATATCAATACCATCATTGGAGATCCGATTACCTCTCCGGACGGGACGATTATCATTCCTGTTTCAAAGATTAGTTATGGCTTTGCTTCCGGTGGCTCAGATTTTGCTTCCAAAGTGCAAACGGATAAGAGCTTTTTTGGAGGCGGTGCCGGTGCGGGCGTAACAATTTCTCCTGTTGCCTTTATTACGATCAGCAATGGAAATGTTAAAATGCTGCAGATCGATCCATATAATTCTTCTGCTGACAGAATTGTCGGAATGGTGCCGGACGTCGTCGACAAGATCAGCAGTTTTGTAAAAGAAAGCAAGGAGAAAAAGGAAGCTAAAAAAGAAAAATCATCAGAAGAAAATCCAATTGAAGATCCCCAAGTCTAATTTTTAAACAACATTTTTAAGCAGCCGCCTGCATATGATTCAGTGGCAGGTGGTTGTTTTGTATCAAAAAGGATTTTTGAGAATTGGAATTGTTCTGATTATTTTAGCTGCTTTTTTGATTCCCGCTAATGCCCAAGATATTTCTGTTTCGGCAGAAAGTGCAGTTTTGGTAAACGCAGATAGCGGGGAAATCTTATGGGCAAAAAATGAAAATCAGGAATGCGCAATGGCAAGCACTACAAAAATCATGACAGCCTTGATCACTTTGGAACAGGCTGCCGAAGATGATAAAGTGGTTACCATTACAAAACAAATGACAGCGGTGGAAGGCTCTTCTATGGGACTTCAGCCAGGAGAGCAGCTGCGTCTGAGCAGCCTTGCGGCAGGAATGCTCAGCGTTTCTGGGAATGATGCTGCAAATTCAGCTGCGATTGCGATTGACGGAAGCGCAGCTGAATTTTCGGAACGAATGAATCAAAGGGCCAAAGAACTTGATATGGATCATACGCATTTCGTTACGCCTTCCGGGCTAGATGATGATGCACATTATTCCACTGCGGCTGATATGGCAAAACTTACCTGTGCAGCAATGAAAAACTCTGCTTTTCAAAAGATTGTTTCACAGAAATCAATTCAAGTAGAGTTTATGAATCCGCAAATTAAACGGATGTATGCAAACCATAATCGGCTTTTAAGTTTTTACCAGGGGTGTATTGGAGTAAAAACCGGATTCACCAAAAAGGCGGGACGCTGTTTGGTGTCTGCAGCGGAACGTGATGGGGTGCGTATAGTGGCAGTTACTTTGAATGCACCGGACGATTGGAATGATCACCAAAAGCTATTGGATGAAGGGTTTCAGAAGCTTCAGGCTATCACTTTTGATGATCGGTCTTTTACGGCCGAGGTTCCTTCTGCGACAGGCGAAACAGTAATAGAAGTGCAGGGCCAACTGGGGGATACCGTTGTTCTCTCTAAAGATAGTTATCCGGAACGCACGGTTGAATTGCCGCAATTTTTGTATGCTCCGATAGAAAAGGGACAGTGCGTTGGGAGAATTGTCTATCGCTTAAATGGGCAGATCATTTCACAGACTCCGATCCTTGCAGATTCGGATGTGTCTGAAGAAAAAAGCAAACAGTCAATCTTTGATCGAATAAAACAATTTTGGACGTCTTGCTTTTCGTAAAGTCGGAAAGAATGAAAAATGAGGAGAAATCAAAATGGCAGAAAAAATTAGATTACAAAAAATCCTTGCAGACAGCGGGGTCGCTTCACGCCGAAAAGCGGAATCTATGATAGAAGCAGGAAAAGTTCAAGTAAATGGAAAAACTGCTGCGATAGGGGATAAGGCGGATCCAAAGCATGATCAGATTTCTGTAGAAGGAAGACTCCTCAATACCCGTGTGAATGAAGTTTATTTGATGCTCCATAAGCCGAGAGGATTCATTACTACCATGCAGGATGAAATGGGAAGAAAATGTGTTGCACAGTTAGTGCAGGATGTACCGACGCGTGTTTATCCCGTAGGGCGCCTTGATAGAGAGAGTGAAGGCTTACTCCTGATGACGAATGACGGCAATTTTGCAAATGCGATGACACATCCTTCTAAACATGTACCTAAGGTCTATCGAGTAACGGTGCATCCATCCATTACCGAAGAACAGCTTCTTCAATTTGAGCTTGGAATGGAAATTGATGGGTACAAAACAGCTCCGGCTCAAGTGCGAGTGCTGAAAACAGAACCGGGACGAGTTGTTTTGGAAATTGTTCTGCACGAAGGAAGAAATCGCCAAATTCGCAAGATGTGCGAAGCAATGGGACTTGAAGTAGCGCGTTTGAAAAGAATTGCGATGGGTCCTGTTCGGCTGGGAATGCTGAAACCCGGAGAATGGCGTTATCTTACTGCAGAGGAATTGAATGGGCTTCAAAACGAAGCAAAGCATGGTGCACCTTTGAAAAATGAGGGAGAGGATTCCTCTTCCCATAAGAAAAATTTTAAACGCAACTCAAATCGTTAAAAATTTGTTTTATTTGAAATACTTGCCAAGCGAAACAGAATCGTCTATAATTATTTTGTTATAGCAATGATGTTTAGAAATCAAGTCTGTGATGCTGCAGGTAAAACCAGAGGCCATCAACTTCTGGAATCCCTGTTTGGCAGCGGTTTATTCGCTTTTGCGACGCATTTAGTGTTCCAGTCGTTTCTTTCGTAAATGCGAAAGGCTTTTTATCTCTACGCGCAGCTTCTATGCTGAGCAGTGCCTATGCAGAAGCGACTGCAGCTGAAGTTACCATTGCGGTTGGGGATACTTATAGCTCTGTATATATTGCAGTTGCTGGAAAAGGTGCAAATGCAGACAGCGTAGTTGCATGGCCGCAAGCTTGTTATTTCTGCACTTGCTCCCGAAACAGCCGCTGTCTTTCTTTGGAATGATAAGCTGAAAGATTCTATTTCGGACCGCAAAAAAATGATTGAGGAAGACCGAAAAACAGAAGCTTCCCCGTTGCAGGCAGCGGCGCAGGGCTTAATTGAAAACGCAATTGGGCCGGAAGAGACTCGCAGCCAAATTCAAAAAGACTTGACGATGCTTTCTGAAAAATGTGTACATACATTTCCGAAAAAGCACAATAATATCCAGCTCTAAATGAAATCACAACAAGTCATAGATATATGCATTGTATTGAAATCTTTTGAAAGTTTAGGAGGACTTATTTGCATGAAAAATCTGAAAATCACGGTAAATGGAACTGCTTATGACGTTCAGGTCGAAGAGGTTAATGGAACGTTTGCAGCAGCTCCAGTCGCTGCACCGGATCCTCAGTATAAGCCGATGCCAGTACCTCGGCCGGTTGCTCCAGCTCCTGCTCCGGTAAAAGCTTCGGCTGCACCCGTTGCTCAGTCTTCTGCAAATGCAGAAACAGTTGAAAGTCCACTGCCAGGAAATGTGATGAGTATCAATGTTAAACCTGGGGATTCTGTCAAAGCAGGTCAGATCCTTTTAAGTCTTGAAGCTATGAAAATGGAAAATGAAATTGTTGCACCTCATGATGCAACAATTAAGAGCTTGTGTGTAAATAAAGGGGATACTGTTGACGCAGGTGCTCCCCTTGTAATTATTTGCTGAGGGGGTAACCATAATGACAAAAAAAATTGGTATTACAGAAACAGTCCTGCGCGATGCACATCAGTCTTTGATCGCAACCCGTATGCCTATCGAGGATATGACACCGATCCTGGGAAAACTGGATCAGGTCGGGTTCCATTCCCTAGAGTGTTGGGGCGGTGCTACATTTGATGCCTGTCTTCGTTTCTTGGACGAAGATCCATGGGATCGCTTGCGCACTATCCGTAAAATGTGCCCGAATACAAAGCTTCAGATGCTTTTCCGTGGTCAAAATATGCTCGGCTATCGTCATTACGCTGATGATGTTTTGGAGTATTTTGTTCAGCGCTCTGTTGCAAACGGTATTGATATCATTCGTATTTTTGATGCACTCAATGATATTAAGAACTTGAAGGTTGCTATTAAGGCGGCAAAAAAAGAGGGCGCACATGCTCAGGTAGCAATTTCTTATACCACCGGCCCTGTGTTCACAACGGATTATTATGTTGAATATGCAAAGAGAATTGCTGATGCCGGTGCAGATTCTATCTGTATTAAAGATATGGCAGCCTTGCTGACTCCTTATGCAACTTCGGAACTAGTGACCGCCTTGAAAAAAGCGGTTGATCTTCCGATTCAGATTCATACGCATTATACTTCAGGTTTGGCTTCCATGTGCTTGCTTAAAGGAATCGAAGCAGGAGCCGATTTGATCGATACTGCAATGTCTCCGTTGGCATTGGGAACTTCACTTGCACCGACAGAGTCCATGGTTGCAGCTCTGCAGGGAACTCCTTATGATACCGGCCTGGATCTAAAATTGCTCAATGAGATTCGTGAGTACTTTATGGGTCTGCGCAAAAAATACTTTGAAAGCGGCCTTCTTGATCAGTCCATGCTCGCTACGAACACCAAAGCGCTTGTTTATCAGGTACCGGGCGGTATGCTTTCCAACCTGCTCTCTCAGCTGAAGCAGGCAGGCAAAGAGGACCGCATGGACGAAGTGCTGCAGGAAGTTCCGCGTGTTAGAAAAGATGCCGGATACCCGCCGCTCGTTACGCCGACTTCTCAGATCGTAGGAGCACAAGCTGTCTTTAATGTGATTACCGGACAGCGTTATAAAATGTGCACAAAAGAATTTAAAGATTTGATTGCAGGAAAATATGGTGCTACACCAGTTCCGATTGACGATGATTTTGCAAAATCCATTATTGGCAATCGGGAGAGAATTACCTGCCGTCCAGCAGATCTTTTAAAACCGGAACTCGAAACACTCCGAAAAGAGTGTGCACAGTGGATGGAGCAGGAAGAAGATGTTCTTTCCTATGCGCAGTTCCCACAGGTTGCAAAAGAATTTTTCCAGAGACGTGCAGAAAAGAAATATGGTATTAATGCTGCACATGCTAACCCTGCACAGCAGATTCACCCGGTCTAAGATGAATTTTTTAAATCCAGTTCCAGCTATTGGGGCTGGATTTTTTATTTAGTTGACAATACTGCCTGATTTCTGGTAAAATAATATGAAAATCATTTCTCTTAAAAAACAGCATAGGGATGGTCATTTTGCTAAAAAGTATGACAGGCTTCGGTAGAATGGAAGCCGTAAAAAACGGAAGAGAAATTTCAGTAGAGATCAAGTCGGTTAATCACCGCTATTTTGAGTTTTCCTCTCGTATCAGCCGTGGATATGATTTTTTGGAAAGTAAACTAAAAACATATCTTCAGCAAGAACTTTTTCGAGGAAAGGTAGAGGCCTTTGTTTCTATTGAGACTCTGCAGGATACCGCGGCACAAGTACATGTTAATTATCCGCTTGCGGAAAGCTATTTAAAGTCTCTAAGAGACCTGCGTGACCGCTATGATCTGCGGGACGATATTTCTGCGATGGCAGTATCGCGTTATCCGGATATCTTAACGGTTGAACATGAGCCGGAAGATGAAGAAGCACTCTGGAATGATGTTAAAGGAGTTGCAGAAGGTGCCCTTGGGGCTTTGCTTGCTATGCGGGAAGCAGAGGGCGTTAATCTTAAAAAAGATGTTCTTTCTCGCGCAGAGTGTATTTTACAGATGGTTCAGAAAGTTGAAGAGCGTTCTCCTCAAACAGTGGCGGAATACAATGAAAAATTGATTGCCAGACTGCATGAAATATTGGGGGATACGACTGTTGATGAGGAACGCCTTTTGACGGAAGCTGCTATTTTTGCAGATAAAGTGGCCGTAGCGGAAGAAACAGTCCGGCTGCGCAGCCATTTTGATCAGTTTAAAAAGCTTTTAGACTCAGAAGGACCTATTGGCCGAAAGCTGGATTTTCTGGTGCAGGAAATGAACCGGGAAGCAAATACGATCGGTTCCAAAGCGTGTGATACACAAATTGCTTACCTTGTAGTGGATATTAAAGCTGAAATTGAAAAAATTCGGGAACAGATTCAGAACATCGAATAGAAAAGGTGAAAAAGAAGCAAGATGAAATTAATTAATATTGGATACGGGAATCTTGTTGCGGAAGATCGCATTGTAGCGGTTGTCAGTCCGGAATCTGCACCAATCAAGCGAATTATTGCCGATGCCAAAGAGAGGCATACTTTAATTGATGCGACATATGGCAGACGTACCAAAGCGGTTATTATCACAGATAGCGAACATGTAATTCTCTGTGCGCTTGTTCCCGAAAAGGTTGCAAAGCGCGGCGGGGAAGACCACCAAGAAGAACCAGCTGAAGAAGAGGAGTTGAGCCATAGTGAATCATAGAGGTTTGCTAATTATTTTTTCCGGCCCTTCTGGTAGTGGAAAAGGGACAGTCTTGAAACGTTATTTTGAAAAATATCCAAATGCTCAGTTGTCTATTTCCGCCACGACCAGAGATCCGCGTCCCGGAGAAGAAGATGGAGTTTCCTATTATTTTGTCAGCCAGGAGAAATTTCAATCGATGCAAGAAAATGATGAGCTTTTGGAAAGTGCAAAATATTGTGATCATTGCTATGGAACTCCTAAAAAGCCCATCCAAAATTGGCTCAATGAGGGCAAAGACGTATTCTTGGAAATTGAGGTACAAGGGGGAGCTCAGATTCAGAAAAAAGTTCCCCAAAGTGTTGGAATCTTTAATCTGCCCCCTTCCTTAAAAGTTCTGGAATTCAGGCTTCGCGGACGAGGAACAGAGACAGAAGAAGTTTTGCAGAAACGTCTTGCAGCTGCAAAACAAGAAATTTCACAGGCTGTTCATTATGACTATCTCTTGATCAATGATGATATTGAACAAGCAGTAGAAGAGCTTGCCCAGATTATCCGTGCTGAAAAAATGAGATCAAGTCGAAATCAGGATTTAATTGAAAGGATGCTGGAAAACTATGATTAAACCAATCGCTGATAAATTGACCAAAAAAGGACAAAGTCGTTATTCCCTTTGCGTAGGAGTTGCAAAACGTGCCAGAGAAATTATTGCAGAAGCTGAAAATAATCCAGAGGAGATTTTAGTTGAGAAGCCGGTAGAAGTGGCTGTACGCGAGTTGCAAGAACATAAATATGAAATTGTTCCAGGCAAAGAAAGCAATGCCTCCGCCAAAGAAGGAGCAGAGACAAAAGTCGAGTCAGAAAACGATCCAGAACAAAAATGATTTTTTGAAACAGGAGCAACAAATGTATCTTGCAAAGGTTGCTGTTGAAAAAACAGTCTATCATTTTGATCAGCCTTTTGATTATTTGATCCCGGATTTTCTTTTGCCAACAGCAAAACCGGGATGCCGCGTATTGGTTCCGTTTGGGACTGCGAGCGCAAAGCGGCAGGGAATGATTCTTGCGACTGAAGAAAGCAAAGAGAAACCTTCCATAAAGATAAAATCATTGGAAGCGGTGCTGGATTCGGCACCGCTTCTTTCAAATGAAGGGCTGCTCCTAATTTCTTGGATAAAGGAACAATATTTTTGCACTTTATATGAAGCTGCAAGACTTCTATTTCCGATTGGATTTCAATATCATATCAAACGCTTTTTCTCTCTTACCAAAGGGATTCCAAAAGAATTACTTTCTTCCTATTCGCAGCAGGAGCAGGATATTATTCGGCTTTTGCAGCAGATTGGAAAGCCGGTTGAGGAGAAAGAACTTTTTGCAGCGCTGAAAGAAACAAAAAATGCAGAATCTATTCTGAAAGAACTTTTTTCAAAAGGAGTTTTAGAATATAAAACGGATTCCGTGCAAAAAATCAGCGATGCAACACAGCGAATGATTCGATTAAAAGATCCAGAAAATGAGGAATTCCCTTTTCGCTTGACCGCTCGTCAAAAAGAAGTCGTCCAAGTGTTGCGAGATGCAGGAGCAGCATCTGTAAAAGAAATCTGTTATTATACCGGCGTTACACCTGCGGTTCCTGATAATCTTGTAAAAAAGGGAATTTGTGAGTTCTTTGAAAATCCTGTTTATCGAAATCCTTATGAATCTGCCGATCAAGAAATGGAAGATCGTGAGCTTGTTTTATCTACGGAGCAGGAAACAGCATATCAGCATTTAAAATCCTTGTATGATTCTTCCAAAACGGAAAGTTCGCTTTTGTATGGAATTACAGGAAGCGGAAAGACTAGTATCTTTCTAAAATTGATCGACCGTGTACAGCAGGATGGAAAAGGCGTTATTTTGATGGTTCCTGAAATTTCTTTAACCTCACAAATGATTGAAATTTTTCATCGCCGATATGGTTCTCAGGTTGCGGTATTTCATAGCGGACTCTCTATGGGGGAACGCATGGATGAATGGAAAAGAGTACGGGACGGAAAAGCTTCTATCGTGATTGGAACTCGTTCTGCCGTATTTGCGCCGCTTTCAAAAATCGGGTTGATTATTTTAGATGAAGAGCAGGAAGATACTTATCAATCCGAGCAGTCTCCGCGCTATCATGCGCGCGATATTGCTCATTTTCGCTGTGCTTACCATCATGCACTATTATTACTTGCTTCTGCTACGCCTAGGGTCGAGACCTATTATGCTGCGCAGAAGAAACGAATTGGATTTGATGTGCTTTCGAAGCGCTTTGGAGCTGCGATTCTTCCGCAGGTGGAAATCTGCGATATGAATCGGGAATTTGAATCCGGAAATACCACAATTCTTAGCAGCTCCCTTTTAGAGGCGTTAAGGCAAGCTTTTTTGAAAGGGCAGCAAGCAATTTTGCTTTTGAATCGCCGGGGGTATAATACATTTGCTTCCTGTAGAGCTTGTGGGCATGTTATTACTTGCCCGCACTGCAGCATTTCATTAACCTATCATCGTGCTAATGGCCGCTTAATGTGTCACTATTGCGGATATTCCGTTCCGTTTACAAAAGAGTGTCCATCTTGCCATGAAGAAAAAGTCCATTTTGGAGGGTCTGGGACACAAAAAGCAGAGGAACAACTGCAAAATTTATTGCCTGAAGCGAAAATTTTGCGCTTAGATACCGATGCGACAATGAGCAAAAATGCTTATGAAATAAAGTTGAATCAATTTCGAAAACACGAATATGATTTGATTGTAGGGACTCAAATGGTAGCAAAAGGACTTGATTTTGAAAATGTGACTGTCGTGGGCGTCCTTTCTGCCGATCAGGCACTCTACTGTGATGACTTTCGCAGCTATGAACATGCGTTTGATTTGTTGACACAGGTAGTCGGAAGAGCAGGCCGCGGAAATCTGCGCGGCAAAGCGTTTATACAAACTTATACTCCAGAGAATCCTGTTTTAGATCTTGCCAAAAGACAAGATTACCCTGCTTTTTATCAATCCGAAATTGCAATTCGAAAGGCGATGCTTTATCCACCTTTTGCGGATATTTGTGTGATTGGATTTATTGGGAAAAATGAGCAAGCAGTTAAAAAATGCAGTGTTTCTTTTTTAGAAAAATTACAGGCAATCGCCCTCAGTGAATATTCGGAACTTCCACTGCGCGTTTTGAGCCCTTCACCAGCTTCTATCCCACGGGTAAGTGATAAATACCGGGATAAACTAATGATAAAATGTCGTAATAGTAAACGTTTTCGCGAAATGATTTCAAGACTTTTAATCTTATTTGGAAAAAATCATGAGTTTCGCGGGATCACGGCTTTTGCACAGATCAATCCATGTTATGTGTTATAATAGATTTTAGGAGGTCTTTATCATGGCAATCAGAAACATTTTAAAAGAAGGAGAACCCACTTTAAAGGCACATTGCCGCACAGTTGAGCAATTTAATGAACGAATTCATGTCCTATTAGACGATATGTATGAGACGATGATCAAAGCAGATGGGGTCGGGTTGGCGGCACCTCAGGTGGGGATACGCCGTCGTATTGTAGTGATTGATGTCGGGGACGGAAAAATCGAAATGATTAATCCGGTTTTTACGCTTCAAGAAGGGGAGCAGGAGACGATAGAAGGCTGTCTTTCTTTTCCGGGACAGTATGCGCTGACAAAACGTCCTAAACATGTAAAAGTGCATGCACAGGATCGTACTGGAAAACCTTTTGATTTGGAAGCATCAGATTTTTTGGCCACTGCTTGTTGCCATGAGATTGATCATCTCGATGGAATTCTTTTTCAAAGTCACGCAATTCGTATGTTGACTTCAGAAGAATTAGAGAAAATGAGATAATTTTGTTCTGATGGACATAAACTAAGGATAATGGATGTGGTACAATGCGGATTTTATTCATGGGAACGCCTGATTTTGCAAAGACTTGTCTGCAAAAGCTGCTAAATTCAAAACATGAGATTTGTGCTGTTTATACGCAGCCGGATAAGCCGGTCGGAAGAAAACAGAAATTGACACCGCCTCCGGTTAAAGTTTTGGCGCAGGAGGCGGAAATTTCAGTTTTACAGCCGCCAACCCTGAAAACTGAAGAAGCCGCCGAACTGGTTCACAGTTTTCATCCGGATATTGCAGTTGTAGTGGCTTATGGAAAAATTCTTCCGAAGAAGATCTTGGAGATTCCGCCGCAGGGCTGCATCAATGTTCATGCGTCTTTGCTGCCGAAATATCGCGGGGCGGCACCAATTCAATGGTCTGTCCTAAATGGAGATAAGGTTACCGGTGTTACCACAATGTTTATGTCAGAGGGGATTGATACAGGTGACATGCTCCTCAAAACCGAAACATCTATTGGTGAAAATGAAACTTCTGGAGAACTGGAAAATCGATTGGCAGAACTGGGAGCAGAACTTCTGCTCCAAACGATTGAAGAGTTGCCTAATATTATTCCTCAACCGCAGGGAGAGATGACAACTGCTTATGCTTCTATGCTGGACAAGACTATGAGTCCGATTGATTGGAATAAAGATGCACTCCAAATCCATCACCAAATATGTGGGTTAAATCCATGGCCAACAGCCTCCACTGTTTTCGAAGGAATTCCTTTAAAAATCTGGAAAAGCAAAATGATCGAAAAGCAAAATGGGAAGCCAGGTCAGATATTGAAAGATTTTGTAGTCTGTTGCGGAAACGGAACTGCAATTCAGCTGTTAGAAGTACAGGCAGCCGGGAAGAAGCGAATGAATGCTTCTGACTTTTTGCGGGGGCACCCAATTCGTACCGGGACTGCTTTACCTTTTTAGGAGGCACTTATGGGATTCTATTATTATAATTATCAGACTATGCTTTATCTTCTTCCGGCAATTCTGCTGACTTTGTATGCACAGGTCAAATTAAATTCCACTTTTCGTAAATATTCGCAGATCCCAACTTCGAAAGGACTCACAGGGGCTCAGGCGGCAGAAGAAGTTGCTCGGCTTGGAGGAGCTAATATTGTGGTTCGCCAGATTGGCGGAAATTTGACAGATAATTTTGATCCTCGAAATAACACGATCAGTTTATCACAGGGAGTTTATGGCAATACTTCTATTGCGGCGGTCGGTGTTGCAGCGCATGAGGCAGGACACAGCATTCAGAACGCACAGGGATATCTGCCCAATAAAATTAGGTCAGCGCTTGTTCCGGTTACACAGGTTGGTTCCAGGGCATCAATTCCCTTGATCATTATTGGATTGATTTTACCGGTTCAATATAGCTTTATCGTTGATATTGGAATCGTACTTTTTGGATTAGTTGTCCTGTTTCAGCTTGTAACATTGCCGGTAGAATTAAATGCGAGCCGTCGGGCACTAAAAGTATTGGATGAAGGCGGAATTTTAGATGGGCCTGAACTGATCGGTGCGCAAAAAGTGTTATGGGCTGCAGCACTAACTTATTTAGCGGCCAGTTTTACTGCATTGATGCAGCTTTTACGCCTTTTGGCAATTTCGGGAAGTAGACGAGGGAATAACAGATGACAGCAAGAAGTACAGCGCTTCAGGCACTTTTACAGGTGGAAGTGAATGAAGGGTATTCTAATTTAGTATTAAATAAAGTCTTAAAAGAGGCAACCATGGAGCCACGTGAAAGCGCATTGGCTTCTGCACTTTTTTATGGGGTATTGGAGCGAAAGCTGACTTTAGACTATATTATTTCGCAGATTTCTAAAATTGAAATTGCAAAAATGGAGATTCCGGTTTTGCTGATTTTGGAAATGGCGGTTTATCAAATCTTGTTTCTAGATAAAATCCCAGAATCCGCGGCAGTGAATGAAGCAGTCATTCTTGCAAAAACGACGGGGGAAGAAAGAGCTTCTGGTTTTATTAATGGTGTCTTGCGAAATTTCTTGAGAAAAAAAGAAACAATTCTCAATACGCAGCCCAAAGGGGATCGCATTTTTTCGCTCAGCATTCGATATTCCTGCCCGCAGTGGCTGATTCGTATGTGGGAAAAATCCTATGGCCAAAAAATAACCGAAGACCTTTTAAAAACATTGCAAACCAGGCCGCCTATTTTTGCTCGGGTCAATACAACGCTGATTAGCCCGAAAGAATTGTGTGAAAATCTCGAGAAAGAGGGAATCGAAGCAGAAATCTTTCCTTTTCTGGAAGGGACAATTTTGCTGAAAAATACCGGTTCGCTCGAAGCCAGTCCATCTTTTCAAAAAGGGTTGTTTCATATTCAAGATCTTTCTAGTCAGCTTTGCTGTGAAATGGTTGGTCCAAAAGCAGGAGAACGAATTTTGGATGTCTGTGCGGCGCCCGGCGGAAAAAGCTTTACGATGGCAGAGAAAATGGAAGATCAAGGAAATTTGGAAGCGCATGATTTATATAAAGGGAGAGTCCGTTTGATTGCTTCCGGTGCTTTTCGACTTCATCTTTCCTGTATATCGGCCTCTGTAAGAGATGCAGAAAAATCTGAAGGTGTTTTACCTTCAGCAGACCGTGTATTATGTGATGTTCCTTGTTCTGGACTCGGAATTTTGCGCAGAAAGCCTGAGATTCGCTATAAAAGCGCCAAAACTCTTGACAGTTTGCCCAGCTTGCAGTACCGTATATTATGTAATAATGCAGGCTTTGTTCAGTATAAAGGGAAAATGATTTATTCTACCTGTACTTTAAATCCAAAAGAAAATCATGCGGTAGCTGAACGCTTTTTACAAGCTCATCCGGATTTTTCTCCGGTATCTCTCAACTTACCGCAAGGCTTTTCCCATTTTATTGATGAACCGGAAAATGAATGGACGATTTTTCCACAAATGCATAATTCGGACGGATTTTTTATTTCAGCCTTTATCCGTCAGCGGGAGTAAAAGGAATTGGAACTGATTGATATAAAATCCATGACAATATCGGAGCTTGAAATGTATTTGGCTAAGATTAAAGAGCCAAAATTTCGTGCGAAACAGATATTTTTATGGTTGCAAAAAGGGGTTACCTCTTTTTCAGAGATGACGAATCTTAGTAAATCTCTAAGAGAAACTTTGCAGAAAAATTGCTACATAGCAGATGCTGTGATCCAGAAATGCTATTGTTCCAAACTTGACAGTACAAAAAAATATTTATTTCGCCTGCATGACGGGGAATTCATTGAGTCTGTATTGATGGATTATCATTATGGAAGAACAATCTGTATTTCAACACAGGTTGGCTGCAGAATGGGATGTACATTTTGTGCTACCGGTCAGAGCGGATTTTCTAGAAATTTGACCCCCAGCGAAATGCTTTCACAAATACAGACCGCAGAGCGGGACGGACAAAAACGCATTTCAAATGTTGTTTTGATGGGAATGGGGGAGCCTCTTGATAATTATGAAAATGTTCTTCGTTTTCTAGAGTTGATTTCCACCCCGGATGGGATTAATATTGGAATGAGGCATATTTCTCTCTCTACTTGTGGGATCGTCGATAAAATTTATGATCTTGCAGAGAAGAAATATCAATTAACACTTTCTATTTCTCTTCATGCGCCAAATGATGCCATTCGTTCTCAGACAATGCCGATCAATCAGCGCTGGCACATTGAAGATTTACTCAAAGCCTGTCGCTATTACAGCGAAACGACCGGCCGCAGAATTTCCTATGAATATGCAATGATCAGCGGCCTAAACGATAGTGATGATTGTGCTCGGGAATTAGGGAAACGGCTGCGGGGCACTTTGTGCCATGTCAATTTGATTCCGGTCAATACTGTTTCCGGGACAAGCTATCGAAAAAGCCTGATAGACAGGCAGCAGGTTTTTATAAAGATCCTTGCCAAAGCAGGAATCACAGCTACAGTCCGGCGGACTTTGGGCGCTGATATCAATGCCTCCTGTGGACAGTTGCGCCGCAGGTACCAAAGTGAGGTTGAATTATGATTAGAGTGTGCGGAAGAACAGATATCGGAAAAGTGAGGAGCAGTAATCAGGATGATTGCCGCTTTGGACTCACTTCGGACGGAAATCTGGCGTGGTCTGTTGTCTGTGATGGCATGGGCGGCGCAAATGGTGGAAATGTTGCAAGTAGTATGGCTGTTGAGTCTATTTCCGAGCAATATCTTCACTATTTTGAAGAAACTCAGAAGTTTACAGATAACGGATTGCGGGATCTAATGACTTCTGCAGCGTATAATGCCAATACAGCAATTTATGAACATGCAGCAGAAGATACGCAGCTTTCAGGAATGGGAACAACGTTGGTAACTGCAATCGTTTATGATGGAATGGCACATATTACTCATGCAGGGGACAGTCGTGCATACCTGCTGGATTCAGACGGAATCCAGCAGATCACAACGGACCACTCAATGGTTCAGGAAATGGTGGATAGCGGAGATTTGACCTTACAGCAAGCAAAAAACCATCCGCAGCGGAATATCATCACACGGGCACTCGGTGTTGAAGATCAGATACAAACAGATTATTGCGAAATAACATTGCCTCAAGATTGGTATCTTTTAATACTCTGTACAGACGGGTTTTCAAATTGTGTGGAACCAGAGACCCTTATGGATTTTGCAAAGAAGTTTCAGGGGCAAGATTTAGCGGATCAATTAATTGAAGAAGCAAACAAAAATGGCGGCGGGGATAATATTACCGTTTCTATTATCGAAAACTAAGGTTCAAAGAAAGGAGGATTTTTTAGAATGGATAAATATGCCGGCAAACGATTGGACGGCCGCTATGAGATTCAGGAATTGGTTGGCGCTGGTGGAATGGCACTGGTGTATCGTGCTTACGACACTTTGGATCAGCGCACAGTTGCAATCAAAATTCTGAAAGATGAGTTTTTGGACAATGCGGAATTTATCCGCCGCTTTAAAAACGAAAGCAAGGCAATTGCGCTGCTTTCTCATCCAAATATTATTAAAGTCTATGATGTGAGCTTTGGAGATCAGATTCAGTATATCGTGGAAGAATATATTGATGGAATTACCCTTCGGGAATATTTGGACCGTCAAACTGTTATAGATTTGAATAAAGTGCTGTATTTTACCACGCAGATCTTACGTGCGCTGCAGCATGCCCATCAGAAAGGAATTGTACATCGGGATATTAAACCGCAGAATATTATGGTTTTGCCTGATGATACGATTAAAGTGACTGATTTCGGAATTGCTCGTTTTGCCCGCAGTGAGACAAGGACAATGACGGACAAGGCAATTGGTTCTGTTCACTATATTGCACCGGAACAAGCAAGAGGGGATCTTACTGACGAAAAGGCGGATATCTATTCCGTCGGCGTCATGCTCTATGAAATGATTACCGGACAGTTGCCTTTCGAAGCGGAAAATGCAGTTTCGGTTGCAATTATGCAGCTTCAGGCAGAGCCACAGCCCCCAATGGAGATTAACCCGGATATTCCCCTTGGATTGCAGCAGATCACCTTACACGCGATGCAGAAAGATCCTGCTCAGCGTTATCAGACTGCAACAGAGATGCTGTTGGATCTTAAAGAACTGCGCCAAAATCCGGACGCGGTCTTTGAATATAAATATATTCAAAGAAATGATGATTACGCAACGCCTAATTCTTTGAAGGATACTGCTTCTGTTACTTCTTATGACGATGGATATAATTATGTAGAGCATCCGGAACAAAATAATGCCAAAGCTAAGAAACGGAAAAAAACGCCTTTTATTATCGGCGGGATTGCTTTGGGAGTTGTTATTTTGGCAGTAATTCTGATGGTTGCTGGTGTTTTTAAGAGTTGCGGAACTCCTTCAGAAGTAAAACTTCCGAACTTTGTTGGTCAAAAATATGACGACGTAATCAAAGCATATAATGGGCAGTTTAACTTTGTGGAAGATACCAAAACAGATTCTACAAAAGAAACAGGTACTATCGTAAGCCAGAGTCCAAATGCTGATATGACCGTCAAAAAGGGTTCAGATGTGCATTTGACTGTAATTGTAGCGGCAGATACTGTACCAGTTCCAGACGTAACAGGGAAAACGGTAGCCGATGCAAAACAGGCACTGATTTCGGCGGGGCTTCAGGTTGGCACAGTTACTGCCAAAGATGGTAAAGAAACAGCCAATACGATTTTGGAAACAAGTCCTGCAGCAGGAACTTCTGTAGATAAAGGCAGTAAAGTGAATCTGGTCTATAGCACAGGGAAAAAAGAAACAAAGATTTCAGTGACCGTCTCTTTGCCCAGTGTTAGCAGTAATCTTAATCTATCCTATTATCTGGATGGAGTTTTACAGGGACAGGTAACCGTTAATCCTGCATATAATTCGACTTGGACACAGTCTTTTTCGGGAGAAAGCGGAACGAAGATTTTGACGGTTTCTTTGGGCGGAAATATTTATCGTAAGATCAGTCTCGATTTTGATAGCGGAAACTTTAGTACGCTTGCAGAATATCCCTATACAGAGCCTCAAACATCACAACCAACCAGTAAAGAACCGTCCAGCAGTTCTTCAGGAAATTCCTCCTCAAATTCCAGCCATTCTTCTAATAATCCATCCAGTAATTCCTCTACTTCTTCGCATTAAAGCTGAAAAATGATGAGAGAAATAAAAGGAATTATAGAAAAGGGAATCGGCGGATTTTATTATGTCAGAATACAAAGTGGAGATCTCGTCGAATGTAAAGCACGCGGCCTTTTCCGAAAAGAAGGAATTAGTCCACTCGCGGGGGACAGTGTGGTTTTGCTGGAAGGCGAAGGGCAGAGCTATACGATCCATGAAATTTTGCCACGTAAAAACAAATTGATTCGTCCGCCAATTGCAAATTTGGATCAGTTAATGATTGTCGTTTCTGTTTGTGACCCCAATCCTAATATGTTGGTGATTGACAAATTAATTGCAGCTGCAGAGACACAAAAAATTCAGCCGATTTTAATTTTTACGAAATCAGATCTTCAAAGTGCCAAAAGTTTGACCGATGTTTATTCTAATGTCGGAATCCCTTATTTTGAGATCTCTTCTTCTAAAAAATTTGGGCTTGAGCCTATAAAACCCCTTCTGAAAGGAAAATTGACAGCATTAACGGGAAATACAGGAGTTGGAAAAAGCTCGTTGCTGAATCAACTTCTGCCGGGAGAAAATCTAGAGACAGGAGAAATTAGCCGAAAATTAGGACGAGGCCGCCATACGACTAGACAAGTTGAGTTGCTACCTGTTCCGGGTGGCGGATATGTTGCGGATACTCCCGGCTTTTCTTCCATTCAGCTGGAACGATATGTTCCGGTAAAAAAAGAAGAGCTTCAATACTGTTTCAGGGAATTTATCCCCTATATTGATCAATGCCAATTTCAAGGCTGCTCGCATGTTTGTGAAAAAGGATGTGCGGTTTTAAAGGCAATGAAAGATGGGAAAATTTCAGAATCACGTCATCAGAGTTATTGTGAGATGTACGAACAGATTAAGGAAATAAAGGACTGGGAACGAAAATGAAACAATGTTTGATTATCGGTTCTGCACCGATGGAAGACCTGTCGGTTTTTTCAAAGTATGATCCTAAAAACAGCTTTATTATTTGTGCAGATGGGGGTTTGGATACTGCTAAAGCAGCCAAACTTTCGCCCAATCTTGTCATTGGGGATTTTGATTCGGCAAAATGTGAACCTCCAGCAAATGCAGAAGTGATTCGTCTGCAAAAAGAAAAAGACGATACCGATATGATGTGTGCGGTAAAAGAAGGAATTCGCAGAGGATTTCAGTCACTTGTCCTTTTTGGGGCTACCGGGGGCAGAGAAGATCACACCTATGCGAATTACTGTGCTTTGGAATATATTTCTTCTCAGGGACGTCAGGGAGAAATTGTAATGGATCATACACACATCTTTATTATGACCCGTGGGCGTATGCTGCTTCGCCAAATGAAGGGCTCCACCGTTTCTGTTTTTCCGTTTGGGACCGGAATGTGTTCCGTTACTTATCGGGGAATGAAATATCGGCTAGAAGAGGGAGTCCTGATTTCTAATGATCCGCGCGGCACCAGCAATTTATTGATTAATGATGATGCCTCCATCACCCTTCACAGTGGCCACGCGATTATATTTGTTCTAGATCACGTTTAAAAAGCTGCACCTTTTTTTCCTTTGCCGTATATACTGGAGTAACAAACCAGTAAGGGCGGTGAGACAATGCGCAGACCACGCTGTTTTCAAGACGGAAAATGTGCCTGCTATGCAGTTGCATTCGGATTAGGCATGACACTTGCCTGCTGTTTTCCGTCTGGATTCACCTTGTTTGTTATGTCAATTATTATTGTTTGTCTCGGCGCTGCATTGATTCATCGCTGAAAATTACGGGAGGGATTATCTTGAAAATTGTTGTTGTCCACAGTTCAAAGTTTTTGGCGTTTCTCCTTAGGCATCTGTTTCATATCGACAAAGAGCCCGTACATTCTTGAATTTTAAAGAAAAATGATTGTATCAAATAAAAAAGACTCCTTAAAAAAGGAGCCTTTTTTTTATTTGATATTAGATTTTGTGGACAGAGGATTCATATTTTGCAGGTTATTTGAATATGAATGACACAGAATTACAAAAAGGAGAGATCGAACATGCTGAACCGTGAGGTACTCACCGCAAGTGAAGCGGTTTATAACGGCTGTCAGGAACAGCCAGTGGATGTAGACGTCAGCCTTCCCGATTATTGTCCGGATATTCAGAAGATTTTGAAATGTCAGGTATGCCCGGCTATTTCATCCTGCAGTGCCTCCGGGGATCATCTGGAAGTGGAAGGAACTTACACTGTACGTGTCTTTTATCTGGATTCGGGTGGAATGGTTGTCCGCAGCTATGAGATGGAGGATTCTTTTCTATCAACCATTTCTTTAAAGCGTACAGTGGAAAATCCAAGAATTTATGCGTATCTCAAGATGGAATACGTTAACTGTCGGGCTACAAGTCCACGTCGATTGGACATCCATGGAGCTTTTTCCATCTGCGCTCGTGTTTATGGAGCTTGCAATGTAGAAGCTGTTTCCTCTGTGAATGAAGAGAGTGTAGAAGAACTTCCCCAGAATCTGCAGTATACCACCGGCTCCGGCTGCTTTAGGCAGCCATTTACCTTGGAAGATAATCTGGAACTGCCGCAGGGAAAACTGCCTGCAGATCGGATTCTTCGTACTCAAGCGGTGTGTTTCTGCAAAGAAAAAACACCGATGGCAGATGGGCTGCAAATCAGTGGAGAAGTTCGCCTGAAAATTCTTTATGCTTCTGCAGAAGAGAGCATGCCGCCCGAAACGATGGAATATACCATGCCGTTTGATCAGGAGATTGCCTGTGATTCCATGACAGAGGATAGCCTCTATTCTCTGGAAGTTTCAGTTTCCTCTGTTACTGTTCAAGTTCATACGGATTATTCGGGCGAACTTACTACTTTCGAAACGCATATTCGCTTAACCGCATCTGTTACTTGCTATGAAGAGCAGCAAAAGTCAATTTTACAGGATGCTTATTCCCGCACCTGCGAACTGACGCTTACAAAAAAGCAGCAGGAGATTGAGAGTCTAAAACAGCTTTTTTCGGATACCTGTACCCATAAATTTTCGATAGAGGGAGAAAATCCTATTACCAAAGTCCTTGATCTTTGGAACGAAACTTGTACCGTATCCGGCTCTGTTGAAAACGGAGAACTGAAATTCTCGGGCAAAATGAATGTTTGTGTACTGGCGGTCAACGCAGAAAACACACCATTTTACTTTGAACGAACAACGGAATTTTCTCTCAGTAAAGCATTTGAGGGAACCGGAACGATTCAGTGCATTGCGCAAGTACTTCTGACGGACCTAAGTTATCATCTAACAGATGCCGGCATTGACCTGCGAGCTGAACTTGCAATTACAGCTGAACTTTATGAGCAAAAGACGATTACTCTGATTACCGATGCAGCTTTGGATGAGAGCAAGCCAAAGGTCCTGGATCATACCGCAGCACTCAGCCTCTATTTTGCATCACAGGAAGAAAATCTTTGGTCTATTGCACGTACTTACTGCAGTAGCCTCTCTGCTATCAGAAAAGAAAACGATTTGCCGGAGGACGCTACATCGGCGTCCGGCATGCTATTAATTCCAATGTGAGAGAGGAGGGAATATTCAAATGGAAGAGCGTAATCTTTACGATGATATTGCCCAGAGAACAAATGGCGATATTTATATCGGCGTGGTTGGACCGGTACGTACCGGAAAATCAACCTTCATCAAAAAATTCATGGATACAATCGTGATCCCAAATATTCAGGAGAAAGCAAAAAAAGATCGTGCCGTCGATGAACTTCCACAGTCTGCAGGCGGCAGAACCATTATGACTACAGAGCCAAAGTTTATTCCGGAGCAGGCTGTTCGAATTCAGATCGATCAGAGCGCTGCTTTTTCAGTGCGTATGATCGATTGTGTTGGGTATATTGTTCCGAGCGCTTTGGGATATATCGAAAATGACGTGCCGCGTATGGTGATGACTCCATGGTACGAAGACCCAATTCCATTTAATATGGCAGCGGAAATCGGTACGAAAAAAGTAATTACGGAACACTCTACGATTGGATTGGTTGTCACAACAGATGGATCTATCAGTGATCTTCCGAGACAAGAATATGAGGAAGCGGAAGAACGTGTTATCAAAGAATTAAAAGAAATTAAAAAGCCGTTTATCGTTCTGCTGAATTCCGTGGATCCCAAATCAGAAGAGACAAGAGCAATGGCTTCTCAACTGGAGCAGAAATATAAAGTCGCAGTTTTGCCTGTTAACTGTTTGGAACTCGACGAAAAACAAATCCGCGAAATCCTTTCTAAAGTTCTTTTTGAATTTCCTGTCAAAGAAATTAAAGTGGATATGCCTAAATGGCTTTCTGCTTTGGAAAAAGAGCATTGGCTGCGCAGTGCGGTTTATGGTTCCATTCAGCAAAATGCAGTTAAAATTAGCCGGATCAGAGACATTACGCCGCTTACTCAACAAATCTGTGGGTGTGAGTATGTTGAG
>ENA-UOOK01002250-UOOK01002250.1-fermentation-metagenome-genome-assembly--contig:-NODE-2250-length-24098-cov-11.604916_pt1 | contig 24098 bp, 19 predicted proteins | sample MGYA00245777_ERZ724023 | MGnify/ENA primary metagenome ERZ724023 (study PRJEB28704, sample SAMN03018312) | fermentation metagenome | biome: anthropogenic terrestrial biome; feature: soil...
CATTAATATAATTTACTATTGATAATAATAAGGAGGTTATTTTAATGTTATATATTAAAAGGAAGGTCCTATATATAATGGTGATAGCAATTATAATGTCGGTTCTTATTCCAAAATTTATTTTTAAATATAAGGCAGTTTCGACTTATGCAAATAAAAAGTCGTACATAGCCTTAGTAATAGATGACTTGGGAGAACACGGAGACGGAACAGATGAACTTTTAAAGTTGGATATTCCTGTTACTGTAGCAGTAATGCCGTTTTTGGAATGTTCTAAGGAGGATGCGGAACTTTTTCACAATGTCGGGTTCGAAGTAATTCTTCATCTTCCAATGGAATCGGAAACCGGAAACAAAAAATGGCTTGGACCTAAACCTATTACTTCTTCTATGACAAACGAAGAGATAAGAAATGTGGTTAATGAAGGTCTTGATGAAATCAAATGGGCAAAAGGAATAAATAACCATATGGGTTCCAAATCTATTAAAGACGAAAGAATCATGGCTGAAGTATTGAAGGTAGCCCAGGAAAATAATTTGTTTTTTTTAGATAGTAAAACAGGAACTATTACCGTTGCAAAAAATATATCGGAGAAATTAAACGTAATGTACTTTGAAAGGGATATATTTTTGGATAATTCAAAATCCGAAAAAGAGATAACAAAGGCAATGGATAAATTAGAAGATATTGCTAAAAGTAAAGGCTATGCTGTTGGCATAGGACATATAGGCGGTCAGGGAGGAAAAGTAACGGTAAATATCATAAATAAAATGTCTAAGGAAATGAAAAATAGAGGGATAGAATTTGTATACTTATCGGAACTCAAAAGAATTGCCGATGGCAGTGAAAAAGTTAATGCAGATTAATACAAGAAAGAGCCATTGATTTTACAGGGAAAACCGTAGGTAGAAAACTTATTAAAATAGATAGGGATGATTTGTCCCTATCTATTTTAATAATATTTTTAGTGGAGGTAGGTTATTTGTTTACCTGTGTTATGTTAGAAAGTGTTTTTTTATTTTTATCAATTATAATATTAATCTGTTTATGTTAAGTCCCGTTTAAAATTATGTTAACTATAAGTTAATTATTTTAGGGGTAAGACGAATTTATAATATTTTTCTTGTGTTACTGAAATAATAAAGTTATACTATACTAAGTGAATAAACAAGGAAGGAAGTTGTAATTATACATGAGGAAAATGAAATTCGAAGATTTAAATTTGTCAGAAGAAATAATAAAGTCAGTATCTGATATGGGATTTGAGGAGGCATCTCTTATTCAATCCCAAGCAATACCATATATTTTAGAGGGGAAAGATGTGATAGGTCAGGCTCAAACGGGAACCGGGAAGACATCAGCTTTTGGAATACCTATTATTGAAATGTACAACGGAAAGAATAAAATACTTCAAGCAATTGTCTTGTGTCCTACAAGAGAGCTTTCCATACAAGTAGCAGAAGAGATTAAAAAACTTGCTAAATATAAAAAAGATTTTTATGTTCTCCCTGTATATGGTGGGCAACCTATAGAAAGACAAATTAAAAGTTTGAAAAAAGGAGTTCAAGTAGTAGTTGGTACACCCGGGAGAGTTATAGACCACTTAAATAGACATACATTGAAAGTTGAAAATATAAAAATGGTGGTTTTAGATGAAGCAGACGAGATGTTCGATATGGGGTTTAGAGATGATATTGAACTTATATTAGGTAAGATGCCGAAAGAGAGGCAAACCGTATTTTTTTCCGCAACTATGTCCAATGAAATAATGAAATTTGCTAAGCAATTTCAGAAAGATCCTAAATTCATAAAGGTAGTGCACAAGGAACTCACTGTTCCTGAAGTTGAACAATATTATTTTGAATTAAAGCAGAATATGAAAACAGAAGTATTATCAAGGCTTATAGATATATATAATCCAAAGCTTTCTTTGGTTTTTTGCAATACAAAAAAAGGTGTAGACGATTTAGTTATGGAACTTCAAGGTAGAGGATATTTTGTAGACGGACTTCACGGGGATTTAAAGCAGACTCAAAGAGACAAGGTTATGGGTAAGTTTAGGAGCGGAAATATTGATATCCTCGTGGCAACAGATGTAGCGGCGAGGGGTATAGATGTAGATGATATAGATATTGTATTTAATTATGATATTCCCCATGATGAAGAATATTATGTTCATAGAATAGGAAGAACAGCAAGGGCCGGAAAATCCGGAAAAGCATTTAGTTTTGCAGTGGGAAGGGATATATACAGGTTAAAAGATATTCAAAAGTATACTAAAACTAAAATTACTCGTCAAGAAATTCCCACTTTAACTGATGTTAAGGAAGTAAGAACAAATATCCTTATAGAAAAAATCAAGAAGATAATGGAGAAGGATGAATTATCCTACTATAAAAAGATAGTTGACTCTCTGTTACAAGATGAATATGATTCCGTAGATATTGCTTCTGCAATACTGAAGCTTTATATAGGGGAAGATAAGCAACAAAAAGATGATGAGATAAATGAAAAGAAGTTTAAAGTAGATTCTTCAAAGATGGTAAGGTTATATATAAATGTTGGGAAGAAGAAAAATGTAAGCCCAAGACATATTATCGGAGCAATAACTGAAGAAACGGGTATTTCGGGAAGATTGATAGGTAAAATTGACGTGTACGATAAATTCACCTTTGTCGAAGTACCTGAAGAATTAAAAGATGAAATACTCACCAGATTACAAAAAAAGAAAATAAGAGGAAATAAAATAAATATAGAAGTTGCAAATCCGAGAAGAAAATAAGGAACAAGGGGAAAAGCAGAAAATACCATCTTCAGTGGTTCTGACTTATCCCCTTGTTGTATATATACACATAACTGCGGGATGGAAATAGCACAGAAGAACCGTCCCCTTGTGTTACCCTTGTGTTATGAAAATGAGAATTATTTTCAATAATAACATAAAAAATGATTTATATATAAAAATAGATGGTATAATATTTATGAGTAATTTGTTATAGGGTATTTTATATCAAAAATTTCTAAGAGGTGATTTTGGTAATGAAAAAGAAATTCTTTTTGTTAATTTTAAGTTTAGTTTTAATATTATCAATAGTTTCCGGATGCAGCAATAAAAATGCAGGGGATGAAGTTTCAACAGCCCCTAAAGAAGAGCAGGAGCAGCCTAAAACCCTGAAATTCAGTTTTCCTGATGGTCTTCCGGCTTTAACGGCTGCAAAGCTTGATAAAGAGAATCCAGCTGTAGATAAAAATGTAACTATAAATTATGAGCTTTTGAAAGCTCCCGATGTACTTGTATCAAGTATTTTAAAAGGGGAACCAGATATAGCCATAGTTCCTTCCAACTTAGCGGCTCAGGCTTTTAATAAGGGTATGGCTTATAGATTAGCCGGAACGTCTACATGGGGTTCCTTGTATATGATAAGTACTGAAGAAATAAATTCTTTTGAAGATTTAAAGGGAAAAGAGATATATTCTATTGGAAAAGGCTTAACTCCGGATATAGTTTTAAGATATGTTTTATCTGAAAATGGTATAGATCCGGATAAAGATGTAACTATCACTTACTTAAATGCGGCTACGGAATTAGGACCGGCCTTTCTTAGCGGGAAAACAAATTTAGCGGTTTTGCCGGAACCTTTAGCTACTACAATACTTACAAAGAAAGAGAATGCAAAAGTAATTTTTGATTTAAACAAGGAATGGGCAAACTTAACAGGGATTGATGAAGGATATCCTCAATCAAGTTTAATAATTAAAGAAGATTTAATAAAAGACGATCCGGAATTTGTGAGTAAATTTTTAGAAAAATATAAAGAGAGTTCGAATTGGGCAATGGGAAACTTAGGACAATTGGGAGATTATGCAAAAGAATTGGGAATAAGTGTTGAAAAAAATGCAATAGTTAATGCAAAAGAAAAACTTAATATTAGGTTTACTGAAACAAAAGATTGTAAAGATGCATATGAAAAATATTATGAAGTATTAATGAATTTTGAACCTAAAACTATAGGAGGAAAATTACCTGATGAAGGGTTGTATTTTGAAAGATAGGAAATATTTTATTATTTCGGGATTATCTATTCTGCTTGTTTGGATAATCGCGTCAAAATATGTAAATAATGAAGTGATAATTCCTTCTATTAAAAATACTTTTATTAGTTTAACAGATATAGTGAAAGAGGAATATTTCATCAATACCGTAAAATCTACATTATTAAGAAGCCTTGCAAGCTTCTTAATTTCTTTAATATCGGCAATAATATTGGGTATTTTATCTTATATATTTAAAGCTGTATATTATATAATGAGTCCTGTATTAAAATTTTTAAAATCAGTACCAACTATGGCTATTATTATATTGGCACTTATATGGCTTACCAATGAAGCGGCACCTGTATTTGTAGGATTTATTATGGTATTTCCAATATTGTATGAAAGTGTTCTAAAGGGCATATCAAATATAGATTTTAAAATAGTTGAGATGTCAAAGCTGTATAAGGTGGATACAATTACAATGGTCAGAGAGATATATGTTCCAAGCATTTTTTTTAATATTAATTCTGTATTAACTTCTACATTGGGGCTCAGTTTAAAGATGGTAATAGGAGGAGAAGTATTAGGCCAACCTAAATACGGCATAGGCAGTAGCTTGCAGCTTCAAAAAATGTACCTCAATACGCCGGGAGTGTTTGCGTGGATTATAATTATATTAGTGATTATAAATGTTTTTGATTATGTATTAAGCTTTTTGGGAAAATTAATCGGAAATAATAAATGGAAGTGATAATGTGGGATATGAGGTTAGCAATATACATAAAAGTTATGGAGATTTAAAAGTATTAGATGATGTAAGCATTAAGTTTGAAAAGAATATGACTACATGTATATTAGGCCCGTCCGGTTGTGGCAAAACCACTTTGCTTAATATCATATCCGGCATGCTTCCTGCTGATAAAGGTAAAGTGATTGGATTTGAAAATGAAAATATTGGATTTGTTTTTCAGGAAGATAGGCTTATTCCATGGAAAAGTGTTTATGATAATATAGATTTTGTTATAAGAGGAAAAATTGATAAAAAAAACAGGAGGGAGATTATAAATAAATATTTAAATTTAGTAGGATTGGAATATTATAAAGACTATTATCCGAATAGTTTAAGCGGAGGAATGAAACAAAGAATCAGTATATTAAGGGCTTTCATATATCCTTCGGAGATACTTATAATGGATGAACCTTTTAAATCTTTAGATATCAATACTAAAGAAGTTGTTACAAAATTTTTTTTGAATTTAAAAAAATCGAGAGATAAAACATGTATCATTGTAACTCATGATATTGAAGAAGCAGCAATCCTTGGAGATAATATTACTATATTTACCCAAAAACCTACTAAAGTGCAAAGGATTATAAAAAATCGTCTTTCTTTAGAAGACAGAATAAAAAATAAAGAAGAATTAGATAAATTGAAGAAAACAATAGAAGGGGAGTTTGTATTCTAAAATTTTATTTATAAACTGTATTGCATATTTTTGGCTTCTGATGTATATTATATAAGTAATCTAAATGCAAATGGGACGCATTTGTATTTAAAATTAAGGAGGTCTGATGTGCAATGAAAAAGTTTAATATTAAAATTTTGTGCTTAATAATGGCAATAGTGATGGGTTTGATGTTGCTTTCAGGTTGCGGCAAACAAGATGACAAAGGAAAGACAGGTGAAGTTACACAAAATACAAATGATAATAATGGGAACAAAAAACTTTCGGTCTATGCAAGCTTTTATGCAATGTATGATTTAACAAAGAAAGTAGGAGGAGATAAAATAAATTTGGTGAATTTAGTCCCTTCAGGGGTAGAACCCCATGACTGGGAACCGACTCCTAAAGATATTGCAAACCTTGAAAAAGCGGATCTACTTATTTGCAACGGTGCGGGAATGGAAGGATGGCTGGATAAAATATCCGGATCTTTGGATAATGATAAATTGGTTATTGTTGATACTTCTAAAGATATAAAGCTATTAGAGGGACATGAAGAGGATGAAAATTTAAAGTATGATCCTCATGTATGGCTCAATCCGATGAATGCCAAAAAACAAATGGAAATTATAAAGGATGCACTTGTTAAAGCTGATGAAACGAATAAGGATTATTATGAAAAAAATTATGAAGAATATGTAAAACAATTGGATGAGTTGGACCAAGAATATAAAGACGCTGTGGCTACATTTACGAAGAAAGAGATTATTGTATCTCATCAGGCATTCGGATATTTGTGCGATGCCTACGGATTAAAGCAAACTCCCATTGAGGGGTTGACTGCTGATGCCGAACCTTCACCGGCTAAAATGGCGGAGATAGTAAAATTTGCAAAGGAACATGATGTAAAATATATATTTTTTGAAGAATTGGTAAGCCCTAAAGTCGCTGAGACCATAGCTCAAGAAGTAGGGGCACAGACAGAAGTTCTTAACCCATTGGAAGGTTTGGAGGATGATGATATAAAGGCGGGAAAAGAATATATTTCCGTAATGAAAGAAAATTTGGAGGTACTTAAAAAAGCGTTACAGTGAAAGGAAAATTGTAGCAATGGATAACATAATCGAAGTAAACAACTTAAGTTTTGGGTATGGGGAGAAGTTTATATTAAAGGACGTAAGTTTTTCGGTAAGAAGAGGGGATTTTTTGGGCATAATCGGAGCTAATGGTTCCGGTAAAAGTACCCTTATGAAATTGATGCTAAAAATATTAACTCCTTTGAGCGGTAACATAAAGATGTTTGGACAGAATATAGAGGATATAAAGAGCTGGAACAAAATAAGCTATATTTCTCAGAAATTGAATTTCTTCAACAGTAGTTTTCCGACTACTGTTGAAGAAGTTGTTGAAGCTAACCTTTTTTCTCAAATTGGTCTTTTTAAAAGGCCTAAGAAATGCCATAAAGAAATGGTATATCAGATATTGAAGAAAGTAGGCATGGAGGGTTATAGAAAAACCCTTATAGGGAATTTATCCGGCGGAGAACTTCAAAGGGTATTTATTGCAAAGGCATTAATCAACAACCCTGAAATTTTATTCTTGGATGAATCCACTGTAGGCATTGATGCTAAATCTGAAGAAACAGTGTATTCTCTTCTTACCGATTTAAATCGAAATCATGGGTTGACGATAATACTGATCACTCATGATATTTTTCAAATATCACATATTGCAAATAGAATTATCTGTTTAGGGAAAAATGGGTTACTCGAACAGGATTTAAAAAACGGTATGACGGAAGATATTTTAAAGGAAATATACGGACAGAGTTTAATTGATTTTAAAGATAAAAGGTGGGATTGAGTTGATTAGTATTTTTCAATATTCTTTTATGCAAAGAGCTTTTATTGTCGGAATTTTGATTTCAGTAATTACACCTTGTATTGGAGTAATAGTGGTTCTAAAAAGGATGTCCATGATTGGCGATGCTCTTTCTCATTCTTCTTTGGCCGGTGTAACTGCCGGCTTGGCTTTTGGAATTAATCCTATTGCATCGGCTGTAATTTTTTCAATAATGTCGGCTTTTGGAATGGAAAGAATAAGAAAGTCTTTTCCCAGATATTCAGAAATATCAATAGCTGTAATTACATCTATGGGAGTTGGAATTGCCGGTATTTTATCGGGGTTTGTAAAGAATGCCGCCAGCCTTAACAGTTTTCTTTTTGGAAGTATTGTAGCTATTACTGATTTTGAACTTTTTATGGTTATTGGGTTAAGTGTTTTGGTTATTTTTGTTTTTATATTATTATATAAGGAATTATTTTATACGACTTTTGATGAAGAATCTGCAAAATTTTCAGGAGTTCCTGTTAAGTCAATAAATTTTGTATTTACTCTTCTTACTGCCATTACTATTTCTATATCCTCAAGAGCAGTTGGTACATTAGTTATATCTTCCCTTATAGTACTCCCGGTGGCATCTGCTATGCAGATTACTAAAAGCTATAAACAGACTGTAATTCTTTCCATAATTTTTGCTGTTTTTTCTACTATTTCAGGATTATATATATCTTATTATGCAAATTTTAAACCGGGTGGTACAATAGTGTTAATTGGAATTGCAATTTTAATAATTGTTATTTTTTATAAGGACGTTCTAAAATATATCTTTTTAAAAAAACATACAAAATCGAATAATTAGCTATTTTAAAAAAGTAATATATGAGATTGCATATCAATTGACTTTTCAAAGAAGTTATTCTATGATATCATGATATTGTATATTATAGTTATAAAGGATGATGATCGGATTGAAGCAATTTGAAAATAAAGAAATTTTTAGTTATTTTAAGATAAAAAATACTAAACAGAGAAATGTCGTATTGGATATACTGAAAAAGGCGGAATATCCTCTTACTTCAAAAGAAATTTTTTTTAGGGCCAAAAATATGGACGATTCTATTAATTTTTCGACTATATATAGAATACTCAATGTTTTTGAATCAAAGGGGATAGTTGTTAAATTAAATATTATGAATAGTGATGAAGCGGTTTTTGAACTGAAAACCGTAGGGCATAAACATTATCTTATATGCTTAAAATGTAAAAAAATGATTCCTATTGAAGGTTGCCCTTTGGGTGACTATGAAAAGTTTATTGAGAATACTACTGATTTTGATATTATGGGTCATCATCTTGAAATATTTGGATACTGTTCTGAATGTAAGGGAGATAAAAAGGGGGATGGAGTTAATGAAGGTAAAAATTGATATTGTTTCTGGTTTTTTAGGAGCCGGAAAAACTACATTAATTAAAAAACTTCTTAAGGAAAAATTAGACAGTGAAAAAATAGCGATTATAGAAAATGAATTTGGAGAAATTGGTATAGACGGAACATTACTTAAAAGAGCCGGATTAGAGATTAAAGAAATAAATTCCGGATGCATTTGTTGTAGCCTTGCCGGAGATTTTGGAGAATCCGTAAGAGAAATAATAGACAAGTTTAGTCCTCAAAGGATAATAGTAGAACCTTCGGGAGTAGCAAAGCTTTCGGAATTGATTAGGGCTTGCAGGGAAAATAACTTGAGGGATTTAGTTGAAGTTAATATGATTGTAACAATAGTGGATGTCTTAAAATTTGATTTGTATTTAAATAATTTTGGTGAATTTTTCGAAGACCAAATAAAAAATGCCAAAGTAATACTTTTGAGCAGAACAGATGTGGTTGATGAGGAGAAAATTAGCTCCGTTATAAGATCCATACGAAATTTAAATTTCAAATACGATATTGTGACTACTCCTTGGGCTCAGCTTACTGGAGAGCAAATTATCGGATTGGGAGAAGGCCATATAGAACATATACATGGAGAAAATTGTAATCATGAAGAAAAACATGGTCATGACCATGACCACGATCATGATCACGACCATGACGCCGATGAAATATTTAAAACATGGAGTATGGAAACGGCTAAAATCTTTGACAAAATAGAATTAAAAAATATGTTGAAACGGTTAAATGACGCTGATAGCTTTGGCATGATTGTAAGAGGTAAAGGAATACTTCAAAGCGAAAGAGGCAAATGGTTACAATTTGACTATGTTCCTGGAGAAATTCAGATAAGAACTACTTCTGCCAATTATATAGGCAAACTTTCGATAACCGGGAAAAATATTAACGAAAATAAATTATTTGAATTATTTTCTGTTTAAAATAAACAGGTGAGGCCTATGGTTACTTATATAGATATCTTTACCGGATTTTTAGGTTCGGGTAAAACTTCTTTAATTAATGAAGTTTTGAAAAATTCTATGGAATTTAATGAGCGGGTAGCGGTTATACAGAGAGAGACCGGTGAAAAGGAAGTAGATAAAGAGTTCATAAATAATGAGAATGTACTTTTGAAAAAATTTAAAAAAGATGAATCGATAAGAATTAAAGATATAATGGTAATTTTAAATGAATTTTTACCTAATCGAATGATTATCGAAGAAAACGGCATATCTGATTTAAGAGATTTATTAAATGTACTGGACAAATTTCAAGTACGAAAGCATTGTGTCATTAATTCGATTGTTAATGTGATAGACTGCAGAAATTTTGATTCCCTTATGAGTATTGTAGGACAGAATATGATAACGAATATTTTATATAGTGATTTAATAGTATTGAATTATTCCGATAAAATATTGCTGCACAAATTTAAGGATTTAAAGAAAGAGATCAGAGCAATAAATAAGTATGGAAAGATATTAAATATCAGTACTCCTAAAGATTTTACGGAATATGAAGGGATAAAAAATAGTAGGTTTAAACAGAAAAATAAAAAGAAAAATCCGGGAGATAAATTATCAATTATACTCCTGATTTTTGCAATGATATATTTAAGTTTTACTATTATGAGGTTTATAAAATCTGAAGGAGTAGTTTTTGATATCTCCAAACTTCAAATAATCAGTACAATATTTACAAGTATATTAATAGAGGCCTTTCCATTTTTGCTTATTGGAGTGTTCATATCTTCAATTATACAGGTTGTTATCACAAGAGAAATGATAATTAAATATTTTCCTAAAAGTAAGATATTATCTTTTATTGTAGCTTCACTGGGTGGGTTATTGTTTCCGGTATGTGATTGTGCTATAGTTCCGGTAGCTACCCGTCTTATCAAAAAGGGAGTTCCCATGTATGCTGCAGTAACATTTTTATTGGCGGCTCCCATAGTTAATCCAATAGTTATAGCTTCTACAATTTATGCTTTCCAAGGTCAAAAATTAATAGTTGCTTTAAGAATAGGAATAGGTATAATAGTTGCTATTCTTACAGGAATTATATTTATGATTTTTCCAGAAGATGAAAAAACAATTTTTACCGGTTTCGATAATTACACTTGTAACTGTATATACTGCAGTGGTTATGATGTATCAAAAATTGGGATATGGGATAAAATTGTTATAGTATTCAGACATGCAGGGGAAGAGTTTTTAAATTCAGGAAGATTTTTGGTTATAGGGGCATTGATTGCAAGTATTTCCCAAACTTTTATTCCCCAGGATATATTTTTTAAAAGTACAAATAAGGAAATATTATTCATATTAATTATGATGGCCGCAGGATTTGTTCTGTCTTTATGTTCATCTTCGGATGCTTTTATTGCCAGAAGTTTTGCAAGGCAGATTCCAATTGTTTCTGTATTGGGATTCTTGGTATTAGGGCCTATGGCTGATATAAAAAATATGCTTATGCTTTCGGGAAGTTTTAAGAAGAGATTTATAATAAAGTTATTTTTTATTGTGTTTAATTTGATATTTTCCATTTTGTGTTTTACTAAGGTGGTATTTTTTTAGAAGGAGGGAGTTTCCATGAAGACAATGAGAAAACATAGGATTAATATAGAAATTATATTTAAATTAATAGTTTTTTTGGGGTTTTCTGTATTTTTTATAATTTTAATCAAGACCGGTAATGTGAAAAAATACGTTCATCCCAGAATTATACCTTATATGAAATTTGCTGTAGCCGGATTTATAGCCATTTCATTATTTACAATAGGAGAAATTTTTAGAACAAAGGGCCCCGGTATGAACCTAAAAAAATATATTCTTTTTTTAATTCCGCTTTTTCTGTCATTTGTTATACCTCCTAAAACGGCAGTTTTAAGTTCTTCGGTCATTAAAGGAAACGGAGTGAACGGAATAAATTATGGCTCCGATTATAAGGATAATACAAATAGTAAATCTGATGATACAATTGATATAACTGCTGATGATACAACTACTGACGACGATACAACTACGAACGGTACAAATTCGGATGTTTCTCAAAATAACGGTGATGTATCTGCAGATGAAAATAATATTGCCGGCACCGGAGAGGATTATGGATCGGAACAACTGAAAATTGAAGGTAATAACATAATTGTAGATGACAGTAATTTTGCACCTTGGATTATGGAATTATATTATGATGTTGAGAAATATGAGGGAAAAAATATAGAGATGGTGGGATTTGTTTATAAAGATGATGAATCCTTAAAGGAAAATGAATTTGTAGTTGCACGGCTAATGATGGTATGCTGTGCTGCCGATATGCAGCCTGTAGGAATCGTATGCCAGTATGATAAGACTTCCGAACTGAAGTCGGAAGAATGGGTAAAAGTTAAAGGAATATTGGAAACTTATGATTTTGCGGGAGAGAAAAATCCGATTATAAAAGTGGAAAGCATTGAACCTACGGATAAACCGAAAGAAGAAATAGTCTATCCTTATTAAGCAAAAAAATTATTGGGATTAAATTCTTTATTATAGTGATTTATTAAAATATGAGTATTATGGTATAATTATTATTGATTAAATAATAAAGGGGAGAGGAGAACGGAAAGAAATATAAATAAATGCGTAAGTACCATAGATGAATTTGACGGAGAAGAATTTGATAAATTGAATATAGGGGTTGAAATACAGGATTTTGTTGAGCCAAGTTTATTGGACAAGGGTTGGGAAGACGTAGTCTCTCAATATAAGATGATGTTTGAGAAATTTAATGGTGCATGTTCAGTTCATGGACCATTTCTGGATTTAAAACCTATAAGTCCTGATAAAACTATAAGGGAAGCAAGTTATAATAGGTATTTAGTTGCATTGAACATTGCTAAGGAGTTAAAGGCACAATACATAGTTTTTCATAGTCAAATCAATCCTTTTCTCAATGAGCCTTACATAAGAAAGCTTAATCATGATTTAAATAAGAAATTTTTTAGAGACATATTGAGAGAAATAGGAAATTTTAAAGGGACTATAGTGATAGAAAATATATTTGAAGGAGATCCAAGCTGGCTGAGAGAACTTATAGATATTATAGATTTATCTAATGTTAAAATCTGTCTGGATATAGGGCATGCTAAACTGATGAGTGGGGAGGATCAACTTAAAAATTGGTTTAAAATCTTAAAAGATGATATAAAGTATATTCATTTCCATTGGAATAACGGGATATACGATGAGCATAAGCCTCCTATGGAAGAAAATATAAGATTGTTGAGCGATTTATTAGAGAAATTTGATTTAAACCCAGTTATATCGTTAGAATATAAAGTTAATAGTTTGGCTGAAGAGATAAAAAGAATAAGAAAAAATATTTAACGAAGGAGAGATGATCATATGCTAAATTTTGATTATTCTATACCCACTGAAATTTTTTTTGGAAAGGGTCAAATTGAAGTTTTAAGAAAAGAAATTAAAAAGTATGGTAAAAAGGTACTTTTAGTGTATGGAAAGGGAAGCATTAAGAGAAGCGGTGTTTATGATCAAGTGGTGAATATATTAAAAGAGGAGAATATACCTTTTGAAGAATTAAGCGGAGTAGAACCTAATCCAACCTTAGAGACTGTAAAAAAAGGAATAAAAATGTGCAGAGAAAATGAAATAGATTTTTTGCTTCCCGTAGGAGGAGGAAGTACAATAGATTGTTCCAAGGCAATAGCGGCAGGGTATTATTATGACGGGGATCCGTGGGATCTTGTGATTGGGAAAGCTAAAGTAAAGGATGTGCTTCCCGTAGGAGTGGTATTGACTATAGCGGCCACAGGTTCCGAAATGGATGCAACGGCGGTAATCACCAATATGGAAACGAAGCAGAAAATAGGATTGAAAGACCCCAAAATAGCTCCTAAATTTTCTATAATGGATCCTACTTATACCTTTTCGGTATCTGAAAGACAAACAGCTTCGGGAACTGCAGATATAATGAGTCATACATTGGAGAATTATTTTAGCAGGACGAAGAGTGCGTATTTACAAGATAAGTTAGCGGAAGGTGTTTTAAAGACTTGTATTAAATATGGGGTTATTGCGGTAAAAGAACCCGATAATTATGAAGCAAGAGCAAATCTTATGTGGGCTTCAAGTCTTGCGATAAACGGACTTTTAAGTTATGGGAAAGATGCATCATGGACTGTGCATCCTATAGAACATGAATTGAGCGCATATTATAATGTTACTCATGGAATAGGATTGGCGATACTTACACCCTATTGGATGGAATATGTGTTAAATGATGATACATTATATAAATTTGTTGAATATGGTATAAATGTATGGAATATCGATAAAAATGAAGATGAATACAATATAGCCCACAGGGCAATAGAAAAAACAAAGGAGTATTTCAATTTGTTAGGGATACCTTCTGCTTTGAGAGAAGTAGGGATAGGAGAAGAAAATTTGGAAAACATGGCTAAAGGAGCTGTAAAAAACAGAGGTGTAAATGGGAAAGTTGGGTCCTTTGTTCCTTTGGCTTATGAAGATATTCTAAATATATACAAGAAAGCATTATAAATAAGTATTTATAGAAATTGGTATACAAACTTATATATATTGTATACCAATTTTTGTATGATTATATTGTACGCTTTGGCTTATAAAGGATAATCAAAATTATGGTCATATAAAGTTGTAAATGAATTTAAAGTTAAATATAAAAATCTGGAGGAATATTATTGATGAAAGCATTGGTAAGAAGAACAAGTAAGGAAAGAGACATGATATTAAAAGATATGCCTGAACCGATTGTATCTGATAATACCGTAAAAATAAAAATTAAATATTCCAGTATTTGTGCATCTGATATAAAATATTATAATCAGGTAATGGGTCCTGGAGCGAAGATTATTCCACCTGTTATCATCGGACATGAGGGGAGCGGAATTATAGTTGAAACGGGAAGTAAAATTAAGGATTACAAAGTAGGAGACGAGGTTTGTTTTGAAACTACTTTTGAAAAATGCGGAAAGTGCATGTTTTGTAAATCTAAAGAATACAATATATGCGATAACCGTAAGGGATTAGGTTCTAAGGTAAATGGTACCTTTGCGGAATATGTAATAGTTCCTGAAGAATCCTTACATAAATTGCCGGATGGCGTAAATCTAAAAACCGCAACTCTTATGGAACCATTGGCCTGTGCTGTTCATTTAATAGAAGAACAAATAAAGGTTAAAAAAGGTGATAATGTATTAATAATCGGCCCTGGAGCTATAGGATTTTTTTCTTCCTTAGTTGCTAAATCTCTGGGAGGAAAAGTTATTTTAAGCGGAACCAACCACAGTGCTCACAGGTTAAAATTGGCGTCGGAATTAGGTATAGAAACTATATCCGGAGGAGAGAGAGAAGTTAAAAAAAGGGTATTTGAAATGACGAATAATATCGGTGCTGATGTGACTGTAGATTGTGTTGGATCAGAACATACTCTTAAAATGGCGGTAAATTTAGCAAGAAAGAATGGAATTATAGGCCTTGGGTCCTTTCCGAAGGGAGAAATTCCATTTAATTTTGAAATAGTTTTTAGACGTCAGCTTACTTTGATTGGAAGCCAAAGTTCTAAACCCTCCAGCTGGATAAGAGCACTGGAGTTGATGAAGGAAAATCATCATATTATTGAAAGAATGATTACTGATTCCTTTACTTTGGATGATTGGGAAGAAGCTTTTAAATTAGTTGAAAATAAATCGGGATTTAAAGTTGTTTTCAAAATGAATTAAATAAATTATATATAAAAGATGGGGAAATGTGAGTAAAAGTTTAAATCCAATAAGGCTTTTTAAATTTTTATGAAGGGGTGATATCAAGGTGTATGATAAATATGAGTTAAAAGAAAGATTGAGAGAAATAAAGAATAATGATTTTAGATCACCTGATGACATAAGTATTTTTGATTTTACACTGAATATGATTGAATATATCGGAGATCCTGATCCGGACCTTAGAGATAATTTGATTTATGAAGTTCTTGACAGATGGATCATGGATGGTATGTTTGGAACCGATCAATTAAGTAAATTATTAAATATTATTTTTGATAGTTCTCATTTATTTTATAAAATTGGCGAGGAAGGAACGGATTCGGTTTTTACAAGATCATTTTCAGTTTTAATAGTTGCGGATATAATCTATTACTATAGGATACATAATACGGGATTGGAAGAGGATTTAAGGAATATTAAAGAAAAGCTTATCAAATATATGTCAGAAGAAAAAGATGTAAGAGGATATATTTCAGGTAAAGGCTGGGCACATTCGGCAGCTCATACGGGAGATGCGTTAAATGAGCTGGTACAATGTCGATACATGAAATATAAGGATTTGTTGGAAATAATGGAAGCGGTTAAAAAGAAAATTTTTATTAATAGTTATGCTTATATAAGCGGAGAAGATGAGAGATTGACAACTCCTATAGTGAGCATAATAGATAGAAAAATATTGGGAAATAAAGATATTGTAGACTGGATAAGAAGTTTTAAAAATATTAATAAAATAAGTAAATATCCCGAAGATATGAACTTAGAAGTAAACGTTAGAAACTTTTTAAGAAGTGTTTATTTTAGATTGCTTTATAAAGATAATTACGACGAAATCAATGGAGCAATAAAAGAAACACTTTATAATATTAAGAAATTTTAAATTAATTTAAAGAATAATTTTTATATGGATTAGAGGTTGTGATAATTTGCTTTGGGGCGATAAAAGATATCATTCATTAAATTATGAATTGAAAAGAATATTTGGAACAAAAGTAGTGAAATTATCTGTTGACGGGGGATTTACGTGTCCTAACAGAGATGGAACTGCTGGAGATAAGGGATGTATATTTTGCGGAGAGGAAGGTTCCGGAGAATTTACTTTTTCAAAGAATCTTTCTATACCAGAACAAATAGCAAAGCAGAAGGAATTTATGTCTAAGAAATGGGCTACGGGAAAATATATTGCATATTTTCAGAACTTTACCAATACATATGGGGATACGGAATATTTAAAGGAGAAATACTATGCTGGAATTTCTCAGAAAGGAATGGTAGGACTTGCTATAGCCACGAGACCCGACAGTATTTCTCCTTCTGCATTGGATTTGCTTGAGGAAATCAATAAAAAAACTTACCTGTGGATTGAGCTTGGACTGCAGACTATCCATGATACTACCGCAAATTTTATAAGACGGGGGTATGATTTATGCTGTTATGAGAAAACTGTGGAAGAATTAAAAAAGAGGAATATCAGGATTGTAACACATCTTATATTTGGACTTCCAGGCGAAAGCAAACAGGATATTCTTGAATCAGTAAAATATGTATCCGAAAGGGATACATGGGGAATTAAAATTCATCTTTTATATATTCAAAGAGGAACGGATTTGCATAAATTCTACATGGAACATCCTTTTCATATATTGACTCAAGAAGAATATGTAAATATGGTCTGTGACAGTATAGAGATTATTCCAAAGGATATGATTATCCACAGATTAACGGGAGATGGTAAAAAAGCTCTTCTTATAGAACCTAAATGGAGCCTTGACAAACTAAAGGTATTATCTGATATAGACAAAGAACTCAGTATTAGAAATTCTTATCAGGGTAAATTTTTCAAGTGAATTATGATCTTTAAATTTATATAATAGTATGCCATTAACTACTGGCCATGATATAATTTTAGATTATAGGAAAGTCCTATTTACATTAATATAGATTTTCCATGAAATGGGTTTCAAAAAGGCCTTCTTTATAAAATAATAGATATAGATGAGGATGATATAGGAAATGGATCTTATTGTTGGAATTGCTTTTTCATTTTTTGCACTAATATTTTTTTTATATAAAGATTTTCATATTGAGTTTTCCGTTCTGATATGTTTTTTTATATTTTTTATCATTGCTTTAAAAAGAGGATATTCTTTTAAATCAGTATTGAAAATGGCATATGAAGGAGGAAAGAAGTCCTTAGTAGTAGCGAAAATTCTTATATTGATAGGGATTATCACAGCTTCGTGGATGGCATCGGGAACTGTCCAAAGCATCGTATATTACGGGATAAAAATCATAAATCCCGATTTTTTCATAGTATATACTTTTTTAATATGTACTGTTGTTTCGTATATGCTGGGGACAGCTTTTGGAACGGTTGGAACTGTAGGTGTAGCACTTATGGTAATGGCGAAAGGAGGGAACTTAAATCCTAATATTGTATCAGGCGCCATTATTTCGGGAGCATATTTTGGAGACAGGTGTTCTCCAATGTCTTCCAGTGCTCATTTAGTCAGAAATTTAACGGATACGGATATTTATTCCAATATTAAAAATATGGTTAAAACATCAATAATTCCGTTTATCGTTTCTTTTTTTATTTATTTTATTATTTCATTGAACAATCCTTTGAAACTGGCAGAAAACAATTTGAATTTTGAGATTGAGAAATTATTTACTATAAACTTTCTTATGCTTTTGCCTGCAATAGTTATTCTGCTTCTCAGCTGTTTTAAAGTAAACGTGAATAAATCAATGATTTTGAGTATCGTTACAGCTTGCATAATAGCCATGTTTATCCAGAAAGTATCTTTTTACAAATTGGTAAAATATATAATATTCGGATATAAAATCGATAAGAATACTTTTTTAAAGAATATATTAAAGGGCGGAGGTATTCTTTCTATGGCAAAATCCTCATTTTTAGTATTGATATCCTGTGGCCTTGCAGGAATAATTGAAAGTTCCAATATGTTAGATGGACTATACAAGATTTTTAATAATATCTCAACTCATTCAATTCTTTTTCTGGCTACTTTGTTAGTGAGTATAATAGTCAGCAGCTTCGGGGGAAATCAATCTATAGCCATTGTCCTTACGGCGGAAATAATGAGAAGTACATATGAGAAACTTAATATCAGCAATTCTGATTTTGCAGTAAGTATAGAAAATACGGCGGTAGTATTATCACCTTTTATTCCTTGGAATATAGGAGGACTTATTCCTACAAGAACTCTTAATATCAGCAGTGTTGGATATCAAGGTTATGCTTTTTATCTTTATCTGATTCCTGTCTGGAATCTAATGTACTTAAAAATAAAAGAGACAGGAAAGAGAAAAGCAACATAAAATATTATGAAAACTATAAGCAATTATCGCTTTCACTGCATAGTATATAATGAACAAAGTTTAGAAAGAAAGGTGGTAAATATGTACGATTTCTATGGTTTAAGCGGTAAGTGTCCTTCGGGCAGTATTTCCCATACAATAAGATCAGGGGATACCTTATACAAACTTGCTCAGCAATACAATACAACAGTAGAAGCGATAATTGCTATAAATCCGGGAATTAATCCAAATAATCTTCAAATAGGCCAAATAGTATGTATACCTGCTTCTGCTCCTCCCAAACCTCCATGCTCGGGTGGATTTTATTATACAATAAAAGCGGGAGATACATTATATAATTTAGCCAATAGATATAATGTTACCGTAACAGATATCTTAAGAGCTAATCCTTTTATAGATCCGAACAATTTACAGATAGGGCAGGTAATATGTATTCCGGGGGCTGCACCTCCTCAACCGTCATGTCCGGGGGGAACATTGCATACGATAAGATCTGGAGATACATTTTATAAACTTTCCATACAATATGGAGTAAGTCTTGAAAGTATATTAAAAGCAAATCCCGGAGTAGATCCGAATAATTTACAGATAGGGCAGGTAGTATGTATACCGGCACATACTCCTCCACAACCATCATGTCCTGGAGGAACATTGCATACAATAAGAGCAGGAGATACGTTTTATAAACTTTCCATACAATACAAAGTAAGCCTTGAGAGTATATTAAGGGCAAATCCCGGAGTAGATCCGAACAATTTGCAGATAGGGCAGGTAGTATGTATACCAGCAGCGACTCCTCCTCAACCTTTATGTCCAGGAGGAACATTATATACGATAAGAGCAGGAGATACAATATACAATTTGGCTAACAGATACAATGTAAGTGTAGACGATATATTAAGAGCCAATCCAGGTATAGATCCGAACAATCTACAGATAGGGCAGGTAATATGTATACCGGCACCCAGATGCCCTGGAGGAACATTATATACAATAAGAGCAGGAGATACAATATACAATTTGGCTAACAGATACAATGTAAGCGTAAATGATATATTGAAGGCCAATCCAGGTATAGATCCGAATAATCTACAGATAGGGCAGGTAATATGTATACCGGCAGCGACTCCTCCTCAGCCGTCATGTCCAGGAGGAATGTTATATACAATAAAAGCGGGAGACACAATATATAATTTGGCTAACAGATATAATGTAAGCGTGGACGACATATTGAAAGCAAACCCAGGTATAGATCCGAACAATCTACAGATAGGGCAAGTAATATGTATACCATGTATGCCGGCACCGACTCCTCCACAACCGTCATGTCCTGGAGGGACATTATATACGATAATGGAAGGGGATAACCTTGGAAGTATACTGATAAAATTTAATATATCCGTTAATGATCTGATTTCTGTGAATCCTAATTTTGATCCGCATAAAATAGTTGCAGGACAGAAATTATGTATTCCTCCTCATAAATCTGGAATTTGTCCTTCTGGCACAAATCCTTATTTGATTACATCTCATGATGCTCCGCAGGAGAAATTGGTAGTGGCTCATCTTGCAATGAAATTTAAAATTAGTATATCAGATTTAATGTTAGCTAATCCAAATCTTGCACCAAGTGATTTTACAGTAGGAATGAAAATCTGTGTACCTTCTAAATGAAAAGGTAAATGAAACTGATACCTATCCTCATTAGGTATCAGTTTTATTTTATAACTTATGAAGAACTTTTTTCTATAATTCATAGGAAAGTCAAATTATTCCTTAATATAAACTTTCCGTTAAATGGGTTTCAAAAAAGGCATCCTTAATTTATAATGTTTTAATAGAAACTTTTTTCATTAATTGAAGTGTTTGTTTAGTATTTTTGTTATGTTATAATTTATATAGAGACAGTTGGGTATAAATTATAATATTGCTAATAGATATAAGTATATAGTCTTTTGTATAAATTATATAAAGGAGGAAAAGCAGCAGAGAACTGCAATAGTATGAAAAAATTACATTTAGGTATTGATATTGGTTCAACCACCGTAAAATTAGTTGTATTAAATGAAAAGTTGGAAATTCTTTTTTGTGATTACAAGAGACATTTTTCTGATATTAAAAGTAGTGTAAAAAATCTTATCCTCGGAGCATATAAAAAGTTTAAAGATGAAAATATAACCGTTATGGTTACAGGCTCGGGAGGACTTTCCGTTAATAAATGGCTTGATGTTCCATTTGTTCAAGAAGTAGTAGCTTCAACTACTGCAATCAGAAAATTTATTCCAAAGACAGATGTAGCGATTGAACTTGGAGGAGAAGATGCTAAAATTACCTATTTTAGAGGAAATGTAGAGCAAAGAATGAACAGCATATGTGCAGGAGGAACCGGTGCTTTTATCGATCAGATGTCATCTCTTCTTCAGACAGACGCAGAAGGATTGAATGAATTGGCAAAGAATTATGAGCATATATATCCTATAGCTTCCAGATGTGGAGTATTTGCTAAAACAGATATACAAGCCCTTATAAATCAGGGAGCATCAAAAAATGATATAGCTGTTTCCGTATTTCAGTCCGTAGTCAATCAGACAATTTCAACATTAGCCTGCGGCAGACCAATTACTGGAAGAATAGCATTTCTCGGAGGACCTCTTCATTTTTTGTCCGAGCTCAGAAAAAGGTATATTGAAACCTTAAGGCTCAAAGATGATGAAATAATAGTTCCCCGGAATTCACAGCTATTTGTTGCTTTAGGAGCAGCAATAGAATCTATTGAGGAGATACCCATAAGCTTTAAAAAATTTATAGACAAGCTAATAAATTTCGACAGACCTATAGATATGAGTATAAAGAAAATACAGCCTTTATTTAATAACAGGGATGAGTTGGAAAAGTTCAGGAAAGATCACGAAACTAAAAAACTTTTAAGAGGTGATATCAGATCTTATAGAGGGAAGTGTTTCCTGGGGGTTGATGCAGGTTCAACTACCACTAAAGCTGTATTAATAGATGAAAATGATAAAATATTATATTCATATTATAATAATAATCAGGGGAAACCTTTGGAATTGGTAGTACAAATATTAAAGGAGATCTATTCGGTTCTTCCTGCAGAGAGTAAGATTGTTTATTCTGCAGTTACAGGATATGGAGAGGATCTTATAAAAGAGGCTCTTGGAATAGACGTAGGAGAAGTAGAGACTATAGCTCATTATAAGGCAGCCGAATTTTATCTTCCGGGAGTAGACTTCATATTAGATATTGGTGGGCAGGATATGAAATGTATGAAGATTAAAAACGGCGTTATCGACAGTGTACTTCTCAACGAGGCATGTTCTTCCGGATGCGGTTCTTTTATAGAGACTTTTGCTCAATCTTTAAATATGAAGGTAGAAGATTTTTTAAATGAAGGACTTTTAGCTGAAAATCCCGTGGACTTAGGTTCAAGGTGTACTGTATTTATGAACTCAAAAGTTAAACAGGCTCAAAAAGAAGGAGCAACTATAGGAGATATTGCGGCAGGCCTTTCCTATTCTGTTATAAAAAATGCTCTTCAGAAAGTAATAAAAATAAGGGACCCTCAAGAAATGGGAGAAAAAATAGTTGTACAGGGGGGAACCTTTTATGGAGATTCTATATTGAGAAGTTTTGAGTTGATATCCCATAGAAAAGTTGTGAGACCAGATATTTCAGGATTGATGGGAGCACTGGGAGCTGCACTGATAGCAAAAGAACGATATGAAGACGGAAAAGAAACTTCATTGTTAAAAATAGAAGATCTAAACAATTTTAATTACAATACTAAGATGACAAGGTGTGGAGGTTGCGGAAACAATTGTTTACTGTCAATTCATACTTTTTCAAATGGAAATAGATATATTAGCGGGAATAGATGTGAGAAGGCTCTGGGATTAAATAAATCTTCAAAAAATATCCCTAACTTATATGATTATAAATATAAAAGAACCTTTGACTATAAACCTTTGAATGAGGAAGAAGCAAAAAGGGGTACAGTTGGAATACCGAGGGTATTGAATATATATGAAAATTATCCCTTTTGGTTTACTTTCTTTACGGAACTGAATTTCAAAGTTGTACTTTCGGCTCCATCGAGTAGAGCCATGTATGAAAAAGGAATCAGTACGATTCCCAGTGAAACCGCATGTTATCCTGCTAAGCTTGTCCATGGGCATATTTCAGACTTAATTGAAAAGAAAGTTAAATTCATTTTTTATCCTTCCGTATTTTATGAAAAAAAGGAAGATAAAACTGCTAATAATCATTTAAATTGCCCGATTGTTACTTCCTATTCGGAGGTTATAAAACATAATATGGATAATATAAAAAAGAATGATATACTTTTTTTGAATCCGTTTATTAGTTTTGACGACAAAGAAGGTTTAAAGAACAGACTTGAAAAAGAATTTAAAATATTTTCAATCGGAGGCAGAGAAATAGATAAAGCTGTAGAAAAAGCATGGGGAGAGCAGGCTAATTATAGAAAGGATATTCAATTGAAAGGGGAGGAAACTTTAGATTATATAAGCAAAAATAAGATCAGGGGAATAGTCCTTTCGGGTAGACCATATCATATTGACCCGGAAATAAACCATGGAATTCCAAATCTTATTACATCATTAGGGATGGCTGTTTTCACAGAGGATTCAATTGCTCATTTAGGTAATGTTGAAAGACCTTTAAGAGTAGTAGATCAGTGGACTTATCATTCAAGATTGTATAGAGCAGCAAGTTTTGTTGCTCAAAGAGATGACTTGGAATTAGTTCAATTAACGTCTTTCGGTTGTGGTCTTGATGCTGTTACCACGGATCAGGTACATGAGATATTGGATAACTACGAAAAAATATATACCTTATTAAAAATAGATGAAGTAAATAATTTAGGAGCGGCTAAAATAAGGATCCGTTCATTGAATGCAGCGCTGATGGAAAGAGATAAAAGAGGATTCAGGCCTCATAAAGTAGGAGGACCAATTAAAAGAGTACTTTTTGCTAAGGGAATGAAAGAAAGACATACCATACTTTCGCCTCAAATGTCCCCTATTCATTTTGATTTACTTCAAACAGCCATGAGAGATTGTGGATATAATTTTGAAGTGCTTCCGTCTGTAGACAGAGGTGCCATAGAAGAAGGGTTAAAATATGTAAATAATGATGCTTGCTATCCTTCAATAATAGT
>ENA-UOOK01002251-UOOK01002251.1-fermentation-metagenome-genome-assembly--contig:-NODE-2251-length-24090-cov-7.142001_pt1 | contig 24090 bp, 19 predicted proteins | sample MGYA00245777_ERZ724023 | MGnify/ENA primary metagenome ERZ724023 (study PRJEB28704, sample SAMN03018312) | fermentation metagenome | biome: anthropogenic terrestrial biome; feature: soil; material...
ACGTCGCACTAAGGTTTGGACTGCACCTCTAAGCCGCGTGAACATCGGGAATGCCGGACGTTATCTGAAACCACACGCAAAGCCAAGCGGCATCGTGCCGCTAAAAAGTGTTAGTTGGTTTAGGGGGTCTATTATTGAATAAAATTGATTGGGATATTTTAAATTGCCTCACTGATGATTTTGAATCAATGAAGCAAATTTATCCAGTTATCAAAAAAGAAGATAATATAAGTTTCGAGGAAACTATCAACAGATTAATAACCTTATATGAAGATGGGTTTGTATGCTTAGAAGATAATGATATCTTAAATATTGAAGAGTTGAGAGTAGATGTAGAAAAATGTGAAGATGATTTCTCTAGATTCTGGTTTGGGCTAACAAGTGAAGGGGTAAAACTTTGGGAAGATAATGCTTTAAAATTTAGCGGTTCTGAAATTGAATGGAAAAATGCCTGGTCTGCATCCCTTGATTATAAAAATGGGGTTGGCTTTATGTGTGGGAAAACTAGGGAAATTTGCGAGTTGTTTTTAAAAGATCATTGTAATGTTCTATTCGCTTATTAAGATCATCCTTTGTATGTTTTAAAGAAATTAATGCTAGACTTGTGCTATCCAACATATTTTCATTTAAATAATTAGATATCTGAACAAGATAGTCACCATAACTTTCAAGGTCGTCATACCGTGCCGATAATAGACAATATAACGCCAATTGATCGATATCCCATCGGCTATATTCATTGTTATTAGACGTTATCTTTACAGTTGACGTTGCCTTATCCCAATTTACTATCGCTCCTAATTCTTCACTTACAATACCTATAGGAACCATCGTTCTACCATGAAAATTAATTGCTGGAACATCACCTTGAATATTCTTTCCATCTATAATTACATTTACTGTTGGAAAGCCTTCAAACGAACTTTTTGAAGCACTAGCGATAGTCCATGCTGACAAGACACTTATAAGTAAGATCAATATGAGAATCTTTCTATTTTGCTTCATTTACATAGCCTCCTAATTTATGTTCTCTCTTCATTTTCCTATTCTTCTAATTCGGGGACAGATCGCAAAACCCTCCTGCAATTTCCGCAATCATTCGCTAAATATATCATAGCACATCGCTTTGCAATCAACTGACAAACAAAAAAAGGAGGCCACCCATAAAGAGTGGCCTCCTTCAAAACCATATTCTATATTCTCCATATATGCGTTGCCTATCATCAATACCTAAATTCAACTCCCAATCATTAGGCCTGCCGAACCTTTTATGCCAGACAGGCAACGTAACATATCACCCCAAAGCTTGTATTGTATGGCATTTCCCCTTATAACATCTTCAAACTTTAGGGGGGATTTCTTTTTTCAAGTTCTTCTAAAACTATCTTCCACCGAAATAAAAAACACCCCTAAAATAGGGGTGAAAAAAAGATAAAAACAAATTTGGTTAGCAAATGGTTAGCAAAAGCTCTTTTGGGGTAATAAAAAATATATTTATTTGGTTAGTAGGTATACCAGTAAATGCTGGTATACCAGCGTTTAAAGCAATGGTGAGCCATCGGGGACTCGAACCCCGGACACCCTGATTAAAAGTCAGGTGCTCTACCGCCTGAGCTAATGGCTCGCAGTGATTATTATAACGGATCCTTGAAAAAAAAGCAAGGGCTAGGAGATTATTTTTTTGAGGCGGTCATCATTTGCATCATCCCATCTAAAATCCCGGCCTCACTCACTAAGAGTTCAGCCCTTCTATACGTCGATAGAATCTTTGCAACCACCGCTGCCCCAGCCGGTGCAAGCTTCGCCCTTTTGGGATTCTCAAAGCCGGGCAGAGAGGTGCGCTCCATGAGGGGTAGCATAGATAAATACCTGTAAAGCTCCTCAATCTGATCTAAGTTCAATCTTGCCCCATGTAAATCCCGGCTATAGACCCGCTTTCCTTCTGCTAGCTGGCAGAGGGCTGTCACTGTACCCCCAACCCCCACCAACCAACCTCGAGCCTTAAAAGCAATAGAGGACAGTGTTTTATCTACGTGTTCCTCCATAGCCTGAAGCTCCTCGTGGGTTGGCGGATCTGAATTGAGAAACTCCTCTGTAAGTAACCCAGCCCCCAGAGGCAGACTCACAGTCCTTTGAAGCTCCTCGCTCTCCCCTTCCATGATCTCCAGACTCCCGGCACCAAGATCAAAAGCGAGACCTGATCCAGATAGGGGAAGACCGTGGGCTAAGCCTGCGAAACTTAAAGCTGCCTCCCGCTGTCCTGATAGAATCTCAAGCTTCAACCCTCTTTTAGCTAATAGCTCTTGAAACTGATGGCTGTTTTCTGCCTGGCGAAGCGCTGCAGTGCCAGCGACCCAAATCTTTTCTGTTCTCAGGGCGCGGCCCTTTGCCACAAGCCTCACCACTGCCGCCTCTGTGCGAGCCATAGCCTGGGGAGAAAGAAGACCTGTCTTCGCAAGCCCCTCGCCTAGACCCGTAATTTCCAGATCCCGGGAAAGTTCCTGCCAGGTATCATTATGGGCCTGGGCAAAAAGAGCTTTCGTAGAATTGGTACCAATATTTATCGCACTGAAAATCATCAGCGGCCCCCTGAGAAGAGGAAATGCACCAGATCCTGATCTTGAATCTGATAGTCTTTGCCCTCAATTCTCACAAGCCCCTGGCGACGCAGCTCGGGCAGGGAGGGATGTTTTTTCAGATCCTCCAGGCGAATGATCTCCGCTCGGATAAAGCCCTGTTGCATATCTGTATGAATCTTTCCAGCTGCAGTGATTGCAGCTGTGCCCTGTGGGAGCTCCCAGGCTCTGAGTTTATTGTTGGCAAAGGTATAAAAGCGGATCAGCCCCAAGAGCCGGAAAGTGCCCTCGATGAGGCGCGTAAGACTGTCTTGTGAAAAACCTAACTCTGCGAGAAATTCCCCTCGATCCTCAGGGGCAAGTTGGGCGCATTCCTCCTCTAGTTTTGCAGAGATAGGAACCACGTCCTCTGCCCCGAACCTGTGGCAGAGGTCCTGATAGAGAGGGTTTTCAAGATAAGATCCATCATCCCCCACATTGGCCACATAGAGCACTGGTTTTGCTGTAAGGTAACTATGGACCTGAACGAGTTCAGCTTCCTCAGGAGTAAACGACACTGTGCGCACAGCCTCCCCTTGAGCGAGGGCAGCATCTATTTTTTCTAAGGTTTGGGTGGTTTTCTTGCCCTGAGACGAGAAATCCCGTCGGCAACGCTCTAGGGCCTTTTGGACCCTTTCCAGATCCGAGAGGGCAAGCTCAGTATTGATCAGATCAATATCTGCTAGGGGATTGGCTTCCCCCTGGATATGAGAAACATTTTCGTCCTCAAAACAGCGCACCACATGAAGCATGGCATCCACTTCCCGAATTTCGCTCAAAAAGCGGTTGCCAAGGCCCGCACCCTGGCTTGCGCCGGGAACCAACCCTGCAATATCCACAATCTCCACTGTGGCAGGTATGGCCTCCTGGGGCTTGAGGAGATCCTGAAGCTCCAAGAGGATTTTGTCAGGCACAGAGGCTGTGCCAATGTTTTTTTCGATGGTGCAGAAGGGATAGTTGGCTGTCTCGGCTTTTGCCCGGCAAAGGGCATTGAGGATTGTGGATTTTCCCACATTTGGCAGGCCCACGATCCCTGCGGCAAGTCCCATAAAAAACACCTCCGCCTTGATTATAGCACAAGGCGGAGGTGTTTGGCTAAATGTTTCCTGCTACTTTTGGCGAGTCTTGAGGAGTATCGAAGATTTGGGGTTTTTCTAAAGTGGGAATGGGGTTGGGATATTCCACAACCTTCCCCTCCCAGGTCCGTAGTACTACTTTGCCAGCATCGGCAGAGATCAGATACTGAGGCAGAATCGGTGTTTTCCCCAGGCCCCCTGGGGCATTGATGATATACGTGGGCACAGCCAAACCTGAGGTCTGGCCTCTTAGATTCTCCATGATGCTGACCCCAACTTCCACTGGCACCCTAAAATGCATAGTGCCCATTACACATTTAGCATGGAAGATATAGTAGGGCCGAACCCTGATCTTCAGTAGCTCCTGGTTGAGCTTTTTCATCAAATGAGGATGATCATTGATCCCCCGAAGCAATACTGCCTGATTCCCCAGGGGAACCCCTGCTTTGGCAAGACGAGCGCAGGCTGCGGCGGATTCTGGCGTAATTTCTTGGGCTGTATTAAAATGAGTATTTATATAGACTGGATGATGGCGCTCCAAAATAGCGCAGAGTTCTGGGGTGATACGCTGAGGCATAGTCACAGGGGTTCTGGTGCCCAGCCTTACAATCTCCACATGGGAAATCCGTTCTAGCTCTGTTAGCAACCAATCAATATCCCCATCTGAAAGCAACAGCGCATCGCCACCTGTAAGCAAAACATCCCGGATCTCAGGATTCTTCCTGATGTAGTCTAGGGCGGCGGCTAGTTTCCCCTGCTGGGAGTGATGATCCTGCTCCCCGATTAACCTTCGCCTTTGGCAATGCCGGCAAAACATAGCGCACTGGTTCGTCACATTGATGATTAGGCGATCTGGATAGCGCCTGGTGATCCCAGGGGCTGGTGAGGTGTATTCCTCGGCCATGGGGTCCATCTCACCACCACACTCTAGCTCCAAAGAGGATGGGACAGCCTGCTTCCTTATTGGGCAAGTCTCGTCCGCTCCGATCAAGGAGGCATAGTAAGGAGAGATGGCCCAGCGATAGGTTTTACCAACCTTCTCGATGGCGCGACGCTCCTTGGAGCTCAGCTCCAACACTTTGGCAAGTACCTCAACTTGATCGATCCTGTTGTCCAGCTGCCACTGCCAATCGTTCCAATCCTGGTGGGTTCCACCTAAAACAGAAAGCAATCGTTCCTTTTGCCTGGCAGTACGTTCGGCCAGGTCAAAACCTGTTGGAATCGAAGCTTTAGCCTTTTGATAGTCTGAGATTTCCTCCCGTAGTTCTGCAGCTCTTCTGTTGGCTATCTGACGGCGCTGCTCGCCAGGCTTTCTTGTAAAAGCCCTCTGGTGTTGCACAAAAACCACTCCCTTTCTTTTGTCCAACGTTAGCGGGCAAGCACAAAAAAACCGTGCAGAGGAGCTCCGCACGGTAAGCAGGCCAAACTAAGCCTGCGCAAAGTGCAACTTCCCCCTAACCACGCCTACGAGGTTAGCTGACGGATTCGGGCTGTAGAGTAGCCCTACCGGCAATTGCCGGATTCACCCCAACTGGAGGAATGGTTCCCCCGCTTCCCTTACAGGAACTCGGCGTTCTGGACGTTACAGCATATGCAGTAACTTGGAATTTATTCTGTTACTATTATACCAATCTTAGCCAAAGAAGTAAAGTCTAGTGCAAAATGGTAAAAAAGACCAGATTATTGAAAACTGGGGACCCTATTATAATTTAGGGCCCGCCGCTTTGATTTCTGCCGCCACAGTTGCAATTTTGTCCATGTTAGCGATGAAGCGCTGAGCAAGATTCTTGGCCTGCTTGTCGTAGGCGTCCTTGTCCTGCCAGGTGTTCTTAGGCCAGAGGATCTCAGAGGGCACGCCTTTACACTCTTTTGGCACCTCAATCCCAAAGATAGGATCCGCTACGAACTGGGACTGCTCAATCTCACCTGTCAGGGCAGCCTGCACGAGACGCCGTGTATAGGGGAGGCTGATCCGCTTGCCAACACCATAGGGACCACCAGACCAACCCGTGTTGATCAGATAAACCCGTGAATTGTGTGTGGCAATCTGCTCGCCTAGCATCTTAGCATAAACTTGAGGCTCTAAGGGCAAAAAGGGTGCTCCAAAGCAGGAAGAGAAGGTTGCCTCAGGCTCTGTGATTCCCCGCTCTGTGCCAGCTAGTTTACTGGTATAGCCACTGATGAAATGATACATTGCCTGCTGGGGCGTAAGCCTTGCGATTGGTGGCAAAACACCGAAAGCATCTGCAGTCAGGAAAATCACAACCTGGGGATGTCCTGCCTGGCCCGAGAGCTCTGCATTGGAGATATAATCTACAGGGTAGGCAACCCTGGTATTCTCGGTGCGGGTTGCATCATCAAAATCAGCTGTGCGATCCCCTCTTAAAATTACGTTCTCCATCACTGAACCAAAACGAATTGCACCCCAGATCTCCGGCTCATGCTCAGGATCGAGGTTGATGGTCTTTGCATAACAGCCACCCTCAAAGTTGAAGATCCCCTCTTCGCTCCAGCCATGCTCGTCATCGCCGATGAGCTTGCGATCCGGATCTGCAGATAAGGTGGTTTTACCTGTTCCCGATAGACCAAAGAACAGGGCGCTATTGCCCTCCTCATCTACGTTAGCAGAGCAGTGCATGGGCATCACTCCGCGCTTGGGCAAGAGGTAGTTCATGATTGAGAAAGCTGATTTCTTCATCTCACCGGCATAGCTGCTACCGCCGATGATGATTACCTTCTTCTCGAAACTCACAATGATGAAGGCTTCGGAGTTTGTGCCGTCGACTTTTGGATCTGCCTTAAAACCAGGGGCACAGATAATAGTGAAATCTTCCTTATAATCCTCCAGCTCTTCTGCTTGTGGACGCACAAACAGCTGATGGACAAAGATGTTCTGCCAGGCTAGCTCATTGACTACCCGCAAACCAATTCTGTGCGCTGGATCTTTACCCACAAAGCCCTCGAATACAAAGAGTTCTCTGTTTTGAAGGTAAGCCATTAGTTTTCCGTAAATTTGTGCGAACTTCTCCTGGGAAATAGCTTTGTTTACGGAACCCCAAGAGATCTCATCATGAATCGTTGGTTCATCAACTATGAATTTATCTCCAGGTGAACGGCCTGTATATTTGCCTGTATTCACAGTTATAGCTCCTGTGGAGCTCAGTACGCCCTCGCCTCGACTCAGGGATGCTTCGACTAGTTCCGCTACTTCTAGATTCCAGTGTACTTCACCTAGGGACGTAATGCCCAAGGCCTGCAAATGTTCGTTTTTCATCTGCCATATCTCCTCGCTTAAAAAATTTAAATATTTTTCCATTCTGTACTATCTTATCATACCTGCCCGTAGTGTGCAACGCATTTTAAAATGTATACCGTATGCATTTTGACAGCTGAATTATGCTAGGCAGCAAAAAGCCGGCCCCGAGGGCCGGCTTCAACTACACTATCTTTCCTGGATTGAGGATTCCATCTGGATCGAAGGCAGCTTTGATTCTCCGCATTAGTTCCAGCTCCGTCTGACCCACTGCCATTGGCATCTGCTTGCGCTTCAGGTAACCGATGCCATGCTCGCCTGTGATACTGCCGCCAAGCTCGATGGCCTTTTGAAAAACTTTCTCAATTACTCCCTCAAGCTCTGCTTCCCATTTCTCGTCTGAAATGTCCTTTTTCATAATAGCCACGTGGATGTTACCATCCCCTGCATGGCCCCAGTTCACAATGGGGATCCCCGATTCCTCTGAGATCTCCACTGTGGCCCGGATCATCTCAGGGATCTTGGCCCTGGGCACAACAACGTCTTCAACTTCCACCTGTTCGCTGATAGCCTTGAGGGTCTCCAAAAGCTCTCTGCGTGCCTCCCAGAGGCTATCTTTAGCAAACTGGGTATCTGCCACCAACACATCATCGGCTCCTGCTTCCAGGCACAGCTCCCCGATGATCTCGCACTCAGCTTCCAATAGCTCCTCGCTGTTGCCATCCAGTCCCACAATCAGCTGCGCCTCAGCATCGCTGAAAGGCAGCTCTTTGCCTAAAAAGGCCTCGCAGGATTTCACTCCTGCCTTGTCCATAAATTCCAAAACTGAGGGGGTGATCCTGCTTTGGAAAATTTTCATCACAGTATCTGCTGCATCCTGGAAGCTTGGAAAGGGAACCAAAAGATCAATCCTATGTTTGGGCAGAGGAATAAGTTTTACGATGATTTTGGTCACGATAGCCAAAGTTCCCTCAGAGCCCAGCAGGATATGTAATAGATCATAGCCTGTAACATTCTTCACCAGCTTGCCACCGTAGGTGATAATCTCGCCACTTGGCAAGACAGCCTCAATCCCTGTAACATAATGGCGAGTAATCCCATACTTTACAGCCTGGGGGCCACCTGCGTTTTCAGCGAAGTTGCCGCCGATACTGCAGCTATCCAAGCTTGCTGGATCCACAGGATAAAATAGTCCTTTGGCCTCCACTTCCTTTTGCAGCTGCCCTGTAAGCACTCCTGGTTCCACCACAGCCATCATGTTCTCTTGATCAATTTCTAGGATCTGATTGAACCTCTCCAAAGAGAGCACAATGCCGCCCTCCACAGCCAAAGCTCCCCCACTGAGGCCCGATCCAGCACCTCTGGGGGTTACCGGGAACTTCTGCTGGCTCGCCAGCTTCATGATCTGGCTCACCTCTTGAGTGTTCCCGGGCTTTACCACTGCCTCTGGCACAAAGTGCACAGAGGGCATCTCATCGTGACAATAGTCCTCTAGCTCCTCCCGCTCCACAATCACGTTCCCCTGGTCCACGATCTCTCGCAAGGCCAGAAGGTCAGACTCCTGTAGTTTCATTTTGCTCTCGCTCCTTTGTTAAATATGGGATCACCATCGGCCCTTGGGGCAGGACCGCAATCCGCATTTTTTTATCCCCTACAATCTCCGCCACAGTGGCCCCTGGATCGTCTGTAGGCAAAAGATGACATTGGGCAATCTCATGGTTGGGTATAAATTCCGAATATAGATAGACCCGCATTTGGGTGAGAATCCGAGCTAGAATCTGGGCTGTCCATTGATCTGCCCTGTAGAAGCCAGGCGTTGCGATCTGCTCCAAAATCTCCTGGGGGCTTTTTGACCCTTTCAACAATTCTGCAAAAGCTCCCTCCCCGATCCCCTCGCGGCACTGAGCAACCAAGATAATTGTGCCGCCAGGCTTTGTCACCTGGGCTGCTGCAGAGAGACCCTTCACCGCCTGGTAGAGATTTAAATCCAAAGGATAGCCACTGTTTGTGGTCACTACTAGATCGCAGGGCGCATCCAAGGGAAACATAGCATTTTTCCGCACAAAATCTACGCCCCGGCTGTGTGCCGCCTCAAGCTCCCCTGCAAAGACCCCAGTGATTTGATGCTGACGGTTGGTGGCCACATTAATAATAAAATCCACCCCCACCATCTGGGCTCCCTCTAGCATCTGCTGGTGGATCGGATTGCCCCCGAGCTGACCAAACGTGGCCAAAGGGTTGTTGAGATGATGGGCTGAGTGATTCCTCCGGATGGTCTCCTCTCCTACAATGCCAGGGAGGATTGCTTTGCGCCCACCGCTGAAGCCTGCGAAAAAGTGAGGTTCGATAAAGCCTGTAAGGATTTTGCACTCAGCCTCTAAATAGTGCCGATTCACCCACAGAGGTGTGCCATCTGAGAGAGTGCCTACAAGTGTCAGCTCCTCACCAGAGGTTGCCCTGTGGTTGATAATTTCGTATTTTGAAACAAGATCTTCGCCAAACATCTGACAGAATTCCTCACGTGTGTTGGGCCTGTGAAGACCTGTGGCAATTAGGATCTTAATCCTCCTTGCTCCTGCCTCCTCCAAGGCAGGAAGCAGAGCCTCGAGGATAGGGCGATTTGGCACGGGACGCGTAAGATCGCTTGTCACAATACAAACAGTCTTGCCCCGAGCCAGCTCCCCCACAGGCTCGGTGCCGACAGGATTAGCGATCGCCCTGGCCACAGCCTCCACCTGCCCACTTAAGGCGGGCTGGATTTTGGGCTCGATGATGATGGTTCCCTCCGGCAAATCCACATTCAGACCACGCTGGCCGTATGCTAAATTAACTTGCAAAAAATCACCCCTCCAAGATTCTCCTTGCATTCTCCCCCAGAATCACATCTAAAATCTCAGGCGCAAGCCTCAGTTCCTGCAGTTGCCCCACAGCGCTGAGCTGTGGTGCCCAAGGGGAGTCTGTGGCAAAGAGGACCTTCTCTGGGCCATGGGCCAAAATCAGTTCCCGCGCCCGCTCCTTCCCTAAATAGGGAATGGAAAAAGAGGTATCTAAAAAGAGAGATTCTCCCAAAAGATACGTTTCCACCTGCTCCCACATTTGCCAGCCTCCTAGGTGGGCTGCAATGATTCTCTCGCCGCCGAACTGATCCACCACTTTCCGCAAACGCTGGGGTGTGCAGTGGACAGGCGGTGGCAAGCCTATATCCACTCCTGCGTGGAAGAGGATATAGAGATCATTTTCAAAAACTCGTTTGTAGAAGGGGAAAAGCTCACTTTCGTCCACAAAAAACTCTTGGTAGTCTGGGTGGAGTTTCACTCCCCGAAAACCTTGCTCCACGATTCTATCCAGATCCCGCTCCCAAGAAGGGGCGCCTGGAAAGATAGCAGCGAAAGCATCAATCCGTTCAGATCGAATCTGAGCCAGCCAGCTATTGATCCCCTCTGTCTGCTCAGGACGCGTGGCCACTGGCTGAATTACAGCTTTTTCAATCCCAGCCCAATCCAAAGAGCGCAGTAGCTGTTTGTGAGTTCCCTCTAAAAATGCTGGGATTCCAGCTCCTTGGGCCAATTTGGGTATGGCCCTGGGGGCTAAAGCATCCGGGAAAATATGAACATGAAAATCAATAATCATCAATTTCTCCTAAAAAGATAGTTGCAAAAGTGGGCTCCTGGCACCTACTCTGTTTGCAGAGTAGATACCAATGATGGCGCCTGCTAGCACATCACTGGGCCAATGTCGGCCTAGACTTAGCCTGCTAAGTCCAACTAAGGTTGCCACACCATAACCCAAAGCGCTAAGCTGGGGCTGATGCTGGGCCAAGGAGCCTGCTAGGGCAAAGGCAACTGCAGTGTGGCCCGAAGGCAGGGAGTGATAATTATCATCTAGCGAAAAGAAACGAGCTTCCCGTCCTACTCCGGCTGCGGGCCTCGCCAGGCCCAAGGAAGCTTTCAGGATCCCAGTACTCACGCTTGCAAACACTACCGACTGCAGCGCCTGGTAGGCTAGGTCTTCGTCTAGACACGCAAATAAAGCCACAGTAGCGCCAATGCCCATAGGCTCCCCAAGGTGCGTGATCTTTGACATGGGAGCCTGCACCTGTGGCGTATTGTAGACCTGAAGGCGATCCATGATCTTTTCATCCTGGGTGATAAGATAGCTTGTGGCTAAAATAGAGGCCCCTGTCTTTACAGGGTTAAGCTCTAGATCGCTCAAGTAGATCTCTTGAAATTCGGCTTTTAGATCCAGAGCCAAGGCTCCAGAGCAAACAATAAAAAGAATCAGAAAAAAGCTCAGGTTTTTCATAAATATCCCCCTCCAACAATTATTCGCGGAAGGTGGGACAATTCCTGCCTTCTGGATGAAAGGAAAATGTAAGATAGGGGGAGAATAATAGATATAAGAGTAAAATTAAGGAGGGATTGTTATGTCTGCTGCCACAAGCTTCACTACCACTTTACTGGTCCTCTTTACCATTTGGTGGGCAGTGTGGATTGCCCTTGCCTTTGGAACCAAAAAAGGATCTGTAGGCGCGTTTCTTTTGCTGATCGGTTTTGCCTGGTTCTTTTCCAGCTGGAAGCTCCTCGCCAGCGGAGCTTTCTTTGTGTTGCTAGCTGTGCCCATAGTTCTCTTACCTAGCATGGTGCGGATTATTACCGAATATGAGCGAGGTGTGCTCTTTCGTTTTGGAAAACTAAAAGGTGCAGTTGAGCCGGGCCTGAATGTGCTTTTGCCCTTTGGCATCGACCAACTGCGGCGGATTGATCTGCGAACGGTAACCATAGATGTGCCCCGGCAGGAGATCATCACCCGAGATAATGTGCCGGTGATGGTGGATGCAGTTGTTTATTTTAATGTGATGAATCCTACTTTGGCAGTAACCAAAGTGGTGGATTATATCCATAGCACCACCCTCCTTGGCCAAACCATCCTCAGATCTGTTTTGGGCCAGCACGAGCTAGACGATATGTTGGCTAAGCGCGGAGATCTAAATAACATCCTCAAAAGCTTGTTGGATGAAGCAACAGATCCATGGGGAATCAAAGTTACTGCAGTTGAGGTCAAAGCTGTTGAGCTGCCAGAATCCATGAAAAGGGCCATGGCCAAACAGGCTGAAGCTGAGCGGGAGCGCAGGGCCAAGGTGATTGCCGCAGATGGCGAGTTCGAGGCCTCACAGAAACTGCTGGAGGCAGCCCAGGTCATCGCTCAGGAACCTGCCACATTGCAGCTGCGGTATTTGCAAACCTTATCTGAGATTGCAGCTGAGAAAAACTCTACGATTCTCTTCCCGCTGCCAATTGAGCTATTGCGAGCTATCGATAAGATTGGTAGCAACTAGAGCCCCAGAAATAACTATATTTGGCTTAAAACAAAAGGTGGGCTACTCCCCAAAGGGAGCAGCCCACCTTTTTGTTAACTATCAAGCCTCTATGGTTGTGCTACAGGACGGAAGGCTTTTAGCTTTCCCTCTCCCTCTTCTGCAAACCGATAGAGAATCTCTCCTTCTTTCACTAAGCCCAACTCCTCTCGGGCTACGGTTTCGATGTAGTGATCAGATTCCAGATTCTGATATTTTCTCCGCAGGTTGGTATTGTATTGGGCGAGTTCCACGATCTTTTTGCGGTTTTGCTGCGCCTCACGCTTGAGCTGATTAATCCGCCATTGGCCTCGGCAAAAAAGCAAAGTTAGGTAGAGCAAGAAGATGCCAATGACCTCAAAGAGACGTTTTGGGTTTTTGAGCACAAATCTGCGTCTAGTTTTCATTCTGGCTCCATCTCCTCATCTTCTTGTCCTAGGCCCATGGCTGCTTCAGGAATAATGGCCACCACCTGATAGCCCTTGTTGCGAGCTCGGTTAAACAAGGTAGCAACAGAGCTGGTGCTAATCCCCAGCCTTTTGGCAATTTTTTCTGCGCTTTGGCCTGTTTCCTTGAGCATCACAACCTGCCGTTCCCGAAAGCTCAATCGCTCAAGGCCCCGCAACTCAATTTGTAACATTCTTTGTACAACCTTTGGACGTTTTTACTACATTCTTTCGACGTTCATCTGCCAATTCCTCCCTGAAGAATGCTTTTTTCTAAAAAAGCTGTCCGAGGTTGGCTGAGAAGTCTCGCCAAAATCAAGGTGGCAGCGCCCACCATACCTGCCTTCTGCCCGTGATCCGAGCCAACTATGGCTACTCTGCCTCGCTGCCAGGGTATGGCCCGAGCATCAACAACCTGTCGGACCCGAGGCAAGAGAATCTCAATCAGCTGAGGGATGGGGCTAGCCATGACAATCATTTTAGGTGAAAAGAGGTTGATTAAATTCGCGATGGCAATGCCAAGGGGCTCTCCTGCCGCCTGCACAATGCTCATGGCTTTGGAGTCTTCCCGGGCGAGGGCACTTAAAAATTCCTCCCGAGTTCCGCCCCAACTATCCACAAGTGCAGGCAGAGCTGCTGCTGCCTCAAGACACCCTCTGTTGCCGCAATGGCACTGAGGCCCTTCTGGATCCACAGTTATATGCCCGATCTCCCCTGCGGCACCTAAATCTCCGCGGAAGATCTGACCGCCGGAGATAATCCCCGAGCCGATGCCACCCCCGAGCCTCACCATCACCAGGTTCTCTAAGCCCTGGCCTGCGCCAAACCAGTATTCTCCCAGGGCCATGGCCCTGACGTTGTTTTCCACAGCCACAGGACCCGTAAAAAAAGCCTGACAGTCCTCAAGCAAGGGGAGGTCACGCCAGCCTTGGCTGCTGGCGTAGTGGAGCATGCCCTCGGGGCTGATGATGCCTGGTGCCACCACGCCTAGCCCTAGGAGCTCATATTTCTTCTGCATCTGCCCTACAAGTGCTGCCAACTCTTGGCGCATCTCGGGCCATGGTACGCCTCCAGGAAGGGTTTTCCCGCAGCTTTCAACCACCTGCCCGGCTAAATTTACAACCGCCACTGTCACTTCCTGATCGGAAAGATCCGCGCCTAGCGCATACAGGGCATCTGGTTTTAATGCCAAAAGCACTGGCTTTCTGCCGCCGCCGGAGATTCCCACGCCCACCTCCTCCACCAGCTGGCTGCCCAAAAGCTCGTCCACCACACTTGAGACTGTGGGGGGGCTCAGGTCTAGTTCCTTGGCAATACTGATTCTGGAGATAGGCCCCTGTGTGCGGATGATGCTTAGCACCCGGGCCATATTTCTTTCTTTGAGCTGAACACTGGTTGCGATAGTTTGCATCTGCTTCCTCTACTTTCCCTGATAATTGTTCTGTGGAACTTTAATTACCATGATTAAAAAAGTGTCTAAAAAACTTAGCAAAGGAAAAGCCCCCTTTGGGGCTTTTCCTAGAAGGTACCAACTAGTTTTGTGGTGATGACGTTGCCAAAATAGTTAGCGTCTTTCATGTGCTGCTTTCCATCCCGGTAGCCAATCAATTTCCAATCCACATTCACTCTAGCGCTAGGACTGATGGTATAGTTGACGCCAACTGTTCCCTCAAGTTTTCTACCATAACCACTGCCAGTGTTGCCACTATAGGATGATCCCCAGCTGCGGGCGTTATCAGAAAACCTCAAGTTGCCTGTTGCCTGCACCTTATAGCTGAAGCTATAGGTACCATTGGCCGTAAGGGTGTTGGTAAAAGGACTTTGAGAGACTGTACTGGTGCTAGTAGACTTATTAAATTGTAATTCATAGCCGCCCCGCAGGGAAAGCCCTGGCAGGGGCTGGAAAGATACGTTGATGGAGCTGGTTGCAGTCTGGTTCTCAGTTGGATTCATATTGGTGGTATTACTAGTCCAATGAGATGCCGAGGGACGATAAGAGTTACTCCAGGTGAACTGAACCCGCTTTTTCTGAAGCGTGGGCACTTGAGGCGTATATCTCACATCTCCTTGGAGTGTACCGTAGCGAGAATAAGATCCATTACCATAGGTGCTATTGCTCAAGTAAATGCTGGAACTGAAGGACAAATTTGTTCTATAGTTATAGTTCCAGGATAAATTACCGTAGTCCATAGTGGAGCCACCATAGTAGGCGCCAGGGTCCATGGACCTGGTAAGACTGCCGCGAAGGGTAACTTTTTGGGAGAGGTTATTGGTAAAGTTCAAGCTACCCCGTTGGATATTGCGCGTAGACCCCGTGGTTTGATCCAACAACTGAATATTATAGCTGCCGCCCAATGTGAGTTTAGTACTGGGCCGAAATTCCATAGTTAAATTATGGGCGTTACTGCTTGAGTTGTTTGCATTTGCTTGTGTGCCCAGTTGCACAGAGTTGGTGAAGGAGTAGCCAGTATTAAATTTGGTGCTAGGCCTAGCAGTAACGTTAAAGTTCCTGCGCAGAGTGTTTTGCTCATATTGCTTAAGCCCATCCGAACTATCATATGAATAATCAGATGTCCCCATGCTGCCTGAAAAACTGAAAATCTTCCAGTTATAGTTTGTGGAAATAGCATTGTCCATTCTCCGGGAAGCGGGAGCCAGGCTTTGACTATTAGAGAGAGTTAACGATGGCCATCCAGGGACACTAAGCCGCACTTCGTTGCTAATTTGGTTATTCTCCGTACGAATATCCTCTGTGGAATCTCCCTTTTTTATCACATTCAAATTTTCAGATCTGTTAACGTTGCTGCTCAACTGCAGAAAACTCTTAGGTCTGAGGGTAACCCCTGCAGAGAGCCTGGTGAGCTCCTTGGTACCATAGCCTGAAGTGCGGGACATACCCAAAGGGCTAAATTCCCGATCTAAAGAGCGCCAGTTAACGTTGAATGAAGCTTTATCAAAGTTAGCTGTAGCACCGATCTTCGCACCGATTCCTGTGACTACATCTCCTTCATTGATAATTGCTTCCTCGTCTAAATACTTATACCTGAGAGTAATAGAATCTAAAGTTCCCTCTAGTCCCCTATCTCTTAGAAGGGCTGCAGCGTTACCGCTAAATTCGATCACACCTGTAGCAAAGTTGATCTCATAATCTGTGCCCCGCCTGAGAGTTGAGGTGCTACCAGTAGTTTTTCTAGTAGTGATAGTCTCACTCATGGGCTCAATTGGCAAGGGGAAAGAATCTATTCCCTGGAAGCGACCCAAGAAGAGGAATAGAATTTCACCTGTATCATCTATCATACCATCTAAATCAATTGAATTAATTGTTTTCGCAAAGTAGAGATCATCAGCGCTGCGGTTACCGCTGCTGAAACCAACCTCGCCTTGCAGTGAGATTCGAGGTGTTAACTGAGCGCGTCCGTCTAAGGTTACCACAGTCTTGTTAGCTCTGTAGCTATCGTCTGCTTCCTTGGCAGGAGGAAGGGTATGGAAAAATACAACTTTGATTGTTGATAAATCCCTGCTATCAAAAACCTCTTGTTCAATATCAATATAATTTATGGTGTCTTCTACTACCAAATTGAAATCGTCAGGGTAGAGCTCCCGCTCCCAAGGATCATCTTCTGACTTGAGATATGCTTTGCCCTCAACTAAATATTGCTTGTTAATATCCCCAATAAGCTTGTAGCGAATATTTCCTAATCCATCGGTTCCTTGTCTTTCACCTCTGATCTCTTTGTCAGGAAAGCTGATCTGGTAATAATATTCAACCTCTACCCTGGTAATATCTTCTTCCTCAACTTCTCCACGCAGACCTAATAAAGTTACCTTACCTTTTTTGAAGTCTTCCTCTACTACATTGTCACCAGGCTCTTGAGTATAGCGATTATCCCGGTTAGACCAACTTTTAGCCGGGCTGGTTCCGTCTGTATAAACAGAAACGATCACCTCAGAGTCGCTGTTATCCACAATAGGCCAATACTGCACTTGAAAAGTATAACTGTCCTTATTATCTTTTAGTTCTTTAAACTCTGTTTTACTAAAAGTATCAATCCCACGGAAAATAGCCCCTGTGGCATATTTATTTGTGGTCTGGCGAAAAACAGTGGTACCCAAAGAGATTTTGTCACCAATCTGGGTGGTGCCACGGAAGCCCGAGAGGGTACCAGGATTGAGATTGAAATCCAGGCTATATTCATAGCTCACCTGGATGGTATTGAAACTATAGATAAACTTATTAGTAAAATACAAAGAGCCATTGTCGATCCTGTAATCTTGACGCCGCACCTGGGTCTTGCCATCTACCTTCACAGTCTCTGTGCCCTCAATAATTTGCCAACCATATTCTAACCGATAGGGACCCATAGTACCATTTCCCTGGAAGGTTTCAGTCTTGGATTGGCTCTCTAGCTGAGAGGTAATCAGGGTAAACTTGCTTTTACCCCAGTCCCCCTCCACCTTGATCCCATTGAGGTTCTTGTTGAAACTACCGAACTCCGAACCCGAAAGATTGGCAGCGATATCTCCCAAGTAGAGACCAACATTTTTAGCCTTCACCTCAATTGAGGCCTGGCTGCCCATATAGGTACCATCTGAGAGGGTACCGGTAATGGAGAACTTATCCGGTACCTTACCATTGATCGTGAGAAAGGTGCTCTGCTCATCTATGGTACCACCTAGGCTCACCATATTATCGGTTCGAAAGATATTTTTATTGCCCATGGCAAAAGCATACCTATATGAGATAGTCTTCTGCCCGGAGATCATAATATCAGAATCGCCAATGCTTGTGCTGTATCCGGCAGCAAGGGCCTGATAGGGCAGCAACAAGATTAAAAATAGAGAGCTAATCCACCGCTTCAATAGTTTCCCCCCCCAGCTGAATAAGACAATGTTCGTCATCTACACCCTTTTATCCTTTGGAATTAATAGTAAACTTGCACAAGATACAGTCCCCAGGCAGGCGCCGTAGGCGGTGCCAAAGTCCGATCACGCCTTGCAAGTAACTCCCCTACATCCTGGGGAGTCAGAAATCCTTGTCCCACTTTGACCAATGTTCCCACCAGATTCCGCACCATCTTATAGAGGAACCCAGTGCCAGTTGTGGTGATGGCCAGTAGCTGATAGCTGCCCATCTTGAGTGGCTCCACAGTTAGATCTAGAATCTCCCGTACAGGAGAGTGGGCAGTGCAGCCTGCAGCTCGCCAACTAGAGAAATCATGTTCACCTATTAGAAGGGAAGCTGCCTTCTGCATAGAATCAAGATCTAGCTTTCCCTCCACTTGCCAAGCCCTATCTTGCCAAAAAACAGAACTCCCCAGCAAAATGAGATAGCGATAGGTTCTGCCCCGGGCAGAGAAGCGAGCATGAAACTCTGCTGGCACCTCCTGAGCGGATAAAATCCTGATCTCCCCGGGCAGCATATTGCCGAAAGCCATGGGAATCCGCTCTGTAGGAATGGGAGATGTGGTCTTGAAGCTCACAACCTGCCCAGAAGCATGCACACCTGCATCTGTTCTGCCTGAGAAGGCAATGTGAGCCTCATGCCCTAAAAGTCGAGAAAGGCTCTCCTCCATCACGCCCTGCACTGTGGGCTCCTTCTCGGGTGCTTGCCGTTGGGAGCCATGGAAGCGGGAGCCATCAAATTCTATGACTAATTTCAGGTTTCGCTCAACCACGCACGTCTCATCCATCTCTCAAATTAAATCCCCAAGAAATTCCGGAAATATCTAAGCCCTGCACCAATATAAATGTTTGTGCCCACAGGCATAGAGCCCCCTGCGCTCCACAGGGGTTTTGCGATCCCGATGGTGATCCCAATCGGATAGGCACCTCCGGAAAGATCGCTGGTGGTAAAGCCAAAGGTAACCTCAGCCCCACCGCCGAGACGATATGCACTACTGCGCGCTTGAGGGTCATTCCAAACTCCTGCAGCTTCAAGGTATAATTTAAGCTCAATATCCTCAAACAGCGTCCCATACATAAAGCGGCCTTCCTTCTGCTGCACTAGAGGCAATACCAGCTCAGAGGTGGCGCCTGCTCGGAAATGGCCCACTTCCAAAGGAAAAGAGTTGAGCCCAAGCCCGAAACCATAATTTGAAGGCAAACCACGGGACGCGCTATAGTTTGCTGTTGTGATTAGCATGGTATTGAACCCTGGCCGGGAGATCTTCATCCCGTCCCAACCGCCGGCTCTGCTACCATCGTCGAAGCCCATTAAGGTCAAGGAATTGCTCATAGCAAAGCGGACGGAATCATCTCGGGTATAGGACAGCTGCCATTGGCTCCCCTGCTCCTGTTGTGTCTTCGCCGCAGCTATAGCTGCACCGAAAGAATGGGTGGGATGCCAGTAGGTAGCACCCTGGCCTATATCCTGTGGCCGCCAGATGCTATAGCTTGCCTGCAAAACTCCACTTTTCTCACCCAAGGCTTCCATGATAGAGCCCCCAGCTTGGAAAGAACGACCCAGAGCATAGCTAAGCTGGGCACCGCGTAGAGGAAAACGATAGCCTGTATAATAATCTTGGGGGTAGATCTGAAAGAGATCCACCATCAGGTTATTGCGCACCCTGCCGCTGAGGCCCAGCCCCAACTCAAAGGAATCTGCACTACCACCTAAAACAGTGCCAGGCACGATTCCAGGAAAGTAGCGCATTACGTAACTATCCAAAGAGATGTCATTGTGGGGGGTCCAGGCAACTTTCCGCGGCTTAGTATTATTGAGCCGATCAATATCCGGCAGCATCTTTCCCGGATCGATCTCCACCTGCACCACCTGGGAGTGTGTAGTGAAGCTGAGGGTTTCCTGTCCCCTGTCCGCAGGCCAACGCTGCTCATGCACTGTACCGTCCTGGCAGCGAGCCAGGACGGTCACAGGCTGCACATTATCCCCTTTTCTCGTGACAACAGCCTCTGTCTGCCAGCTATCGCCCTGGGGCTTGCTTTGGAAGGATGAAACTGCATAGTCCACCCAGCCATCATCGCTGTAAAGCCAACTTTGGAAATACGGTTTAAGATCCTGTCCTGTAATCTGTTGAGCTACTCTTTGTAGATCCGCTACGCTCATGGCGGGATTTTGGCCATATTCACTGTACGCTGTCTGGAGAACAGTCTCCATTTTCTCGAGACCCACTAGATCTTCCAGAGCCCTGAGGATCAGATAACCCTTCTGATAGATCCTGTTGGTGGTGGTATTTAAATACTGAACCTCGTGCCATGGCTTTACCACAGCCTCATCCATGCTCATTCGATAAGAAGAGAGATAACCCCATTCATTTTTTTCCCTGTAGTTCTGTTTGCCAAAATAATAGCGCATTAGCTCACTGAGGAGGGGATCTCTACCATCGAAAAGATTATGGCCATCTGCGCCATAGCAACGTTCGAAATAGGAGATGGAAAGATATTCTGCAAAGCCCTCACTGAGCCAGTTCTCCGCCTCCAGATCCATCCCAATCCCGATCCCCCAGTAGTGATGGGCGATCTCGTGGGCCAGGAGCCCCTCCACTAACCGATCGTAGAGCCCTGGGATCACTAGATCCTGATATTTATAGACATCTGTGGGTAACAGCACAACTCCATCTGCAGCCATGCCCACACCTGTGGCGGAATGCTCAGCAATAATCAATTCTTTGTAAGGGTAGGGCCCGTAGTGCTCCTGATAATCGCGGATGATTCTTGCGGCTAGTTTCGGCAATAGCGCCCCTACCCTGTTATGGCCGGGGAGAAAATGGGAACTAATTGTAATCCCATCTCCCTCCAATTGCGATACTGTATGCTGGGAGCTGATCATGATGGGCAAAGAGCGCTGACGCTTACTGCTGCCAACGAACTCCCAGCCTAAGCCAACTACTTGTCTTTGGACCTGAAGGCCCCCTGCTAGCACTTGAAAACCCATGGGCACCTTGAAGGCAAGCTCATAGGTGGCCACAGGATCCCTCGTTCCCTGATCCCAGTTGCCATCAGTAATTTCCCGCTCCAGAGGATACCAACCAAAACGCCACACATAAACACCGTCGCTGTAGCCTTCATCCCCCAGCCTTGCAGGAACTTTGGTGCGGAAATGAAGAACGAGGGTAGTCCTCTCCCCAGGCATTAAGACTCGAGGCAAAGTGACCTTCACAAAACCCCGCTCCAAGGAATAGGTTTGAAAAATGGGCAGAGCATCTTCGTAGGCAAACCCCAGTTCAGATCCTAGGCCATCTGTGACCCGAGCGATCTCAGTCCAAGAGGGTTCGAAACCTCGAAGATAGCCTGAGTCATTCCAAAGTTTTGCCATCTTAGGGTTAGGTTTTCGCCCTAGATTCGCAGGTAGGCGAAAATAGACTTCCTCCAATGGATTGGAACTACGATTTATGTAGTCCACTGTGGCAGTTCCCTGAATTATCCGCTCAAAATCAACGAGTTCAACCTCTAGCTTGTAGTGGCTAACTGTTGCCATAGTCGTGGCAGCCAGAAGCATTACCGTTACTATCTGTATGAGTTTCTTTAGCATCATCATGCCCCCAATCTTGGAGACCCAAGCAGGCCCCTTGTTGGTTCGTTTATTAAGTTACTATTTAATTTCGACAGGGACCGTGGGAATCCTGCCGCTTTGAGGCGGCAAGAGCTGTTCTTGCCAGGATCTCTGCGCCTACAGCAAGTAGTTCCTCATCAAAATCAAAAGTTGGTTGATGTAATTTCCGCTCATTACCAAGGCCTAAAAAGAAGTAGGCTCCAGGCACCTCCTGTAAATAATAGGAAAAGTCCTCGCTGGCCATCCGACAGCTGTCAAGCCTAAAAAGTCCCTCTTCCCCTAGTGCTTCTCTCGTTACCTGCTCTACTGTAGCAACGCTCTCGGCACAGGAGGCAGTAACCGGATAGCCCTCTACGATCTCAAGCTCTACTCGGGCTCCATAGGTTCTAGCAGTGCTTTCGATCACCCGCTCCAAGAGGGCAGGTAGTTGTTTATATACATTTTGCGATGCTGTTCTGGCAGTGCCAGAGAGGAGCGCCTCCCCTGGGATTACATTGGAAATCTCACCTGCATGAAAAGTGCCCACAGAGACCACAACAGATTCCAGGGGATTGATGAATCTGCTGGAAATGGCCTGGAGCGCTCCCACTATCGCGGCTCCAGCCACAATGGTATCGATTGAATTGTGAGGCTCTGAAGCATGGGCCTGTTGTCCCAAAACTTTTAGCTTAAAATCTATTGATCCTGCCATCACCGGGCCCACTTTCAGGCCCACTTTCCCCTTTGGCACCTGAGGCCATAGGTGGAGACCAAAAATCTCGCCGATGGAATATTGGTGAAAAAACCCATCTGCCAATACTGCTCTGGCGCCGCCTAGGCGCTCCTCTGCAGGTTGAAATAGCACTACTATAGGTGCTGAGAGCTGATCACGTAACTGAGATAAGACTTTGGCTGCACCCAGAAGCATAGCAGTGTGCCCATCGTGACCGCAGGCATGCATCACACCTGGATTTTTCGAGGCATATGGCACCTGATTTTCCTCTGTTACTGTCAGAGCATCCATATCTGCCCTCAGGGCTACTGCCCGTTTGTGCTCCATACCTTGAGGCCTGAGAATTCCAACTACCCCTGTGCCGCCGATCCCCCTTTGCACTTCATAGCCAAATTCCTCAAGAAGGTCTCCCACCATCTTGCCTGTATTATGTTCTTGGAAACCCAGTTCCGGATGCTGATGGATCTGTCTGCGCCATGCAATAATTGTTTCTTTTTCCTTTGCCACAAGTTCCTCAATCACCAAATTCGTCTCCTTTGTTAAATTGTAATCATTCCAATTCTTCTTTGCTATGTAGATAATGTGCTTGTTCTAACTTGCTTCCACTTCCCTGAGCGAAAGCGAAGATAGACAATAATTGAGCGGACATATTGATCCGTGGTAAGGGCAATCCAAGCTCCAACTAGGCCCCAATGGAAGAAGTTTACAAAAACATAGGCTAGGACCCCACGGATGAACCAGATCCCAAATAAAGAAGCATATAAAGGATAGACCGTATCACCTGCTCCTCGCAGGGCTCCAGCTAGAGATAATTGCGTAGCCTGGCCTGGTTGGCCCAGAGCCAAAATCTTCAAGACAGTGCCTGCCATGGCTATTACTGTCAGATCAGAGGTATATAGTCGCGCTATTTTATGAGAACACAAAATAAAAACCAGACCCATAGAGCAACCCACCCCTACAGCCAGGTGATGAATCATGTTGGCATAATCCTCGGCTCTCTTTTCATTTCCAGCTCCTAAGCTTTGCCCCACTAAAGTTGTGGCTGCGACCCCGAAGGCCATAGATGGGGCAAAGGTGAGCCCGCTGATATTCAAGCCAATCTGATGGGCTGCAAAAACAACAGTGCCAAGGCCTGAGACTATTTTCGCAAAGAAAATCAAGCCACCTTGGATAATAAGTTGTTCTAAGGCTGAAGGAATACCTATGGAAAAGACCTGCTTGATAAGCTCCCAGTTGAAGCGATATTTATCTTTTAGACTTAGTCTGATTTTAGCTTTTCGCCAGATATAGAGGACATATAAACCAGCAAAACAAGTAAGGGCACGGGCGATGGTGGTAGAAGTTGCAGCCCCGGCAACACCCATTTGCGGAAAGCCCCATTTACCATAAATAAGTACATAGTTGCCAAAGATATTCAATAGATTGCTCCCTACATTATAAACCATGGGGATCTTTGTTTCTCCTGCCCCCCGCAGTGCTGCTGTGATACACATGGCAACGGCTTGAAACAATAATCCTGCCGAGACAATCTGGAAATATTGTGTTGCATTTTTTACTGTATCGGGTTTGGCTCCCATAAATTTAATAATCCACGGTGCTGAAATAATGCCAACCACGCTCATCAAAGCTCCTAAAGCAACGTTGGTCACAATGCTTTGTCTGGTGACGTCTCGGGCTTCTTTGGGACTGCCTGCCCCAATCTTCCAGGCCACAATCGTGGTAGTTCCCACGTTTACAGCAGCAAAAATAGCTAGCAGTAGCATAAAAGGCTGGTTGGTCAAACCTATGGATGCAATCGCAGCGGGACCAAGTTTTCCCACCATCATCATGTCCACCATGCCAAAGAGTGTTACCATCAATAGCTCAACAAACGACGGCCAAGTAATCTTAAATACATTCCGCCAGAGGCTACCTGCAGGTGGCCTGCCTACTCCTGAATCTTTCCTTAGTCGTAATTCTCCCAAAATACTAACGTCTCTATACCTCCTAGAACATTTTTTGCTGCAAGAATGCACAGCTATTTAAATTTTACAGCTTTCTGCCCGGGATGTCAAACCAATCCGCAAATAGACATGGATTCCGCAAATAGAATTTTTGGAAGGCCGTAAATCAGTTTTTCCTACTTC
>ENA-UOOK01002253-UOOK01002253.1-fermentation-metagenome-genome-assembly--contig:-NODE-2253-length-24079-cov-5.668082_pt1 | contig 24079 bp, 17 predicted proteins | sample MGYA00245777_ERZ724023 | MGnify/ENA primary metagenome ERZ724023 (study PRJEB28704, sample SAMN03018312) | fermentation metagenome | biome: anthropogenic terrestrial biome; feature: soil; material...
CTTCCACTTTAAATTCACGTAAAAGTCGGTCGACGATGATTTCCAGGTGCAGCTCGCCCATGCCGGAGATGATCGTTTGCCCGGTTTCCTGGTCGGTATGGACCCGGAAAGTAGGATCTTCTTCCGCCAGCCGCGCCAAAGATAACCCTAGTTTATCTTGGTCAGCTTTAGTTTTGGGCTCAATCGCGATGTCAATTACCGGTTCCGGAAATTCCATCGATTCTAAGATGATCTGATTTTTCTCTTCGCATAAAGTATCACCGGTCGAAGTGTCTTTTAATCCAACAATTGCAGCGATATCTCCAGTCATTACTTCATCAATATCTTCTCGATGATTAGCATGCATCCGAAGGATTCTACCAACCCGTTCTCGTTTATTTTTAGTCGAATTCAAGACATAAGAACCGGTCTTGAGTGTTCCTGAATAAACCCGGAAAAATGCTAATTTACCAACATAAGGATCGGCCATTATTTTGAACGCCAGCGCCGCAAAAGGCTCACTGTCGGCAGGTTGTCTGTTAATCTCTTCTTCTCCGCCGGGAACAATCCCGGTTACCGGTGGCACATCCAAAGGTGAAGGTAGATAATCAACGACTGCATCAAGTAATAATTGAACCCCTTTGTTTTTAAAAGAAGAACCGCACAATACCGGAGTGATTTTAGCGGATAAAGTCCCTTTCCGGAGCGCTACTTTAATATCCTCAACCGGAATGGTTTCGCCTTCTAAATACTTAACCATCAATTCATCGTCGAATTCAGCCAAGGCTTCCAGGAGTTTACTGCGGTATTCAGCGACTAAATCAGTTAAATCCGAAGGGACTTCTTTCGACTCGGCCCGAGTGCCAAGATCGTCTGTATAGATAAAGGCTTTTTCAGTTACTAAATCAATAATCCCGGTGAAACTATCCTCGGCGCCGATCGGAAGCTGGATCGCTAACGGATTAGCCCCTAACCGAGTACGCATCATTTCGACGCCACGGAAAAAATCGGCCCCTACCCGGTCCATTTTGTTGACAAAAGCGATCCGCGGCACGCCATATTTATCCGCTTGCCGCCAAACTGTTTCCGATTGGGGCTCAACACCGCCAACCGAACAAAAAACCGCTACCGCCCCGTCTAGTACCCGCAAGGAACGTTCCACTTCAACTGTGAAGTCCACGTGTCCGGGCGTGTCAATAATGTTAATTTGATGATCATGCCATGCGCATGTGGTAGCAGCCGATGTAATAGTAATACCTCGTTCTTGCTCCTGGATCATCCAGTCCATGGTGGCCGCTCCATCATGGGTTTCGCCAATTCGATGCACCCTACCGGTATAAAATAGTATTCTTTCGGTAGTCGTAGTCTTACCGGCATCAATATGAGCCATAATTCCTATGTTTCTAACTTGATTTAATTCAAATTTTCGTGACAATATTGTTCCCTCCACAAAACCCTAGCAGCTTATGAATCCCCATCATCCCATTTGGGTTGTGGCCAAAAAAGCCAATTACCAACGATAATGAGCAAATGCTTTATTTGCTTCAGCCATTTTATGAGTGTCTTCTCTCTTTTTGATCGAAGCGCCAACTCCTTGAGAGGCGTCGATCAATTCTGCGGCCAGCTTTTCCTGCATGGTCCTAAAATCGCCACGGTTCCGAGCATTATTTACGATCCACCTGATTCCAAGAGCCAGACGGCGTTCTGCCCTTACTTCAACCGGAACCTGGTAGGTTGCGCCACCAACCCGTCGCGGCTTAACCTCTAAAATCGGCATCACATTCTTGATGGCTGTTTGAAACACTTCCAACGGATCTTTCTCGGATTTTTCGGCAATAATGTTCATGGCATTATAAAATATCCCTTCAGCTACACCTTTTTTGCCATCAAGCATAATTCGGCTGATAAACTGAGTAACTTGTTGACTCCCATAAATAGGATCCGCTAATACTTCCCTTTTACTTATAAAACCACGTCGCGGCACTTTTGCTACCTCCGTTCATTACTTCTTCTTGGTCCCGGCTGCTTTAGGCAATTTTGCTCCGTATTTGGAACGGGCTTGTTTGCGATTTTGTACTCCAGCCGTGTCCAAGACGCCTCTTACAATATGATAACGCACTCCAGGAAGGTCTTTGACCCTGCCACCTCTAATCAGAACCACGGAGTGTTCTTGAAGATTATGGCCTTCGCCTGGAATATAGGCGGTTACTTCCATCCGGTTGGTTAAACGTACCCTAGCCACTTTCCGCAATGCTGAATTAGGTTTTTTCGGAGTTACGGTCGACACACGAGTACAAACGCCTCTTTTTTGAGGGCTACCGCCTGTCTTAATCATTTCTTCTTTGTTGACGTTATATGTCCAACCCAACGCCGGAGCCGCACTGTTTTTGGATGACGTTTCCCGACCTCTTTTAACTAACTGATTAATTGTCGGCAAATGATCCACCTCCTTCTAAATATGTCGCCAATATATTTGTCGCTTAAGAATGATGCGACATCCCCTCTGATTACTAAGAGCTTATTTTGTAATCGCGACTACCGAAGCGCCAACTTCAATCTGACAAAGCTTTCCCAAATCCTTTTGAGTCAAGTTAAGAGCTGTAATGGGGATCTTCTTATCTTCGCAGGAAGCGATGATTTTAGTAGTTATATGGCCTTCAATATCACTCGCGATAAAAACTTGAACTACTCTATCTTGTTGGATCGCTCTCAATGTCTGTTTTAAGCCAATGATTTTTTCCTTGCTTCCTTTAATAATCTCAATGGCTTGCCGCGTCATACTATCCTCCATTCAACAAAATAGTAGCGCCCGCCTCAAATCAGACACTTTATTATATTAACATCATTTTATAGCAGAGTCAACAAAAATGTTTTACTTACTAATAAAAAATATAAGTCAGGAGACGAGGTCTAATAGAACATGAAGATCGCTATTTACTGCCGAGTCTCCCGACTCCAATTTTTACTCCGCTACTATTTTAACATTTCGGTAGCGGGACATTCCGGTGCCGGCCGGAACCAGCTTTCCTATGATTACATTTTCTTTTAAACCTAGTAAAGGATCTTGTTTTCCCTTGATGGCAGCCTCTGTCAACACTCTGGTTGTTTCCTGGAAAGAAGCGGCCGACAAGAAGCTATCCGTGGCCAGAGATGCTTTGGTTATACCCAATAATACCGGCTTAGCGGTGGCAGGTTCGCCGCCTTCGGTTTCCACCCGCTTATTTTCTTCTTCTAACTCAAAGACATCAACCAAACCTCCAGGTAAAAGGTCAGTATCTCCGGCATGATCAATCTTTCGTTTTCGAAGCATTTGGCGGACCACGACTTCAATATGGCGGTCATTGATCCAAACCCCCTGGGAGCGGTATACATTCTGAACCTCTTGGACTAAGTATTGCTGAACTCCATGAATTCCCTTTACTTTCAGAATGTCATGAGGATTGGCCGAGCCTTCGGTTAGTAAATCTCCGGCCGCAACATCACTGCTGTCTTTAACTTTGATCCGCGAACCAAAAGGAACCTGGTATACTTTTTCTTCGTTGTTCTCAGTTACAACCGTTAATTTTCGAACGTTTTTAACTTCAGTAATTTTACAAACGCCGCTATACTCGCTGATAATCGCTTGGCCTTTCGGTTTGCGGGCTTCAAATAATTCCTCAACCCTAGGCAAACCCTGGGTAATATCATCTCCAGCCACACCACCGGTATGGAAGGTCCTCATGGTCAGCTGGGTCCCTGGCTCACCGATTGATTGTGCCGCGATAATACCCACAGCTTCGCCAACATCAACCATTTTTCCGGTAGCCAAATTTCTACCATAACATTTGATACATACCCCATATTTACTATGGCAAGTTAAAACCGAACGGATCGCAACTTCTTTAATACCCGCCTTGTCGATTATATCAACTACATCTTCAGTAATCTCCTCATTGGCCGGTACAATTACCTCCTTGGTTTTGGGGTGAATAATGTCCTCGGCTGATACTCGGCCCACGATTCTTTCTCTTAGTTTTTCAATTTCTTCGTTGCCGTCAACTATAGCGCCGACCCTAATCCCATCGGTAGCGCCGCAATCATCCTCGCGGACGATAACATCCTGCGCTACGTCAACCAAACGACGGGTTAGATATCCGGAATCGGCAGTTCGCAAAGCAGTGTCCGCCAAACCCTTTCGGGCGCCGTGGGTCGAAATGAAAAATTCCAAAACCGTTAGACCTTCACGGAAATTAGCCCTGATTGGTAGGTCAATAATACGCCCCGAGGGGTCGGTCATCAACCCGCGCATCCCTGCCAACTGGGAAAGCTGGGCTGGGTTACCCCGGGCCCCTGAGATTGACATCATATAAACGGGATTGAATTTATCGAGCGATTTATTCATAGCGTCAGTGACATTTTCCTTAGCTTTAGTCCAGATATCGATGAATCTTTGATACCGTTCGTCACTGGTGATCAACCCACGCCGAAATTGCTCTTCGACTTGTTCAACCTGGTGTTCGGCTTCGCTCAAAATATCTTTTTTGCTGGGCGGAACTGTAATATCTTCGATGCCGATTGTTGTGCCGGAGCGTGTAGCGAAACGGAATCCCATTCTTTTAATCTGGTCTAGAATTTCTGCGGTTTTAGCTGCGCTATGGGCGCGGGCGCATCTACCCACCAATTGTCCGAGGATGCTCCGATCAATTACTCGGTTGGTAATTTGAAAATTGGTGATCGGATCGAGTTCTAAATCCAATTTAACCTGATCATTAAAGATAACTCGGCCTACCGTTGTGTCAACCAGCTGACCGTTGATCCGAATTTTAATTTTCGCATGCAACTCAACAGCGCCGGCATCATAAGCATTGTAAACTTCAATTGCGTTTCCGAATACTTTATCCTCACCTTTAGCCCCTTCCCGGGCTATCGTCAAATAATAGCACCCCAATACCATATCCTGAGTTGGAGTGGCGATTGGCCGTCCATTCGCCGGAGAAAGAATATTATGAGCGGAAAGCATTAAGATTCTGGCTTCGGCTTGGGCTTCCGCCGAAAGCGGCACATGGACCGCCATTTGGTCTCCGTCGAAGTCCGCATTATAAGCGGTACAAACCAACGGATGGATTTGAATCGCCTTTCCTTCGACCAACACCGGCTCAAAGGCTTGAATGCCTAAACGGTGTAAGGTTGGGGCCCGGTTTAACAATACCGGATGTTCCCGAATGGCTTCTTCCAGAACATCCCAGACCTCAGTCTTAACTCTTTCTACCATTCGTTTGGCGCTTTTAATGTTATGAACGAAACCCTTATCCACTAAACGTTTCATGACGAAGGGTTTAAAAAGTTCCAGCGCCATATCTTTGGGAAGGCCGCACTGGTCTAATCTTAATTCAGGCCCTACTACAATAACCGAACGTCCGGAATAGTCTACCCGTTTCCCTAAAAGGTTCTGACGAAAACGTCCTTGTTTTCCTTTAAGCATATCACTCAAGGATTTCAAAGGGCGGTTCCCTGGTCCGGTCACCGGACGTCCGCGTCGGCCGTTATCAATTAGAGCGTCCACCGCTTCTTGAAGCATCCTTTTCTCATTACGGACGATAATATCAGGCGCCCCTAATTCAAGCAGTCTTTTCAACCGGTTATTACGGTTGATTACCCTTCGGTAAAGGTCGTTCAGATCCGAAGTGGCAAACCGTCCGCCATCCAGTTGGACCATTGGTCGAAGCTCCGGCGGAATCACCGGTATCACATCCATCACCATCCATTCGGGACGGCTTTCCGATTTCCGAAAAGATTCCACTACTTCTAAACGGCGAATAGCCCTAATACGCCGTTGACCGCTAACTTCCTTCACTTCTTTCTTCAGTTCCAAGGATAACTTTTCAAGATCGATCTCTTCCAATAACTTCTTGATTGCCTCGGCGCCCATTAAAGCCTTGAAATTTTGGCCATATTTCTCGCGGGCCTCGCGATATTCATTCTCAGATAATAATTGTTTTTTAAGGAGTGGGGTATTTCCATTGTCCACAACAATATAAGAAGCAAAATAAATTACCTTCTCCAAATGCCGGGGAGATATGTCCAACAGCAAACCCATCCTGCTTGGTATTCCTTTGAAAAACCAAATATGAGAGACAGACGCCGCCAGTTCAATATGGCCCAACCTTTCACGGCGGACCTTGGATCTGGTAACCTCAACTCCACACCGGTCACAGATAATCCCTTTATAACGGACTCGTTTGTATTTTCCACAGTGACATTCCCAGTCCCGTTGGGGACCGAAGATTTTTTCACAAAAAAGCCCTTCCCGTTCCGGTTTTAAAGTACGGTAATTAATTGTTTCCGGTTTTTTAACTTCCCCGCTTGACCAAGCCCTAATTTGTTCTGGAGAAGCCAAGCCTATTTTTAAAGCGTCGAAATTATTGGCATCCAGCAAGGGGTTCCCTCCTTCAATCGATCTTTAAATATGTCGCAAGAATTCTATGAATATACCGCATTATGACGACATGTTTTCCTTAATCAAAATTTAGACTTCTCCGATTAAGTCCTCTTCAAATGTTTCTTCAAAAAGCTCCTCATCTTCCTCGTCAAATGAATTCTCGCCACTCTCAATATCATCAGCTTCTTCATCATAGACAGCCTCGGCCGGGGCTTCAATCTCCAACCCTAACTCCTTAGCCATCTCCTTAACATCTTCATCCTCTTCTTTAATCTGGATTTCTTGAGCTTCCTCAGTCAAAACTTTTACATCCAGACAAAGGCTTTGCAATTCTTTGATTAATACCTTGAAGGACTCCGGAACTCCCGGTTCCGGAACGTTTTCACCCTTAACAATTGCTTCATAAGTTTTGACCCGGCCAACAACATCGTCGGATTTAACTGTCAAAAGCTCTTGTAAGGTATAAGCCGCTCCGTAGGCCTCCAAAGCCCAAACCTCCATCTCGCCAAAGCGTTGCCCTCCGAATTGGGCTTTTCCGCCCAAAGGTTGTTGGGTAACTAAGGAATATGGCCCGGTGGAACGGGCGTGGATTTTGTCATCGACCAAGTGAGCAAGTTTTAGCATATAAATATAACCAACGGTAATCGGCCGATCAAATGGTTCGCCGCTGCGCCCGTCATAAAGGGTGATCTTTCCATCCTTCGGCAGTTTGGCTTGGTCTAAAAGACCAAGGAGCTCTTCCTCCAACATCCCGTCAAATACCGGGGTGGCCACGTTAAAGCCAAGGGTTTTCGCTGCCCAGCCCAGATGCGTCTCGAGAATTTGCCCCAAATTCATTCGGGACGGCACCCCCAGCGGATTCAGGACGATCTCCACCGGTGTTCCATCCGGTAAGAAGGGCATGTCTTCCATCGGCATGATCTTGGCGATTACCCCTTTATTTCCGTGTCGCCCAGCCATCTTGTCCCCTTCAGAGATCTTCCTTTTTTGGGCAACATAAACGCGCACCAATTTGTTCACCCCAGGGGAAAGTTCATCCTCGTTTTCCCGACTGAACACTTTCACATCGACAACGATCCCCGATTCACCATGGGGTACCTTTAATGAAGTATCCCGAACTTCTCTGGCTTTTTCCCCAAAGATAGCCCTGAGGAGTCGTTCTTCTGCCGTCAGCTCAGTCTCGCCTTTCGGCGTTACTTTGCCAACCAGAATATCCCCCGGACGGACTTCGGCACCAACCCTAATGATCCCGCTTTCATCCAAGTCATCCAAGGATCCTTCGGCAATATTGGGAATATCACGGGTAATCTCTTCGGCACCCAGCTTCGTATCGCGCGCTTCACATTCATATTCTTCAATATGGATCGAAGTAAAAGTATCCTCGATCACGAGTTTTTCGCTGATTAAAATCGCGTCCTCATAGTTAAAACCTTCCCAGGGCATAAACGCAACCAAGACGTTTTTCCCCAAGGCCAGTTCTCCCTGATCGGTCGAAGGACCGTCGACAATCACCTCGCCAGCGTCTACCCGCTGCCCGTATTCGACAATCGGCCGTTGATTGATGCAAGTGCCCTGGTTCGAACGTTTGAACTTTTGCAATTTGTAACGTTCAGTCCGACCATCGTCTGTCCGGACCAAAACTTGTTCGCTCGTCACCTTTTCAACCGTCCCGCCCTGTTTGGCTGTGATCACCACCCCCGAATCAACGGCGGATTTGTATTCCATCCCGGTTCCGACCAACGGGGCCTCCGTAGTTAACAAGGGCACTGCCTGCCGCTGCATGTTGGAACCCATCAACGCGCGGTTCGCGTCATCATGTTCTAAGAAGGGAATCATCGCCGTCGCTACACTGACTAATTGTTTTGGCGAAACATCCATAAAGTCCACATCCCCACGGGGCGCCACCAGAATCTGTTCCTTAAACCGGGCTGACACTTTCTCATTGTCAAAAAGCCGTGTTTCCGCGTCAAAGGTCTCGTTGGCTTGGGCTATAATGTATTTGTCCTCTTCATCGGCGGTGAGATAGACAATCTCATCGCTCACATGCCCATCGTTTACACGCCGGTACGGGGTATCGATAAACCCATATTCGTTGATCTGGGCGTAGGTCGTCAGCGAACCAATTAAACCGATATTCGGACCTTCAGGCGTTTCAATCGGGCACATCCGGCCATAGTGTGAATGGTGCACGTCACGCACTTCAAAGCCAGCCCGTTCCCGCGAAAGTCCTCCTGGTCCCAATGCGGAAAGCCGCCGTTTATGCGTCAATTCCGCCAGCGGGTTGGTTTGGTCCATAAACTGGGAAAGCTGACTGGAGCCAAAAAATTCTTTGATCGACGCCACAACCGGCCGGATATTGATTAAGGCTTGTGGCGTAATCACATCCAAGTCCTGAATCGTCATGCGCTCACGAACCACCCGTTCCATCCGGGAAAGGCCAATCCGGAATTGGTTCTGCAGCAATTCACCAACTCTTTTTAGACGCCGGTTGCCGAGATGGTCGATATCATCGACTTCCCCCTGCCCATCCAAAAGCCCTAACAAGTAGCGGACTACCGCATCCACGTCTTCCGGGGTGAGGGTTTTAACTGCTTCCACCGCCGAAACCTCATTCCCATCCTCATCGACATGGGCGGGAATCGAACGGGGTGGAAAATCTACATTAAGCTTTTTATTTAACTTATAACGACCGACCGCGGCCAAATCGTAACGACGCGGCTCGAAAAAGAAGGTTTCAAACAGGGTACGCGCACTATCTACCGTCGGCGGTTCCCCCGGCCGTAAACGCTTATAGATCTCAACTAAAGCCTCTTCCCGGCTCTGAGTGCTGTCCCGTTCTAAGGTACTCTGGATTGCTTCGTGGTTATTATAGCGTTCCAAAAGTTGGACATTATTACCCAACCCCATTGCTTTAAGGAAGATCGTCGCCGGAATTTTTCTGGTCCGGTCAATCCGGATAAACAAAACGTTATTGGCATCAAACTCCATCTCCAGCCAGGCACCACGGTTGGGAATAATACTGGCGGAGTAAACTGTCTTTCCACTGGTATCTAATGCTTTGCCAAAATAAACGCCGGGGGAACGCACCAGCTGGCTAACGATTACCCGCTCGGCACCGTTAATAATGAAGGTACCTTTGTCCGTCATCAACGGGAAATCACCCATAAATACTTCCTGTTCTTTAACTTCACCAGTTTCTTTATTGATCAACCGGACCTTGACCCGTAACGGGGTGGCAAAATTCGCATCCCGTTCTTTACATTCGTCAACATCATACTTGGGTTCACCAAAAGCATAATCCACAAATTGAAGAACAAGGTTCCCTGTAAAATCTTGAATTGGTGAGATCTCATGGAAGACCTCGCGTAGTCCTTCCTCTAAAAACCATTGATAGGATTTTTGTTGGATCTCAATTAGATTAGGGATCTTAAGTATTTCATCGATTTTCCCAAAACTAACTCGGCGGCGTCTGACCCCATTCCTTTCTTCCGGCAAAATCCTCACCTCTTCTCTATATTTACCAATTTGATTTGCATTTTTGCGAAAGCCGTTATAAAGTTGAGTTTAAAAAAAGGCAAATCATAGATTGCGAAAAAAAAACTGGGGACCAGAAGCTTTAACCACTTTTATGGGTAAAATGGCAAAAGCAAGGCTAACCCCAGTTATCCCTGCCTAATGCGGTTTGAAAAATATCCGTTCTTGGATTGTTAAAGTAATTTTTAATGAGAAAATCAAAATCACCCACATATAACAAGGTGATGGTATGTACACGATTACTCTAAAGACTCCAGCATTAAAGGATTATATCACTGTTATTTTATTTTGTCAACAACGAATTAAATAATTTTAATTATGGTACTGAAGTGCAAGTTTAATTGTAAATAAGAGGCTGTCAAAAGACAGCCTCTTTTCCTTAGTTAATTTACTTAACTTCGACCGATGCTCCGGCTTCTTCCAGTTTAGCTTTGATCTCGTCGGCATCTTTCTTCGCGATTGCCTCTTTAATCGGCTTCGGCGCATTGTCCACCAGCTCTTTGGCCTCTTTCAGACCAAGACCGGTCAGTTCACGGACAACCTTAATCACGTTAATCTTCTTTTCACCGGCTGATGTTAAAATAACATCAAACTCGGTTTTTTCTTCAGCCGGAGCAGCAGCGGCGCCGGCAGCTGGGGCCGCAAAAGCCATGGGGGCAGCCGCGGAAACACCAAACTCCTCTTCAAAGGCTTTTACTAAATCATTCAATTCCAATACGGACATTCCTTTAACGGCCTCTAAGATTTCATCAATTTTAGACATTTAACTTCCTCCCTAAATAAATAATTTTAATTTGGGGTAATAATTTAGGCAACCTCGGCTTTTTTCTGCCGAACCGCCTCCAACACATAAACGGTATTTCGGATTGGTGCCGAAAGCACATTGGCCAAATTGCGAAGGGGCGCTTGCATCACACCAGCCAATTGACCAAGGAGAACCTCCCGGGACGGTAATTCAGCCAGGGCGGTAACCATCGCCTGATCAATCACGTTACCCTCCAAGACGCCGCCTTTTAACTCTAATTTCTTGTGATCCTTCGCAAATTCAGACAGAATCTTCGCCGGGGAAACCGGGTCGTCATACCCGAAAGCTATCGCCGTCGGTCCTTGAAGATAAGCATTCAAGTCGCCAAGATTTGCTTTTTCCGCGGCAAAACGGGTTAAGGTGTTTTTGAGGACCCGTAATTCCACACCCGCTTCTCTTAGTTTCTTCCGTAACTCCGTTGCTTCTCCTACGGTTAGTCCCCGAAAGTCCACCAACACCACGGACTGGGATTTCGTTAGTTTCTCATATACTTCATTTACGATCGCTTCCTTTTCCGGTCTCGCCATTTTTTCACCTCCTTTTAAAAGCCTTCAATCTTTACTCGTAAATAAAACGAGCCCTTCCATAGACATTGAGAGAGGGCTCGTTATTAAACAAACGAAAAGATCCCAACCTCGGCAGGAGACCTTAAATCCGTGGGTTTTCCCACAGATACCTGCTGTCTATGGTCAGTACATATTAAATTGTTCTTAGGTTACCTGGAGATAGCTTGTGTTTAGTATTTCTTATTCGCCGACGGCCAGCAAAGCCGTGGCCTGCGGCGAAACTTTAATGCCTGGGCTATAGGTTGACGAAAGGGTAATGGTCTTAAGAAAAGTTCCTTTCGCTCCCGATGGTTTCGCTTTAATTACCGCGCCCATTAAGCGTTTGTAATTATCACTCAACTGGTCGGGGGTGAAGGACAATTTCCCAATGGGAACATGAATAATCCCGGTCTTATCAACCCGGTACTCAACTTTACCGGCCTTAATTTCTTGAACAGCCTTTTCAACTTCCATCGTGACAGTTCCCGTTTTGGGGTTGGGCATTAAACCTTTGGGGCCGAGGATTTTACCTAAGCGGCCAACCATCCCCATCATATCAGGAGTTGCCACGGCAACATCAAAATCCAGCCACCCTTTTTGGATCTCTTCAATCACATCTTCTGCACCGACCCGATCGGCACCGGCAGCTTCCGCCTCTTTTGCCTTGTCCCCTTTGGCGATGACTAAAACGCGTTGGGTTTTTCCGGTTCCATGAGGCAGCACGACCGTGCCCCTGACCTGTTGGTCGGCGTGACGAGGGTCGACCCCTAAACGGATCGCCACTTCCACCGTGTGATCATAATTAGCTTTCACAATTTCCTTAAGCAGAGCGATGGCTTCCCCGGGCTCGTAGAGCTTATTCCGGTCCACCGCTTTTACCATCTCTAAATACTTTTTGCCATGTTTCGGCATTATCGATAATCCTCCTTGTTTGGTGGTACTAACGGATGTCTCCGCTTTACGCGCATCCTCCCACTTGAGGGAGAGAAGGTTTTACTTTTGAACGGTAATTCCCATACTACGCGCAGTGCCTTCGACCATTCGCATGGCCGCTTCGACGCTGGCCGCATTCAAGTCAACCATTTTTAATTCGGCAATTTCCCGAACCTTGTCCGCAGTAATTTTGCCGACTTTTTCTTTATTGGGAACCCCGGACCCCTTCTCCAAATTGATTGCTTTTTTAATCAAGACCGGTACCGGCGGAGTTTTTGTAATAAATGTAAAAGACCGGTCTTCATAAACAGTGATCACAACTGGGATAATCATCCCGACCTGACTCGCGGTCCGTTCATTGAATGTCTTGGTGAACTCCATAATATTAACACCGTGTTGTCCCAGAGCGGGGCCAACTGGCGGAGCAGGAGTAGCTTTCCCGGCAGGTATTTGTAACTTGATCAGTGCCGCTACTTTTTTGGCCATCGTCCTGACACCTCCTTCTCGTTTAAAATCTTAATACTTCTCTACTTGATTGTATTCCAACTCCACCGGAGTTTCGCGCCCGAACATTGAGACCAAAACCCGAAGTTTACCTCGTTCCGGGTTGATTTCTTCAATAACTCCGGAGAAATTTTCAAAAGGACCCCGAATTACCCTAACTGGTTCGCCAATGTTAAAGTCCAGTTTTGGACGGGGTTCATCAACCCCCATATGTCTGAGGATCAGATCAACCTCTTTTTGTTGGAGGGGAATGGGCTTGGAACCAGGACCGACAAAACCAGTTACGCCGGGCGTATTTCTAACCACATACCACGAATCATCGGTCATAATCATCTCGACCATAACATAGCCGGGATAAACCTTCTTCTTGGTTAGTTTCCGTTTCCCGTCTTTATACTCGTACTCTTCCTCCATGGGAACCAAGACCCGAAAAATATGGTCTTCCATCGCCATGGAAGCGACCCTACGTTCCAAGTTTGCCTTTACTTTGTTCTCATAACCTGAGTAGGTATGAACCACATACCAATCTCTCTCCACAGTAATCACACTCATTACCTATCGTAACTTAAGCGTTTGACTCAGTATCAAACTTAAAACCGAGTCGAAAACACTAATCAACAATGCTACCGAAAGCACTGTCACCAATACAACTACCGTATAGGTAGTTACTTCTTTTCGGTTCGGCCAGGCGACTTTCTTTAGTTCAGCCGTGACCGAGCGAAAAAATCTCCCGATTTTTCGATTCTTTTTCTTCTCCGCCATCGCTTTTCCCACCTTTATCGGGTTTCTCGATGAGTAGTTTCCTGACGGCAGAACTTACAATACTTTTTCAGTTCCAACCGCTCAGGGTTGTTCTTTTTATTCTTATTGGTGCGGTAATTCCTGTTTTTACACTCATTGCAAGCTAACGTAATACCCTCGCGCACCGTCCCCACCTCCAGTAAAAAATAGACGAAAAAAATAAGCCTGTCGACATTACTTCACCAATAGAGATTACCACAGTGAAATTTCCTTGTCAAGAGTTTCCCGTTATTTCTTCCCAATTAACCCCGCCGCTCTCCGCTCGTTCGGTTCTCAACTTTTTGCATCCTATCTATACCAAGCAAAACGCTTTCGCATGCTTTCACGTTTTGCTTGGTGGCTAAGGTCTGCAAAAAGTGAGATTCTCGGGCTCAACTTTTTGCATCCTATCTATACCAAGCAAAACGCTTTCGCAAGCTTTCGCGTTTTGCTTGGTGGCTAAGGTCTGCAAAAAGTGAGATTACTCAAGGATCTTGGTTACAACACCGGCACCAACGGTGCGGCCGCCTTCACGGATAGCGAAACGGAGGCCTTCTTCCATCGCAATGGAGGTGATCAGTTGGATCGTCATAGTAATGTTATCACCAGGCATCACCATCTCTACCCCTTCTGGTAGGTCCGCTACCCCGGTCACGTCGGTGGTCCGGAAGTAGAACTGGGGACGATAACCGTTAAAGAATGGGGTATGACGGCCACCCTCTTCTTTGGTCAAGACGTAAACTTGTCCTTCGAATTTGGTGTGGGGGGTGATGCTGTTGGGTTTAGCCAAAACTTGACCGCGCTCGATCTCTTCGCGGTCAACCCCGCGGAGCAGCAGACCAACGTTGTCTCCGGCTTCCGCCCGGTCAAGGATCTTCCGGAACATTTCTACACCGGTAACAACGGTCTTTTTGATTTCTTCCTGCAACCCGATGATGTGAACTTCATCACCGACTTTTACTGTACCACGCTCAACACGGCCGGTTGCGACGGTACCACGGCCGGTGATGGTGAAGACGTCTTCCACCGGCATGAGGAAGGGTTTATCCAGATCTCGTTCGGGATCGGGCAGATAGCTGTCGACGGCATCCATCAGTTCGAGGATCTTGCCGCACCATTCGCAGTCCCGGCTACCGCAACCGCATTCCAGTGCTTTGAGGCCAGAGCCTTTTACCACTGGAATGTCGTCGCCCGGAAATTCGTATTTGGAGAGTAGGTCGCGGACTTCCATCTCGACCAGTTCTAATAACTCGGGGTCGTCAACCATGTCCATTTTGTTGAGCCACACTACGATGTGGGGAACGCCAACCTGACGGGCGAGAAGAATATGCTCGCGGGTCTGGGGCATCGGGCCGTCGGCGGCGGAAACCACTAGGATCGCTCCGTCCATCTGGGCAGCGCCGGTGATCATGTTCTTAACGTAGTCGGCGTGACCGGGGCAGTCGACGTGGGCATAGTGTCTTTTCTCGGTCTCGTACTCAACGTGCGAGGTATTAATGGTGATGCCCCGCTCTTTCTCTTCCGGCGCTTTGTCAATCTGGTCGAAAGACATGACTTGGGCTTGACCTGACTTGGACAGGACCAAGGTGATCGCTGCCGTTGTTGTCGTTTTTCCGTGGTCAACGTGACCAATCGTACCAATGTTCGCGTGCGGTTTTGTCCGCTCAAATTTTTGCTTTGCCATTTTCTAATCCTCCTCAATTAACCTTTTTTAATGAAATATATGCTAGCCGGTGATAATCTCCTTGGCGATACTGGCCGGTACTTCTTCATAATGGGAGAAGGTCAGCGTGTAGATGGCCCGACCCTGGGAGATTGAACGCAAGACCGTTGCGTAACCAAACATTTGGGCCATGGGTACAAACCCGTGGATGGCCTGTGCTCCCGGACGGGGGTCCATTCCTTCCACCTTACCCCTTCTGGAATTGAAGTCACCGAGTACATCACCGAGATAATCATCGGGAGTAATAATTTCAATTTTCATAATCGGTTCCAACAAGACCGGCTTAGCCTTTTTACAACCTTCTTTGAAGCCCATCGAAGCCGCGATCTTAAACGCCATCTCCGACGAGTCGACTTCGTGATAGGAGCCGTCAAACAGGGTTACTTTAACGTCAACCATGGGATAACCGGCTAACACCCCGTTGGACATGGCACCCTTGACTCCGGCTTCAACGGCGGGAATATAATCTTTAGGGACAACCCCACCGACAATTTTGTTTAAGAAAGTAAATCCGGCACCTGGTTCATTCGGTTCCAGTTGCAACCATACATGACCGTATTGTCCGCGTCCGCCGCTTTGCCGCACAAACTTACCTTCTGCTTTAGTCGCTTCACGAATCGTTTCTCTATAGGCAACCTGTGGTTTACCAATATTGGCTTCCACCCTGAACTCCCGGATCAAACGGTCGGTAATGACCTCCAGATGAAGTTCACCCATACCGGAAATAATCGTCTGTCCGGTTTCCGTATCGGTATGCACCCTGAAGGTTGGGTCCTCCTCAGCCAACTTAACCAGAGAAAGTCCCAACTTATCCTGGTCAACCTTTGTTTTAGGTTCAATTGCCACGGAAATAACGGGTTCCGGAAATTCCATCGATTCAAGATGAATCGGATTCTCTTCACTACAAAGTGTATCACCGGTGCCGGTCTCTTTCCAACCGACGGCCGCCGCTATATCTCCGGTCCGCACGAACTTAACCTCTTCACGGTGGTTGGCGTGCATCAGCAAAATCCGTCCAACCCGTTCACGCCGCTCTTTATTGGCATTGTAAACATAAGAACCGGCGGCTAACTGACCCGAATACACCCGGAAGAAAACAAGTTTTCCCACGTAGGGATCGGTCATCACTTTGAAAGCTAAAGCCGCAAAAGGATCATCATCGGAAGGTTGGCGCTCAACTGGCTCTTTGGTATTAATATCAATTCCCTTGATCGCGGGAACATCTAAAGGCGATGGTAGAAATTCTACTACCGCATCCAGTAACAATTGCACTCCCTTGTTCTTAAAAGCAGAACCACATAAGACCGGGGTTACTTTCGACTCAATGGTCGCCTGCCGTAATGCAGTGCGGATCCGTTGAGGAGTAATGGCTTTTCCTTCTAGATAGTCTTCCAAAATTTCTTCGTCGAATTCAGCTAGACTTTCCAACATCTGATTGCGATACTGCTCAACCTCTGCTTTTAACTCCTCGGGAATCTCCTGCTTTTCGCTTTTGGTTCCCAAGTCATCCAGATAAATAATGGCTTTCTCCTCAATCAGGTCGATTATGCCCCGGAAATTATCCTCCGCCCCAATAGGGATCTGGATTGGTACCGGGTTGGACCCCAATTTCGATTTCATCATCGCCACTACTCGGAAAAAGTCAGCGCCCACGCGGTCCATTTTGTTGATAAAGGCAACCCGGGGAACATTATATTTATCAGCTTGTCGCCAAACTGTCTCCGATTGCGGTTCAACTCCACCGACCGCACAAAAAACGGCCACCGCGCCGTCCAGCACCCGAAGGGATCGTTCTACTTCAACAGTAAAGTCCACGTGTCCGGGCGTGTCGATAATATTAATTTGATATTCTTTCCAGAACGCAGTCGTCGCCGCTGATGTAATGGTGATTCCCCGTTCCTGTTCTTGAACCATCCAATCCATAACGGCTGATCCCTCATGCGTCTCACCCATACGATGTACTTTACCGGTGTAGAAGAGAATTCTTTCGGTAGTGGTAGTTTTACCCGCATCAATATGAGCCATAATACCAATATTTCGAATATGGTTAATCTGAAATTCCCTGCTCACTAAATAAACCTCCAAGCGTTCCCCAGAGAAAACAGTATCTCTGTTTGCTAATTACCAACGATAATGGGCAAAAGCCTTATTGGCTTCGGCCATTCGGTGGGTATCTTCTTTCTTTTTAATCGCGTTGCCGGAATTGTTAGCGGCATCCATCAATTCCCCGGCGATTTTTTCACTCATCGTCCGTTCCGATCTGGCACGGGCGCTGTTAACCATCCATCGCATGGCTAGGGAAACCCGACGTTCCGGCCGAACTTCCATAGGCACCTGATAGGTGGCACCCCCGACCCGACGCGCTCTGACCTCTAAAACCGGCATTACGTTCTTCATGGCTTGCTGAAAAACTTCCAATGGTTCCTGATCGGTCTTTTCCTTAATGATCTCCAAAGCGCCGTAGAGGATTTTTTCACCAACCCCGCGTTTCCCGGAATAGGTGATCTTACTAATAAACTGGCTAATCATCGGGTCATGATAAATCGGATCAGGAATAATATCCCTTTTGGGTGTTGCTCCCCGTCGTGGCAAGTTTAACCCTCCTTACTTTTTGGCAGTAGCCGTTTTCGGGCGCTTTGCACCGTACTTTGAACGACTTTGCTTACGATCTTGCACGCCAGCGGTATCCAAGGTCCCGCGGACAATATGGTAACGGACGCCAGGTAAGTCCTTAACCCTTCCACCACGAATCAGAACCACCGAGTGTTCCTGTAGATTATGCCCTTCACCTGGAATATAGGCGGTAACCTCCAAACGGTTAGAAAGACGAACCCTCGCCACCTTCCGCAAAGCAGAATTCGGCTTCTTCGGAGTTACAGTCGAAACTCTGGTGCAGACTCCACGTTTTTGTGGGCTACCCTTGGCCGATTCAAACATATCCTCTTTTTTATTGTTATAAGACCAGAGTAGTGCAGGAGCTGAACTTTTGTGTTCTACTTTTTTCCGTCCTCTTTTCACGAGTTGATTAATTGTTGGCATCACTCCACCTCCTTCCTATTCTTGGACCAATGCCACTACTGCAGCGCTGACATCAATCCGGCAAATCTGTCCTAGCTCTTTTCTCCCTACCTGCGTAATCACAATTTTTACGTCTTTACCGTGGCAGGCCATTTTTAGCCTTCTGATAATGTGTTCATCCACATCATTGGCCAGATAGACAACACAGGATTTATTCTGTTGAATTGCTCGTAGTGTCTGTTTTAAACCGATCACTTTTTTCTTCTTGGTTTTCAGGTCAGGTTCGCCCACTAGTATTCTCTCCTTACACTCCAAGAAAATTAATTGTTAAACAACCCAGACTTTTTAAGTTTACCATCATCAATTCTGGGTGTCAATAAAAATTATTGGCAAGTGGAATGTCTTCAATAATATTTAACATCGTTTCTACCCAATCGTCTCTTCCATCACCGGTAAAGCTACCGGTATCGGCTCCTCTTCAGGTCGGCCGACGCTTACCGCCTGATATTTCGGTATCCCGGTCCCGGCCGGAATTAACTTCCCAATAATCACGTTTTCCTTCAAGCCAAGCAGTTCATCGCGTTTCCCTTTAATCGCTGCGTCCGTCAAAACCCTAGTTGTTTCCTGGAAAGAAGCCGCAGATAGGAAACTCTCGGTCGCCAGCGAAGCTTTGGTGATCCCGAGGAGCGTCGCACGGGCGACGGCCGGGGAACCCCCGTCCTCTTCGACGCGGCGATTCTCATCTTCCAGTTCCAGCAGGTCGACCAGACTACCGGGTAACAAATCGGTATCGCCGGCTGTTTCCACCTTTCGTTTTCGGAGCATCTGACGGACAACCACCTCAATGTGTTTATCGTTAATCTCAACCCCTTGTGAACGATAAACGTCTTGTACTTCATGGACCAGATACATCTGGACACCGCGGATCCCTTTGATCTTTAAAATGTCATGGGGATTGACCGACCCCTCGGTTAACCGGTCACCGGCTTCGACTTTACTACCGTCTCTCACCTTTAAGCGGGCGCCGTAAGGAATCTGGTAGAGGTGTTCTTCCCCGTCCTCAGTTTGCACACTGACCCGCCTGATCCCTTTTACTTCCACAATTTTCGCCGTACCGCTGACCTCGCTGATAATGGCCTGGCCTTTCGGTTTTCTGGCCTCAAAGAGCTCCTCGATCCGCGGTAAACCTTGAGTGATGTCTTCACCGGCGACTCCTCCGGTATGGAAAGTTCTCATCGTCAGCTGCGTACCGGGTTCACCGATGGATTGGGCTGCGATAATCCCCACCGCTTCCCCCACATCGGCCAGGCGTCCTGTCGCCAGATTACGACCGTAACAGCGGGCACAAACACCATAGCGTGTCCGGCAGGTCAAAACCGAGCGTACTTTGACCTCTTCAAACCCGGCCGTCACAATTTGTTCGGCCAAGGATTCGCTAATTTCTTTATTAAAACCAACAAGCGTCTCCCCGGTCTGGGGATGCACTAGTTCTTCGGCGGCAATACGTCCGGCAATTCTGTCGTGCAAGGGCTCGATCACTTCATCCCCGTCGGTAATCGCACTCAAGACAATCCCGTCGGAAGTTCCACAGTCCTCCTCGCGGACAATCACATCCTGTGTCACATCGACCAGACGGCGGGTGAGATACCCCGAGTCGGCAGTCCGGAGCGCGGTGTCAGCCAGCCCTTTCCTGGCACCATGGGTGGAGATAAAGAACTCAAGCACTGTCAAGCCTTCGCGGAAATTCGCCTTAATCGGCAAGTCGATGATGCGCCCTGAAGGATCGGACATTAAGCCACGCATCCCGGCCAGCTGAGAAAGCTGAGAAACATTACCCCGCGCCCCTGAATTCGACATCATCGAAACGGAGTTGAAGGGGTTAAAGTTTTTAACCATCTCCTGGGTCACATCTTCCTTGGCTTTCGCCCAAATATCAATGAACCGTTGGTACCGTTCCTCTTTGGTGATTAAACCCCGACGGTACTGTTGCTCAATTAGATCACCTTGACCTTCGGTCTCATCAATGATCTTTTTCTTCTTTGGCGGTGTAGAGATATCCGATGCGGCAATAGTCGTTCCGGACTGGGTCGCAAACCGGTAACCTAGCCGTTTTAATTGATCCAAGATCTCAGCCGTCCTGTGAGTCCCATAACGCTGACAAACATAGGAGGTAATCTGATTAAGAATTTTCCGGGAAGTACCGTTGTCTCCAATCTTTTCAAAGATCGCGTCCAGATAATCTTCATCCACATTAACCCGGTCCTTAAAGATTAACCGTCCAACCGAAGTCTCAACCCGACCTTTCTCCGTCCGCACCTTGATTTTGGCATGCAGCTCAATGGTGCCGGTGTAATAGGCCAGCATCGCTTCCTCAGGCGAAGCAAACAGATGCCCTTCACCTTTCGCCCCTTCACGGATAATCGTTAGGTAAAAGCAACCAATGACCACATCCTGGTTGGGAGTGGCTAAGGGTTTACCGTGGGCCGGGGAGAGAATATTATGGGCCGACAACATCAAGATCCTGGCTTCCGCCTGCGCTTCTGCGGAAAGGGGTACATGGACGGCCATTTGGTCCCCGTCAAAATCCGCGTTATAAGCAGGGCAAACCAGGGGATGAACCTGAATCGCCCGGCCTTCGACCAGCACCGGTTCAAAAGCCTGAATCCCAAGGCGGTGGAGGGTAGGGGCCCGGTTCAATAAAACAGGATGTTCCTTGATCACTTCTTCCAAAACATCCCAAACCTCAGGACGGGCTTTTTCCACCATCCGTTTCGCGCTTTTAATATTATGCACAAACCCCTGGTCAACTAGTTTTTTCATCACAAAGGGTTTGAAAAGTTCCAGCGCCATCTCTTTCGGGAGGCCACACTGGTGCATTTTTAGTTCCGGTCCAACCACAATCACCGAACGCCCCGAATAGTCCACCCTTTTACCTAGCAGGTTCTGGCGAAAACGGCCTTGCTTCCCTTTTAGCATATCACTAAGGGACTTGAGGGCGCGGTTCCCGGGCCCGGTGACCGGTCGACCACGGCGCCCGTTATCAAAAAGCGCATCGACCGCTTCCTGGAGCATCCTTTTTTCGTTCCGTACGATAATATCGGGCGCTCCTAGCTCAAGCAATCTTTTCAGCCGATTATTGCGGTTGATCACCCGGCGATATAGATCATTTAAGTCAGAGGTGGCAAACCGACCGCCATCAAGCTGTACCATCGGTCGTAGTTCCGGCGGGATCACCGGAATTACATCCATAATCATCCACTCCGGACGGTTACCGGATTTTCTAAAGGCTTCCGCCACTTCCAAGCGGCGAATCGCCCGAATTTTCCGTTGGCCGCTGACTTCCTTGATCTCTTTTTTCAGCTCGGCGGACATCTGTTCAAGGTCGATCCCTTCCAGTAGTTTTTTGACCCCTTCCGCACCCATCATCGCCGTAAAGCTATTGCCGTATTTCTCCACAGCCTCTCGGTATTCATTCTCCGATAAGAGCTGTTTCTTACTGAGTGTACTATCCTCAGCGCCTGGGTTAATCACCACGTACGAAGCAAAATAAAGGATCTTCTCTAAAGCCCGTGGTGACATGTCCAGCAGTAACCCCATCCGACTGGGGATCCCTTTGAAATACCAGATATGGGAGACCGGAGCGGCCAGTTCAATATGGCCCAACCGTTCCCGCCGCACCTTTGACCGGGTTACTTCCACCCCGCAACGGTCGCAGACGATCCCTTTATACCTTACTCTTTTGTATTTACCGCAGTGACATTCCCAGTCCCGCTGGGGACCAAAGGTTTTCTCACAGAATAAACCTTCCCGTTCCGGTTTTAAGGTCCGGTAGTTTATGGTTTCTGGTTTCTTAACTTCCCCGCTTGACCAAGCCCTAATCTGTTCGGGGGAGGCCAACCCGATTTTAATGGCGTCAAAATTATTGGCGTCCAACAAGGCTCAATCCCTCCCTGACGCAAAATTTTCGATTCAATTCTTTGGTGGATGTTATCCTGTCCAACAATTTAGCCAACTATTTCCCGCGAATCGCCCGTAAAAGACTGTCGGGCGGCATTTTCTCCGTAGACTCCTCTCCAGTCTCATCTTCTTCGTTCAGATCAACCGGGAGGTCCAATTCTTCCCCGATCTCCGCTTCCGTTTCTTCTTCGTCAAAATCTTCTTCTTCATCGTCGTAACTATCGTCACCGGTCAGATCCTCCTCAGGCGCTTCTTCACTCTCATCCTCGTCATCGCCCCCACCTTTTCGACTCGGCGCTTTACCGGAAAAGGCCGGTTCCTCGATTTCGAGTCCTAGTTCCTTCGCCATCGCACGCACATCTTCTTCGTCATCCTTCAGTTCGACTTCCGCTTCTTCGGCGAGGACCTTCACATCCAGACCCAAACTTTGCAGTTCTTTAATGAGCACTTTAAAGCCTTCGGGAACACCCGGTTCGGGTACATTCTCACCCTTGACAATCGCCTCGTAGGTTTTAACCCGCCCGACCACATCGTCGGATTTTACGGTCAGTAATTCTTGAAGGGTGTACGCCGCCCCATAAGCCTCCAACGCCCAAACTTCCATCTCACCGAAACGTTGACCTCCATTTTGAGCCTTGCCGCCCAAAGGTTGTTGCGTTACTAATGAGTAAGGGCCAGTTGCTCTAGCATGTAATTTGTCATCGACCATGTGGGCCAACTTAATCATGTACATAACACCAACAGCTATTCTTTCATCAAATGGCTCGCCACTACGTCCATCAAACAAGACTGTCTTGCCATCAGGTGAGTTTTCAGCTTCTTTCATGATCGAACGTAATTCATCATTATTAATACCATCAAATACTGGTGTTGAGAATTTAACACCAAGTTTTTTAGCAGCCATACCTAGATGAATCTCAAGTACCTGTCCGATATTCATACGAGAAGGAACACCAAATGGATTCAACATGATATCAACCGGTGTGCCATCAGGCATAAACGGCATATCTTCAACTGGTAATATCCGTGAAATAACACCTTTATTACCATGACGACCAGCCATCTTATCGCCTTCTGATATCTTACGTTTTTGAACGATATATACCTTGACGATCTCATTAACTCCAGGAGGTAGTTCATGTCCATCTTCACGACGAAAGAATCTAACCATCTGAACAATACCAGCACCACCATGTGGAACTTTCAATGAGTTGTCTCTGACTTCGCGTGATTTCTCACCAAAGATCGCTAACAATAATTTTTCTTCAGGAGAGATCTCACTTTGTCCCTTAGGGGTAACCTTACCAACTAAGATATCACCTTCTTTGACTTCAGCACCAACCATAACAACGCCACGCGCGTTTAAATGACGACATGAATTCTCTGAAACGTTTGGAATATCTCTAGTTATTTCCTCAGGACCTAGCTTTGTTTCTCTAACTTCTATTTCATATTCTTCAATGTGGATTGAAGTATAAACGTCTTCTTTAACTAAACGTTCTGACATGATAATAGCATCTTCATAGTTATAGCCATACCAAGTCATGAAAGCGATCGTCACGTTTTGACCTAATGCCAATTCCCCGTTTTCCATCGCTGGTCCATCCGCTATGATATCTCCTTTTTCAATCTTTTCACCACGACTGATGATCGGATGTTGATTTATACATGTTCCCGAATTAGAACGTCTAAATTTCGATAAACGATATTCTCTTTGACCACTCTTCTCGTCAACTATAATCTTATTAGCATCGACATATGATACTGTACCATCACCTTCAGCAGTGATTCCACTACCTGAATCCTTAGCGACACGATATTCAATACCTGTACCTACCCAAGGAGATGAAGGGCGTAATAGCGGGATAGCCTGACGCTGCATG
>ENA-UOOK01002254-UOOK01002254.1-fermentation-metagenome-genome-assembly--contig:-NODE-2254-length-24051-cov-9.594557_pt1 | contig 24051 bp, 24 predicted proteins | sample MGYA00245777_ERZ724023 | MGnify/ENA primary metagenome ERZ724023 (study PRJEB28704, sample SAMN03018312) | fermentation metagenome | biome: anthropogenic terrestrial biome; feature: soil; material...
TTTACTTATTTAGAGAAAAATAGGCATTTTGGAGCAGCGGAAGTCAATCAACATACTCGGTTTAAAAATCAACAGTTACTTAAAACATAGCCCTATTATTAATTTAATTAATTTTTTATTTCAATTCCACCAAATGCTGCAACACATTTTATTTTTAAAACAGGTGTATTCGAGTTTAATTGGCTATTGTATTTGTTTCTAGTTTTATCTTCCCAACCACCAAATATGGGAACTCCTGTTATAACTATATTCCAGTTTTCAGGTACTTTAACGTCTATACCTCCAAATGCTGCGGTTAATTCAAGCATTGCACCTTCAGGAGATAAACCCGCATCTCTTAAGTCTACATCAACCCCTCCAAAGGCTGCAAATATAGAACCTCCTTTAAAGTTTCTTGATATACTTCTTGAATTAATGCCTGAGAATGCAACAAAATGATCTAGCACATCTTCACTTATTTCACCATTTAATGGCGATTTAGTCGATTTAGGTAAAATTACTTTTATCCCTATTAGTATTAGTACGGAAGGCCAAAACACCTCTGAAAAGCTAAATGGGAGAATACCTAGCTCCCTAAGCTGAAGCATTGTACCAATAAAAATAAAGATAAAGCCTCCAAAATAAGAAGTAGATTTAGTTAATAATTGTATGATACCTATTGCTATAAATATTAAAGGCCACCAGGTTTTTAATGCATAAGAGAAATCAAAAACCCCTAAAGTTTCACAAAGAAAACCTACTCCAATTAAGATTAATAGAGCACCCCAAAGACTGCGTTTGTTCATTCATACACACACCCTTTCATATAATAATATATTACTATTTTATATTACACTAGAATATGTAAATATGATATAAGATTTTAACTATATGAGGAATGAAACGTAAAACGAGGATATTATTAGTACTATTATTATATAATTTATTCTATAATATATATAAGCATTTTGGCGATGATAATAATATTAATATTATTATCATCAATAATAAATATAAGGGGAGATAAATATGGGGAATATAGGAGCATTCTTTGATATAGATGGGACAATATATAGAGAGGGACTTATAACAGAGGTATTTAAAAAGCTTATAAAATATGAACTTGTAGATCCCATGAGATGGCATGCTGAGGTAAAGCCTAAATATATAAGATGGGATAAAAGAATCGGGGATTATGATGATTACCTTCTAGGAATGGTTGATATATATAAGGAGACTTTAACAGGACTTTATAAAAATCAGATAGAGTTTATTGCAAAAAAGGTAATAGACCAAAAAGGGGACAGGGTATATACCTATACAAGAGATAGAATTGATTGGCATAAGAAGAATAATCACAAGCTTATTGCAATTTCAGGCAGCCCAATAGAAATAGTTAGAGAGATGTCAAAAAAGTATGGAATAGATGTGTACAGGGGAAGTATTTATGTGCTTGATGAAAATGGTATATATACGGGAGATATTATACCAATGTGGGACAGCAAAAGTAAGGAAAAAGCCATGAAGGATATTGCTAAAGATTATGACATAGATTTATCATTAAGTTATGCCTATGGAGATACATCTGGAGACTTTTCAATGTTCAAGCTTGTTGGAAATCCCATATGCATAAACCCAACAAAGGAGCTTTTAAAAAAAGTTATTGAAGATGAGGTTAATGATAGAATTAAAATAATTGTTGAAAGAAAAGATGTTGTATATACAATGAATACTGATTGCGTTGATTTTAAATAGTGTATAAGGGCTAACAAAAAATGTTAGCCCTTATACTATTATTACTTCCATATTTTAAGAAAATATATATATTAATATTTGGTTAAAATAACTACAGAAACAATATTTATAAAAGATGTATCTGTAATAAATAGCAATTATTAGAATAATTTAAATTCAGAATTAAAGAAATCACATTCCTAATATTCTAATAATACGGATAAATATGACTTTTAGAGGCTTGAGGATTACTAAGCAACGTGAAGCTATTGCGTAATAATTCAAATATGGTACTAAAACTTTATAATAGGTGGGCAGGGAATATGGAATAGAGGTATATAAAGACTTTTTTGACCCTATTTGGTGCTTTTATTATATGACATAGAAGTACTATAATATATTGTTATAAGTTATAAAGAAAGAAGGTATCGTCGTGGAGGATATAATCAAAATGATTATGTCTATAGACCAGAAGGCTAGTGACATAATTAAAGATACTAAAGAACATGTTGAGTTAAAAGAAGCTGAAATAAAAAAAGAAATAGAAGATATGAGAGTAGAAATTACTGATAAGACAAAAAGAGAATCAAAAGAACTATATGATTCTGTTATTAAAGAAGCAGAGGATAATGCAAAAAAGGTACATGATGAAACAGAATCTGATTGTATGGATATTGAAAACAACTTTTTAAAAATAAAAGAAAAAATGGAAAGCCAATTATTTACTAAAGTTTTTGGCTAAACTAGGTGGGTTGCCATGAATAATATTGTAAGATATGCAGCTATAAATACAAAGGTTTCAGCTCAAATCGGCGAACTTTTGAAAAATGAAGATTATATTAATTTGTTATCAAAAAAGAATATAAATGAGGTTTTTGCATATTTAAAACAATACACACATTATGGTCTTGAATTTCAAGATATTGAGGACATTAATGAAGGTGATATGCACAGGGCTACACTTGAGATATTACTGAAAAAGAGCCACGTTAAATCTTTAAGCAAGTCACTTTACTTTTTATATGATGATTATAGAGAGTTTTATAAAACATTGTTTATAAGGTACGAGATAGAAGATTTAAAGGTGATTTTAAGGGGTATAAAAACAGGAGAATTTAATACTGCTGCCAACACTAATAGCAATCTAAAAGATACGTTATTTTATATTGGAATGTATAGTGATGTAGATGCTAATTTACTTATTTCATCAGAAAACATACAAGAATTTGTTAATAACCTTAAGGGAACCATATATTATAAATATCTTTACCCATTAGTTAACGGAAAAAATTTAGCAGATATTAATTTGTTTACATTAGAGATGACATTAGACCTTGCATATTTTGATATTTTTTATAAAAGCATTGAATTAGTAGATAAAAATGATAGGAAAATATTAGAGTATATACAGGGAACAAATGTTGATTTGTTAAATCTGCAATGGATTTACAGAGGACTTAAATTTTATAAATTAACTCCTGAAGAGTTGTTTAACTATACCATATCTCATGGATATGTGTTTAGCAGAAAAGATATAAAAAGCTTATGCTATTCAAGCAGCCTAGATGAATATGAAAAAAGAATTATAAATACGAAATATAGTTTTCTATTTGAGTCTCAAAATCCTAAAAATATATTTATGGAGAGAAGAATATACAGATATCAATACTTTAAGCTGCTAGATATAAAAAGTAGGAGCGGACTTAATATATCTAAGGTAATCGTATACAATTTGCTATTAGAATTTGAGGTTAGAGATATTGTATCTGTTGTTGAAAGTATTCGTTATGAGATGCCATCTCAAGAGGCAAAAAAATTTTTGATTAGAAAGCTATAGATTAGTGTTTCGTGCTTAGTGTTTAGTGTTTGGGAGGTGGTTTTTTGTCAGTTGAAAGCATGGAAATGGTGAATATAATAGGTCATATGGATGAACTTGATAAAGTATCCATGGAAATAGTACGTCTAGGAAGCTTACATGTTGTAAATGCATTAAATGAAATAAATCAAAACAATTTTACTGTTATGACATCTGAGCAAAGCACTGATGTTTTAAAAGAATTATCTTTTATAAAGCCATATAAAAGAAGAGAAGAGTATAGCGACTTATTTAAAAAAGTTGAAGAACTTATGAACATATTTGGCATGGAAAAGGCGGTCAAGAAAAGTTATCTTGATAAGAATTTTGATATAAAAAGTGCAGCTGAAAAGATTAATGAAATACATGAAGAGGTTTCAGGCTACAGCTTAAAGATCAAAGAATTAAGCAACAATATAGGAAAGATGCAAGAAGTTATAGAGTACACTAATTCTTTAAAAGATATAGACCTTGACATTAAATCCATTAAAGAGATGGAGTTTTTTGATTTTAAGATAGGTAAACTAACCAAGGAAAACTATGCAAAATTAATGGATAATATAGAAAATATATCTGCAATTGTTTATGAGGTTAGCCAGACACCTAAAGGAAATGTGATTATTTCAATAACCCCTAAAATATTAAAAAATGAAGTTAGCAGGGTTTTTAATTCATTAAATTATGAAGAAATAGACATACCATTTGAGGTTGAAGGAACACCTGAGAATGTAATATATAGCTTAAACAAAGATATAAAACAAAATTCAGAAAGCATTAAGCAATGTGAAGAGAGCATAGATAAAATTAAAAAAGGGAATTATGTATTTGTTGATGAATGCTATAGCAGCATGAAGCTATATGACAAGGCTCAGAATATAAATAACGAGGTTGCATGTACAAACGAATTTTTCTATTTATCAGGATGGGTACCTCTAAGCCAAAAGGAAAGCTTTACCCAAGGGTTATCTATATTTGGGGATAAATTAGTAGTGGTATTTAAGAAACAATCTGATGTAAATAGGACGATTGCACCACCAACAAAGCTAAGGAATAACTGGTTTACACAGCCTTTTGAATCTATTGTAAATATGTATGGTACTCCTTCTTATAATGAGCTTGATCCAACATCATTTGTTGCTATAAGTTATATAATAATGTTCGGATTTATGTTTGCTGATGTGGGGCAGGGATTTGTATTTTTACTTGCAGGGCTCATTATGAAATATAAGAAAAGTAGGCCTAATCTAGGTGGCGTGCTCTCTAGAATAGGTGCAAGTTCCATGATATTTGGCTGTCTATTTGGGAGTGTTTTTGGAAATGAAGAAGTAATTAAGCCTCTTCTTATAAGGCCAATGGAAAATATAAACCAGATATTAGCTAGTGGTATAGTACTTGGAATTATATTTACATCTATTGGATTTATTTTCAGCCTTATAAATGCTTTCAAGAGGAAAGATTTAGAGGAAGGTATTTTTGGCAAGAATGGACTTGCTGGTATGCTGTTTTATTGGATAGCACTATATACAGTATTTAATATGTATACGAAACGACCATTTGTATTGCCATTAGGATTTATAAAGATTACTTTAATTGTACTTTTGGCTTTGATTGTGGTTAAAGAGCCTATTTCAAATTTAATATTAAAAAGAAAACCTTTATACAAAGAAGGTACTGGCGATTATTATGTTGAGAGTGGATTTGGATTATTAGAAACACTCCTCAGTATGCTTAGCAATACAATTTCATTTATAAGAATTGGGGCCTTTGCTTTAAATCACGTTGGGTTATTTGTAGCATTTGCAACAGTTGCTAATATGGTTAAAAGCACTTCAGCCAGCATTGGAGTTTTAATACTTGGAAATATTATAATAATTGGACTTGAAGGCTTAATCGTATTTATACAGGGGCTAAGACTTGAATATTATGAGCTATTCAGCAAATATTATAATGGTGACGGGCAGGAATACAATCCTATAAGACTGCATTATTCTAATATTTAGAAGGACACATTATAAGATTTGTAATTCAATTAATATAGATATTATAAAAATAAATTGTTCTAGGAGGCAAAGATATGTATATTATTTTAATATTGACAATTATTATAGTTGTATCAACTATTTCAGCTGGGATAGCTATAAGGTATAAAGAGAGTTTAGCAAAAAAGGTTAAAGGAAAATCACTGATTAAATTTAATTTATCAGCTTTTATTCCTGTTATGGCAGCAGCAGTAATAATGTTTATACCTCAGGTTGCTCATGCAGCAGATGCAGCTAGTGCGGGGAGCAGCTCAGGCCTTGGATTTATTGCAGCAGCATTATCTACTGGCCTTGCAACAATCGGAACTGGATATGCAGTAGGTTCGGTTGGTTCATCAGCTCTTGGGGCTGTTTCTGAGGATCCTAAAATACTTGGAAAAACCCTTATATTTGTTGGTCTAGCTGAAGGTATTGCAATATACGGGCTTATTGTTTCCATAATGATACTTGGAAGATTATGATGGATTTCATAAGGAAGGGATTTCATGAAGGCATACTTAATAAGCGATAACATAGATACTCTTGTTGGAATGAGACTTGCAGGAATTGAAGGAGTAATTGCCCATAGTGAGGAAGAAACAGTAAGCAAAATCGATGAAGTAATATCTAATAAGGAAATAGGTATTATATTAATAACAGAAAGATTGGCAGATAAAGTATCAGATAAGATTCAGATATTAAAATTAAAAATGACTATACCTCTTATTGTGGAGATACCAGATAGGCATGGAACATCTAGGGGTAAGGATTCTATAACAAGATACGTTAAAGAGTCAATAGGGCTTAAGATGTGAGGTGATTTTATGACAAGCGTTGATGATAAATTAAAGCTGTTTACGAAGATAGTTTTTGAAAAGGTTGAAAAAGATTCAGAGGAAGAGATAAAAAAAGTTACACAAGAGAGCGGGGAAAAGCTTGAAAGTGAAAAGCAAAAACTATTAAAAGAAGCAGAAGATACTATAAAGCAAACTAAAAAAAAGGCTGAAAATAAAAAGCAGCAGATAATATCTAAAGCTAATATGGATAGACAACACGAAATATTAAAAAAGAAAAAAGAAGTATATGATAGAACAGTGCAGGATATAAAAGGTCTTGCTAGGGAGTATACCGATAGTACAGAATATGTTAACTATCTTGAAAATACTATAAAATTAGGTTTGGGGAAAATAGAATCACAGAATATAAATGCTTATTTCATGAGAAGAGATATAGAAAAGTATAACAATAATATAAATGAGTATATAAATAAACATAAAAAAGATAATGCGAATATTTCTATATTAGAATCTAAAGAGGATTTTATAGGAGGTTCTGTATTTGTGGATTCAGATGAGACAATTAGGGTTGATTGTTCTATGAATTCAGTTATAGAAGATAGTAGAGGACTTATTGGCAAAACATTAATGGATAATCTATACACAAAGTAGGTGAGGTAATTGGAAAAACCTAAAGGGTATATTTCATATATAAATGGCCCTGTAATTAAGGCTAAAAATATGGAAAACTTTAAAATGAGAGAAATGGTTATGGTTGGACATAACATGTTAATTGGTGAAATAATCGCCTTATATGGCGGCTTTGCAACAATTCAGGTCTACGAAGAAACAGGCGGACTAAAGATTGGAGAAGAGATTATTTCAACGGGAAAGCCTTTATCATTAAAGCTTGGTCCTGGTATTATTGGGAATATATTTGATGGAATTGAAAGACCTTTATTAAAAATAAATAGTATATCAGAAGGATTTATATCACAAGGTATTGGGCTTATATCAATTGATACAGAAAAACTTTGGAATGTAAAATTGAAGGTTAAAGAGGGTCAACTCCTATGCCAAGGAGAAATATATGCAGAAGTGCAGGAATCAAGCCTAATAACCCACAAGCTCATGGTTCCACCAAATGTTAGTGGAAAGGTAGTCTATAAAATTGAAGATAGCTCAGTAAACATAGAAACCACTATTGTAAAGCTAGAAACAGAATCAGGAGATATTGTAGAGCTTAAAATGTACCAGGAATGGCCTATAAGAATTCCAAGACCGATAAAAAACAGGAAGTCTATTGAAAAGCCTTTAATTACCGGGCAGAGGGTTCTTGACACATTCTTCCCATTGGCAAAAGGCGGTACAGCTGCAATTCCTGGAGGATTTGGTACTGGAAAGACAATGACACAACACCAAATTGCTAAATGGTCTGATGCAGACATAATAGTATATATAGGGTGTGGGGAACGTGGTAATGAGATGACAGAGGTATTAGAGGATTTCCCTAAACTTGTAGATCCTAAGTCTGGGAAGAACCTTATGGAAAGGACAGTACTTATTGCCAATACATCAAATATGCCTGTTGCAGCTCGTGAAGCTTCAATTTATACTGGTATAACTATTGCAGAATACTTTAGGGATATGGGATACCATGTAGCTATAATGGCGGATTCTACATCAAGGTGGGCTGAGGCCCTTCGTGAAATATCAGGAAGGCTTGAAGAGATGCCTGCAGAAGAGGGATATCCTGCATATCTTCCATCAAGGCTTGCAGAGTTTTATGAAAGAGCAGGATATGTTGATAGTTTAGGCGGCAAGGAAGGATCTGTAACAATTATAGGAGCTGTATCTCCTGCTGGAGGAGATTTTTCAGAACCTGTAACTGAAAATACCAAAAGATTTGTAAGTTCATTTTTGGGATTGGATAGAAAGCTTGCAAATGCAAGGCATTATCCAGCCATTAATTGGCTATCTAGTTATAGCGGATATACAACAGCCTTAAAGGATTGGTATGAAGAGAATGTTGCAGAAGATATGATGGATTTAAGAACAAAGATGTTAAAACTATTATTTGAGGAAAACAAGCTTCTTGAGATTGTAAAACTAGTTGGAGAAGATGTGCTTCCAGACGATCAGAGACTAATACTTGAGGTATCAAAGATACTTAAGGTAGGCTTTTTGCAGCAGAATGCATTTCATAAAGAGGATGCATATGTACCTCTTAAAAAGCAGTACCTCATGCTTAAGGCAATTAACCTACTTTATGATAGAGGATATAAAGTAGTTAAACTAGGAGCCCCGATTTCTGTTGTAAAAAATGATGAATTATATAATGAAGTAGTTAAAATGAAATATAATATTCCAAATGATAATCTTGGTATGTTCGATGACTTATTTAATAGAATAAATAAGTTTTATGACGACCTAGAAGTTAAGTATGCATGAGAGAAGGTGCATTAATTGAAAAGTGAATATTTACTAATAGATAAGGTTGAAGGGCCTTTGATTGTATTATCTGGTGTTAAAGATGCTGCATATGATGAAATAGTTAGGATAAATACAGGTGGCAAAATAAGAACTGGAAAGGTTGTTCAAATATCTGAGGATAAGGTAGTAATACAGGTATTTGAAAATACTACAGGACTTTCAATCCATAATTCTAGCGTTAACTTTACTGGAAGACCTCTTGAAATTCCTCTTTCAAAAGATATACTAGGTAGGGCCTTTAATGGTATAGGAAACCCAATAGATGATGCTGGAGAGATATTTAGTGAAAAGAACTATGATATAAATGGCAGGCCAATAAATCCAGTCGCAAGGGTTTATCCTAGAAACTTTATTCAAACAGGAATTTCTGCAATAGACTCATTATCTACACTTATAAGGGGACAGAAGTTACCTATATTTTCGGGAAATGGTATGCCTCATAATGAGCTTGCAGCCCAAATAGTTAAACAAGCAAGACTGTCAGAAGATGCAAATGAGGAGTTTGCCGTTGTATTTGCAGCAATGGGAGTTAAGCATGACGATGCAGATTATTTTAAAAATGTATTTGAAAAATCAGGAGTGTTAGGAAGAGTTGTAATGTATATAAACCTTGCTAATGAACCAATCGTTGAAAGAATTTCTACGCCAAGATGCGCTTTAACTGCTGCAGAATATCTTGCATTTGAAGAGGGTATGCATATACTAGTTGTTATGACTGATATGACAAGCTACTGCGAGGCATTAAGGGAATTGTCATCTTCAAGGGAAGAGGTACCAAGTAGGAAGGGGTATCCAGGTTATTTATATTCAGACCTTGCAAGCCTTTATGAAAGAGCAGGTATGATGGAAGGAAGAGCTGGTTCAATAACACAAATACCTATACTTACTATGCCTAGCGATGATATAACTCACCCAGTGCCAGACCTTACAGGGTATATTACAGAAGGTCAGATAGTTTTAGGAAGAGATATTTTTCAAAGAGGTATATATCCTCCTATTAATGTACTTCCATCACTGTCAAGGCTTATGAAGGATGGTATAGGAGAAGGATATACAAGAGAGGATCATCCTGAAATTGCAAATCAGATTTTCTCTTCATATTCTCATGTGCAGGAAGTTGCAGCATTATCTCAGGTAATTGGAGAGGATGAATTATCAGAGATAGATAAAAAATATATGGAGTTTGGAAGACAATTTGAGGAAAAGTTTATAAAACAGGGATTCGATGAGAATAGGGATATATATGAAACGTTAGATTTGGCTTGGGAGATCATATCAATTCTTCCTAAAGAAGAACTTGACAGATTAAGTCCTGAAATGATAGAGAAGTATTATAAGGGGTGATATAAATGGCAGTAAACATTGCTCCTACAAAATCTAACTTAATAAGTGCAGAAGGATCTTTAGAGTTTTCCCAAAAAGGATATGAGCTCCTTGATAAAAAGAGAAATGTTTTAATTAAAGAAATGATGGGACTTATAGACAGAGCAAAAGGGATACAAGATAGAATAAATACTACATTTTCTGAAGCTTATGAGGCTTTAGAGATGGCGAATATAACAGAAGGTATAAGCAGTCTAGAGCTTATAGCAAAATCAATTGATGAAGCAGATGATTATGAAATAGTTATGAGAAGTGTAATGGGGGTTGAGATACCAACTATTAAATATAAAAGGGAAAAAGTAGAACCTAACTATAGCTTTTACAGGACTAATAATGCTTTTGATATTGCTGTTATGAAGTTTCAAGATGTAAAATACCTAACCTATGAGCTTGCTGAGGTTGAAAACTCTGTATATAGGCTTGCAATGGAAGTTAAAAAAACTCAAAAGAGGACCAATGCACTTCAGAATATACAGATACCTAAGTATAAAGAGATAGTTAAATATATAGAAGATGTTCTAGAAGAAAAAGAGAGAGAGGACTTCTTTAGGCTAAAGATTGTTAAAAAGAAAAGTGAAAAGAATAAATTATAAAGCAGCCTTGGAATATATAGTTTCCAAGGCTGTCCCTTTTATAAAAGAATCAGTTTGATATACATTTTAGAGCATATAGAGCTTTATCTATATCTTCTAAAGTATTAAAATAGCCTATGCTAAATCTTACAGCACCTTTAGGATAGATACCAATAGTTCTGTGAGCTGAAGGAGCACAGTGGATACCAGACCTTGTCATTATTTTATATTCATTATCAAGTATATACGAAACCTCACCAGGATCCATTCCATTTATATTTATAGGTACTGTACCAGTTTTAAGCTCAGCATCACATGGACCATATACTTCTATATTGTTTATGCGATGTAACCCTTCTAAAAAAAGAGAAGTAAGGTTTTTCTCATGCTGTCTTATATTACTTATACCCACGTTTTTTATAAATTCAATTGATGCTTTTAGCCCAGCAATTCCAGGGGTGTTTAAAGTACCACTTTCAAATTTATCAGGAAGAAAGTTTGGCTGAGTTTCCAAATGGGATTCGCTTCCCGTCCCCCCTTCAATAAAAGTATCAGTAATTTTATTTGCCCTATCTGAAATTATAAATCCACCAATGCCTTGAGGTCCTAATAGGCCTTTATGCCCTGTAAAGGTTAGTATGTCTAAACCCATTTTATCGAAGTCAATATCAATAATACCTGCAGTTTGAGCCGTATCAACTATAAAAAACAATCCTTTTTCTCTGCAAAGCTTTCCTATTTCCATAATAGGCATTATTGTACCAGTTAGATTTGAACAATGGGTCATAACAATGGCCTTTGTATTATCATTGATTAGGCTTTCAACGGTTTTGACATCTAAAACACCATATTTATTGCACTCTGCAATGTCAACAGTAATATTTAGTTTATCTTGAAGGTTTCTTAAAGGTCTCATTACACTATTGTGTTCCATAGATGTTGTTATAATATGCCAGTTAGTTTTAAAGAGCCCTTTCATTGCAATATTTAAAGATTCAGTAATGTTTTTAGTAAAAACAACATTATTAGGACTAGGCCCATTAAACAAATCATTAATAAGCTTTCTTGCCTCATAAACCATCCTGCCTGAATCTAGAGACTGCTCATAAGCACCCCTGCCAGGATTACATCCTATTTCAGTCATATAATTTGAAATTGCATCTATTACGCATTTTGGTTTTGGAAATGATGTTGAAGCATTGTCTAAATATATTTTTTTCATATAATTTATTCCCCCTAAAGAGGTTATAGTAAATGTATATCTATATATTATAAGCCTGAATGATTTTATATACAAATGAACTAATAGGCTTAGAGGTAGATTTTTATTATTATAAACGTTATTATATAGTATATATTATATATTAGGAGGGCTCAAATGAATTTAAAGCTAAAGCTTCTCTGGACGATCACCAGCAGCCCTGGTACTCTAACAGATTTAAAAATGCTTAAAGAGGCTGAAGGGTTTGATATAAATATAATAACTGCTGATCATAAAAGAATTGATTATGGAGCTTTTACGGTTGCAGATAAAAATTATTATATACCTAATTATGATGATGATAATTATTTAGACAGCATAATGGATATATGCAATAAGGAAAAGATAACAACAATAATACCTCAATACGGTGGGGAGCTTATGCCTTTATCACAGAATATAAAAAAGTTTGAAGGTATGGGTATTTCTGTTTTGGTCACAGAAGATACAAAAGGGTTAGAGACTGCCAATAACAAAATTAAATTATATGAATATTTCAATGGCATGGACTTTATACCGGAATATAGGAAGGTAGCAGACATTGAAGAATTAGAAGGAGCAATTTATGCATTAGGATATCCTGATAATCCCGTATGCATTAAGCCCGCTGAAGGCGAGGGAGGAAGTGGGTTTTGGATAGTAACTGATGAAAACATAGACGTGTTTAATGAAATCGACAGAGAGAGGATAAACTGGGATACTTTAAAGTCTCAGTTAGTTAAACTGGATACCTTTCCTGAGGTTATTGTAACTGAATACTTGTCAGGTAGCGAATATAGCGTGGACTGTGTAGCATATAATGGCAAAAGTTATGTGTGTATACCTAGGGAAAGGCTTGAAACTGCAATGGGAGTCGCTATTGTAACAAGACTTAAAAAGGATCAAAGGCTTATTGATATATCAGAGTATATAATATCTAAATTGAATTTATCTTACAATATAAATGTGCAGTTTAAATATTCAAAGTATGGTAAGCCAAAATTATTAGAGATTAATCCTAGGGTGTCAGGCTCATTAGTTGCAAATTTAGGTGCAGGGGTTAATATGCTGGAGGCTTCCTTAAGGTTAGCATATAAAATGCCAATTAAAGATATAAATATAAAGTGGGGAGCAAGTATGATAAAGTATTGGGATCAATTATTTATGGGTAGTTGATCAACTACCCATAATAATTTGTATTGAGATATTAGTCGTTATAAGAAGTATATTTTTTAATCATAGAACATGGGTTGTAGGTCATTTTAAATCTTCTAAGGCCAGGAAGCCCTACATCATCTTCTTTATTTATATATTCCTCATCTATTCTGCTAGACATTTCATTAATTAAATAAGCATGAACACCTCTATGATTATTATTTGTAAGTTCTACATGAGAGAGTACCGTATTTTGTGATACCTTTTCATATATGCAAAATGCCTGTATTTCATTATCCTCCCATACTATGCCGCCCTTGCAATCAAAATAGTCTATATTATCAATAAAACTTGAAGTAGGTCCTAGAATATCTGGGTCTGTATAATGCTTATACATAAATTCTTTACACTCATTTTTATAATTGTGAAAATTATCTGTATAACGTGGGGCTGCATTTTGTATGAAATTGGATAAGTTATTTCGCTGCTTTCTATATAATTTTGTCTTATAGCCTGATAGGTCACTATTTCTATAAATATAATCAAAGGAATCTCTATCTTCTTTTAACTTTATATTTCTATCAGCGAAAATACCTATAAAATCCTCAGGTATTTTTGAGAAAGTAGCATTAATACCCTTATTGGAAAAATTATTTACTATTAAATCGATTCCATGCCCAGTATCACCAAGTGGAGCATAAAAACATGGATTATCTGTTTCTGAATATATAATAACTGTTTTGTCATCATAATATAATTTTATGTTGTATAAATTTCTATACATAAAAAGATATGAAAAAACATAGTCTGCGCATATATATTCAAATTCACTAAATATACTTTTATCATCAATTGATAATGGCTTAAAATTCAATGTGTCCGCCTCCTTAAATTGCGATTTACATAAACTATATATACTATTTTAGAATGGTTATTAAATAATTATATTACTTAATAACCTATATTATATATTTGTATAGCATTTTAATCAAATAATGAATAATGAATACATGGCTATTACATATTGCTATATATGGATTAATGTGGTAAAATACACTTAATGCGTTGGAGATGGTACTAAATACCTTCTGGGGGATGTTTATATGAAGATAAAAAGGCTTAATTTGTTTATAATTATATTGACCCTTGGGATTACGGCTGGACTATTTTTCTCATACATAATCAGCACATTAAATGGAATCGACTCAAATGTATTGAATCTTATTATGTTAGGATGCACACTTACAGGTGCAACTGTAAGTATTGTGAACTACTTTATATTAGATTCAATTATAGATAAATTAAATACGTCACAGAAGATAGTAGAAGGGTACAAGTATAAGGCTTTTACAGATGATTTAACATTACTTTTAAACAGAAGAGCTTTTGACAAAGATATGAATGCCTATTTAGATAAAAAAGGAGTGTACCCAATAACAATGGCTTTTATAGATATTGACAATTTTAGAATGTATAATAACAAATATGGACATACTACTGGTGATATTGTTCTAAAGGGCGTAGCAAGTGAGCTTAAAGCTAATGTTAGAAAATGTGATAGGGTATACAGGTATGGTGGAGAGGAATTTGTTATAATATTTGAAAATGCAGATAAAGAAAAAGGATTAGTATTATCTGATAGAATAAGACAGAGAGTAAATGGCATTAATATAGCACCAGGAAACAGTGTATCAGTATCTATAGGTGTTGCCTCCTGCCCAGAGGATGCAGACACGATAAAAGATCTTATTAAAATAGCAGATGATGCCCTATATTGTGCAAAAGGGAAAGGGAAAAACGTGGTTAGTATATTTGACAAAATGGAAAATAAAAATACAGCCGAAAATCTGTATTAAAAATCCAAAGCCTGTTTAATGGGCTTTGGATTTTTATTATTTACTCAAATTTTACAAAACTATATTTACAAGTCTTCCTTTAATAACAATTACCTTTTTTACGGTTTTGCCTTGCAGCAAAGGCTCTATTTTTTCACTCTTTAGAACGAATTTTTCGATATCACTATTTTCCATATCAGATGGTATATTTATCTTTGCCTTTATCTTTCCGTTTATTTGTATTCCAAGCTCCACTACATCTTTAATTAGCGCTGAAGGATCATATTTGGGCCAGCATACGTTAAATACTGAATATTTGTAGCCTAACTTTTGCCACATTTCTTCAGAGAAGTGTGGTGCAAAAGGAGCAAGAATAGTTACTAGGGTTGCAATGGTATCTTCAAATAATTCTATGTTTTTTTCTTCAATATCTTGATCATATTTATAAAGAGCATTTAAAAGTTCCATCATTCTTGCAATAGAAGTATTGAATTGAAACTTTTCTGTATCCTCTGTAATATGCTTTATTGCAAAGTTTTTTATATAATTTAATTCATTTTCTGCAGTTCCCACTTTTTTACTAGAGGTGGACGCCTTTTTTAATTCTTGCAGCCTATCTACAATTCTATCAATTCTATCAAGAAATCTATCGATTGCTTTTATTCCATCATCGCTCCATGCCCCTCCTTCTATAAAGGAAAAGCCAAACATTAGATAAAGCCTGAAAACGTCTGCGCCATATTGTGATATATAATCATCAGGTGAAATAGCGTTTCCTTTAGATTTACTCATCTTATTTCCATCGGGGCCAAGTATAGTTCCTTGATGCACAAGGGATAAGAATGGCTCATCAAAATTAAGGTACCCCATATCACGTAGGGCCTTAGTTACAAACCTTGCATATAAAAGATGCATACATGCATGCTCTGCGCCCCCAATATATTTGTCAACAGGAAGCATTTGATTTATCCAATCAGTATCAAAAGCTTTTTTACTGTTTTTATTATCAGGAAATCTTAAGAAGTACCAAGAGGAGCATACAAATGTATCTAAAGTATCAGGATCCCTTTTAGCAGGGCCGCCACATTTTGGACAAGTCGTGTTTATAAACTCATCACATTTAGCAAGTGGGGACTTACCGTCAGGAGTAAATTCAACATTATAGGGAAGGGATATAGGTAAATCCTCCTCAGGAACTGGAACTATACCACACTTATCACAGTGGATTATAGGTATAGGGGCACCCCAGTATCTTTGCCTAGATACGAGCCAATCTCTTAGTCTATAATTGGTTTTAAAATCACCTTTGTCTATTGAACTAAGCTTTTCAACTATTTTGCTTTTTGCATCTTCTGAAGAAAGTCCTGAGAATTCACTGCTATTTACAGATATTCCGTTTTTGACAAAAGGAAGATCGTCATTCTCCCCGGTATACCCTTTTACAACTCTTTTTATTGGAAGATTATATTTTGTTGCAAAGGCAAAGTCCCTTTCGTCATGGGCAGGTACTGCCATTACACATCCCGTACCATAGGTTGCAAGTACATAATCACCTATCCAAATAGGAACCTTTTCACTGTTTATAGGGTTTATTGCATATGCTCCAGTAAACACTCCAGTTTTTTCTTTAACACTTGATAGCCTTTCTATTTCAGTTTGCTTTTTAGCTGCTTCTTGATATTTTGTAACTTCTTCTTTATATTCGTCCTTAGTTATCATATCAACTATTTTATTTTCAGGGGCTAATACTACATAGGTTACACCATAGAGGGTATCTGCTCTTGTTGTAAATACCTTAAATTTTATATCGCTATCATAAACATTAAATTCAACCTCTGCACCAGTTGATTTCCCTATCCAGTTTCTCTGCATCATCTTAGTTTTTTCTGGCCAATCTAGATTATCAAGACCTTCAAGAAGTTCATCAGCATAGTCTGTTATTTTTAGGAACCATTGAGTCAAATTCTTTTTTAAAACCTCTGTTCCACATCTTTCACATGCACCTTCAACTACCTGCTCATTTGCAAGTACCGTGTTGCAGCTTGGGCACCAATTAACTGGGGCCTCTTTTCTATAGGCTAATCCTTTTTTATAAAGCATAAGAAATACCCATTGAGTCCATTTATAATACTCAGGTTTACAGGTTACTAGTTCATAGTTCCAATCTACCATTCCGCCCATTTTGTGGAGCTGTTCTTCCATATTTTCAATGTTTTTTAAAGTTGAATCTTGAGGGTGAACTCCAGTTTTTATAGCATAATTTTCTGCAGGCAAACCAAAGGCATCAAATCCCATGGGCTGAAAAACCTCATATCCTTGCATCTTTTTGAATCTAGCCCATGAGTCTGAAGGCCCATAATTATACCAGTGACCTACATGAAGCTTAGCTGCTGAAGGGTATGAAAACATCTCTAGGCAATATAACTTTTTATCTACATTATTTTTGTTGAACTTATAAAGCCTTGTATCTTCCCATATTTTTTGCCACTTTTCGTCAATTAGTTTTGAATAGGATGACATATATTCTTCCTCCTTGTATTTTGTTTTAAATATAAAGCTATGTTTTAGTGCAGTGTTGATTTCAGGATATGTTGATTTGACTTACGCAGCGACTTAAATGCCTATTTTTATCCACTTTACTTGTTTTAGAGAAAAATAGGCATTTTGGAGCAGCGGAAGTCAATCAACATATCCGGTTTAAAAACCAACAGTTACTTAAAACATAGCTAAATATAAAAAACCTTTCATCTCAAAGAGACGAAAGGCTTATCTTCCGCGGTACCACTCTAATTAGCATAGGCTCAAACTCATACTCCATATAACGGTGGAGAACCGCTAGGGCCTACTTTAAGTTCAGCCTAAAGCTTAGAGGCGAGTTCAACCCAATCAATACTACTTCCCACCAAAACGTAGCTCTCTTAAATCATCAAAAGGTTTACTATTCCTCATCATTGCATTTATATATATTTTTAACCTATAAGCATAATTATTATACAAATATATAAATAATATTAATACTAACATAATACTATACTTTGATATTTAAATAAAGAAAATTTTTATAAAGTACAAATTTAAAATAATAAATAATAAATAATAGTCAGATAAGCTGAAGTAAATACTATATATATTCCAGTTGCAAGAAGATATTGAAAAGTTCAGAAAAGTGTGAGATTATATAATACAGAGAAAAGTAATACAGGAAAACTAATATATAACACATTGCTTTAGGCTTTAGGTTTTAGGCTGTGGGTTCTTGTAATTAAAATATTGAAAATATGGCGGTATACGATATAATATTTTAGTTAGCCAATACACATCAATTTTAGAAGTTAATTTTGTACTAGGAGGAACACGGATGAGGAAAATCATTGTATCAACATTAGCTATAGCATTAATTCTAGCAACAATATGTGCAGGATGTACAAGGACTAAAAAGATTGTACCATTAGATGATAAAGAAAAGTCAGGTGAAAATATAGAAATAGATAAAGATAAAGAGAAGATTGCCGAATCAACACCAACACCTACCCCTACCGTGGTATCGACACCAACACCAACGAAAGCCCCTGTGGTTACTTCAAAGCCTAAGAAAGTGGAAACCACCACAAAGGAGAGCAGCGGTTTAAAAAAGCCAGTACCCACCAAAGGTGATAGCGGACAAGCAGCTAAAAGAACATCCACATTAGTTAAAAATACTGATGATATACTCGTGCTTGTAAATAAAGAGTACGCATTGCCTTCTGACTGGGAACCAAATGATTTGGTTGAGCCTAAAGTAAGCTTTAGCGCAAAAAAAGGCTCAGAAGTAAGAAAAATGATAAAACCAGCTGCAAAGGCTCTAGAGGAGCTCTTTTCACAGGCTAAGGATGATGGGGTGAATCTTTTTGCTTCTTCAGGATATCGTTCCTTTAAACTCCAAAAAAGTATATTTCAAAGAAATGTAAAGGCCTATGGAAGTGAGGAAAAAGCAAACCGTGTTAGTGCATACCCAGGAGAAAGTGAGCATCAAACAGGTTTAGCAATGGATGTTACCTGCGCTAAGATAGGTTATGGACTTGAGGAAAGCTTTGCAGATACTGCTGAGGGTAAATGGCTTAAAAAGAATGCTGCACAGTTTGGATTTATAATAAGATATCAAAAGGGAAAAGAAAAAGTAACTGGATATAGCTATGAACCATGGCACATTCGATATGTTGGAATCGACGCTGCAAAGTATATTTCGGATAAGGGAATAACGTTTGAGGAATATATGGGAAGTAAGGAGTAAACAACGCGTTGTGCGTTGGCGGGGGTTAGGGTTAGGGTAGGGCTAGGGGACGGTTCAGCATTTTCTTCCTGTATTGCGGGCGTTGGGGGTTGGGGACGGTTCAGCACTTTTCCCTCCGGAGGGAAAAGTGCTGAACCGTCCCCAACCCCCAACCCCAACCCAACCGCCATATAATATATTAATATATTAATACTAGAAATTTTAAAAGGGTGTGTTTTTTGTGGATGATTTTTTAGTAGTGGTAATTAAATTGCTGCTTTCTGCAGCTTTAGGTGCACTTATAGGATTCGAAAGGGAGCATAGCAATAGGCCTGCAGGACTTAGAACTAATACACTTGTTTGCATAGGAGCTGCCCTTGTTCAGATAACTTCTATTGACATTTTTAATAGATATAGTGGACAGACCAATATTGATCCTGCAAGGTTAGGAGCTCAGGTAATAAGCGGCATAGGTTTTCTTGGAGCAGGAACAATAATAAGAGAAGGCGCAAATATTAAGGGACTGACAACTGCTGCTGGATTATGGGTTGTCGCATGTATAGGAATAGCAATAGGTAGTGGCTCATATGCTGCAGGCATTATGGGAGCGGTTCTTGCATATATTATACTGCGTTCTATGAGGGTTGTTGAGTACAAAATGGCAAACCGTTCTAAGTATCTTGAGCTTGACTTAGAAATTGCAAATAAGCCTGGTGAAATAGGAAGGATTGGTAAATACCTAGGGGAGAAAAATATAAGTATACGGAATATGGTATTTAAAGAATATGAAGATGATGATGAAAGAGTAAACCTTTATCTAAGTATTAAGCTGCCAACAAAGCTTATGAAACAAGAGGTTATAGGAAACCTCTTGGATGAAGAGGGGGTTTACTCTGTGGAAGAGTTGTAAAATATGACGATTAGGATAAGAGAGCACGATTTTAGCGCTCTCTTTTATGTTCTAGACTGTATATATTCATTAATAAGCATATCGTATGCATCTTTTATAGTAATGATTAATGTATTTTTTGATGAAAAGAATATCATGCCATCTACAGAAGATATGGGAAGCACTTTAGGGGAAGTACCAGTGATAAATAAGCCATCAAAATCTTTTAATGTACTTGAATGTATATTTTGTTCAATTACCTCTATACTTAACCTTTGGCAGATTTCAATAATAGCACCTCTTGTTATACCGGGAAGCACATTGTAGGCAGGGGGAGTATATAGTGTTTTATCTTTTACAAAAAAAACATTTGATTTACTTCCCTCCGTTATATATCTATTTTTATCGACTAATAAAGCTTCATAAGAAGATGTCTTTAATATTTCTTCGTCAACTTTTTCCCTAAAAGGCAGGTTTAATGATTTTGCATTAGGGTTGCTTCTTTTTGCACTAAACAGTATTGTAGGGACACCATCCGTAATTTGGCTAAGCGATGGATAGCTGCTCTTTAAAAAGAAAAAATAATTATCTTGCATAGCAGTATTAAGATTGTTGATTATTATCTTAATATTGCCATTCTTACAGCTATTTAGCTCAACTAGGGAGTGTATGGAACTATTTAAATACTCGCTGCCGCTGCTTGTTTTTAAACTATATCCTAATAAATCTGCTGAACGTTTGAATCTTTCTACATGCTTTTCTAAAAACAGGGGAACTCCATCTATAACTCTTATAACCTCGTATACACCAGGCTGCTTTTTAGTTTTTTCCATATCAAGTTTTTGGGTTAAAATTGTTTTGCCATTTTGTATGGCATAATCGCCTAATATTTCGCTATTAATGAGTGAACGCAATATAAAACACCTCCAATAAATGTAAATAGTAATATATATGTATTTTACCATAGTACCCAAGCTTTAGTCATATCTAAATTGCTATTTTATTGAAACCCCAATCTAAGTATCAAAGTTTTATAAATAGGTTATAAAAAGTTTACTATTTGAGACACTAAAAAGGGGTGATAAAATAAAAAAACTAAAAAAGATATATATCTGCTCTGGAGTATTCTTGCTATTTTTAGTATTTTGGTCTAACACTAATCCAAGGCCAGCAATGGCTGCAGAGACCCAGGAGTATACAGTAAAAAGCGGAGACAGCATGTGGAAGATAGCATCTAAATTTCAGGTGGGAATATCTGAAATAATAGCTGCTAACCCGCAAATAAAAAATCCATCATTAATATACCCAGGACAGAAGGTTTCAATTCCTACATTAAGCGATGTAAAGGCAATTGAGAATAAGGTTGTTGAGCTTGTAAATCGCCAAAGAGTGAATGCAGGGCTTATACCTCTCACGGTTAATTGGCAGCTTTCAAGGGTTGCAAGATATAAATCAGATGATATGGCTATAAAAGGGTACTTTTCCCATACATCTCCAACCTATGGATCGCCATTTAAAATGATGGAGGATTTTGGGTTAAGGTTTTCCTCTGCAGGAGAAAATATTGCATATGGTCAGACAACACCTGAACAGGTAATGAATGCATGGATGAACTCTCCAGGCCATAAGGCAAATATATTGAGCCCAAACTTTACTGAAATAGGGGTTGGATATTCTAAAAATAGCAGTGGAGTATGTTACTGGACTCAGATGTTTATAAGACCGTAAAAAAGCTCAGTTTTCTGAGCTTTTTTAATTTGAAGGAAATTATAATATATAATAAAAAATTTATAAAATAAAGCATTTCTTTTTGGCTTTCATATTGAATTTTTCTATATACTCATTCATAATAGTAATTGATTTTTTTTTAACATACTAAAGACTAAATTATCTTATATATATTTTAAATTTGAAAATCTATATATAAGATATAGTGGAGAAGTTTATACTCCATGAAAATATGTGTTATAATTTTCTTTGTAAACATTTTTAAAAGGAGGCAAAATACATGAATTATTCTAAAGAAGTAGAAGACATGGTTTGTGTCGCAAAAGGACCAAATCATGGACCTGCCCCTATACCAGAAGAAGGCAAGTGGGTGAAATCAAAGGAGATAACTGATATTTCAGGCCTATCTCATGGAGTTGGCTGGTGTGCACCACAACAGGGAGCATGTAAGCTAACATTAAACGTAAAAAATGGTATTATCGAGGAAGCTCTTATTGAAACCCTTGGATGCTCAGGTATGACTCACTCAGCAGCAATGGCAGCTGAGATATTAACTGGAAAAACAATACTTGAGGCTTTAAATACTGACCTTGTTTGTGATGCTATAAACGTGGCAATGAGGGAGATATTTAAGCAATTAGCATATGGAAGAACACAGACTGCTTTTTCAGATGATGGACTACCAATTGGAGCAGGACTTGAGGACCTTGGAAAAGGATTAAGATCCCAGGTTGGAACCATGTTTGGCACTAAAGAAAAAGGTGTAAGATATCTTGAGATGGCCGAAGGCTACATATTAAAGCTTGGGCTTGATAAAAATAACGAAGTTATTGGATATAAATTTGTAAATCTAGGTAAGGTTATGGATGCTATAAAGAAGGGCATTGATCCTAAAGAGGCTTATGAGAAAAACATAGGAACTTATGGAAGATACGCTGAAGCAGTAAAACATATAGATCCAAGACAAGAATAATATTTAAGAGAGGTGATAAAAGTGGTTAAATTCGAAGGATATGAAAGAAGAATTGATGGCATAAACAAATGCCTTAAAGAATATGGTTTTGAAAATCTTGAAGAAGTAAGAGATTTATTGCTTTCAAAAGGAATAGATGTTGATAAAATAGTAAAAGGTGTACAACCTATCGCATTTGAGAACGCCGTTTGGGCATATACTCTTGGAGCAGGTATTGCTATTAAAAAGGGAGCAAAGAGTGCTGCAGAGGCTGCAGAAGCTATTGGTATAGGCCTTCAGGCATTTTGTATACCTGGATCTGTTGCAGATAGCAGAAAAGTTGGGCTTGGTCATGGAAACCTTGGAGCAATGCTTTTAAGAGAAGAAACAAAATGTTTCTGCTTCCTTGCAGGTCACGAATCATTTGCAGCAGCAGAAGGTGCAATAGGAATCGCAAAAACTGCTAACAAGGTAAGAAAAGAGCCTCTTAGAGTTATATTAAATGGCCTTGGAAAAGATGCAGCATACATTATTTCAAGAATAAATGGATTTACTTATGTTCAAACAGAATACAATTATTACACTGGAGATTTAAAAGTTGTACAAGAAAAAGCATTTTCAGATGGCCAAAACGCACAAGTTAAAGTTTATGGTTGTGATGAGGTAAACGAAGGCGTTGCAATTATGATTAAAGAGGGTGTTGATGTATCAATCACTGGTAATTCAACTAACCCAACAAGATTCCAACACCCTGTTGCTGGAACATACAAAAAATGGACTATCGAAAACAACAAAAAGTATTTCTCCGTTGCATCTGGTGGTGGCACAGGAAGAACACTACACCCTGACAACGTTGGTGCAGGCCCTGCATCCTACGGAATGACAGACACCATGGGAAGAATGCACAGCGATGCCCAATTTGCAGGCTCCTCCTCAGTACCAGCTCACGTTGAAATGATGGGACTAATCGGCATGGGCAACAACCCAATGGTCGGCGCAACCGTCGCCGTTGCCGTCGCTGTTAGCACCGCAAAATAACCTTGCGGAACCTCGGGACGGTTCATAAGCTTTAACCCCAACTTGGCGGTTGGGAAAGTGGGAAAGGGACGGTCCAGCATTATTAGTTGTTGAATATCATAAAATAGCTCTAACACAAGTGATTTTGTAAAAGACTTCACTTATATTAGAGCTAT